>Ga0137409_10001535_pt1 | contig 24950 bp, 21 predicted proteins | sample CZODoug1_16funga_FD_122059 | JGI IMG/M metagenome (GOLD analysis project Ga0137409, IMG submission 122059) | Vadose zone soil fungal communities from Angelo Coast Range Reserve, California, USA - CZODoug1_16fungal (Hybrid Assembly) | ecosystem: Environmental > Terrestrial > Soil > Vadose zone...
AGTAGGCCGCACCCGCGAACGGATGCACGCGCGAGCCCGCAATTGATGTGACGTTGACGACCGAGCCCCTGGCGGCTTTCAGTTCGTCCATCAGTCCACGAGCCAGCATGATCGGCGCGAAGAAATTCACCCGGAACACGTGATCCCAGACTTCGACCGCGGTGTTGATCGTGGAGAGCCGCTTGCCGCCCTCGGCTTTGGGCGAGATCGCCGCGTTGTTGACGAGCGCATGCAGCTCGCCGTGATCGAGCCGCTCCTTGATCTCACCGATGGCTTTGAGCGTGTCTGGGGGGTCAGCGAGGTCGACCTGGATGTGGTCCTCCGGACCCGCCTCCCATGGGCAGTTCTCCGGAAACGCGTGACGCGAACAGGTGATCACGCGCCAGCCGGCGGCCGAGAAACGCTTGACTGTCGCATGCCCGATCCCGCGGCTTGCTCCGGTCAGGAGCAGTGTTCGGCGCGGCTGATTGTCGTGTGGCGAGACCATGCAGCAACCCTAGACCACAATTGGTGGCTATGAAACGGCGTGCGCGCGAGGATCGTGCGATTAAGGATAGAGCCGCGTCTTGCTCCACGCCGCGCCCGGCGCGCTGCGGCGGAATTCGACACGATCGTGCAGTCGATAAGGTCGATCCTGCCAGAACTCCATCACCAGCGGAATGAGTCTGTAGCCCACCCAGTTGGGCGGCCGTGGAATCGTTCCAATCGGAAACCTCGCCATGGTGGCGGCGATCGCTTTCTCGAACGCCATGCGGCTTTCAAGCGGCGCCGATTGCTTGCTCGCCCATGCGCCGATCTGCGCAAGGCGCGGCCTGGTCGCGAAATACGCGTCGGCGGCAGCGTTCTCGACGATTTCGATTCCACCGCGCAGCCGAACCTGCCGATTGAGTGACTTCCAATGAAAGAGCAAGGCCGCTTTCGGCGCGCGGTCCAACTCCTGCCCTTTTTGGCTGTCCTGATTGGAGTAGAAGACAAACCCGTGCTCGTCGAAATCCTTCAATAAAACCATGCGGGCGTTGGGTAGTCCTTGGGGGTCTACGGTGGCAAGCGTCATGGCTTCGGGAAGGCTGGGCTCGGATCGCCCCGCCTCATCAAACCATGTTGCAAAAAGGCGCAGCGGCTCGGGCGCCTCGGTGAAATCACCGCTCATTAACCCTTTCGGGTGTTGTATCGGAGCCGAATCGGACATCCTGGAGTACCGCTGGTGCTAAGTTCCCGGTCGTGGCCATCGGGTTATAAAGGAACGCCCTTGACGCGCCTATGGTGCTCAATTGCTCGGGTAGCACCCTTTGCGGCAACGCTTTTCGCATTGTCGCTCTCTGCTGGCGGCTGCAGCTTCTCCTATCAGCTCGATTCATTGACCGGCAAAGGCGAGCTAGAACAGACCGGTGCGATGCGCCCCCTGCGCTCGTTCACCAGCCTGCCACCCGAGCAAGATCTTGCCGTCGCGCGCGCCGCAGTCAGTGAATTCCTCGGGCGCGGCGGCTCCGACAGCAGCATGCCATGGGAAAATCCGCGCACCGGCGCGCGCGGCACGATCACGCCGATCGCTTCCGCCTACAATCAGGATGGCGCGACCTGCCGGGACTTCCTGGCGAGCTATGTGCGCGACGGCAACGAGGCCTGGATGCAGGGCGAAGCCTGTCGCATCCCGCAGGGCAAATGGGAGGTTCGCACCCTCAAGCCCTGGAATCGAACCTGATCGCCGCTTGCTGCAGCGGTGTGGCCCCTTCAACTCGCTTTAGACCGATACGCAGGACTCTCGTCTCGTCATGCCCGGCCTTGTGCTGGGCATCCACGTCTTACTTTGTCAGTTTTACCAAAGACGTGGATGGCCGGGACAACAAGCCCGGCCATGACGTGGAGAGTCCTTCGTCCAACACGACAGTCAGTATTGCTCGACTACTCGTCGGTGACGTCGATCCACACCCCACCCGGGTCGGTCAGCTGGTACTTGCCGGTCGCACTCGCTGCGAACATCGCCTTGCGCACGTCGGATTCCTTCGCGCCGCCCATCGGCATCGGCGCCAGATAGCTGCAGCCGCCGATCACCTCGGCGATGGTCTCTTTGAGGGCGTCAATGCTTTCGACCTTGAACCCGAAGTGATCCGGGCCGGGGCGCTTGATCGACATGCCCTCGAATACCGGGATGGACCACGGCATCAGCGACAGCATCACGCGGCCGTCGGTGAGGTGATAGCCCGGCGCCGAGGTCTTCTTGTTGAGCGGCTCGAGCCCGAACACCTCCATGTAGAAGTCGGCGCACTTCTCCGGGTGGAGCGTGCGGATCGCAAACTTGTTGATGTAGCGGTCGGGCGCGCGGCTCTCGTTGCCCTGGTCGGCCTGGTCCGGATAGACGCCGTCGAGCTTGCTCTTCTGCTTTTCGGCGAGATCAAACACATTGCCGTCCGGGTCGTGGGCGCTGTAGGCCGCGAACGGCCGGGTCGAGGGCCGCCTGACGATGTTGGAGTCGGGGAATTTCCGGCGCGCCCGCTCCATCACCTCCTCGACGTCGTCCACCGTCATTCCGAAATGGTCGAGCCCACCCACATAGCCATCCCGCAGCGGATTGATATTGAGGCCGACATAGCCGTCACCGATGTTGGCGCCGCTGATCGGCCGGCTCTTGCGTTTCTCGGAGGCCTGCAGGCCGAACACCGCTTCGTAGAAGCGCGCCAGCATCGGCCAGTTCGGGCTGCACATGGCGACATGGTTGATCCTCGCAAACATGCGGTTTCTCTCCCTGACTTGTGAGAGTCTTATGCGCCCCGATGCTGCGGCGGGCAATATCGCCTGCCGCCAGCCGCCTGCGGGCGCCAGGCTGCCCGGCCGCTTTCCGTTAATATCTACCTGCGGCTGTCCGCCGCGAGCCAGAATCTATCGTATGATCCAAGGCGTTGCGCGAGGCTGCGCGGCTCCCCACATCGACGCTAGACGTGGGTTGTCGCCGCAGGCGGCAGCAACGGATGCTGGAGGGCTTTGAGAAATGCGCGACCCCTATGACGTGCTGGGGGTGTCCAAGAGCGCAAGCGCCGCGGACATCAAAAGCGCGTTCCGCAAGCTGGCCAAGAAGCTGCATCCGGACGCGAACAAGCACGACCCCAAGGCTGCCAGCCGCTTCGCCGAGATCAATGCCGCGTACGAGATCCTGGGTGACGTCGAGAAGCGCAAGGCGTTCGACCGCGGCGAGATCGATGCCGAGGGCAAGCCACGCTTCCAGGGTTTCGAGGGCTTCAATACCGGCCCCGGCGGCTTCGGCGGCGAGGGCGTGTTTGAGACCTTCAGCTTCGGGCCGGGCGGTTCTCAGCGCTCTGGTGGCCGGGCACGCGGCGGCTTCAGTGGCTTCGAGGACCTCCTCAAGGATGCGTTCTCGGGCGCACGCGGTGGACGCCGCGGCGGCGGGTTTCAGTTCGAGGACGAGGAGACGCAGCCGGCGCATGGCGGCGACCTCACCGCCACGGTGACGATCACGCTTGGCGAAGCCGCCAAGGGCACCAAGCGTCGCGTGCAGCTGCCGACCGGCAAGGAGGTCGAGGTCAAGATTCCGGCTGGGCTCGCTGAAGGCCAGCAGATCAGGCTCAAGGGCCAGGGCGCAGCGAGAACGCGCGGGCGCCCAGGCGACGTGCTGATCACGGTCTCGGTCGCGCCGCACCCGCTGTTCGAGCGCAATGGCGCCGACTTGCGGCTCGAGCTGCCGGTGACGCTCTATGAGGCGGTGCTCGGCGGCAAGGTGCGGGTACCGACGCTCGACGGCGCGGTCGAGCTCGCGATCCCGGCCGGCACCAACGCAGGCCGCACCTTCCGGCTGAAGGGCAAGGGCTTCCCCGCCAAGGACTCGACCGGCGATCTCCTGGCCACGGTCCGGATCGTGCTGCCCGACGGCGGCGACGCCGAGCTCGAGGAGCTGATGCGCAAGTGGCGCGACAAGCGGCCTTACGACCCACGCGAAGGCATGCCGTGAACGCGCGGGGGCCCGTCGCCGGCACCGGATCGGGCCCCGAATTCCGGCTTGATTGAACCTTCGGTTTCAGGGACATTGCGGCCGCCACCAGGACCCATCGCCAAGACTGACCTGCACGAAGACTGACCTGCACGAAGACTGACCTGCACGAAGAGTGACCTGCGCCAAGAGAGTGACCTGCGCCATGAGTGACCTCAGCAAGGACCGCAAGATCGTCTGGATCCACGTGCTCACCGTCGTGAGCGCCGCGGTCCTCATCGGCGCGGAAGTGTTCGGCGCGGCGTTTGCCGGAAGCTGGGCGCTCTCCAACCTGGTCGGGCTCGGTCCGACCGGCGCGATCATCCTCGACATCGTGTTCGTGCTGCTCGGTGTCGTGGTGATGATTCAGTTCATTCGCGCCGCTCAGAAGGTCGAGCCGTTCGTCACGCGCAGCTGATTGGCGCGGCTGATTGGCGCGCTACGCACGAAAAATTCTCTCTAACTGAAAAAAATGCTTGCACGAAAGTGCAGACGACCTTATTTGCGGAGTTGCCCAAATTCGCACGTGCCTGTGGCCGTGTGTCGGTTGGTGGGCATCCGGACAAGAGGCCGGACAGCCGCCCGGAGTGAGATCGCCAAGACGCAAGTCCGCGGTCGCTTGAGCTCCGAAACCACTTAACCGGCAGCCGGAGGCGAAACCGGCACACCCCGCTCTCCACGGGGGACGCGGCTTAAAGCAACGACGGAGCGGGCTTCTTTGGTCTCTTGCCGGTCCTCCACCAACCGGCGTGGTTACCGTAGAGGCTTGTCCATCCTTGCCGGCCGTGCGGAACGGGGTCTCCCCATTCCAATCCAAGGCAGTTGAGCAGGCGGAGAGCTTCCGACTCGGCGCGTCCCCATCGCGCGTCGACCAAGGGCTCGAAGCCGGCGTCACATGGGGCGGTTCGCCGCCCGCTGAGCCTGTTGGGGAGAGCGCCATGACCACGCGCATCCGCGATTTCCTGCGTAGCCGCCGCGAGGACGGGCCGTGCCTCGTCGTCGACCTCGATCTCGTTCGCGACAACTACAACGCCTTCGCCAAGGCGTTGCCGGACACCCGCGTCTACTACGCCGTGAAGGCCAACCCGGCGCCGGAGGTGCTGGTGCTGCTGGCTCGGCTCGGCTCGTGCTTCGACACCGCCTCGGTCGCCGAGATCGAGATGGTGCTGGCGGCGGGCGCGACCGCCGACCGCATCTCCTATGGCAACACCATCAAGAAGGAGCGCGACATCGCGCACGCTTATGCGCTGGGCGTGCGGCTCTTCGCCGTCGACTGCGTGGCCGAGGTGGAGAAGGTCGCACGGGCGGCGCCGGGCGCGCGGGTGTTCTGCCGCATCCTCTCCGACTGCGTCGGAGCGGAGTGGCCGCTGTCGCGCAAGTTCGGCTGCGAGCCTGCCATGGCGGCGGACGTGCTCGAGCACGCCCACCGGCTGGGGCTCGAGGCCTATGGCGTGTCGTTCCACGTCGGCTCGCAGCAGCGCAACCCGCACGCCTGGGACCGGGCGCTGGCTTCGGCCGCCGCGGTGTTCCGCGAGTGCGGCGAGCGCGGCCTGTCGCTCTCGATGGTCAACCTGGGCGGGGGCTTCCCGACCAAGTACCTGAAGAACGTGCCGACGGTGAAGACCTACGGCTCGGCGATCTTCCGCGCGCTGCGCCGGCACTTCGGCAACGCGATCCCGGAGACCATCATCGAGCCGGGCCGCGGCATGGTCGGCAATGCCGGCGTGATCGAGGCCGAGGTCGTGCTCGTCTCCAAGAAGAGCGAGAACGACGACGTGCGCTGGGTCTATCTCGACATCGGCAAGTTCGGCGGGCTCGCCGAGACGATGGACGAGTCGATCCGCTACCCGATCCGTACGCCGCACGACGGCGACGAATTCGGCCCCTGCGTGCTCGCCGGCCCGACCTGCGATTCGGCCGACGTCATGTACGAGAAGCAGCCCTACGCGCTGCCGGTGAGCCTAGCCATCGGCGACAGGGTCCTGATCGAGGGCACCGGCGCCTATACGGCGACCTACGCCTCAGTGGCCTTCAACGGCTTCGCGCCGCTGAAGACCTACCACATCTGACATCGCGGGAGCCGGTTTCGGCCGGCTCCTTCTTCTGTCACCCGATTGGGCTGGCTGGTGCCGGCATGGGGATGATCATGATCACGATCCGCAGGGAACTTGGCAAAGATGCCGCGGCGCGCGAGGCGCTGCTCGATCTCGGTTACGGTGCTGTCCGCTTCAGCAAGGTCTCTCATCGCTTGCGCGAGGGCCGGCTGCCGGCGGCGGGGCTCGCTTTCGTGGCATGCGACCACGGGCGCCTCATCGGCACGGTGCGGCTATGGGACGTCGCGGCAGGCGACAGCCGGCCAGCGCTGCTGCTCGGCCCGCTCACGGTGCATCCGAACCATCGGCACCGCGGCGTCGGCAGTGCGCTGATCCGGCACGCGCTGGCGGCGGCGGCAAAGCTTGGCCACCGCGCGGTCATGCTGGTCGGTGACGTCGCCTACTACGAGCGTTTTGGGTTCACGACCAAGAAGACCAACTCGTTGTGGCTGCCCGGCCGCTATGACGCGCACCGGTTCCTGGCGCTCGAGCTTTCGCCCGGCGCACTCGATGGCGCGAGTGGCCTCGTGCGTGCCACCGGACGGCGACTGCCCGCGCAGGCGAAACCCGCGCCCACAGTTCAACCGCTCCCGCAAGCCGCTTAACGGCTCCCGTGACGTCGTAGATTGGAGGACAGTGCTATGAACAATCTGCACACCCGTTCCAACCGCCCGACCGTGAAGGGCCTGGAGTCGCCGCTGTTCCTGGTCGGCAAGGACAGCCATGGCAACTGGGTCGCGCGCGACCAAAGCGGCCTTTGCGGCGGCCTCTTTGTCGGCCGCGACGAGGCGCTGAAGTTCGCCAGGGCCGAGAATGGCAATCGTCCGCAGGCGATCGTCATGGTGGATGACGTCCTCGAGCTGGACATGAGCGTCACCCCACGGGCGAGCCGAGGCTTGCTCGGTGCGGCTTCAGCGGCAAGGCGGTCGAAGCAATCCGCCCGACGTCCGCGGCGGAAGGCTGCTGCCTGACCGCTGTCGGCTCGCCACTCTGATTGCAATTCCAAGCGCCACTTAGGTCGGCCGGCATCTTGCCGGCCGATTGCCGTTTAGGCGTCTGCGACAGCGGCGTTGTGCTACCAGACCGCGTGCTTGGTGATGCTGTTGGACTTGGTCGCCGAGGCCGGCATGCCGTCCTTGCTCGGCTTCCCGTTCTTCGGCGTCTTGTCCAGGACCTTGGTCGGGAGACCGATCTTGCCGAGCTGCTTGATGAACGGATCGGGATCGAGCTCTTCCACGTTGACCATCGTGTGTGGCGCCCACTCTCCCCGCGCCACCAGCATCGCGGCTGCGACCGGCGGCACGCCTGCCGTATATGAGATCGCCTGCGACTCAACCTCGCGGTAGCACTTGGCGTGATCGCAGTTGTTGTAGATCAGCACTTCACGCCACTTGCCGCCCTTCCAGCCCTTCACCAGGTCGGCGATGCAGGTCCAGCCCTTATAGGTCTTGGCCAGCGACGCCGGGTCCGGCAGCACGGCCTTGAGCACCTTGAGCGGAACGACCGATACGCCCTCGGCAGTGGTCACCGGCTTCTCGGAGAGCATGCCCAGGTTGCGCAGCACCCCGAAGACATTGAGATAGTGATCGCCAAACCCCATCCAGAAGCGGATGCTCTTGGCGTCGATGTTCTTGGAGAGCGAATGCAGCTCGTCGTGGCCATTGAGATAGACCGGGCGCTCGCCGACGACCGGGAAGGTGTAGTCCCACCGCTCTGAGTGCACCGGCCGCTCGACCCACTTCCTGTTGATCCAGGTCCACACTTTCTTGAATTCGCGAAAGTTGATCTCCGGATCGAAGTTGGTCGCAAAGTACTTGCCGTGGCTGCCGGCGTTCACGTCGAGAATGTCGATGGTGTCGATCTTGTCGAAGTGGTGCTTGACGGCGAGCGCGGCCCACGCGTTCACGACGCCCGGATCAAATCCGACCCCGAGAATCGCATTGATCCCCGCCTTCGCCACCGCCGCTTTCTTCTTCCACTCATAGTTGGCGTACCAGGGCGGATCCTCAGCGACCTTGGTCGGATCCTCATGGATGGCCGTGTCCATGTAGGTCACCGGCTGCCCGTTGACCGACTTGGCCTGGATGCAGGCCTCCAGGACCGACATGTTGATATAGGATGTCCCAAGGTTGATGACGATGGCGGACTCGGTCTCCTGGATGAGCTTCACCATCGCAGGGATGTCGAGAGCGTCCACCTCACGGGCGTAAAGGCGCGCGTTCTTGTCCTTGATATTGTCCTTGCGCTTGATGCTCTCGATGATCTTTTCAGCCTTGCTCTGCGTGCGGCTGGCGATGCAGACATTCCCCAACAGGTCGTTGTTCTGGGCACACTTGTGGGCGGAAACGTGCGCGACGGCGCCGGCGCCGACGATAAGGACATTCGGTTTCATTTTTCTCTGCGCGAAATCAGGAGAGGCTGCTACGGAAATCATCGTATGCAAACTCCCTCACAAGTTCAATCCTGCCGTCGAGCCGGCGCACCACAATAGACGGCATCTGCACGCCATTGAACCAGTTCATCTTGACCATGGTGTAACGCGCGGCGTTGTCGAAGATCACGAAATCGCCGACCGCGAGCTTGTCCGGAAAGTCGTAGGTGCCCCAGACATCCCCGGCCAGGCAGGTATTGCCCGCGACCGTATAGCGGCTGGAGCCGCCTTTCGGCAGCACAATGGTGGCATCCTCCCGGTAGATCAGATTGTCGAGCATATGCGTCTCGACCGCCGCGTTGATGATCGCGATGCTGCCGTCTTGCTCCAGGATGTCCTGCACCTGCGTGACCAGGTACCCCGCCATCGTCACCGAGGCATCCCCCGGCTCCAGATACACCTGCACGCCGTGCTCCCCCGCGAAGGCCCTGAGACGGTCGCAGAAATCGTCGAGCGGGTAGCCCTCGTCGGTGAAGGCGATCCCGCCCCCGAGCGAGACCCACTGCATTTTCCGAAGCAGCGGACCGTATTCGCGGCCGATGTGATCAAGGATGCGGGACAGATCCGGCAGGCTCGCATTCTCGCAATTCACATGGAACATCAGCCCGCTGATCCGGTCCGCCACGCGCTCGATCGCGGCCTTGTCCGCCACGCCCAGCCGGCTGCCCTTGCGGGCGGGGTCGGCGAGATCATAGTGCGAGTGGCTGACGCCGGGATTGGCGCGCAGGCCGATCGAAATCCCCTTGGCGATGTCATAGAAGCGCTCGAGCTGGGAGATCGAGTTGAAGATGATCTTCGACGCAAAGGTGCGAGCTTCGCGCACGTCGGCCTCTGAGAACGCCACGCTATAAGCCTGGGTCTCGCCGCCGAACCGCTCATGACCCAGCTTGGCCTCATAAAGGGAGCTCGATGTCGTTCCGTCCATGTATTTGCACATGAGCGGAAACACCGACCAGGTCGAGAAGCACTTCTGAGCCAGGACTGACTTCGCGCCCGACCGCTCGCGCACGTGCTTGATCTTCTCGAGGTTTTCGAGGAGCCGCACTTCGTCAATCAGATAATAGGGGGTCTGAAGCTTGGATTTGTTTTGCTGCGCTATTTCGAGAATGCTGTCTTTCATCACTCAGAAACGCCCTTCTCACATTCCGCATATCGAACAATGGCCGGAGCACGCTCCCCAACACCAGCATTGTTCAGTCCTGTTACGTAGCCACCATATTCTGTTTTTCCAGGTGGAGGTGGTTGAGCTGCTGGTAGAAATCGGCCACCAGACTTGGCAAAGTGCACGAACTATAGGTGCTGTCTCCTGTACCCACCTCTTCCCTCAATGGGATCACCAGCGTGCCGCTCGACAAGGCGTCCTTTGCGACTGGGAAATTTCCCCCGTCGATTTGAGATCTGGCGACGTCCACAATCCGAAGGACGTTGCTGTCCGGGCGATATTTTAGCCCGCTCGAGCAATTCGGGTCATCGAGCGCGCACGCGTACCTTATTCGAATATCTTTGTCGCGCTCCAGAATTTCCGAAATTGCACTGACCGCCTTGATCGCCAGGCTTCGCTTCGAAGTCTGGTAAGTGCTCGCATCCGCGATGTTGCCGTGCTCGAAAAAGCACAGCACGTTCTTCCACCTCTCTTCGCCGTCAAAATGCGGAAGGCCATTCTTGTCCAGCAAGACGAAGATAATCCATAGATAGGCCGAGTAGTAGTTCGACGAAACGCTGTCCTCGATCACTTCGAAACTTGCAGGCGAACATTCAAGGATTATTCTTCCCTCGGAAGTATCAACAGCATCGCCGCCACCTGCAATAGTTCGCCTTTGGATTTTGCAAACCTCATCATCCTTCAAGTCCGCCCCCAACCTGAATCGTCCACGAACTTTGTAGGGCGCCGCGAGGCGCGCCAGGTATCTCGGCCCAGCTTGGATGTTCAGCCGCCGGCTCAGATTCGGTCCGGATCCGTGCCTCACGAACAAGTCAATTGATTGATTTTCATCCCCGTAGCCGTACTGATACACATCGTGACGGGATGCCCAGCAGTCGCAATCACACTGCGGTATGCTCGGTCCCCAGAGCAGCCAACAATTGAACAAGAAAGCTCTAAGTTCCCTGGTCTGAGGCGAGTAAATATCATCATGGCGAACCAACTCTCTGTATTCGTCGATGATGAGCTTCCAGCCTTTTTCCTCGTCAAAGCGATTGAGAATGCCGGTGACAAGAAAAATCGGCGCCAGGAATCCGTTGTTGATGGAGACCTCGGTCGAGAACAAGCGGGGTTCGTCGGGACGAATGTCGGTCAGGACTCGAAAGTAACGCTCGATCGATGCCCTGCGGCTGTCTAAATCCGCAAAGCTCTGCAAGGTTGGCGCCAGCTCGCTGACTGGCGTTGGATCGGATTTTCCGATCCTCTTATTCTCCTTCCCCCGCATCCGGGCCAGAAATCCCGTCACGGCTCTGTAGATGATGCGGATGTTCCAATCCTTTTCGAAGTCTCGCGGAGCTTCCAGGAATATTCGACGCAAATCGGTCACGAGCCCTTTTGTTCTTTTATTTTCCTCCTCCTGCCAATTCCTTAGCTCTTCTTTGTACGCATCTGGATCATAGTCATCCCTGTTGGGCTTGGGCTTTGACGGATTGATGATCTCCAATTCAACCAACCGTCGCGCCATGGCGAGCGGATTTCGCCTGCTCAGAAACCATGTCGAGGCGTCGGCCTCAGCCATCAGGCGCATCTTCTTTGCGACATCCCGCGAGCTGCCGTCCTCTGATATGAGAACACGACGGATCAATTTCCGGCTTTTTGAGTACCAATAAATTCGATAGACGGTGCGCGCGGCTGCTCCCCCCCCAAATATCGTGCTGACACCAAAGATGACGTAGTGCAGCGGTCCCCAATAGGATGCCCACCATCCAACGATCATCATCCATGCGTCACCGAGGATTTGCATTGCAGCCCCCTCTTTAAAATCCCCAATCGCTCGCTTGAATCAAACCCTGCTGGAATCGGTATTCTCGATTCCACCGAGTGCGGGCAGCCGCCGAGCCATCAACCAACGCATCCCGGGGAGCGACGGCAAGGTAGAGCCGCTTTAATAGCGCAAGACCGCGGGCAAGTCCCCAACCACACCTTGCATCGGCCAAAATCTGGACGCCTCCCCACAGCTACTGCGTCCTGCGAAGTGCTTCCCTGAGTGTCGCCGGCCGGTTCGCGGAATGATCGGCGAGCGCCGTTCCCATCATGGACACGTTCGCATCGAGCAATGGAACAGGACGACCGTTGTTGCAGGCAATGCTCAATTCGGAGAGCTGCGCCGCCGCCGTCGGTTCAAGCGACAGATCAGCCCCTTTGAGAACGGATATCCCGAAGAAGCGCTCGAGATGCGCACGCAGCAGGCACGCGTCCAGAGATGCGCCGACGGCTCCCAACACGGCATATGCAAGCGTATTGTCGGCAGCCTGATCCTTCGAAAGCGGCGGCTGCACATAAGGAAAGTCCACAATCCTTGCTCCGAGACGAGACCAGAGGCCAATCCGGACCACCTGATCCAGCCCGGTCAATTTGGTATCTCGCTCGTAGTCTTCGGTGGACATGCGGAACGGGTCATTCTGCTCAATGAACATGCAAACTTGCGGCAAGGATGAACGTTTTGCGGCAACGGCACGCCACTTCTCGGGGAGGTCGTGCGCGTTTGTCTCAACGAACAGCCGATAGGCAATATTGGGCAGATCGCCTACCAGCTCCCGAAAAACGCCTTTCTTTCGAAATTCCGAATTCACGAACACATAGTTCAAATTCATCGACAAGACCAGGCCACGCGTCTTCTTGAGCGAGGGCGGAAAAATGATGAAGTTGGCCCCGGCCAGGCGCGCCCCCGTCGCTGCCTCCCGCACCACGATCACAAACTCGCGAAACGGGCCGTAGCGCCTGACGAGGTCGTCATATTGATCGCCGCAATTGAGCCTGAGGCACTCGACAAAGCCGTCATAACCCTCTTTCTCGTTCTCCAACACGAAGGCGCGGTCGTAATCGCTGTAGAACTCCTGAAGCAGGCCATCCTCGGCGGCCGTAGTGGCATCGATGACAAAGCCGGAGGTCGAGACCAATCTACGGCGTGAGCCGTTGCGAACCACGCCTGCCTCGGCAGGACCGGCCGACCGTGATTTCCCCTCCGCGCGCTTGCTCATCTGGCTGGCCCTGTTTTCTCTTGAATCGCCTGGTTGCTCTTGGATCGTGCCGGACTGGACGGCGTAAGGAGCGCCGCAGACTAGTTGAGGGGCCGTCGCCGCGCCAGCGACGCAGGCGCGCAGGCTCCCCGGAGCGACACTGACGCATTTACAAATCGGTAACACGCTCGCGCGAGCGAGTGTGCGCGTCGCTGTGCGCCAAAATTTCTTGCGACTGCGGGCGAAATCGATTATTCTATCTCTTGCCCAATTTCGCACGTGCCTGTGGCCGTGTGTCGATCGGTGGGCATCCGGACAAGAGGCCGGACAGCCGCCTAAGGAAGTGAACTGACTTCCTTGCTCATGCGATCGGCAGCCGGAGGCGAAACCGGCGCACCCCGCTCTCAACGGGGGACGCGGCTTAAAGCAACGACGGAGCGGGCTTTTTTGGATCCCGGCGCCAATGCCGGTCGACTGAAAAGGCTTGTCCTTCTTTGCCAGCAGTGCGGAACGGGATCTCCCTCATCCGGACCAAGGCAGCAATCGACGTGATGCCATAGGGCTCGCAATCGGCGGGCCGCACGCATCACAGGAGGTTCACCTTAGGCGGCCCGCGCCGCCATTCCGGACGGGGGAGCTCGGAGAGATGACCGCACGCATCCGCGAATTTTTGAAGCGCCGCAAGGACGAGGGGCCGTGCCTCGTCGTCGACCTCGACGTCGTGCGCGAGAACTATCTGGCCTTCGCCAAGTCGCTGCCTGACAGCAAGGTGTTCTATGCCGTGAAGGCCAATCCGGCGCCCGAGATACTCAAGCTCCTCGCCGCGCTCGGCTGCTGCTTCGATGTTGCCTCGGTGAACGAGACGCAGGCTGCGCTCGAGGCCGGCGCCTCGCCTGAGCGCATCTCCTATGGAAATACCATCAAGAAGGAGAGCGACATTGCCGCCGCCTTTGCGCTCGGGGTGACGCTCTACGCGGTCGACTGCGAGGCCGAGGTCGAGAAGATCGCACGCGCCGCGCCCGGCAGCCGCGTGATCTGCCGCATCCATTGCGACGGCACCGGCTCGGAGTGGCCGCTGTCGCGCAAGTTCGGCTGCGAGCCCGAATTCGCGACCGACATTCTGGAGGTCGCGCACAAGCGCGGGCTCGTCGCCCACGGCATCTCGTTTCATGTCGGCTCCCAGCAGCACAATGTCGAGGCCTGGGACCGAGCGCTGGCCTCGGCGGCGGCGATCTTCCGCGGCTGCGCCGAGCGCGGCATCAACCTTGCCATGGTCAATCTCGGCGGCGGCTTCCCGGCCCGCTACGTGCGCAAGACCCCGAAGCTTGAATCCTACGGCAAGGCGATCTTCCGTGCGCTGCGCCGGCATTTCGGCAATGCCATTCCGGAGACCATCGTGGAGCCTGGCCGCGGCCTCGTCGGCAATGCCGGCGTGATCGAGGCCGAGGTCGTGCTGATCGCCAAGCGCAGCCCCGAGGACGAGCTGCGCTGGGTCTACCTCGACATCGGCAAGTTTCACGGGCTCGCCGAGACCATCGACGAGTCGATCCGCTACCCGATCCGGACTACGCACGACCGCGACGAGACCGCGCCTTGCGTCATCGCCGGCCCGACCTGCGACTCGGTCGACGTGCTCTACCAGAAGAACCCCTACCCGCTGCCGGTGTCGCTCGCGATCGGTGACAAGGTGCTGATCGAGGCGGCCGGCGCCTACACGGCGGCCTATTCATCGGTCGGATTCAACGGCTTTCCACCGTTGCGGCAGTACGTGATTTGACGGCCACGCGACGGCACTGACCGTGACCGAATGCCGACGGGCGGCCATGGTGCCCGTTTCGCATGCAGAGCCTAGACAGGCACGCCAAGACAAAAAGGGTGGCCCGCGGGCCACCCTTCCTGTGACATGTCAAATTTTAGCGCTGGCCTAACGCTCTTGGCGTTGCTGTCCACCTTGGCGTGGCTGCCCACCTTGGGGTTGTTGACCACCCTGGCGTTGCTGAGCACCTTGGGGTTGCTGAGCACCCGGCCCGGCGGGCCGTGGGCTTTCTGCCCGCGCCCCTCTGGGGTCTCCGCCGCCGCGATCGACATTACGCGGCTGCTGTTGCGGCTGCTGCTGTTGAGGCTGAGCGCGTCCCTGCTGAGGAGCCGGCTGCTGCTGCCGAGTCTGGGGGGCCGGCTGCTGCCGCGTCTCTGGGCCGCGAGGCTGCACATTGGAGCGTTGATCGCGCGATCCTATGCCGTCTGTGCCTGGCCGCTGCCTGGACTCGTTGCTGCGGCCCTCGGTGCCCTGCGGCTGCCGCTCGGGCCCGCGATTGCGGCCTTCCGCACCTTGCTTCTGCTCACCACGATTTCGTTCCTGCGGTCCTTGCTGCCGCGGATCACCGCGACCTTCGGTGCTCGGACGCTGCTTGGGCTCGTTGCGGTTACGATCTTCGGCACCCTGCTGCTTCTGCTCGCCCCGGCTTTGACCGGTGGTCCCTTGGCGCTCATTGGCGTTGCGATTGCGATCCTGGGGACCCTGACGCTCGTTGGCATTCCGGTTGCGATCCTCGGTGCCCTGCCGCTCGTTGGCGTTCCGGTTGCGATCCTCGGCGCCCTGGCGCTCATTGGCATTCCGATTGCGATCCTGAGGACCCTGACGCTCGTTGGCATTCCGATTGCGATCCCCAGCGCCCTGACGGTCATCACGGTTACGGCCATCGGTCGGACCTTGCTCAGCTCGCGCGGCGCGCGGAGGATTATCACCCAGGCGGCCCTGCTCGCCCGCGCCGAGCGCACGCGGCGCGGATACGTTCCGCTCCGGCCTGATCTCGGTGCGCGTCTCCCGAACTGTCACTTGCGGACGGAAGCCCTGACCACGGCGCAGGTCCTGCTCGCGCACCACGACCGCGCCCCGAATCCCGGCGGTGCTGGCCAGGACGCGCGGCTGAACCTCATAGGCCCGCAACGGCCGGCCGACCGAAGCCGCAATGTAGGCTGCCGGGATCCCGGGGTTCACGGCAAAGCGCGGCCCTCGATCACGGACGACGACCGTGCGGTTGACCACCACGGTCTGGCGGAAGAAGACCGGATACTCACGTTCCGTCACGATCACCGAAGCGATACGCGGCGAAACGAAATCGCGCGATCGTACGAAAACCCAGTATCGCGGCGATTCGCGATAGTCCGCGATCACCTCGTCCGGCGCCAGTGCGGCCCAGCCAACGACATCGTTGTCATTGCTGCGCCGCCACTCGACCCAGGCCGGCCCCCACTCCTCGCCGGGGACCCACGCCCACTGCATCTCGTCGTCGTAGACCCAGCGGCCATAGTGGTTGGTCACCCAACCCCAGCTCGCTTCCGCATCAGCCTCGACCCAGTACCAACCCCAGTCGTCGGTGTAGACCCAGTGGCCGTTGGTGTAAGGCCGCCAGTCTCGCGCCAGGTTGCCGGGAACCCAGACCTCGCCCCAGCGCGAATGCCGCTGCCATCGTCCATGGTCTTGCAACGCAGTGCGAAACTCGACCGAGATAGAAGCTTGCGCGTGCGCGGGAGTGACCGTTAAGCCCGCAACAGGAGCTCCTGCGACAAAGAGCGCGGAGAACACGCCGGCCAGAAGGCGGGTGCGCATCGCGTGTCTCTTACGTGAACTGACATTGTTTGTGAGCACGTTATGTTCCAATCGTGGTTGGTGACACCCACATTTGGAACGCGGAACACGCGGCGTGCGTTCCGCTCGCACGCGATGAGATTGTTCGCTCGCGTTGTTCCGTCGCGGGAACCAATTTGCTCTGGTGTTGATCTCAGCCGAGATCAATCACGCCCACGGTACCATCTTCAGTGTTCTCTAGCAGAAGAACCCCTACCCGCTGCCGGTCTCGCTCGCCATCAGTGACAAGGTGCTGATCGAGGCGGCCGGCGCCTACACGGCGTCCAATTCGTCGGTCGGGTTTCAACGGCTTTCCACCGCTGCGGCAGTAGGTGATTGACCTAAGCCCCCGACTCGGCGGAGCTTCCGCCGCTAAGTTGGAGGGTCCCGTCATGGCGTTGCCCCAGCGGCAAGAGTCGGCTGCCACACCTGCCGAGATCATCGAAGCTCTGGCAACGTCGCGGACGCTGCCCGAATCGGCACTGCGGCAAGCGGTCGTGTATGCCGAGGCCATCGCGCCGGCAGTTCTTGACGTGGTCAAGCTGGCCGCAGCTCACACCTACCTCATTCCGAAGCAGGAAAACCTGTTGCTGTGGGGCATCCACGCGTTGGCGGCGGCACGCAAGACGGAACTCTGCGGTCCGCTCCTGCGCCTCATGCGGGAGCTGACCGAAAACGAGCTCGATAGACTGCTCAGAGATGTCACCGGCGAAACGCTGCCCGGCGTGTTTCTTTCGGTCTTCGACGGCGACGCCGCCTCACTCATGGAGGCCTGCCTCGACGCCACCGTCGACGGCATGGCCCGTTGGACGCTCTTGGAGGTGCTGGCGCGACTGACCTTCGACAACCGCGTGCCCCGGCAGCAGACGATCGACCTGCTGACCCGCTTCGAACGCGAGCAGCTGGCCAGGCCGGGCGATCCGGCATGGCACGGGTGGCAGCAGGCCGTCATCCTGCTCGGTGTCGAAGAGCTGCGCGAGCGGATGCATGCGACCTGGGAGGACGGCCGCAATCCCCAGCGTAAAGTCGACCGCGACAGCGACGATCTGGAGCTGTCCAAGGCGCGCGCCATGGCGCCCGGCGATCCCGCACTGTTCCTGCAGCTCCACCTCGCCGCCATTGACGATCCCGTGGCTGCGCTCGCATGGCTCGCGCCGAAACAGCATGGCGGCACAGAACTATCGCGCGCAGCAACAGGACTGTGCGATCCCGATCCCGCCGAGCTGATCGCGCTTTCCGCCGACGAGGTGGGCTGGCTCGCGGGTTTTTTCGACCATGCTCGCTCACCCGCACTGTTGGAGATTTCCGACGGCTTCTTCTGCGGCCTGATTGCGGGGCCTGGGTCAGTCAAGCCGAGCGAATACGTGTCTAAGGTTTGGGAGACCGACTCCAAAGATGATCTGACGGGACCGTTCTTTGAGAACGACGCGCAGGCGGAGTACGTCACCAGCCTGCTTATGCGTCATTGGAATACGATCGCTCAGCGCCTAGATCGCCGCTATTTTCACTCTCGTATGCTGGATAGCTCGTTCGACCCATCGAACGCGCCCTTGTGGGCACTGGGCTTCATGGCCGCAATCAAGCTACGACACGAAGAGTGGCGAAGACGGAGTGGCGACGACTTCGTCAGGATGCTCCTCATTTCACTGATGGCGCTTGGCGGCCAAGATTCCAATTTCTCCGGCAAAGCGTGGGCAAAGGTTCGCGCCGAAATCGCGGATGCGTTGCCGTCCATGGTCCAAAAGACCTATGACTTCTGGCATGGGCGGCGCGATCCATTGGCTCGGCCCTTTGACTTCAAGCTTTTTGATGAAAAGGTTCCCCGCAATGCAGCATGCCCCTGCGGCAGCGGCAAGAAGTTCAAACGGTGCTGCGGATCGGCGAAATAACTCGCCTTCGGTCGGCCCCTCGGCGGTCGTTTGCTTGCTCAACCGAGATCAATCACGCCCGCCGCGCCGTCCTCAGTACCGAAAGCCAGCAGCTTGCCATCGGCGCTCCAGGCAAGCGCCGAGACTGGCGCATCGCCGGGCTTGCGCGCCAGCACCTCGGCGCCGTCGTCGATGCGCACGAGCAGAATGAGACCATCGGCATAGCCCGCCGCCACCACGGCCTGCTTGGGATGACACGCCACCATCTCGACGTGATGCTCGGTCGGCGCCAGAAGCTGTGGCGTCTTGCCCATCGGGCCATCCTTCGACTGGAACGGCCACAGGATCAGTTGGGTCGAGCCCGAGGTCGCGAGCCACTTGCCGTCGGCGCTCCAGTCGAGCGAGCGCACGCGCGCCGTATAGCCCTGCATGCGCATGTCCTTGCGATCAACGAGGCGCCAGCCATGCAGCGCCGGCTCCTGCATTCCAGTCACCAGGAAGCGCCCGTCCCGGCTGACGCTGGCGGCAAGATGCGAGCCCTTCCACTCCAGCCGCTCGGGCTCGGCCTGGGCGCTCGGAAACCAGAGCGTTGCGCCGCCGTAATGCGCGATCGCGAGCCGGAAGCCCTTGGGCAGGAAGGCGAGCGCGCCGACTGTCGAGGGCACGTCGAGCGCGTGCTCGGCGCCCTTGCCGGTGCGCACGAACGCAGTCTTGCCCGCCGACCAGGCCACGGCGCCGGCGGGCCCGAGCGCAACGCAATCGATCCAGCGGTGCTTGGGATCGGTGGCAATGACGGAGGTCGCGCCACTCGCATCGGTCGCGATTACCTTGCCATCGTCGCCACCCGTGACGATGCGCTCGCCATCGCCAGCAGACGAGAGAATGGCGCCGCCATGCACGGCGATGCGGCGATCCTCGTCCTTGCGCGCGAGCACGAGGGCCTCCTCGCCCAGCACGAACGCTGCGCTGTCGCCGACGAAGCGTGCACTCACCACCGCGCCATCGACCTGCACGGGTCGCGTACGCTCGACCACGGAGGGCATGTCGGTGTGGGTGTCGGTCATCACGAAACCGCCGACAGCAGCTTCTCGAGCAACCCGGACTTGTCGAGCAGGACCCGGCATCCGCCCGAGACGACTTCAGCAGTTCCCGAGTCGACCGGATCGGTGTCCGCCCAAGAGGGGCGGCAGAATGTAAATTCAATCTCGCGGGAGTCACTGAATTGGAGATGGCGCGACCACGCCACTCCGTAGTCGGCATCATGCCATTGAGTCACGCGCCCTTCACGCCATGCGATCTCGCCGGGCCAATCCTCGCCGCGGAAGTCTTCCGGCTCACGCACGAGGAGGATGAGGTCAATATCGGAATCATTTCGAGCAGCGCCACGGGCCCAAGACCCGACGATTGCAAGAGCAAGAATGTCTGATTCCCCGCGCGCCCAAGACACAATTGGCCCGACGATCGGGGCTACCATCTCATCGAGTGCCGCAGCGTCGCCCATCAGGCCACGCAGCTCTCGAAGCCCTGCCGGATCTTCTCCTCTGGCAGCTGGCGGCCGATGAACACCATGCGGCTCAGCCGCTTCTCGTCCTTCTTCCACTCGCGCTGGTGATCACCATCGAGGATCATGTGCACGCCCTGGATGACGAAGCGCTTGTCGTCATCCTTGAACGCCAGGATGCCCTTGCAGCGCAGGATGCTCGGGCCTTCCTTTTGCACGAGGTCCTGCACCCAGGGGAAGAACTTGTCGGGGTCGAGCGGCTTCTCGTGCGAGAGCGAGAGCGATTGCATCTCCTCGTCGTGATAGTGCTTCAGCCCGCCGCCATGGTGGCCATGGTCGTGGTGGTGATGGTCGTGATCATGATGGTGGTCGTGATCATGGTCATGACCGTGGTCGTGACCGTGCTCGTGATGCTCGGCCTCCAGAAATTGCGGCTCGATCTCGAGAATGCGGTCGAGGTCAAACGCGTTGCGCCCCAACACCTCGGGCAGCGGAATCTGGCAGCGCTCGGTGGTGTGCAACTTGGCGTAGGGATTGATGCCGCGGATGCGTGCCTCGACGTCGGCAAGCTCCTCAGGCTTCACGAGATCGGCCTTGTTGATCAGGATCACGTCCGCGAAGGCGATCTGGTTCTTGGCCTCGGGCGCATCCTTGAGCCGGTCTTTGAGCCACTTGGCGTCAGCCACGGTGACCACCGCATCGAGCTTGGTGCGGCGGCCGATATTCTCGTCCATGAAGAAGGTCTGCGCCACCGGCGCCGGGTCGGCGAGCCCGGTCGTTTCCACGATGATAGCGTCGAACTTGCCCTTGCGCCGCATCAGCCCGTCGATGATGCGCACGAGGTCGCCGCGCACGGTGCAGCAGATGCACCCGTTGTTCATCTCGAACACTTCCTCGTCGGCGCCCACAACCAGGTCGTTGTCGATGCCGATCTCGCCAAACTCGTTGACGATCACGGCGAACTTCTGCCCGTGCGGCTCGGACAGGATGCGGTTGAGCAGCGTGGTCTTGCCGGCGCCGAGGTAGCCGGTCAGCACCGTGACTGGAATCTTGTCAGACATCGATCACTCCGTTTGGGCCGTAACATAGGGGCGCCGCAGCGGATTCCAAGGCGAAAGTGACGCATAGGCTTGCACATAAGCCTTGCACATGGCCTTGCACCGGCAGGGGCGCGGCCCTACCCTCCCGGGCAATCTCGACAGCCGCCCCGGGCGCGCGCGGGCGAGACGACGAGTTTAAGACGACACGTGAACGAGAGCTCACAAGGAGGATTCCCCATGATGGCACGATGGTTGTCGGGCATTTCCACCGCGGCCCTGGCGCTGGTCCTGGCATCGCCGCAGGCAAGCGCACAATTGACGGGACAGGTCGCCTCCGCCGAGGAAGGCACCATGGAAGGCGTGGTGGTGAGCGCCAAGCGGGCCGATTCCAACATCACGGTCAGCGTCATCAGCAACGCCCAGGGCCGCTTTACGATTCCCGCCGACCGGCTGTCGCCCGGCCAATACACGATCACCACCCGCGCGGTCGGCTACGACCTGGATGGGCCGAAGCAGGCCACGATCGCGGCGGGCGGGCCCACATCGGTTGACGTCAAGCTGCGCAAGACCCGTAACCTCTCGCACCAGCTCACCAATGCCGAGTGGATGCTCAGCATGCCCGGCAGCGATGAGGACAAGCTGGCGATGATCAACTGCGTGAGCTGTCACACGCAAGAGCGGATCGTGAAGTCGTCGCATAATGCCGATGACTTCGTGGGCGTGATCTCGCGCATGAACGGCTATGCACAGGTGAGCAATCCGCTCAAGCCGCAGCGACGCGTCGACCAGTCGCGTGCCTCCAACCCGGAGCGGTTCCGCAAGCAGGCGGAATTCCTCGCCTCCATCAATCTCAGCAAGAACGACAACTGGAGCTACGACCTCAAGACCTTGCCACGGGTCAAGGGCCGCAGCGCCAATGTGATCATCACCGAGTATGATCTGCCGCGGCAGACGATCGAGCCGCACGACGTGATCGTGGTCGATGGCGACGTCTGGTACACGAATTTCGGCGAGCAGTTCCTTGGCAAGCTCGATCAGAAGACCGGCAAGCATACTGATTTCGCGATGAAGCAGTTCCGGCCGGGCTTCCCGGAGGGCAACCTCGACCTCAGCGTCGACAAGGACAAGAACCTCTGGGTCGGCATGATGTATCAGGGCGCGGTCGCCAAGTTCGACCGCAAGGCCGAGAGCTTCCAGTACTGGCAGATCCCAACGGAGCGCCTGAAGGACGACTCCCAGCTCAACATGGTGACCAACCGGATGGAGGTCGACGGCAAGCTCTGGGTCAACGATGCCGGTCCCTCGACCCTGTTCCGCATCGATCTTGCCTCTGGCAAGTTCGAGGAGATGGACCCGCTCAACGTGCTGCCCGGCGGCAAGCAGGGCTACTCGATCTATGACGTACGCGCGGACTCCCAGAACAACGCCTTCGTGACCGACTTCCAGAAGAACCATGTCATCAAGATCGACGCCAAGACCCTGAAGTACACAGTCTACCAGACCGGCACGCAGCTTTCGCGCAACCGCCGCGGCCGCATCGACGAGAGTGACCGCTTCTGGTTCGCGCAATATCGCGGCAACAAGATCACGATGTTCGACACCAAAGAGGAGCGGATGCAGGAGTTCCCGCTGCCGACGCGGCACACCCATCCCTACGACGTGATCTGGGACAAGAACGGCGAGCTGTGGACCGGCGGCATGACCACGGACCGCGTGGTGCGGCTCGATCCCAAGAGCGGCGAGACGATCGAATATCAGCTGCCGCGCAACACCAACATGCGCCGCATGTTCGTGGACAACACGACCGCGCGGCCAACCTTCTGGGTCGGCAGCAACCACGGCGCCTCGATCGTGCGGGTTGAGCCGCAGGACTGACGGCTATTGACTGATGAAATGGGCGCGGTCGCCATTGGCGGCCGCGCTTTTTTGACCGGCTCGACCAGCTCAAGCCTCGCTCGTCATCCCGACTGGCTCAGGCCTCGATCGTCATCCTGAGGTGCGCGTGCTCTTTCACGCGCCTCGAAGGATGTACGCCCCTGATTTCGGTGGCCGTATCCTTCGAGGGCCGCGCAATGAGAGCCCACGATTCCGGCAAGCCCTGAGCTTGCGCGGCCACCTTAGGATGACGGGTCAAACTCAGCGGTTGCCGCAAAGGCCTGTCGGAAAACCCCGGATCACGTTTGATTTCTAATGACATAAATATTGCATGCAGTCCCGCGTCCAAGCGCCCCCTGCTCGCGGCGTCCTGATTTGCCAATCGCACCGGCCTGTGCTGGAGAGAGCGGGAGGCGGCGGCGCGGGAGGCCCTAATGAGCGAGACCCAAGTCGTTTGCGTGGGTGAGGTGATCATCGAGCTTGCGCGCGTCGGCGATGGCCGCTTTGCCATGAGCTGCGGCGGCGACACATTCAACACGGCGATCTATGTCGCGCGCGCGGGCCTTCGCGCCGCCTTTGCGACCGGGCTCGGTGATGACCCCTATTCGAATGGCGTGCTTGCGCTTGCTTCAGCGGAAGGCGTGGCGAGCGACCTGGTGCTGCGCGTCCCCGGCCGCCTGCCTGGCCTCGCTCTGGTCGAAGCCGACGCGAAGGGAAAACGGCATCTCTACTCTTGGCGCGCAGAGGCGCCCGCGCGCGATCTGTTCGAGCTTCCGGAGTGGACCCGCATCGTCGAAGGCCTGCTGCGCTCGAAGCTTGTCTATTTTTCCGGCATCACGCTGTCGCTCTATTCCAACACGGGGCTTGGCCGCTTCCTGGCGGCCGTCGAGCTCGCACGCCAACAGGGCGTCAAGATTGCGTTCGACGGCAATTTCCGGGCGCATGGCTGGCGCGGCGACCTGTCCCGTGCCCGCGCGGTGTTCATGGAGGCGCTCAAGCGCGTCGACATCGCGCTGCCGACCTATGACGACGAAGCCGTGTTGTGGGGCGATCCGAGCCCGGAGGCGACGGTCGAGCGGCTGCAGGCCTTCGGCATCGGCGAGATCGTGGTCAAGAACGGACCCAACAGCGCGCTGGTCGCCGCGGGCGGCGTCAGTGAGTTCGTGCCGGTGCCAGAGGTGGTGGAGCCGGTCGATCCGATGGCGGCCGGCGACGGCTTCAATGCCGGCTATATCGCGGCGCGCCTGTCGGGCGACGGCCCGAGCACTGCGGCCGCCGCCGCCCATCGGTTGGCCGGCCAGGTGATCCGGCATCGCGGCGCCATCATGCCGCGGACGGCGGAAGCGATGCATTGAGTTGCGCGCGCCGCGCCACTGCACGGCCTGTTTGAACCGAGACGGTCCATGGTCGCCCTGGTCGTTCTTCCCGGAATGGACGGGACTGCCATGCCCCGGGCCAACTTCGCTGCCGCCCTCGGCCCTGGCATCGAGCCCCACGTCGTTTCGTATCCTGCGGATCCCGCGTTTGGATATGCGGAGCTGGAAGCTCTTGCGCGCGCGTCCCTTCCGACGGATCGTCCGTATGTGCTGCTAGGCGAATCGTTCTCCGGTCCGATCGCGATCTCCATCGCGGCCTCACGCCCACCGCATCTGGTCGGGCTCATTCTGTGCGTCACGTTTGCCCGCAATCCGCTTCCTTTGCTTGGCCCGATGCCGTGGCTGCTGCCATTGGTCCCGTTTGGGCTTGCTCCCATGCGAGTGATCAGCGCCTTCCTCCTGGGCCGTTTCGCGACCGTGCCGCTGACCGATGCATTGCGCGTCACCTTCGACAAGGTTTCAACGCAGACATTCAAGGCCCGCCTTGGCGCAGTCGCCCGCGCCGACATGCGGCCCGCACTGACAAACGTTCGCGCGCCGGTGCTCTACCTGCGGGCCACCGAGGACCGCCTCGTTCCGCGCCACTGCGCTGACGGCATTGCGCGGCTCGCGACGCAAACGCGCATCGTCGACATCGAGGCGCCGCACACTCTGCTCCAGGTGGCGCCCGCTGCGGCAGCCGCCGCCGTCAAAGCATTTATCGCAACGCTGCCTGCAACAGCCGCGCAGCGCTGAATCGCTCACCCGAACAAATTCGCCGCAAAGCCCGCGCGGCGCAGGACGCCATCGCGTGCCTCCTGGGCGAGGCGCAGCACCCGTGGCAGGTCGACGCCGACCAGGCTGCCGCGCCACTTTCTCACCTTGCCGGCGATGAGCACGGTGTCGACATTCATCGGATTCATCAGGTTCACCACTGCGCCGGGCACATTGTTGAGCGGCCAGACGTTGATCCGGTCGGCCGCCAGCATCACGATGTCGGCCTCCTTGCCGGGCGTGAG
>Ga0137409_10001536_pt1 | contig 24947 bp, 21 predicted proteins | sample CZODoug1_16funga_FD_122059 | JGI IMG/M metagenome (GOLD analysis project Ga0137409, IMG submission 122059) | Vadose zone soil fungal communities from Angelo Coast Range Reserve, California, USA - CZODoug1_16fungal (Hybrid Assembly) | ecosystem: Environmental > Terrestrial > Soil > Vadose zone...
TCAGTCGATGTGTACGTTGCGGCAGATGCGCCGCTCGATCCCGGCGAGGGCGTCGTAGAGCAGGATCGCCATCAGGCCGGTCACCAGTCCGCCCTGCAGGATGAAGGCGTTATTGTTGGACAGGAGGCCGGCGATGATCACCTCGCCGAGTCCCTTGGCGGCCACCGTGGATCCGATCGTCGCCGTGCCCACGTTGATGACCAGGGACAGCCGCATGCCCTCCAGAATCAGCGGTAACGCCAGTGGCAGCTCCACGGACAGCAGTCGCTGGCGGGCGCTCATCCCCATGCCGTTCGCGGCCTCCAGGACCTGCGGCGGACAGGTCTGCAGCCCGACGATCGTGTTCTCGAAGATGGGCAGCAGTCCGTAGGCAAACAGCGCGATCAGCGTCGGCTTCTCGCCGAACCCGACCAGCGGCACCGTGACTGCGAGCACCGCCACCGGCGGGAAGGTCTGACCGATGTTGACGAGCGTGCGCGACAGCGGCAGGAACTGCGCGCCGCTCGGGCGCGTCACCAGAATACCGAGTCCGACGGCCACGAGGGTGCTCGCCGCAGCCGCGCAACACACCGTGCCAAGATGCGCGAGCGCGAGCGTCAGGAGGTTGCCCTGATCGTAGATCGGCGGCGCGCCATACTGCGTGAGCGGCGCGAACAGCGGCGCGAAGCTCTGTGGCATCAGCAGGAACGCCAGCAGCAGCCCGAGCGCCGCGAGTCGCAGGATAGTGGCCACGCCCGGCATCAGCCCGGTCGCCCACGGGCGAGGATGGCTGCGAGCGTGAGGCATCCGCGCCGCGTGCCATCCGCGTCCATGACCGCGGCAGACTCGGCGCCGCACCACACGAGCTCCGAGAGTGCCTCGCGCAACGAGGCGGAGGCCGCAACGGCCGGCCCGTCCGAGGCGCCCGGTAGCGCCGCCTCGCCCGCCGTGGTGAGCGACAGCAGTCGCATGGCCCGATCGGAGATTCCGGTCATGCGCGAGACGAAGGGGTCCGCGGGGCGCGTGAGCAGCACCGCGGGCCGGTCGTACTGCAGCAGCCGGCCGTGGCTCATGACTGCGACGCGATCACCCAGACGGAAGGCTTCATCCATGTCGTGGGTCACGAGCAGGATCGTGGTGCCGAACCGTCGCTGGATGTCGAGCAGGTCATCCTGGGCCTTCGCGCGGATGATGGGATCGAGTGCGCCGAAGGGTTCGTCCATCAGCAGTACGGCGGGCTCAGCGGCGAGCGCCCGCGCCACACCGACGCGCTGCTGCTCACCACCCGAGAGCTGATGCGGGAATGCTGCGGCGTAGACCTGCGGATCGAGCTGGAACACGCACAGCAGCTCCTCGACGCGGGCGCGGATGCGAGCCGCATCCCAGCCGAGAAGTCGCGGCACGGTCGCGATGTTCTCCGCCACGGTGCGGTGCGGGAACAGGCCGTGTCCCTGGATCACGTAGCCGATCCGGCGCCGCAGCAGGTGCGCGGGCTCGCCGGTCGTGTCGTTGCCGTCGATCAGCACCCGCCCGCGGGTCGGCTCGACGAGGCGATTGATCATGCGCAGCAGGGTGGACTTTCCCGAGCCGGAGGTGCCCACGATCACCGTGATCGAGTTGCGCTCGATGACCATGGACACGCCGTCGACGACGGTCGTCGCGCCGTACTGCTTGGTGAGGTTCTCAACACTAATCATTGCCGTGCCCGATCCATGACCTCCACCAGCGCGTCGAGCACGACGGCGGCGGAGAAGGCCAGTGCCACGATCGGAATCGCCCCGAGCAGCACCAGGTCGATTGCCGTCTGCCCGATCCCCTGAAAGACGAACGTCCCGAGTCCACCGCCGCCGATCAGCGCGGCCACGGTCACCATGCCGATGTTCTGCACCAACACGATGCGGATGCCGGTGAGAATGACCGGCAGCGCCAGAACCAGCTCGATGCCAGTCAGGACCTGCCAGTTAGTCATTCCCATGCCGCGCGCGGCCTCGACCGCAGCCTGCGGCACCCGCTTCAGGCCCGCGACCGTATTCGCGGCGATCGGCAGCAGCGAATAGAGAAACAGCGCGACCGCCGCCGGTGCTGCGCCGATGCCGCGGATGCCGAGCGCCGCGGCGAGCGGCACGGCGTCTGCCAGTGCCCCGAGCGGCGCCATCAGGATGCCAAAGAGCGCGATCGCCGGAATCGTCTGGATCACGTTGAGGGTTCCCAGCACGCCCGCCCGCAGCCGCGGGACGCGGTGGCACAGGATGCCGATCGGGAGCGCCACGACGACCGCGGCGGCGAGCGATCCGAGCGCGAGCCACACGTGCTGGCGCGCCTCGCGCGCGAAGCGCTCGGCGTTGACCGCGTACTCGCGCATCACGGAGAGATGGTCAAAGGTGCCGTGCGCCAGGGCGAGGCCGGCAACAGCGGCGAACACAGCGAGAAACAGCACGCGCAACCCCGGCCCCGGACGCATTCGCGTGATGGCATCAGTGGCCATCAGGCCGAGGCACACCAGCAGCACCCAGAAAGCGGCGCCGGGAGCGACGCGCACCACCTTGTTGCCGGCGGGCGTGAGCGCATCGCCGGCGGCGGCCGCGGCGAGCGCTACGACGACCACGCCCAACAACGCCGCGCCGAGCCGGACGCGGGCGTTGGACATGCCGAGGGCGGCGATTGCGGCGAGCAGCAGGGTTGCCTGACCGGCAAACGCTCCCCACGCCGGCAGCACTTCGAGGAGCCCGCGCGGATCGCCCGGCACGATCCGGTTCGACTTGAAGACGACGAACGGCAGGAAGATGACCGCAGTTGCCCCGGCCACCACGAGCAGCGCACCGAGGGGGTCGAGCCGGCGCAGCCGCGGCACCGTCAGCGTCAGGTGCGCGCTCACTTGAGAAAGCCCTGCGCCTTCAGGTAGTCCTCGGCGACCGAGCCCTCCGATTCGCCGTCGATCTGCACGCGCGCATTCAGCTGTTGCAGCGTCTCGCGACTGAAACTCTCCATCACGGGCTTCACGATCCCGGCGATCTGCGGGTTCGCCTTGAGGACCGCCTCGCGAATGATCGGCACCGGCGCATACACCGGCTGGTCGTGCCGGTCGTCCTCGAGGATCTGGAGATTCGCCGCCACGATGCCACCGTCGGTGCCGTACACCATGGCCGTGTTCGTGCCGTTGGTGTGCGCGGCCGCAGCCCCGATGGTCGCGGCCGTCTCCCCTCCCGCGAGCACGATCAACTGGTCGGACCGCATCGTGAACCCATAGGTCTTCTCGAGTGAGCGCAGGGTCCCGGCATTGGCGAACTCGGCCGAACAGGCGAGCACCACCTTGCCGCCGCCCGCTACCCACCTGCCGAAGTCGCTCATGGTCTTCAGGTTGTTCGTCAGCGCCACGTCGCGGCGCACGGCCAGTGCCCAGGCGTTGCTCGCCTTCGCGGGCGTGAGCCACACGATCCGGTTGGCGGCGTAATCGAGTCTGGAACCGAGCTCGTATCCCGGTTGCAGGTCCTTCCAGGCCGGGTTGGACGCCACGTTGAAGAAGAACCCTGCGTTGCCGGTGTATTCAACGTAGATATCGACCTCGCCGGAGATGAGCGCCTTGCGAACGACCGGCGTCGCACCGATCTTGGTTCGATCGACCGTCCGGATCCCGTTCGCGTTCAGCAGCAGGCGAATCATCTCTCCGATCATCGCCGACTCGCTCGAGAGCTTCGAGGAGACCACCACCGCGGCTTGCAGCGGGGGCGACACGGTGAGCGCCAGCGCCGCCGCCATGCACAGCGACTTCAGAATTTTCGCCACCCGTCACCCCCTGTCGACCGCTCGGGGCCCACGATCGCGCAGCGCCGCACACTGTCGGTTGTTGCCCTGCACGTCAAGCCCGCGCAATCGCGTGTGCCGGCCGGCGCTGCGCTTTATGATGGCAGAAGCGATGAATCCGGTACCGAGTGCCAAGCGCGTATCGAGCGGCCGCTATTCGGGCTGGCGACTGTTTCTCGAGGGTCTCAGCGGCCAGCGCGGCTGGTCGCGCGCCTGGGCGAAGGCGGCACCGCGCTCCCGCTACCGCGTCGTGATCGTCGGCGGCGGCGGTCATGGACTGGCGACGGCCTTCTACCTCGCCACCGAATACGGCATTACCGACGTGGCGGTGCTGGAGAAGGGTCCGATCGGGCTCGGCAACGTCGGGCGCAACACCACCACCATCCGCTCCAACTACTTCCACCCGGACAATATCCGCTTCTACGAGTACTCCCTGAAGCTGTGGGAAGGTCTCGAGCGCAAGCTGAATTTCAATGCGATGGTGAGCCAGCGCGGCGTCCTCAACCTGTTTCACACCGATGCGCAGCGCGATCTTTTCACGCGGCGCGCAAACGCGATGCGCCTCCTCGGGGTGGATGCGGAGCCGTTGAGCCGCGAGGCGGTGAAGGAGCGGGTGCCGCTGGTTGATCTCGACAACGGCCGCTACCCCGTGCTCGGCGGCTTCCTGCAGCGTCGTGGCGGCACGGTTCGCCACGATGCGGTCGCCTGGGGCTATGCGCGGGCGGCATCAGAGGCCGGTGCCGACATCGTCGAGCACTGCGAGGTGACCGGCATCCGGCGCGACGGACGACGGGTGACCGGCGTCGAGACCACCCGCGGGCCCATCGCGGCCGATACGGTCTGCCTCGCAGTCGCCGGGCATTCGTCGCGACTCGCTGCGATGGCGGGACTTGCGCTGCCGATCGAGAGCCACGTGCTGCAGGCCTTCGTGAGCGAAGGCATCAAGCCGGTGCTCGATGTCGTTCTGACCTACGGTGCCGGACACTTCTACGTCAGCCAGTCGGACAAGGGCGGACTGGTGTTTGGCGGCGCCATCGACGGCTACAACACCTACGGCCAGCGCGGCACGCTGCCGATGACGGAAGAAGTGGCCGCGGCGGCGATGACACTGCTGCCGGGACTTGCGCGCCTCAAGGTGCTGCGGCAATGGGGCGGCGTCATGGACATGAGCATGGACGGTTCCCCGATCATCTCCGGGACGCCGCTCGAGGGCCTGATCGTGAATGGCGGCTGGTGCTACGGCGGCTTCAAGGCGATCCCGGCCGGCGGTCTGACGACCGCGCACCTCATCGCGCGCCATGCGCCGCACCCGCTGGCCGCTCATCTTGATCTCGAGCGCTTCACCGCCGGGCGGACCATCGACGAGCGCGGCGTCGGCCCCTTCCCCTACGCTCACTGAAACGAGCGCCCATGCTTCGCATCCCGTGTCCCTGGTGCGGTGAACGCGACGAGACCGAGTTTCGCTATCGGGGCGACGCCAGCCAGTCGCGGCCCGCCGCCGAGGCCGGACTTGCGGCGTTCAGCGCCTATGTCTACGAACGGGAAAACCCCTGCGGTTGGCATCTCGAATGGTGGCTGCACGTGGGCGGCTGCCGCAAGCTCCTTAAGGTGGTGCGCCACACGCTGAGCCACGAGATTCACTCGGTCGGCGGCCCCGAGGATCCGGGCTGATGCGCGGTCCCGGCCGTATCGCCCGCGGTCTTCTGACCGACCCCGACCGGCCGGTCGCCTTTCGCTTCGACGGGCGCCGGATGCAGGGCCTTGAAGGCGACACGCTCGCCTCGGCGCTGCTCGCCAACGGCAAGCGCCTCATAGCACGCAGCTTCAAGTACCACCGGCCGCGCGGCATCGTGACGGCCGGTCCCGAGGAGCCCTGTGCGCTCGTCGACGTGATCGATGCCGAGGGGCGCGAGCCTAACCGGCTCGCCACCACGCTCGCGCTGCACGAGGGCCTGGTGGCCGAAAGCCAGAACCGCTGGCCGTCGTTGCGGTTTGATGCGCTGGCGCTCAACGATCTCATCGCCCGCTTCCTGCCTGCGGGTTTTTACTACAAGACGTTCATGGCGCCGGGCTGGGCCTGGGAGCGACTCTACGAGCCGCTGATCCGCCGGGCCGCGGGCTTGGGTCGGCTCGAGGCGATCGTCGGCGATCACGCAGCGCCCGCCGAGACCGTGCACGATCACACGGATGTGCTGGTGGTCGGCGCGGGCGCCGCGGGGCTTGCCGCCGCGCATCGTCTGGGGGCGAGCGGGCTGCGGGTGATGCTCACCGACCAGGACGTCGTGCTGGGTGGCGGCTCGCTGCTCGATGCGCGCTGGACTGCCTGGCGCGAGAGCCTGTGCGCCGGGCTTGCCGGCCTGGCCACGGTGCGGTGTCTGCCCCGCACCACGGTGCTCGGGGCCTACGGCCACGGCGTGTTCGGGGCGCTCGAAACGCTCTCACCCGCCGAGGCGACCCGTTTCGGTGGCCTGCGCGAGCGGCTGCGGATCATCCGGGCGCGGCGCGTGGTATTCGCCACTGGTGCGCTCGAGCGGCTGATCGCCTTCCCGGGCAACGATCTTCCCGGCGTGATGCTCGCGGGCGCCGCGCTTAAGTATCTGAGGCGCTACGGTGTCGCCGTCGGGCGCCGCCCGGCATTTTTCCTCAACACTGACGAGGCCTACGAGGCGGTGTTCGCCCTGACCGGCGCCGGTATCGAGTGCGCCGGCGTGATCGACGTGCGCGAGAGTTCGCTCGCGGCCGAGCGCGTGCGAGCGCTCGGTGTCGAGGTGCAGGGCGGCGCGGTCGTCGAGGGGGCTTTCGGGCGCGACGGGGTTCGCACCGTCAGGGTCGTGGACGTGAATGGGCGCCGTCGCCGCGACCTCGAGGCCGACTGCCTGCTGATGTCCGGAGGGTATTCCCCGGCGACCGCCCTGGCGAGCCAGCTCGGCGCGCAGCTCACGTGGCGGGAGGCGCTCGCCGCGTTCACCCCGGACCTCGCAGCCACCATCGGGCGGGTAGCGGGCGCGGCGCGGGGCGTACCCGGGCTCGCGGCCGCCGCGCGTGACGGCGAGAGCGTGGCGTGCGCGATCGCCTCAGAGCTCGGTCGCCCGGCGAGTGCCGCGGGCCCAGGCGCGGATCTGCCGGTCGATCCGGACGCCACGCCGATCGCCGCTCTATGGGAAGTGCGCGGCCGGGGCAAGGCGTTCGTCGATCTGCAGAACGATGTGACCGCGGCGGACGTGCGGCTTAGCTTTCGCGAGGGCTACGAGCACGTCGAGCACATGAAGCGCTTCACCACCCATGGCATGGCGACTGACCAGGGCCGCAGCGGCGGACTGGTGGGGAGCGCCGTCCTGGCGCAAGCGCGCGGCGTGCTGCTCTCCGAGGTCGGACAGCCCAGGCCGCGTCCGTTCGCCCAACCGGTTCCGTTCGCGGCACTCGCGGGCGGCGAAGTCCGCGAGCACTACAGACCTAAGCGCCGGCTGCCGCTGCACGACTGGCACGAGGCTGCCGGCGCGACCTTCGTGGCCGCCGGGCTGTGGCTGCGGCCGCTCGTGTACTCGCGGCAACAGGGCTGGGAAGCGGTGCTGAACGAAGCCCGCGCCGTGCGCCGCTCGGTCGGCATCACCGACGTATCAACCCTCGGCAAGATCGACGTGCAGGGACCGGATGCCGCGCGGTTCCTGGACTTCATCTACGCCAACACGTTTTCCACGCTCGCGGTCGGTCGCGCCCGCTACGGCATCATGTTGCGCGAGGACGGGATGCTGCTCGACGACGGTACGACCTCGCGGCTCGCTCCCGAGCACTTCCTCGTCACGACCACGACGGTGAACGCGGCGGTGGTGCTCGAGCACATGGAATTCCACCTGCAGGCGGTGTGCCCGCGGCTTGATGTGCTGTTGAGCGATGTCGGCGATCAGTGGGCGCAGTTCGCGGTCGCGGGGCCGCGTTCGCGTGAGGTCGTGGCGGCGGTGGTCGCAGGCGTCGATCTGTCGAACGACGCCTTTCCGTTCATGGCGGCGAGCGTCGCCACCATCGCCGGCGTTGCGGGACGGGTGTTCCGCATCTCGTTCTCGGGCGAGCTGGCCTACGAACTGGCGGTACCGGCCGCTCACGCCCTGAAGGCGTGGTCAGCGGTGCTCGAGGCAGGCAAGCCCTTGCGTATAGCGCCCTACGGCCTCGAGGCGCTCAACACCCTGCGCATCGAGAAGGGCCACGTGACGGGAGCGGAGCTCAACGGCAACACCAGCGCCGATGATCTCGGCTTTCAGCGGATGCTGAAGAAGCACGGCGATTTCATCGGCCGCGCGCTGTCGCAGCGCGCCGGCCTCACGGCGCCGGATCGGCTGCAGCTCGTCGGGGTACGGCCCCTCGAGCGCAGGCACCGCCTGCGCAACGGCTTGCAGCTGGTCGCGCCGCGGGCGCGCACCACGAGTCTCGGCTACGTGACCTCTTCGACCCCCTCGGTCGAGCTCGATGGCTGGGTGGGTCTGGCGCTGGCGGCGGGCGGCCGCCAGCGCCTGGGTCAGCGGCTGATCGGCACATCGCCCATTCACGACGAGATCACCGAGCTCGAGATCGTGAGCCCCCACATGCTCGATCCGCAGAACGCTCGTGTCCGGGCCTGAGTCCGTGTCAGCTCCCGGCATCCGGCTCGCGTCCTGCGTGGCGGATATTGTCGAGATCGCAGCCCTGCACGCGCGCGCCCATGAGCTCGAGAGCATCGCGGGCGCGCGGGGCGTTCACCTGCCGGCGCCCGGACGGGTGGCGGTGGCGTCCGATCAACTGGCGCTTTGCGTCCGTCCCGCGCGCTGGCTGCTCCTCGCCCCAGCGGGGTCTGCGGGCGCGACCGCGGCGCTCTGGCAGGCCGCGTGTGCGCGCGTTGGCGCCGCGGTTGACCTGTCGTCGGGTCTGGCGGCGTGGCATCTCGCCGGGCCGCGGGTCCGCGAGGTGCTTAGCCGGGCCTGCCGCCTGGATCTGGATCCGGAGGTCTTCCCGGCAGGCAGCGCCGCCGCCACCATCATGGCGCAGGTAGCGGTGATCCTCGCGGTGCTGCCGTCGGGGCTGCTGCTGCTCACGCCCGCGACCACCGCACGGCATCTGCGCGAATGGCTGGCGTCCACGGCGAAGCCCTTCGGGCTCGTGCCCCGGGCGGATGTTACTGTTGCCGCCGTGTGCGGAGATAAATTCTCATGAAGGCTTCCGCGCGAGCCGTGGTCATCGGTGGCGGCGTGGTCGGCGCCAGCACGCTCTATCACCTCGCCAGGATCGGCTGGACCGATGTGCTGCTGCTGGAAAAGAGCGAATTGACCTCGGGCTCGACCTGGCATGCGGCCGGCGGCATGCACACGTTCAACGGCGAGGCCAACATCTCGCGGCTGCAGAAATACACCATCGATCTGTATCGCGAGATCGAGGCGCTGTCCGGCCAGTCCTGCGGGCTGCACCCGAACGGCGGCCTGATGCTCGCGGCGACCCCGGGCGAGCTCGACAGCCTGAGGCTCATCTGCTCACGTGCCCGCTACCTGGGGATGGAAACCGAGATGATCTCGCTCGAGGAGGCGCGCAACTTCAATCCGCTGATCGATGCCAGCCACTTCATCGGCGCTCTGTGGCGCGCGGACGGCGGCCATTGCGATCCCTCGGGCACCACCCATGCCTACGTCAAGGCGGCGCGCCAGCTCGGTGCGTCGGTGGAACGCTTCACCCGGGTGCTGTCGCTCGGGCAGCGCCGCGACGGTACCTGGGACGTCGTGACTGACAAAGGCACGGTGCACGCCGAGCACGTGGTGAACTGCGCGGGTCTGTGGGCGCGCGAAATCGGACACATGGTCGGCATCGAGCTGCCGGTGCTGGCCATGGAGCACCACTATCTGCTGACCGAGGACCTCCCGGAGCTCGAGGGCCGGGAGAAGGAGATCGTCAACACGACCGACTACGCCGGCGAGATCTATCTGCGCCAGGAACGCGGCGGTGTGTTGATCGGTACTTACGAACCTCACGGCGTCGTCTGGTCGCCGCTGAAGACGCCGGAGGACTTTTCGATGCAGCTGCTGCCTGAGGACTTCGAGCGGCTCGCGCCGTACTTCGAGGTCGGCTTCAGGCACTTCCCGGCACTGGGACGGGTCGGCATCAGGAAGGCGGTGAACGGTCCGTTCACGTTCGCTCCCGACGGCAATCCGCTGGTCGGACCGGTCCGGGGCGTGAGGAACTTCTGGGTTGCCTGCGCCGTCATGGCCGGGTTCAGCCAGGGCGGGGGCATCGGGCTGGTGCTGTCGCGCTGGATGGCGGAGAACGATCCGGGCCAGGACATCATTTCCATGGACGTGGCGCGGTTCGGCGCGTTCGCGACGCCGAAATATACCTCCCTCAAGGTCCCCGAGAACTACTCGCGCCGCTTTCGGCTCGCCTACCCGAACGAGGAGCTGCCCGCAGCCCGTCCGGTGCGCCGCTCACCGATCTACGACCGGCTCCGGGCGGCCGGCGCGGTCATGGGCGCGAACTTCGGGCTCGAGAATGCCCTGTGGTTCGCACCGGCGGGCGTCGCGCCGACGGAGACCCCGACCTATCGGCGCTCGGAAGCCTTCCCGGTCGTGCGGGCCGAGTGTCAGGCGGTACGCAAGACGGTCGGCCTCTACGAGACCACCAACTATGGGAAGTACGAGGTCGCGGGGCGCGGGGCGCGCGCGTGGCTCGACCGGGTGTTTGCCTCCCGCATACCCAAACCCGGGCGATTCGCGCTCGCGCCCATGCTGAATCCCGCCGGCCGGATCATGGGGGACCTGTCGATTGCGTGTCTCGCCGACGACCGCTTCCTCATCGTGGGGTCGGGCTTTGCCGAGGAGTTCCACCTGCGCTGGTTCTGGGCCTCGGAGCCAGCCGCGGATGTATGGGTGCGCTCGGCTGCGTCGAGCCTCAACGGCGTGTCGATTGCGGGCCCGAAGTCGCGGCAACTGGTGCAGCGCCTGGTGCGTGACGATCTGTCGCCGTCGGCGTTCAAGCTGTTCCAGGTCAGGGAGACGGCCGTCGGCTTCGCGCCGGCCATCCTCACGCGTGCCGGGTTCACCGGTGAACTGGGCTACGAGATCTGGACGACGCCCGACTATTTCGCCTCGCTCTACGATGACCTGTGGGACGCGGGGCGCGAGCTGGGTCTCGTACACTTCGGCGGCCGCGCCCTGTCCTCGCTACGGCTGGAAAAGGCCTACGGCTCGTTCAACAAGGACTTCCGGCCGGACTACACGCCGGGTGAGACCGGGCTCGACCGCTTCGTCGATTTCACCAAGCCCGATTTCACCGGTCGGGCGGCGGCACTCGCCGAGCGCGCGGCCGGCGCGCAGCGCCGCTTCGTCGTCATGGAGGTGGCGGACGCCGACGCGGAGGTGGTCGGCTACGAGTCGATCATGAAAGACGGCGCGGCGGTCGGCTACGTGACCTCGGGCGCCTACGGCCATTGTGTTGGCAAGAGCCTGGCCGCCGGCTACGTGCCGAGCGCGCTCGTGCACGAGGGCGCGCGATTCGAGATCGACATCCTCGGCGAGATGCGGGCTGCGACAGTGCATCTGGAGCCGCTCTACGATCCGCAGGGCCTGCGACTGCGCGGCTAGTGCCATCTCCGGCCCTACAGCGTGCCGAACACCTTCTTGATGAGCGAACTCGCCTGCCCGAGCGGATCCTTGCGGATCTCGTGCTCCTCGTCCGCGATGCGGCTGAACAGGCCGTCGAGGGCCTTCGCGGTCACGTAATCGTTGAGATTCGCGTCCTGGGATGGCAGCAGCCCGAGTTGCGCCGCCTTACCGGCGTACTCGTTGTATTTTGCGGTCAGGCCCAGCTTCGCGATCTCGGCCGCGACGATCGGTTTGAACTTGCCGGTCAGCTGCGCGCTCGTGGCGCGGCGGAAGTACTGCGTGCCGGCGTCATCGCCGCCGGTGAGGATGCCCTTGGCATCCGACACCGTCATGTGCTGCAGCGCCTGCTTGAATACCGGCTTCGCCTGCGCCACCGCCTTCTCGGCAGCGTGATTGATGGTGGCCCTGAGCTCATCGCCCTGCCCACCCATGCCGACCCGACTGAGCGCACGCTCCGCCTTCTCCAGCGCCGACGGCAGCGGGATCGACACCTTGGAGTCGTTGAGAAAGCCATTGTTGGTGCCGAGCTGCGCCACCGCCACATCGATACCCTTCGACAGGGCGGCGCGCAATCCGCCGGCGGCGTCTCGGGAACTCAGCGCATCGAGCGCGGCCGATGCGGCGAACGCGCTGCCGAGCGACGAGAGTGCGAGCGCGCTGAGCAGCGGCACGCGACAGCGGAAGGCTGTTCGAATCATATCTTGAGGCGCAGTGTAGACTCCGCAGCCGGCAAAGCCCATCAGTAAACGCATGAGCGACGGGGCGACCAGCTTCGACAACATCATCGAGCGTGAGCGCGGGTTGCGGCGCAGCCTGAGTGCACGCCGCCTGACCATGATCGCCATCGGCGGAGCGATCGGCACCGGACTGTTTCTCGGCAGCGGCTTCGCGATCAGTCTGGCGGGACCCGGGGTGCTCGTGAGTTACGCCATCGGCGCGGTGGTCGCACTGCTGCTGATGGGGTGCCTGGCGGAAATGACCGTCGCGCACCCCACCTCGGGATCCTTTGGCGCCTATGCGGAGTATTACATCGGTCCGCTGGCAGGTTTTCTGGTGCGCTACGCGTACTGGACCTGCATCGTGCTGGCGGTAGGGACCGAAGTCACGGCGGTCGCACTCTACATGCGCTTCTGGTTCCCCACTCTCCCGGGCTGGCTGTGGATCGTGGCCTTCTCGGGGCTCCTGATCGGGGTGAATGCCCGCAGCGTGAACGTCTTCGGCGCTGTCGAGTACTGGTTCTCGGCGATCAAGGTCACGGCCATCGTGATATTCATCCTGCTCGCGGGTTATATCGTGCTGCGCGCACCGACCGCGGCCACCGGCTCAGGCACCGGCGCCGCCGCGGTCGGCTTTCAGAACTACACCGCCCACGGCGGCTTCCTGCCCAGGGGTGTGTGGGGAGCGTGGGTCGCGGTGATCGTCGCAATATTCAGCTACCTGAGCATCGAGATGATCGCCGTCGCGGCGGGGGAGGCCGCGCAGCCCGAGATTGCCATCACACGCGCATTTCGTTCGACGGTGTTTCGGCTGATCCTCTTCTATCTGCTGACACTCGCCCTGGTACTGGCGATCGTGCCGTGGACCGCCGCGGGCATCGAGGAGAGCCCGTTCGTGAAGGTCATGCGCGCGCTGCGGGTGCCGGCTGCCGCCGGCATTTTCAACTTCGTCATCCTGGTCGCCGCGCTGTCGGCGATGAACAGTCAGCTCTACATCACCACGCGCATGATGTTCAGCCTGTCGCGGGCCGGGCATGCCCCGCGGCGCTTTGGCCGCCTCAATCGGCGCAGCGTGCCGGTGCAGGCGCTGCTGCTCTCGAGCATCGGCATCGCGCTGGCCACCGTGCTCAGCATCGTCGCACCGAAGTCGGCGTTCATTCTCATGGTGTCGATCTCCGCCTTTGGCGCCATGTTCACCTGGATGATGATCTTCATTACCCACTATCGCTTTCGCCGCGCGCGTGCGCTCACCGGGGCTGCGCCGTTGCGCTTCCGCATGTACGGCTTTCCCGCCACGACGCTGCTGGGTGCTGCGCTCATGGCAGCGGTTCTGCTGACGACCGCGTTCACGGATGCATTTCGCATGACGCTGGTGTTCGGCTTGCCATTTCTTATTTGTCTGAGCGTGACGTACTGGGTCTGGCAGCGACAGAATGCGCGCGCCGCTCTATCCAGTGGCATGCGAATGCCTCGCACTCGTCATTAACTTGCCACCTGCGCGGGAGTAAGCTCCGCCGGGGAGATAATGGAAGGAGCTCGAGCCATGGCCACAAAAGCGATTCCCGATGGATACCGCACGGCGACTCCGTACCTGATCATCCAGGGCGCGGCGGACGCGATCGAGTTCTACAAGCGCGCCTTCGGTGCGACGGAGCTGCTGCGCATGGCCGATCCGCAGGGCAGAGTGGGTCACGCCGAGATCAAGATCGGCGACTCCGTGATCATGCTGGCCGACGAGCATCCCGCCATGGGCTACCGCGGCCCGCGCTCGCTCGGTGGCTCGAGCGTCAGCATTCTGCTGTACCTGGAGGATGTGGACGCGGTGTTCGAGCGCGCCGTGAAGGCCGGGGCGAAGGCGCAGCGGCCGGTGGCGGATCAATTCTACGGCGACCGCTCGGGCACGCTGGAAGATCCATTCGGTCACGTCTGGACGGTCGCCACGCACGTGGAAGATGTCTCTCCCGAGGAGATGCAGCGGCGTGCCGAGGCTGCGATGAAGTCGGCGGCGAGCGGCGCATCCTGAGCGCACCGTCGAGGTAACTCACGCGGCGCCTGCCGGTGGGTGGCGGAGCATTATGGTCTTCAACTCGCTCACGTTCGTGGTGTTCTTCGCGTGCGTGCTCGCATTGCATTCGCTGCCGCTGCCGTGGACCGCCAAGAAAATCAACCTGCTGATCGCGAGTTACCTGTTCTACGCGGCGTGGAACCCGCCGTTCGTGATCCTGCTGTGGGTGTCGACCGTGGTCGACTGGTACGCGGCGCAGGGACTGGTGAAGGCGCAGCGCGCCGCGACCCGGCATGCCTGGATGCTGTTGTCGGTGATCGCGAACCTGGGCCTGCTGGGGTATTTCAAATACGGACAGTTCGTGCTCGACAACTTCACTTCCCTGATGTCTGCGGTCGGCATCGCCTATCACCCGGCGCATTACGACATCGTCCTGCCCGTCGGCATCTCCTTCTATACGTTCGCGACCATGTCGTACACGCTGGACGTGTACCTGCGCCGCGCGGCGCCGGCGCAGAACCTGCTCGATTACGCCCTGTTCGTGACGTTCTTCCCGCACCTGGTGGCCGGTCCCATCATGCGCCCGACGGAGCTCGTGCCGCAGTTCGCGCAACCTCGGCGCGCCAGCGGGCAGCAGCTGCGCTTCGGGCTGGCGCTCATGACACTGGGTCTCTTCAACAAGGTCGTGCTCGCCGACAGTTTCCTCGCGAGCGCGGCGGAGCGTGTCTACGACAGCGACAAGATCCCGGGAGCGCTGGATGCCTGGGCGGCGACGCTGGCGTTCAGCGGGCAGATCTTCTGCGACTTCGCCGGCTATTCGACCACCGCGATCGGCGCGGCCCTGTGCCTCGGATTCGCCATGCCGGACAACTTCCGCTTTCCCTACGCGGCGGTGGGGTTCACGGATTTCTGGCGCCGCTGGCACATCACGCTGTCCTCGTGGCTGCGCGACTATCTGTACATTCCGCTCGGCGGTAATCGTCACGGTGCGCGCCGCACCTATGCCGCGCTGATGATGACCATGTTGCTGGGCGGCCTGTGGCACGGCGCGAACTGGACCTTCGTCGCCTGGGGCGGGCTGCACGGTGTGTATCTCGCGGCCGAGCGCGCGCTGCGCGCGCGCTTCGCCAACTACCGCCCCGGACCGGTGGCCTTCGTGGCGCTCGGCCTTCTCACCTACATGCTGGTCAATGTGACCTGGGTGTTCTTTCGCGCCAAGACCTTCAGTAAGGCCTGGATCGTGCTGCGCGGCATGTTCGGCCAGAACGCAGCGGCCAAGCCGATCCTGGCGACCTTCAGCCTCATTTCGGTGGCCGCGATCGTCGGCGGGATCGTGCTCACGCACTGGCTGATGCGCGCGCGCACGCTGGAGTCGGTGGTCGCACGCGCCCCGGCGGTGGCGTTGTGCATGATCTGGGCGTTGATGGCCTTTGCAATTGTCATTGCCCAGGGAGCTGGAAATGCATTCATCTACTTCCAGTTCTGACCGCGTGGGCGAGGTGCCAGACCGCTACGCGCGCCAGACCGCCGCCGACCGGCCGGGTGTGGCGCAGCCGGTACCGCTGCGCCCGGTACCCGTGCAGCCCTGGGGCAGGATCCTGATCGGCGCCGTGCTGCTTTCGGCGCTGCTGGTGGCAGGGTGGGAGGAGTACTGGCGTGCGTATGGCGTGCGGCCGAGCATCGCCAATACCTACGGCCTGTGGGCGATCCAACGTCGGCGCATCGATGCCGGCGAAGGAGATGCGACCGTGCTCCTGGGCGCATCGCGCCTGTATTTCGATATCCAGTTGCCGGTGTGGGAGCGCCTCGACGGCAGGCGTCCGATCCAGCTTTCATTTGAGGGTACTTCGCCGCTGACACCCCTGCAGGATCTCGCGGACGATCCGAAGTTTACCGGCCGCGTGCTCATCGGAGTGTCACCCGATGTGTTCTTTACCGGATTCAAGTATCGCGCCGGGGCAGTCGGCTACGCCCGCAAGGAATCGCCCTCCCAGCGCATCGGTCAATGGCTGTCCATGCACCTGATCGAGCCTTATTTTGCATTTGACGACTCCGACTATGCGCTGCAGACCGTGCTCGCGCGCCAGGCGTGGCCGGCTCGCCCGGGGCAGAGATCCCGCATGAGGGTGCGCAAGCTCGCCGAGACCGAGGCCGACCGTAACACTCACTTGTGGGACAAGGTTGACACGGATCCGGAGTATCGCGCACTGGCGCGCCGCATATGGCTGAACCACTTCGAGCCCTACGACGACGATCCGCCACCGGAGGAGGCCCTGAAGACCGAGAAGGAACAGATCGACCTGAATGTGAAAGTCGTAGCGAAGCTGCGCGCGCGCGGGGTGAAGGTGTTGTTCGTGCGTTTGCCGAGCAGCGGGGCATATCTTGAATTCGAGAAGCGCTATTTTCCGCGCGTCCGAACCTGGGATGCGCTCCTGACCGCCAGCGGCGCGCCGGGCATTCACTTCGAGGACTACCCCGAGTTGCAGGGCTACAACCTGCCCGAATGGTCGCACGTGGCGCACAACCAGGCCGACCGCCTCACCGCCGCGCTGTACGGGATCATCCAGCGCGATTTCTGGGGTCCGAAGGCTGCGGACTGATCAGGACGGGTTCTTCACCCAGCCGCGCGGCTTGCGGTTGAACCCCACCTGCACGTCGACGAGCTTCTTGCCGCAGCGGCAGCGGAATCTCGCGATGATGTTGGCGAGCGGTTCATCCCAGCCGCAGCGGCAATGACGCGCGAGAAACGCGGGCGTCATTTCGCGTGAGTGCCGGCAGGTGCGGCAGGTGACGACGATGACGTATTCGCCGAAGTGATCGCGCAGCCTCTCGACCGAATTCCATGGGAGCATGGCGCGAGTGTGGGCAACGCCGCCGGCGCCCGTCCACACAGTGCTAGAGTGCCCACGACACTGTTTGGGGCAAAGTCCATGTGCGGCAAGTACATCCTTGCGCAAGCCGCGAAGGCCGAGCGGGCAATGGGGATCCGGCGCGGGCGCTGGGAGTATCCGCTGAGCTACCGGGTGCTGCCGACCGAGCAGGTTCCGGTCGTCGTGGCAGAGTCCGGCGAGCGCGAAGCGGCGATGATGCGCTGGGGCCTGATCCCCTACTGGGCATACGGAGTGCCGCTCAAGGCGTCCACCATCAATGCCACGGTCGAGCGCATCGCGAGCGCTCCGAGTTACCGGGATCCGTGGCAGCGCGGTCAGCGATGCATTCTGGTCATGGGCGGCTTCTATGAGCCGCACGTGAACGAGGACGGTACGCGCGATCCCTTTTTTGTGCAGCTCGCCGACCGCGAGGTGTTCGGCGTCGCAGGCCTGTGGGATCGCTCGCGGCGGCCGGACGGATCGTACGTTTTCTCCTGCACGCTGATCACGGTGCCTGCAAACCGCCTGCTGGCCGAGGTTCACAACGGCAAGCCACGCATGCCGGCGATTCTCGCTGAAAGCGAGCACGAGGTCTGGCTCTCCGGTGCGATGCAGGACGCACAGGTGACGCTCAAGAGCTACCCGGAGGAACTCATGGTGGCCTGGAAGGTGAGTCGCCGGGTGAACAGCCCGAAGTTGCCGGACGACGCGACCCTGATCGCGCCCCTCTAGAGTGCGAGGCGCGTCACAGTTCACGGTCCGTTCAGGGCCCGGGGTGTGTCATTCACGGTACGGGTTGGCATAGTGCGCGCCGGGTGTGCGAACGATGACGTCCTGAGGAGAAAGCTTATGAGAGCGATTCGTTTCGTGTTGCAGTCGGCGGTGGCCCTGGTGGCGGTCGTGCCCCTGGCGCACGCGCAGAGTGTGAGTGTCAATGCGACGATCACCGGCGAAATCGTTCCCGGCGTGTATGGCCGGGTGGTGCTGGGTAACCGGCCGCCGCCGCAGGTCGTCTACGCGCAGCCGCTGGTCGCGGTTCCGGTGGTGGTGGCTCAGCCGGTGCCGATGGAGCCGATCTATCTGCACGTGCCGCCGGGTCATGCGAAGCACTGGCGCAAGCATTGCCACGAGTACAACGCCTGCAACCGGCCGGTGTATTTCGTGAGGTCCGCCGAGTATGAACCCGGCTATCGTCCCGACCGCGGGGAGCGCGATCACGGTCACCGTGACCATGGCAATCACGGACATGGGGACGAGGATCGTGGCGATCGCGATCGTGACCACGACCACGGGCACCACGACTGATCTCATGACTGAATAAGCCGTCCGCGCGCCGCGCCCGGCTGTGGACGAGGCACGCTGATTTGCCCGCGTCGATGTTCTAGGATACGCGCACAAGAAAAACGGAGCGCGGATCCATGGGCCGTTATCGACGCTATCTGATCGGCCTCGCCATCGCCGTGGTGCTTCTCGGCGCGTACGGCGCCGCCGGCTTTCTCGCCGTACCGTATTACGCGCGCCGCGGCCTGCAGGACTTTGTACGCCAGCATTACGGCCGCGCCGTCGCCATGGCCGAAATCCGCTTCAACCCGTTCACGCTGGCGCTGGATGTCAGCGGGTTCTCTTTGCCGGATGCCGACGGGCAGCCCCTGCTGTCGTTCAACCGGCTGCACGTCGGTCTGCGGCTGGCGAGCCTGTGGCGGCTCGCTCCGAGCTTTGGCGAGATCATCCTCCAGCAACCCTACGTGCGTGCCGTGAAACGTGCCGACGGCGCGCTGAATCTTGCCGACCTCGGCAAGGGCTTTCCCAGCGCGCCCGCAAAGGCGCAACCGAAATCGGAACCCATGCGGCTGTTCATCCGGCGCCTGGCCGTGATTTCGGGGACCGCGGCGTTCGAGGATCAGGATCGGACGCGGCCGTTTCACGCGGAGTTCAAGCCCATCGCCTTCGAGCTGCGCGACTTCAGTACCACCGCCAGGACCGGCAACGGTTACACGCTGAACGCGGCCTCGCCCGAGGGCGAGCGGCTCACCTGGAGCGGCACGCTGCGCCTCGAGCCCGTCTCCTCGCACGGCGTGTTCGAGATCGCCGACCTGCAGGCGCGCACACTGTGGAGGTATCTGCGCGAGAGCCTGTCATTCGAGATGGCCTCGGGCGTCATCGCCATCAAGGGCGATTACGATCTGGCGAGCGAGGGTGGCCCGCTCGCCCTCAAGCTCAACGTGCACAACATCCTGGTGACCAGGCTCGGTCTCAAGCCCAACGGCGCTGCCGAGAACTGCATCGACCTGGGGCGCATCGAGATCGCCGACACGCGGCTCGATCTGAGCAGGCACTCGGTCGACATTGCGAAGGTGCAGCTCTCCGGCGGTGACGTCAAGGCCTGGATGAGCGAGCAGGGACGGCTGAATCTGCTCGATCTGGTGGCTGCACCGGCTGCGCCCGCGGTGGCGACTTCGCCGGCAAGCACCGGCGCCAGCGCGCCTGCCTGGACGGTGTCGATGCCCGACATCGCAATCGCTGCTGTCAAGGTGTCTGCCGAGGATCGCCAGATCAAACCGGCCGCCGCCCTCGTGCTCGATCCGTTGAACGTCCACGTTGCCGGCTTCAATACCTCACCGGACGACACGCTCGACCTCACGCTCGATTCGGGCGTCAACGGCTCGGGCAGGATCAACGCCCAGGCCCGGGTCACCACGAAGTCCGGCGCCGTGAGCGCGCACGTCGAGGCCGCGGACCTCGGTCTGCAGGCGTTGCAGCCCTACATCGCACAGTACACGTCGATGACCCTGCTCAAGGGGACGCTCGGCGCCAAGCTCGACATCGAGCGCGGCGAGGATGGCTCGCTCGCCGTCAAGGGTAAGACGCGGGTCGCGGGATTGAGCACCGTGGACAACGCGCTGAAGCAGGACTTCGTCAAGTGGAAGGAGCTGCTCATCGCAGATCTGAGCTACCGCTCGAAGCCCGCGGGTCTGCGCATCGGGACTGTGACCGCGCTGGAACCCTACGTGCGCATGATCATCGCGCCCGATCGCACCGTGAATATCAAGAACATACTCACCCCGCCGGGCGCTGCATCCAGGACGCCACCCGCCACGGACAAGCTGGCCGCTGCGGATGCATCCGCCGGCGCGGCCACGCCTCTCCCCGTGTCGATCGGCACTGTCAGGTTCATCAACGGCTCGGCCGACTACTCGGACCTGTGGATCAAGCCGAGCTTTGCCGTGGGGATCCAGACGCTCGAGGGCACGGTGAGCGGGCTGTCCTCCGATCCGAAGTCACGCGCCAAGGTGGAACTCAACGGCAAGGTCGATCGTTACTCCCCCGTGCATATCGGCGGACAGATCAACCTGCTTTCGGCGCAGCTCTACACCGACGTCACGATGAGCATGAAGGATCTCGATCTCACCATCGTGAATCCGTATTCCGGGCATTTCGCCGGCTACAAGATCGACAAGGGCAAACTGTCGGTCGACGTCTCCTACAAAGTCGAGCAGCGCCAGCTCGCGGCTCAGCAGCACTTCGTCGTCGATGAGCTGCAGCTCGGTGACCGGGTCGAGAGCCCGGATGCCGTGCACCTGCCGCTGAAGATCGCAGTGGCGCTGCTCAAGGACCGCAACGGCGTGATCGATATCGACCTGCCGATGAACGGCTCGCTGGATGATCCGACTTTCAGCATCGGACCGATCATCTGGAAGGCATTCGTCAACCTGATCGTCAAGGCTGCCACCGCACCGTTTGCGCTGCTGGGCCATCTGTTTGGCGGCGGCGAGCACCCGAACATCGTCGAGTTCGCCGCCGGCAGCGCTGAGCTCGATCCGCCCGCCAGGGAGCAGCTGGCATCGCTCGTGAAGGCCCTCAAGGAGCGGCCGCAACTGAAGCTCGATGTGCCGATCGTGTTCTCGCCTGGTCTCGATCGTCCGCAGATGGCCGCCGCGCGGCTGCGCCAGGAATTGCTGGCGCGAGCGCAAAACACCCGCCAGGGCAGGAAACACCCGGATACCGCCGGCGAGATGGCGCTCAGCGATCCCCCAAAGCACTTTCAGCTGCTCGTGGATCAGTACCAGGCGGATCTGGGCAAGGAGGCACAGCTGCCGCCGTCGGCCGCGGCGCTGCAGGCGGCCAAGGCGAAGGAGACGCCGGCGTACGAGACGGCCATCGCGGATCTCAACGCCGCACTGATCAATCACATCGAGGTGCCGGATGCCGACCTCGAGGCACTCGGCAAGCAGCGCGCGCAGGCGATTCAGGATGCGCTGCTGTCGGATGGCCAGGTCGATGCGGCGCGCGTGTTCATCGTCAACGCGCCGCCGAAGCCCGACAGCGGCGACAAGGTCAAGGTGGAGTTGGCGGTGAAGTGAGCGGCGGGAGCTGGCGGGCCGCCGGCTTCGCATGCCGCGCGGCATCGTACAGCCCCCAATGTGATTCTTCCGGGTGCGGGCCTGGCACCGGGCTGGCATCCTCGCTGCGCCACGGGGCGTCGAAGGCGGCGAAGTACGCGAAGGCGCGGTCGCTGTTGGCGGGGAAGTGCTGGCGCAGCTGCCGGTAGAAGGACGCCTGGCGCGCCTCGGTGAAGCCGGCGCTCGCGGGTGCCGTCGGCACGCCCGTTTCCCTCACCAGGATGGGTCCGCAGTAGCTCTGCGCGAGCTTCATCGCCACGTTCAACACGAACTGCGCGGCGGTGCTGTCGGGCGCGTCGCGGAACCACGGCTGGAAGATGGGATGCACGTTGATCAGGAGGAAATCCAGTTCCCCGAGCAGCGCCGCGGCCGACTCCGGGTAGTAGATGTGGAACGGCTCGGTGGTGGACAGTGGCGTGTGAGGCAGCCGGGCGCGCAGGCGAGCGATGGCCACGCCCAGCGCTTGCGGATCGCTGCGCCGACTGAAGAGCAGCTCATTGCCGAGGGACACTCCCACGACCAGCCGCGGGTAGCTGCGCGCGGCGTCAGTCGCTGCGTTGAGCTCTGCCTCGTCGAGCGGGTTCCACACCCCGATGATGAGAGCACGAAACTTCAGGGACGCCGCGATGGACGGGATGTTCTCGGCACCGTGCACCGCATCGTAGGTGATGAGCGAATCGAACCGCGGCCTCAGGGTCGCGAGATCGGCGCGGATACTCGCAGCATCAGCCGGCGTGACGCGGCCGTTTGTCACCTGCAGGGACGTCGGTTGATAGGCCACGAAGCGTCCGTGCGCCAGCGCCGCGCGCAAACGCGCCAGCACGGGTGCCGCGGCGGGGTCGTGATTGCAGACGGCTTGCGCGGCCGCACTCAATCCGCAGTCCGCGGCCGCACCGAGGGTGGCGAGGGCGAGGGCGATGAAGCGGATCACCGTGGGCTGGCTCCCGTGTGACTGGTTGTGCCAGAGTCTACGACGCCGCCAGCCCGCGGACGGGCGCTCATTAAGGAGTCAGGGTCATGCCGAGCCAACACGACAAGGCGATGCGCTTTCGCGCGCTGCACGAGACTCCCGGCATCTTCGTGATTCCCAACGTCTGGGATGGCGGCTCGGCGAGCGTCGTGGCGGGACTCGGGTTTGAGGCGCTCGCGACCTCGAGCGCCGCGTGCGCGGCGACGCTGGGCAAGCTCGACGGCGAGATCACGCGCGAGGAGGCGCTGGCGCACGCGCGCCTGATTGTGGCCGTAAGCCCGCTTCCCGTGGCCGCCGATCTGGAGAGCGGCTTTGGCGACTCACCCGAGACGGCGGCGGAAACCATCCGCCTGGCCGCCGCCGCCGGCCTGGTGGGCGGCTCGATCGAGGATGCCAGCGGCAATCCGCGCGCGCCGATCCATGCGATGGGACAGGCGGTGGAGCGCGTGGCGGCCGCGGCGGAAGCGGCCCACCGCCTGCCGTTCCCGTTCGTGCTCACCGCGCGCGCCGAGAACTTCCTGCACGACAAGCCTGACCTGGACGACACCGTGCGCCGCCTGCAGGCCTTCGAGCGCGCCGGCGCCGATGTGCTGTTTGCACCGGGGTTGCCCGATCTCGCCGCGGTGCGCATCGTGTGCAGCGCACTCACGAAGCCGTTCAACTTCATGGTCGGGATGCGCGGCAGATCGTTCGCGCTCGCCGATCTGGCGGCCGCCGGGGTCAGGCGAGTGAGCCTTTCCACCTCGCTGTATCGCGCCGCGATCACCGGTCTGTTTGCGGCGGCGCGGGAAGCGAAGGAAGCCGGGACCTTCAGCTACGTCGAGACCATCATGAGAGGGGACGAACTGGGCAAGTACCTGCGGCAGCACGCTCTGGCACGCGACGGCGCATAAGCCGCGCGCCACGTAGCGTCAAGCCGGCGGCGTGTCTCCGGGCTGCGCGCTGCGTAACCATTCAAGGAACTTCGGCACCGACGCGTGACCCTCGGCGGGCGCCCAGGCGGCGAATTCGGACGAAGTGGCCGGATCGTACGGGCCCTCCTTGACCTCGAGGAATGCGCCGCCGCCCGCACCCGGCACGATCGTGTGCCAGGTGCCTTGCGGCGTTTCGTAGGCAAGGGCGTCGGTGCCCTCGCCGACCGCGTAGCGCGCCGTCACGCGGCCGTGCCCGTCGAAGGTGAGCACATCCAGCCGCCCGCGCACGATCACCGCGAGCTCCGAGCGGGTCGCATGCCGATGCGGCCGGAAGTACGAGTCGCCGGAAGCCACGACGACGAAGCGCTGCACCGGATCCGCGGGTGTGGCGTGGATGTTGTAATGAGCGCGGGCGCGGGGGCTCGCCGCCGCCTTCGCGGCGAGTTCATCCAGCAGGGTTCGCGACAGCAGCTTCATGCTGCCAGCATATCAACCCGCTCGTGGGACGTGCTGCTCGTGAACATCGGGCAGAAACGCGGCCAGCAGCCCGATCAGCGGCAGGAAAGCGCAGACCTGGTAGACGAAATCGATGCCGCTGTGGTCCGCGAGCTTGCCGAGCACCGCCGCGCCGACGCTGCCCATGCCGAACGCCAGTCCGAAGAACAGTCCCGCGACCATGCCGGTGCGGCCGGGCAGCAGGTCCTGCGCGTACACCACGATCGCCGGAAACGCCGAGGAGATGATCAGGCCGATCGGCACGGTGAGCACACACGTCCAGAAGAGATTCGCGTGCGGCAGCAGGAGCGTGAACGGCAGGACACCCAGGATCGAGGCCCAGATGATGTACTTGCTGCCGAGCCGATCTCCCAGGGGGCCGCCGGCCATGCCGCCCACCGCGGCGGCGGCCAGGAACACGAACAGCAGCAGCTGCGAACTGCGCACCGAAACGTGAAAGTGGTCGATGAGATAGAAGGTGTAATAGCTCGTGAGGCTCGCGAGGTAGATGTACTTCGAGAAGACCAGCGCCAGCAGCACCGCGATGGCGAGGACGACGTGACGGCGCGGCGCGCGCGATGCCTGCGATCCAGCCGCGTGCGCCAGGCGGGTGATGCCGTGCGTCTTGTACCAGTGCCCGACATTGATGAGCACCACGATGCCGAGCAGTGCCGCACCCGAGAACCACGCCACGCTCGACTGGCCGCGGGGCAGCACGATGAAGGCCGCCAGCAGCGGGCCCGCCGCGGTACCAAAGTTACCGCCGACCTGGAACACCGACTGCGCCAGGCCGTGCTTGCCGCCGGAGGCCATGCGCGCCACGCGTGAGGATTCGGGGTGGAACACCGAAGAGCCGGTGCCGATGAGTGCGGCCGCGAACAGCAGCAGCGCGTAGCTGTCGGCAAAGGCGAGCAGCACCAGCCCCACCAGCGTGAAACCCATGCCGGCGGCGAGTGAATAGGGGCGGGGACTCTTGTCGGCGAATGCCCCCACCAGCGGCTGCAGGAGCGATGCGGTGAACTGAAAGGTGAAGGTGAGAAGCCCGATCTGCGTGAAGCTCAGCTGATACGAGCTCCTCAGCATCGGATACAGCGCCGGCAGCAGCGACTGCATCATGTCGTTCAGCAGGTGGCAGAAGCTGATGGCCGCGAGGATGCTGAAGGCCGTGCGCCCGGCGGCGCCGA
>Ga0137409_10001537_pt1 | contig 24945 bp, 21 predicted proteins | sample CZODoug1_16funga_FD_122059 | JGI IMG/M metagenome (GOLD analysis project Ga0137409, IMG submission 122059) | Vadose zone soil fungal communities from Angelo Coast Range Reserve, California, USA - CZODoug1_16fungal (Hybrid Assembly) | ecosystem: Environmental > Terrestrial > Soil > Vadose zone...
CTGCGCGGGACGTTGGTGACGCTCGATGCCGCGGCCCGCTCCTCGCGCGGCACCATGGCCATCACGTACGCCTGCCGCGCGGGGACGTCCATCGAAGAGAGCGAGGTCCGCAGCAGCAAGAAAAGCACCGCGAGCGGCGCGGTGGGCATCAGCCCGGCGAGCAGCAGGAAGACGTTCGCGGGAAGATGCGTGAAGACCATCGTGCGCACGTGGCCGATCCGCGCCGCGAGCCGCGCGGCGGCGAATTGCGAGAGCGCCGCGAGCAGCCCGGCGGCGAAGAAGATCGCGCCCGCTACCTGCACCGGCAGCGCGAAGCGCCGGAAGAGCCACAGCACGAGCAGCGACTGCACCACGAATCCGCCGCCGAACGAGTCGAGGCTGAACAGCGCGGACAGCTTGAGGACGATGCTGCGCGAGCGCGCCAGCGGCCGGGCCGGCGCCGCGGTGTCGTGCTCCACTGCCGGAGAGAGGCGCGCGTAAGCGGCGGCCGCGATCAGCCCCAGCACGGAATAGAGGAGGAAGCCGGCGCGCTCCGCTTGCGCGGCGTCGATGCCGAACCGCTGGGCCGCGGCGTCGGGAAAGCCGGCGGCGAGCGCCCCTGCGGCCCCCGCGAAGGTGCCGGTCAGGTTGTACCAGGCGAACAACCCGGTGCGGTCCCGCGCCTCCGACGCTTCCGCGAGCACGGCCTGCTCGGTCGGCAAGAAGAGCGTCACGTCGCCCGCCGAAGGGTTGACGGTGCCCACGAAGGCGACCGCGAGCAGCGGCCAGAAAGCGGTGACGCCGGCGAACCCGAGGCCGGTCACGACCATCAGTCCGGCCGCGCCGAGCAGCACCGCCCGGCGGCGGAAGCGGTGGCCGGCGAGGCCGATGCCGAGCGTGAGCGCAGCCGAGCCCAGCAGGGTGGCGGTGACGATGGCGCCGATCTGCAGCGCCGTGAACCCCAGCCGGGCGAGGTAGCTCGCGAGCAGCACGCTGACCACGCCGTCGGCGAACCCGCGGGCGCCGCGCGTGAAGAGGAGGATCCGCGCGTCGCGCGTCGCGGTGGACGGAAGCACCGGCCGAGTATGCGCGACCGTGCCGCCCGTGGGCTACGATGAGTGAATGGGCCGTCTGACACGCAGAGAATTCGCGAAGGCCGTGCTCCGGGTGCTTGGGCCACTGGCGCTCTTGCGGGAGCTGGGCGCGCGCGAGGCGCTGGCGGCGCCGGCCCGCATCGCCGCCGGGGTCCTGCTCGCGCGGGCGGACGAAGCGAGCCGTGCGCTCGCATCGGGAGCCGCGAGGCCCGCGGAATGGCAGGCTCGCGTCGAGGAGCTCGCGGCGCGCGCCGACCTCTCCGATCTGCGCCGCGCGGTCGACTTGGACCGCCTGTCCCGTACCATGACCGTCGCGCGGGACTGGGCGCGCGGCGAGCACCTGCGGCTCGGGCCGTTCCGGTTCGGCACCCAGGTGTTCGGGTTCGCGCGCGGGGCAGCGATCACCCCGCACGGCCACCGCAACATGGCCTCGATGCACCTGGTGATCGGCGGAGAGCTCCGCTGCCGCCAGTACGACCGCGTGCGCGACGAGCCCGGCCATCTGGTCCTGCGACCTGGGCTCGACCGCGCCTGCCGCAGCGGCGACCCGACCAGCATCTCGAGCGAGAGCCGCAACGTGCACTGGTTCGTGGCGACGAGCGACACCGCGTTCACCTTCGACGTCGTGCTCGACAACCTCGATCCCGCGCTGGGCCGGCCGTACTTCATCGACCTGGTCGACCCGTCCGGCGCGGAGAAGCTGCCCGACGGCACGCTCCGCGCGCGGCGGATCGACTGGGACGAATCGCTGCGCCTGTACGCCGGGCGTGCCTAGGCCTGGGGGTGGGTCCCCTGGACGGGTTGCTCGAGCTGCTGTGGAACGTCGGTCCGACCGAACCAGGTTGACCCAATGAAGCATCGCCGCCAGGACTAGCCGGGCTAGTAGATGCCCAGCAGGCGCACGCGCGAGCGCACCAGCTTCTGCAGCGGGTGCCAGCAGTTCTTCGGGATGAAATCGTCCAGCGCGCAGCCCGCGATGGGCAGCGGAGGGATCTGGGAGAACTCGGTCTCGAATGCCCAGAGCGTCTCGAGACCTTGCCGCGGAGGCCCGAGCTTGAGCGCGCCCAGCGAGCGCGCCTGCCCGAGCACGAGGCGGTCGTAGGCGGCGTTGCCGCTGGTGCCGAGCAGCTCGACGGCGAAGAGGGACCCGTCCTCGCGCTGGGTCACGCGTACCGAAGCGACCAGCTTGAAATGCCAGGCACTGCCGGAAGCCGCGGCTGCTGCGCGCACGATCTCGAGGTTGAGCGTGGGGGCCAAGCTCGGCGTGCGGAGCCCGCGATCCTCGTTGGCGAGCCCGAGGAACTCTTCGTGCAAAGGCTTGCGCGCGCCCGGCGCGTCGGGCGCCCCGGCGAACGGATTGCCCGACCTCCCGTAAGCCGCGGCCTGTTTCTTCCACGCCTCCACGAGCGCGCCTGCGGTCGAGCTCCGGGTTTCATTCGGGCCGTGCTCGAGCACGTCCCACCCCGGGTTGAAGCCGTGGCCGAGGGCGTCCTCGACCGCCTGCCAGTAGCCGTCGCGGGTCTGCGCGCGCGCTTTGGCTTTCGCGTCGGAAAGCCAGCCCTCGACCCGGCGCTGGACCGTCGCCTGTTCCTCGGCAAGCTTCTCCTCGCGCGACTTCTCCCGGACGAGGCCGGAGGAACCGTCGCCCTCCGTGCCGCCGCCCGGCCCGAGCACGCCTTCCGGGTGTTCGAGCCGCAGCGACAGGTCTCCCCCGGGACGCTCGATTCCCTCGCCGATCCGCCAGTCGCGCGACCAGGCCGCGGGGTCCTCACCGGCGCCGGTCTTCCCCTGGGAGGGTTGCGCCTCGCGCGCCGGAGGCGCCGCTTTCTTCGCGGTCGACCCGCCGCGGACGTGCCCGCTCTCCGGGACCGCGGTCCGCTGCGGCGGCGCGCCGGGGGGTGCGAGCTTACGCAGCTCGACCTGCAGCGCCTTCGGCGGCGGACGGGGACCTTTGACCTGCGGGTGCGGCAGCAACGTCAACGCGAGCAGCACCAGCCCGTGGAGGGCCAGTGCACCCGCCACCGCGATCCACAGCCGGTGTGTGCGGCGTACGGTCACGCGCGTCCTGGTCTCGACTTGGACCTCCTGCTCGCCAGCCTACACCAGCTCCGCCACAGCAGTGCGGATCCGTTCGAGCGCCTCCTGCAGGACCTCCGGCGCGCTGACGTAGGAGATGCGCAGGTGACCGTCGCCGCCCGGGCCGAAAGCGGTGCCGGAGAGCGTCGCGACCCCGTGCTCCTCCAGCAGCCGCGAGGCCAGCTCGTCGGCGGAGATGCGCAGCCCGCGGACGTCCGGGAATGCATAGAAGGCACCGCGCGGCTCGGCGCAGCGGAGGCCGGGGATCCCGCGCAGCCCCGAGACGACCAGGTCGCGGCGGCGGCGGAACTCCGCCACCATCCGGTCCACCGCGTCCTGCGGGCCGCGCAGCGCCGCGAGGCCGGCGAGCTGTACGAACGCCGCGGTGCAGGAGTTGGAGTTGATGACCAGCCGGGTGATCGGTTCGGCCAGGCGGCGGGGGACGACGCCGAAGCCGAGGCGCCAGCCGGTCATGGCGTACGCCTTGGAGAATCCGTCGGAGAGGATGACGCGCTCGCGCATGCCTGGCAACGCGGCCATGGACTGGTGCGTCTCCCCGTAGGAGATGCGCGCATAGATCTCGTCGGCGATCACCCACAGGTCGTGCCGCTCGGCCAGCGCGGCGATGCGCTCCAGGTCGCGCGGGGTGGTTGCGCCGCCGGTCGGGTTTGCCGGGCTGTTGAAGATGAGCATCCTGGTGCGCGGCGTGACCAGGCGCTCCGCGGCGTCGACGTCGAAGGAGAAGCCGCTCTCCTCGCGCACGGGCACCGGCACGACGCGCGCGCCGGCGAAGCGCACCACGGACTCGTAGATGGGAAAGCCCGGATCGGGCACCAGCACCTCGTCTCCAGGGCCGACGGTGGCGAGGAGCGCGAGGAACAGGATGGGCTTCGCGCCGGGCGTCACCACCACCTCGTCGGGGGTGGCGCGGACGCCCCGCTCGGCGAGCATCCGTTCGCAGATCGCCTCGCGCAGCGCGGGCAGGCCGGGCGGCGGCCCGTACCGGGTGTGCCCGTCGCGGAGGGCGCGGACTCCCGCCTCCACCACGTGCGGCGGGGTGGGGAAGTCCGGCTCGCCGATCTCCAGGTGCAGCACGCGGCGGCCCTGCGCCTCGAGGGCGCGGGCGCGGGCGAGCACGTCGAACGCCGTTTCGGTGCCCAGGTCGGCCATCCGGGATGCCAGGTCGCGCATGGCCGCAGTGTAACGCGCTCCCTCTTACTCCGAACGTCGCACCCCTGCTAGAGTACGCCGCCGCTGTATCTTGCCGCGCCCTGCGACCGCGCCCGAGGAACAGAGATGGCGCTGCTCCAGATTGCTCACCTGTCGTTGCGATTCGGGGGCGTGACGGCCCTGCAGGACGTCAGCTTCGCGGTCGAGCCCGGCGCCATCTCCGCCATCATCGGACCGAACGGCGCGGGCAAGACCAGCCTGCTCAACTGCATCAGCGGCGTCTACCGGCCGCAGAAGGGCACCGTCGGGTTCGACGGCGCCGACGTGACGCAATTGCGGCCCGCGGCCCGCACCCGGCTGGGTATCGCGCGCACCTTCCAGAACATCGCGCTGTTCAAGGGCATGACGGTGCTCGACAACCTGCTGATCGGGCGGCACTGCCACCAGAAGACGGGCGTGCTGGGGGGCGGACTCTATTACGGGCTGGGCGAGCGCGAGGAGATCCGGGACCGCGCGCGCATCGAGGAGATCATCGATTTCCTCGAGATCGAGGCGGTGCGCAAGCAGGTGGTGCACACGCTCGCGTACGGCCTGCAGAAGCGGGTCGAGCTGGCGCGCGCGCTCGCGCTCGAGCCGCGGCTCCTGCTGCTGGACGAGCCGATGGCGGGCATGAACGCGGAGGAGAAGGAGGACATGGCCCGGTTCATCCTCGACATCAACGAGGAGCGCGGCACCACCATCCTCATGATCGAGCACGACATGGGCGTGGTGATGGATCTCTCCCATCGAGTCGTGGTGCTCAACTTCGGCCAGAAGATCGCCGACGGGACTCCCGAGGAGGTGCAGGGCAGCCGCGAAGTGCAGCTCGCCTACCTCGGTGGGGAGGCCGCCGCGTGACGGATGCGCTCGGCGGAGCGGACACCTTCCCCAAGCTGCTGGCGCGCAACGCCGAGCGGTTGGGCGAACGCGCGGCGCTGCGCGAGAAGGACCTCGGCATCTGGCGCGAGACCAGCTGGCGCGCCTGCCAGGAGCGGGTGCGCGACCTCTCGCTGGGGCTCGTCTCGCTGGGCCTCGAGCGCGGTGGGAAGGTGGCCATCATCGGCGACAACCGGCCCGAGTGGGTGATCGCGGAGCTGGCCGCGCAGGCCGCCGGCGCCGCCTCGGTCGGCATCTACCAGGACTCCAACCTGACCGAGGTGGGGTTCGTCATCGACCACTGCGACGCGCGCTTCGTCGTCGCCGAGGACCAGGAGCAGGTCGACAAGATCCTCGGGATGATCGACCAGCTCCCCAAGGTGGCGTACGTCATCTACTCCGACCCGCGCGGCCTGCGCCGGTACCGGCACGAGAAGCTGCTCTCCTTCTCCGAAGTGGAGGCCCGCGGCCGCGCGCTCGCGAAGGAGAAGCCGGGCCTGTACGACGAGAACGTCGCTCGAGGCGCCGGCGGCGACCTGGCGATCATTTGCTACACCTCCGGCACCACGGGGCAGCCCAAGGGAGCGATGCTCTCGTTCCGGAACCTGCTCACCATGGCGCTCAGCCTGCACCAGGTGGACCCGCGCAGGTCCGGCGACGAGTTCGTCTCCTTCCTGCCGCTCGCCTGGATCGGCGAGCAGATGATGTCGGTCGCCACCGCGCTGGCCATCGGGTTCACCGTGAACTTCCCCGAGGAGCCCGAGACGGCGCTGCACGACATCCGCGAGGTCGGACCGCACGTGCTGTTCGCGCCGCCGCGCATCTGGGAGGGACTGAGCTCGACCGTGCAAGTGAAGATCATGGACACCACGCCGTTCAAGCGCTTCCTCTACCAGCGCCTGATGCCGGTGGGGTACAAGGCCGCGGATCTGCGGCTGAAGCACGGCCGGGTGCCGTTCCTGTGGCGCGCGCTGTACCTCCTCGCCGACCTGCTCCTCTTCCGCCCGCTCAAGGACCGGCTCGGGCTGCTCCAGCTGCGCAGCGGCACCACCGGTGGCGCGGCGCTCGGCCCCGACGTGTTCCGCTTCTTCCACGCGATGGGCGTGCGGCTCAAGCAGATCTACGGGCAGACGGAGATCAGCGGGATCTCCTGCATCCATCCCGACGACGCGATCAAGTTCCACACGGTCGGCAAGCCCATCCCCGGGACCGAGGTGAGCATCAGCCAGAGCGGCGAGATCCTCTCGCGCAGCCCGTCGGTGTTCCTCGGCTACTACAAGAACGAGCAGGCGACGCGCGAGGCCCTGTCGGACGGGTGGCTGCACTCCGGCGATGCCGGCTACCTCGAGGAGGACGGCCAGCTGGTCGTGATCGACCGGCTCAAGGACGTGCTCCGGCTCGCCGACGGGACGCAGTTCTCGCCCCAGTACATCGAGAACCGGCTCAAGTTCTCGCCTTACGTCAAGGAAGCCGTGGTGATGGGCCAGGATCGGCCCTACCTGACCGCGCTCCTCTGCATCGATTCGGCGGTGGTGGGGAAGTGGGCCGAGAAGCAGAAGATCTCGTACACCACGTACACCGACCTCTCGGCCAAGCCGCAGGTCTACGACCTGTTGCAGAAGGAGATCAACCGGGTCAACGAGACGCTCCCCAGCGCGGCCCGGATCCGCAAGTTCGTGTTGCTCTACAAGGAGCTGGACGCCGACGACGAGGAGCTGACGCGCACGCGGAAGGTGCGGCGCGGCTTCGTGGAGGAGCGCTACCGGGGGATCATCTCGGCGCTCTACGGCGACCAGGAGCGCATCGCCATCGACACCACCATCCGCTTCCAGGACGGGAAGACCGCGCGCATCCAAGCCAACCTCTCGGTGCGAAGGCTCGAAGCGGGCGGAGCGTGATGGAGTTCTTCCTCCAGGTCCTCCTCAACGGCCTGGTGGTGGGCAGCATCTATTCGCTGGTCGCGCTCGGTTTCGTCATCATCTTCAAGTCGAGCGGGATCCTGAACTTCGCCCAGGGCGAGTTCCTGCTGCTCGGCGCCTACGTCTTCCTCGCCATCTCCAGCGCGCACGCGCCGATCGGCGCCGCGCTGCTGCTCACCTTCGCCTTCTCCGCCGTCCTCGGCATCGTGCTCGAGCGCCTGGTGCTGCGCCCGCTCATCGGCGAGCCGATCATCTCGGTGATCATGGTGACGCTCGGCCTCTCCAGCGTCCTGCGCGCCGTCGTGCAGGGGATCTGGGGCACCGACACGCGGCCGCTGCCGTCCGTCTTCTCGCTCGATCCGATCCAGCTCGGGCCGCTGCCGATCGCGCGCGGGTACCTGTACAGCGCGGGGTGCGTGGCGGTGCTGCTGGTGGTCCTGACGTTGTTCTTCAAGTATGCGCGCCCGGGCATCGCCATGCGCGCCACCGCCGACTCACAGCAGGTGGCGCTCTCGATGGGCATCTCGGTCCGCCGGATCTTCGCTCTTTCGTGGAGCATCGCCGCGGTGGTGTCCGCGGTCGGAGGGATCCTGCTCGCCACCATGCGCGGGGGTGTCGACGGGTCGCTCGCCATCCTCGGGCTCAAGGTCCTGCCGGCGGTCATCGTCGGCGGCCTGGACAGCATCGGTGGCGCCATCCTCGGCGGCCTGCTCATCGGCGTCCTGGAGAACCTTTCGGGCGGCTACCTCGACCCGGTGTTCGGCGGCGGGGTGAAGGAGGTCGCCCCGTTCGTGGCGCTGGTGCTCATCCTCATGGTCCGGCCCTACGGCCTGTTCGGCAAGGTCCGGATCGAGCGGGTCTGACATGCGCAGCGGCGAGTTCCACACCAGCTACCGCGCGGACATGGCCATCTTCGATACCGCCCGCGCGCGCCACGTGCTCGCCGTCTTCCTGGTAGTGCTGTTCGCCGTGCCGCTCGTCGGCTCGTCGTACTGGCTGGACGTGCTGAACCGCGCCGCGATCGCGGTCATCGCCGCCACCGGCCTCAACATCCTCACCGGGTTCACCGGGCAGATCTCGCTCGGAAACGCGGCCTTCCTCGCCATCGGCGCGTACTCGACCGCGTATCTCGCCGCGCACGGCGTGCCGTTCGTCGTGGTCATTCCGGCGGCCGGGATCCTGACGGCCCTGGCCGGGATGGTGTTCGGCGTCCCCTCGCTGCGCCTCAAGGGCCTCTACCTCGCCATGGCCACCCTGGCGGCCCACTTCATCGTCGAGTTCACGGTCACGCACTGGGACTCGGTGACCGGCGGAGTGAACGGCACCAGCGTGCCCGCGCCGTCGGTCTTCGGCTTCGTGTTGGCGAACGACCGCGCCCTCGCCTTCCTCATCCTGCCGGTGTGCATCCTCCACCTGTGGTTCGCGAAGAACCTCTTCCGCACGCGCGTGGGCAAGGCGTTCGTCGCCATCCGCGACCAGGACATCTCCGCCGAGGTGATGGGCGTCCAGGTGTTCCGTTTCAAGGTGCTGGCGTTCGGGGTCAGCTCCTTCTACGTGGGTGTCGCCGGATCGCTGCTCGCCTACCACGCCCGGATCATCAGCCCGGAGAACTTCCCGCTCTCGCTGGCCATCGACCAGCTGGGGATGATCATCATCGGCGGCCTGGGAAGCGTGCTCGGCTCGATCCTCGGCGCGGTCTTCCTGACGCTCCTGCCGGAGGTGCTGCGCCTGCTGACCAGCGCGCTCTCCGGGCAATTCCCGGCGCTGGTGCAGCTCTTCGCGCCGCTCAAGCTCGGAGTGTTCGGCATCACCATCGTCCTGTTCCTCATCTTCGAGCCCGACGGGCTGGCGGCCCGTTGGAGGCGCATCCGCAACTACTTCCGGCTGTATCCTTTCTCGTACTGACCTCAAGGAGGAATTCCATGCATTCGATCCGGACGGCGCTGCTCGCTCTTTGCGTGGCCGCGGCGGCGCACGCGCAGGCCCCCGCTGGCGGGGAGATCAAGGTCGGCGGCATCTTCGATTTGACCGGCATCACCTCGGACGTCGGCAAGCCATTCGCGCAAGGCGTGCGCGACGGCGTGTCGTGGACCAACGACAACGGCGGGATCAACGGCAAGAAGATCCGGCTGGTCGACGTCGACTACGGCTACAAGATCCCGGAGGCGGTCGCCGCCTACAAGCGCATGGTGGGCGACGACAAGGTGATCATGATCAACGGGTGGGGCACCGGCGATACCGAGGGACTCAAGGCGCAGGTCAACCAGGACAAGATTCCCTACCTGTCCGCGTCGTTCTCCGGGCACCTGACCGATCCGTCGAAGACCCCGTACAACTTCTTCGTCGCGCCCAGCTACTCCGACCAGCTTCGCGCGTGGCTCCACTGGGTGAAGGACGACTGGAAGGACAAGTCGCGCAATCCGAAGGTGGCCTTCTTCTACGGCGACAACGCGTATGGCAAGGCGCCGATCGAAGCCGGGCGGAGATATTCCAAGGAGATCGGCGTCGACCTCGTGGACGAGCAGATCGTGCCCGGCGCGTTCCAGGACGCGACCACCCAGCTCCTCAACATGAAGCAGAAGGGCGCCGACTACGCCTACATCAACGTCACCACCACCGGCGTCTCGACCATCTTGAGGGACGCGAAGAAGCTGGGCCTCGCCACCAAGTTCGGATCCAACCCATACGGATTCAGCGAGGCGCTCCCGCTGGTCGCGAAGGAAGCAGCCGAGGGCGTCACGGGCGTGATGCCGCACGTCCCGTTCGGCGAGAAAGTGCCCGGAATGACGCGCCTGATGGATTTCCACCAGAAGAACCACCCGCAGGACACGCACGATGCGCTCTACGTGCGCGGCTGGACCTACGTGCTCGTCTGGACCGAGGCCCTCAAGCGCGCGGACAAGGCGAAGGCGCTCACCGGTGAGGGCGTCAAGGCGTCGCTGGAGACGCTCAAGGATTTCGATCTGGGCGGCCTCACCGAGCCGGTGACCTACACGCCCACCGACCACCGGCCTTCGACCAGGACGCCCATCTACCAGGTCAAGGGCGGCAAGCTGGTCAAGGTGGCCGAGTACGACATGCCTCGCAAGCCGGAGTGGCTAGGTCTGTAGCCGCCGCCGACGGGGCGGCGCTAGCTGTTGGCTCGCGGACGTAGTGACTTGAATTCGGGGACACGATGCTCCGGCTCAGCAACGTCGAGGTCATCTACGACGACGTCATCCTGGTCTTGAAGGGCCTCTCGCTCGAGGTGCCCGACGGGAAGATCGTCGCGCTCCTCGGGTCCAACGGCGCGGGCAAGAGCACCACGCTGAAGGCCATCTCGGGCTTGTTACGCGCCGAGGAGGGCGAGGTCACCGACGGCGCCATCGAGCTCGGCGGGGAGCGCATCGACGAGCTGCAGCCGGAGCAGATCGTGCGGCGCGGCGTCTTCCAGGTGATGGAAGGCCGCCGCGTCTTCGAGGACCTGACCGTGGACGAGAACCTGACCATGGGCGGGTACACGCGGCGGGACCGGGCGGGCCTCAAGCGGGACCGCGACCTCTGCTTCGACTACTTCCCGCGCCTGCGCGAGCGGCGCGGGCAGATCGCCGGCTACCTGTCCGGTGGCGAGCAGCAGATGCTGGCGATCAGCCGCGCGCTCATGGCGCGGCCGCGGCTGATCCTGCTCGACGAGCCGTCGCTGGGCCTCGCGCCGCTCCTGGTGCTGGAGATCTTCCGCATCATCGGGAAGATCAACGCCGAGGAGAAGACCACCATGCTGCTGGTCGAGCAGAACGCCAACGTGGCCCTCTCCATCGCGCACTTCGGGTACATCATGGAGAACGGGCGGATCGTCCTGGAGGGCGACCCCGACAAGCTGCGCAGCAACGAGGACGTCCGCGAGTTCTACCTGGGCAGCGGCGAGGGGAAGAAGAGCTACAAGGCGGTCAAGTCCTACCGGCGCAGGAAGCGGTGGCTGTCGTAAGCGCAGCGCGAATCGGTGCGCTGCCGAGACCCAGGATCGTTCGTCCTCGGACGTGGAGTGCACGATCTGGTGCTCCTCGAACTCGGCTGTCGCGCCCGAGGCGAGAGTGATCAATCATGAGAGAGCGGCGCTATGTGCTCTCGAGCGTACGCCTCGTGGACAGGAGCATCCGATGCGCGGGAGCGCGATCCTCGACCCTTCGCTGGAGCAGCAGGACCCCGTCTCCCGGCGCGCGTACCTCGGCTCCCGGCTGCGCGAGACCGTCGCCTGGGCGCATTCGCGCTCGCCGCACGTCCGTCGCACGTTCGACCAGGCGGGGATCGGGCCGAGCGACGTGGCCTCGCTCGACGACCTGACGCGCATCCCGATCACGCGCAAGGACGACGTCCCCGCGCTGCAAGCCGCCGATCCGCCCTTCGGCGGCCTGCTGGCGGTCGAGCTCGGACGCCTGCAGCGCATCTTCGCCTCGCCCGGACCGATCCTCGATCCGCAAGGGGAGGGCGACGACTTCTGGCGGTTCCGCATGGCGCTCGCCGCCGCGGGCTTCCGGCGCGGGGACGTGGCGATCAACTCGGCCTCGTACCACCTGACGCCGCTCGGGTTCATGCTCGACAACGCCGCGCGCAGCCTGGGCTGCGTGGTCGTACCCGCGGGTGTGGGGCAGACCGACGTGCAGGTCCGCGTCGCATCGGCGCTGCGAGCGACCTGCTATCTCGGCACGCCCAGCTTCCTCTACGCGCTGGTCAAGCGCGGACGCGAGATGGGAGTGCCCCTCTCCATCGAGGTGGGATTCGTCACGGCGGAGATGTTCCCCGAGTCGCTTCGCGCGGAGCTGGAAAAGGACTTCGGCGTGCGCGCGTTGCAGGGCTACGGCACCGCCGACCAGGGCTGCCTCGCGTACGAGTGTCCCGAGCGCGGCGGCATGCACCTGCATCCCGAGTCGATCGTCGAGGTGCTCGACCTGGAGACTCGCAAGCCGGCCGTGCCGGGGCAGCCGGGCGAGATCGTCGTCACCACCTTCGATCAGGCGTATCCGCTGCTGCGCTACGCGACCGGCGACATCGGCACGCTGGCGCCGCCGTCGAGCTGCCCGTGCCTGCGCACCGCACCCAAGCTCGCCGGGTTGGTCGGCCGCGTCGGCGACGCCGTGAAGGTCAAGGGAATGTTCATCCGCGGGGCGGAGATCGAGAAGGCGCTGAAGGCCTTCCCCGCCGTTGCGCGTTTCCAGGCCGTGGTCACCCGCGACCAACACCAGGACCAGCTCGCCTACGTGGTCGAGCTGGCGGAAGGCGCCTCGCCCGAGGCCGGCCTCGAGGGCCGCATCGCCGACGTCCTGCGCGAAGCCATCAAGGTGCGCGGAGACGTCCGACTCTCGCCGCGCGGCACCCTCCCCGAGGGGTCGAAGCGCATCGACGACCGCCGCACCTGGCGCTGACCGCGGGCGCGCGGGTTGACCGCGCGCGGTCACGGGTGCTAACCGATGCGGGGCTGTGGGATGGCTTGGGGGCCGCCCGCAGAAAGCACGAGCATCTCCGCAAAAGGGGGCTCCGTGACCTCCGTCACCATCGACGTCAATGGAACGAGCCAAACCCGGCAGGTCGAGCCGCGGCTCCTGCTCGTCCACTTCCTCCGCGAGACGCTGGGGCTCACCGGCACGCACGTCGGCTGCGACACGAGCCAGTGCGGCGCGTGCACCGTCCGCCTCGACGGCGCGGCGGTGAAGTCCTGCTCGCTCTTCGCGGTGCAGGCCGACGGCCGGTCGGTAACGACCATCGAGGGCCTGGCGAAGGACGGCAAGCTGCACCCGATGCAGGAAGGCTTCTGGGAGAAGCACGGGCTGCAGTGCGGATTCTGCACGCCGGGGATGATCATTTCCGCGTGCGAGATCCTGGAGCGCAACCCGAACCCGACCGAGGCGGAGATCCGCCAGGGGCTGGAAGGCAACCTGTGCCGCTGCACGGGCTACGCCAACATCGTCAAGGCGGTGCAGCACGCCGCGAGCAACATGGCCGAGCGCTGAGCGAGGTGACCCATGGCCGCGACGGAACGCCTGTTCGGCTCCAGCATCAAGCGCCGGGAAGATCCCCGGCTCATCACCGGCAAGGGAGTCTACGTCGACGACGTGAAGCTCCCGGGGACGACCTACGCTTCGTTCGTGCGCAGCCCGCACGCGCACGCGCGCATCAACGGCATCGACTCGAGCGCCGCGCGCAAGCTCCCCGGCGTGGTCGCCGTGTACACCGGCAAGGACCTCTCGGCGGGCGGCGTGAAGTCGCTTCCCGTCGGCTGGCTCCTGCCCAACATCAAGCTGCCGCCGCACCTGCCGCTCGCGGTGGATCGCGCGCGCTACATGGGCGACGCGGTGGCGGTCGTCATCGCGGAGTCGCCGTACGTGGCGCGGGACGCGGCGGACCTCGTCGAGGTGGATTACGAGCCGCTGCCAGTGGTGACCGACGCGGTGCGCGCGACGCAGGCAGGCGCGCCGAAGCTGCACGACGAGGCGCCGGACAACGTCTCCTTCCGCTGGTCGCTGGGCGACAAGGACAAGACCGACGCGGCTTTCCGCGGCGCCGCGCGGGTGGTGAAGGAGCATTTGGTCAACCACCGCTTGATCCCGAACGCCATCGAACCGCGCGCCGCCCTCGCCAGCGCGAATCCCGCCACCGGCGAAATCATCCTGTGGGTCACCACCCAGAACCCGCACGTGCACCGCCTGCTGATGGCGGCGTTCGTCCTCGGCATCCCCGAGCACAAGCTGCGGGTGATCTCGCCGGACGTGGGCGGAGGATTCGGCTCGAAGATCTTCGTCTATCCCGAGGAGTGCGCGGTCACCTGGGCGTCGCGTACGCTGGGACGCCCGGTCAAGTGGACCGCCGAGCGGCGCGAAAGCTTCATGACCGACGCGCACGGGCGCGATCACCAGACCGACGCGGAGATGGCACTGGACGCCGACGGCCACATCCTCGCGCTGCGGGTGAAGTCGACCGTGAACCTGGGCGCGTACCTGTCGCTGTTCGCGCCTTCGGTGCCGACCTACCTGTACGGCACGCTGCTCGCCGGCGCGTACACCACGCCGGCGATCCACGTGGAGGTCACCGGCGCGTTCACCAACACCACCCCCGTCGATGCCTACCGCGGCGCGGGGCGTCCCGAGGCCTGCTACGTGGTGGAGCGCATGGTCGACCTGGCCGCCAAGGAGTTGGGCGTCGACCCGGTGGAGCTGAGACGGCGCAACTTCATCGGACCAGATCAGTTCCCCTACCAGACGCCGGTCGCTGTCATGTACGACAGCGGCAACTACGCGGCCGCCCTCGACAAGGCGCTGGAGATCCTCAATTACGGCGCGTTCCGCCGGGAGCAGGACAAGCTGCGCCAGCAGGGCCGCTACCTCGGCGTCGGCTTCTCCACCTACGTCGAGGCATGCGGCCTCGCTCCCTCGCAGGTGGCGGGCGCGCTCGGCGCGCAGGCCGGGCTCTACGAGAGCGCCACCGTCCGCGTGCACCCGACCGGAAAGGTGACGGTCTTCACCGGCTCGCACTCGCACGGCCAGGGGCACGAGACGACCTTCGCGCAGGTTGCCGCCGACGAGCTGGGCTTGCCGATGGAAGATATCGAGATCGTCCACGGCGACACCGGACAGGTCCCGTTCGGGATGGGCACCTACGGCAGCCGTAGCGGCCCGGTCGGCGCCGCAGCCGTCCACATGAGCCTGCAGAAGATCAAGGACAAGGGCAAGAAGATCGCCGCGCACCTGCTCGAGGCGAGCGAGAACGACGTCGTCTACGAGGGCGGCAAGTTCTCGGTGAAGGGCTCCCCCAACCGCTTCAAGACGTTCGGCGACGTCGCGCTGATGGCCTACCTGGCGCACAACTTGCCCAAAGGGCTGGAGCCGGGCCTGGAGGCGATCAGCTTTTTCGACCCCGGCAATTTCGTCTTCCCCTTCGGCACGCACATCGCCGTGGTCGAGGTGGAGCGCGAAACCGGCAAGGTGAAGCTGGTCCGCTACATCGCGGTGGACGACCTCGGGCGCGTGATCAATCCGATGATCGTCGACGGGATGGTGCAGGGCGGGATCGTGCAGGGCGTGGCGCAGGCGCTCTGGGAGGAGGCCATCTACGACGAGAACGGTCAGCTGGTGACCGGCTCGATGATGAACTACGCGCTGCCCAAAGCGGACGACGTCGTGACCGCGGAGCTGGCGCGCACCGAGACGCCCACTCCGGTCAACCCGCTGGGCGTCAAGGGCGCGGGGGAGACGGGCACCATCGCCTCCACGGCGGCCGTCGCCAATGCGGTGCTCGACGCGCTGGGCCCGTTCGGGATCAAGCACCTCGACATGCCCTTCACGCCCGGCAAGGTGTGGGAAGCGATCCGGAGCTCTGGCCGCTGACGACGGAGGCGAACGATGTATCCCGCTCCTTTCGAGTACCACGTCCCCAGCACGGTGGCCGAGGCGGTCGCGCTGCTCGGCCAGTGGCAGGACGACGCGAAGCTGATCTCCGGGAGCCAGAGCCTGGTCCCGATGATGAAGCTGCGCCTCGTGCAGCCGAAGCACGTGATCGACCTGCGCAAGGTGCCCGGCCTGACCGGCATCTCCGAGTCGGAGGGAGCGCTGGTCATCGGCGCGCTCACCACCCACCGCGCGATCGAAACCTCCGAGATAGCGCGCTCGCGCCTGCCCATCCTGTCCGAGGCGGCGGGCGGCATCGGCGACGCACAGGTGCGGAACCTGGGCACCATCGGCGGGAGCCTGGCGCACGCGGATCCGGCCGCCGACTGGCCCGCGGTCACCGTCGCCCTGGACGCCAGCGCGAAGATCGCCGGCGCGCGCGGCGAGCGGACCGTGCCGGTGGAGCAGCTCATTTCCGGGCCGCTCACCACCGTGCTCGAGCCCGGCGAGATCCTCGTCCAGGTGCGCATCCCGCTGCCCGGCGCCCGAACCGGGAGCGCCTACGAGAAGCTGCCGCACCCCGCATCGCGCTTCGCGATCGTCGGCGTCGCGGCGGCCGTCGCGCTGGACGGAAAGGGCGCGGTGCAACGCGCGCGCGTGGCCCTGACCGGCATCGGTCCCAAGGTGACGCGCGCCGCCTCGGTGGAGCAGGCGCTGCAAGGAAAGGCCACGAGCCCCGAGTCGGTCAAGGCAGCGGCGGGACGCGCAGCGGAAGGCCTGGAGCTGCGCCCCGACTCGACCGGGACGGCGGACTACAAGGCGCACCTCGCGGCGGTGTACACCGAGCGCGCTCTGCGGCGCGCCTTGGCGCGGGCCGTAGAGGGCTAGTCGCCGCCGCCCCTACGCTCTTGAAAGGCCGGTCGGGCGCGCTTTCAAGCGACCTCCCGCACCGCCTTGAGCGAGGCTTCCACGTCCGCCGGCGAGGTGAGCAGGCTGGGCGACAGCCGGGCGAGGTGCGTGTCGTAGCTCCGCGGTGTCACGCTGCCGATCACCTTGCGCTGCTGGAGACCGGCCACGACCGCTTCCGGGGAGCGGCCGTCGACCTCGAAGCAGATGATGCCCGCCGAGATTTCGGACGACATCGGCGTGTGCACGGTCACGCGCGGGATCTTCGCGAGCCCGCGCTTGCACTGCTCGTTGAGCTCGTGGATGCGCCGGGCCACGCGGGCCTTGCCGATGGCCTGGTGGAAGCGGAACGCTTCGGGTAGCGCCCACCGGTGCTCGAACGAATGGAAGCCGCCGGGAGTCATCCAGGCCGCGGCGGGCATCTCCGGCCCGTCACGCCACATCCGGTCGAACGTCGGAATGGTCGGGCTGGAGAGCGACCAGGCGGCGGGGCTCGCGCACAGGACTCCGGTGCCGCGTGGGCCGAAGATCCACTTGTGGCAACCAGCCGCGAACACGTCGCAGCCGAGCGAGGAAATCGTCTCGTCCTCGACGCCGAAGCCGTGCACGCCGTCCACGCAGAGAAAGGCGCGATCCTGCTCGGCGCGCCCGCGGTTCGCCGCCGCCACTGCCTGGGCGAAGCGCGCGATGGGCGTCCGCACTCCCGTGCCGGAGTGGACCCAGGTCACGGCCACCACGCGCGTCGCGGGACGGATCTCGCGCGCGAGGGCCTCCGCCATCTGGTCACGGTCGGCCGTGGAGGGCCGCTCGTAGAGCGAGATGCGGCGGACCGACGCGCCGGTGCGCGCCGCGGCGTGGTCGAGCGAGCGTATGGTCGCCGCGGGATGGTCGTGCCTCGTGCTGAGGATCTCCTGCCCGGGCTTCAGCTTGAGCCCGCCGTAGAAGAGCCCCAGCCCCATCGTGGTGCTGTCGGTCATCGCCAGATCGTCGGACTGGCAACCCATGTACGCGGCCGCAGCCGCCCGCGTAGCGGCCTCGCAACGGCCGACGTTCTCCTCGATGTAGAGGGCGGGGTTCTCGTCGAGCCCGCGGCGGTGCGCCTCGATGGCCGCGCGCACCGGAGCGGGATGCGACGCCATGAGGAACTGCGCCATGTGGACCCACGAATAGTCCAAGGGGAACTGCCGCCGGACCTGCTCCCAGTCGCCGAGATCCGCGGCCGCGCCGGACGGAGCCACGGCAGCGCCCTCGTGCGCGCGGCACGCCGGCAGGAGCGGTGCGGCGCTCGCCGCGGCCGCTCCCGCGAGAAAAGCACGTCGTCTCATCGGATCCCCCTTTTCCAGTCTCACGTCATTCCGGGTCCAGCTGGCCGCGCGGGCTTCCGGCGCGGTAGGGCGCCAGCCGCCACGCCACCTCGGGCACGATCAGGCCGCCCGCTCCCAGACCGGCGACGGCGGAGCGGGAGAGACGCTCTCCCGTGAGCAGCGGAGGCAGGAGCAGATCGAAGGCGGTGGCCTTGGCGAACAGGCCGCAGGACGGCGCGCCCACGATCGGCACCGTGCCGGCATACGCGAGCCACAGGAGGGTCCCGGGCTGCGCGGGGATGCCGTGCTTCTCCATCTTCGCGCCGGCGCGCTCGAGCGCGAGCAGGGCTGGGTCGAGCGGGTCCATCGGATTTCCGCCAGCTACGACCACCAGCTCCACTCCGGAGCGGAGCGCGCCCCGGAGCGCGTCGGCGATGGCGTCGGTGTCCATGCGCACCCGCTCCATCACCGAGACCTCCGAACCGAAGAACGCGAGCTTCTCCTCCAGCGCGCGCCGCGCCCGGGAGAGCACGCGCTCCTCGACGGTGTCCTCGACCAGGACGGCGGCGCGCACCGGGAGGAAGCGCCGCACGCGGAGCAGGCCGCCCGTGGCGATGCTTTCGGCCGCGCCCAGGCGCTCCTGTCGGGTCACGAAGGGCACGATCTTCGCGCCGCCGATGCGCTCACCTTCGCGCGCGACGGTCCCGGGCGGCCGCGCGTACACGGCCAGGTCGTCGATCTCGTTCAGCCGGGCGAGCAGGACCGGGTCGTAGTCGAGGAAGCCCCGATGTCGCGCGACCAGCGGGAACGCGCCCGCCGACAGCGGCTGCACCTCGACCCCGTCACCGGCGAGGGCGGCCGCGAGCCGCCGGCCCGCTTCCTCCTCGTGCACGTCGCCCGTCTCCAGGCCGATGACGTGAAGCTCGGTCCAGGGCAGCTCCGACAGCCGCTGGAGCTCCTCGGCCCCGAGCACGCGGCCCTTCTCGAGAGCGACCCGACCGTCGGACCCGACCACGTTCTGGGCCAGCACGGCGCCCGACGGAGGGAGCTGGCCCTTCTCGATGCGCACGGGCCTCACGGCGCGCGCTCCACGAGCGCGGTGCCGGGCCGCCCGCTGCGCATGGCGACGATCTGCGCGAGCACGCTGAGCGCGATCTCGGCCGCGGTGTGCGCGCCGATGTCGAGTCCGACCGGCACCTGGACGCGCGCAAGCTGCTCGGGCGGGACGCCCTGCCCGCGCAGCACCTCCAGCACGCCGCGGCCCCGCTTGCGGCTGCCGAGCACGCCGACGTACCCGGCCTCGCTCCCGAGCACGGCGCGGAGCACCGGCACCTCCACCTCCTGGTCGTGGATGGTGAGCACCACCGCCGTGGAGGGAACCAGGGGGAGAGCCGCCACGATCTCCGAGGCGATGCCGACGCGCAGCTCGTCGGCCTCCGGGAACCGCTCGCGGGTGGCGAATCGCGGCCGCGGATCCACGACCGTGGTGCGGAAGCCGAGCGCGCGCGCCAGCGAGACGAGCGGCATGGACATGTGTCCCGCGCCGACCGCGACGAGGTGCGGCCGGGGCGCGTGCACTTCGAAGAACGCCTCCGTCCCTTCGCCGGTGAGCTCCTGCGTCACCGGAAGGCCGGCGGGGAAGAGCTGCAAGGCCAGGCGGACCGCGGCCCTGTCGCGTTCCGCGTCGCCGAGGGATCCCTCGGTGGTCCGGTCCTGCTTGACGACCAACGCGCGGACCGGGTCGCGCAGCGACCTGACCAGGCAGACCGCGCGGCCGCGCTCCAGATCCGCGGCGATCCGCCGGTAGGTGTCGACGAGCGCCGCCGGCCGCGGGCTCAATTCCAGCGCTTCGACGAGGATCTGCACCGTGCCGCCGCAGGCCAGGCCCATCTCCCAGGCGTCCTCGTCCCCGATCGCGATCTTGACGAGGCGCGGCTCTCCGGTGGCGAGCACGCGCTCCGACTCGGCGATCACCTTCGCGTCGATGCGCCCGCCGATGGATCCCACCGTGCGCCCGCCCTCGCGCACCCACATCTTTACGCCCTCCTTCTTGGGCGTCGTCCCGCGCGTCGCCACCACCGTGGCCATGGCCACCCGCCGCTCGCTCTTCCCGAGCACATCCAGCTGCGCATCCACCTCTTCCATAGGTTCTCCGAACCCATCTTACCGCCGCCACACGTGCGAAGCAGTCACCCATCCGGCCACTCGGCCTGCCTAGAAACGTTTCACGCAGAGCACGCAGAGCGCGCGGAGGAGAAAGAACCGTCGGGTTCAAAAAAATCAGATTCTCTGCGCCCTCTGCGAGCTCTGCGTGACGCTTTTAGTCCTTGATGCGACTCAGGAGAGGAGGTGTTTTTCGAGGGCGCGGAGGCTGGCGAGGTCGTGGGCGGAGGCGAAGACGCCGACGTGGGGGAGGGCGGCCTCCATGCCGCGGGTGAGAGGCTCATAGCCGGGGCTGCCCAGCAGCGGATTGAGCCAGACGAGGCGGCGGCAGCGCGACTTCAGCGCCTCGAGCTGGCTGGCCAGCTCGGCCGGATCCCCGGTGTCCCAGCCGTCGCTCAAGATGACGACCACGGTACGGCGGTCGACGAGCCGGCCCCATTCGGCGTTGAAGGTCGAGAGGCACGCGCCGATGCGCGTCCCGCCCGACCAGTCGTGCACGCGATCGGAGAGGCCCTGCAGGGCGCTCGAGAAGGGCCGCTCGCGGAGCGAGTCGGTGATGCGCAGCAGCGAGGTCGAGAAGGCGAAGCTCTCCACCCGGGCGACCGAGCCGTGCAGCGCGTAGAGGAACTGCAGGAGCAGGCGGCTGTACAGGTCCATCGACCCGGAGACGTCGCAGAGCGCGACGATGCGGGTCTTGCGCGGCTTGCGGCGGCGGAAGCGCAGATCGAGCGGCTCGGCCCCGGTGGAGAGCGACCGCCGCACCGTCCGGCGCAGATCGACGCGCGCTCCCCGCCGCGCCGGCGCCCAGCGCCGTCCGGGGCGCGCAGCCAGGCGGCGGGCGAGGCGGGCGGCGATCCGCTCGATCTCCTCGAGGTCGCCGGCGGCGAAGGAGGCGAAGTCCTTGCGCACCAGCGCGCTGTGGTCGCTGGCGCCCGGGACTTCTTCCGTCTCGTCGCTGGAGTCCTCCTCGCCCTGCTGCAGCCACCGCGTGAGCGACGGGTGCGCGGGGCCGCGGGGCTCGCGCGGCCGGCGCCGCGACGCGGAGGCTCCTTCGGTTTGCCGCCCGGCGCCGTGGCCGGGCACGAAGGCGCTGCAGAACAGCTCGTCGAAGATGGCGAAGTCCTCCGGGCGCGAGGTGAGCACGCAACGCAGCGCGAGGTACGCGTGGTCGCGCGAGCGCACCGCTCCTGCCTGAAGGGCGCGGACGGAGTCGCTGGCGTGGCTGGTGGTGACCGGGAGCCCGCGCTCGCGAAGCGCCCGGCAGAGCCAGACGACGCGCGCGACGAGGTCCTTGGTCACGCGGCGCTTCCCACCGCCAGGCGGCCGGCCTCGATTTCCGCGCGCACCTTGCGCAGATCGGCTTCGTCTTTGATCAGGCAGCCCAATGTCTCCTCCAGGAGCTGCGGCTGCAGGCGCGCGGCGTGGAGCGCGACCAGCGCATCGGCCCAGTCCAGCGTCTCGGATACGCCGGGCACCTTCGCCAGCTTCGCGCGCCGCAGCTGCTGCACCAGGCCCACGATCTGCGCCGTCAGCTCCTCACTCGCGCCGGGAACCTTGCGGCGCACGATCGCCAGCTCCTTCTCGAACGGCGGGTAGTCGATCCAGAGATACAAGCAGCGCCGCCGCAGCGCGTCCGACAGATCGCGCGAACGGTTGGAGGTGAGGATGACGTGCGGACGATCCGGCGCGCGGATGGTGCCGAGCTCCGGGACGGTGACCTGGAAGTCGGAGAGGACCTCGAGCAGGAACGCCTCGAACTCCTCGTCGCTGCGGTCGATCTCGTCCACCAGCAGCACCGGCGCGCGTCCCTTGTGGGCGATGGCCTGCAGGAGCGGACGCTTGAGCAGGAAGGGCTCACTGAAGATCTGCGCCTCCGCTTCGGCGGCCGAGCGGCCGTCGCGCTCCTGCAGGCGGATGTGGAGGAGCTGCTTGGAGTAGTTCCACTCGTACAGCGCAGTCGAGGCGTCGAGGCCTTCGTAGCACTGGAGCCGGATGAGGTCGGTGTCCAGCATCCGCGCCAGCACCTTGGCGATCTCCGTCTTGCCCACGCCGGCGTGCCCCTCGACCAGGAGCGGCTTCTTCAGCGTCATCGAGAGCCACAGCGAGGTGGCGATGGCCGGGTCGGCCACGTAAGCCTCGCGCTCGAGGCGGTCGAGCAGCTCGGGAATGGAGCTGTCCACAGACCTTCGACTGAACCATGCACGCGCTCGGGGCGTCAAATCGCTCGGGTCGGGCTATCTTGCCTCGGTGACCCGCGCGCGCAGGGCGGCCCGCATCGCTCCGAAGACGGCGTTGGCGCGCAGCGCGGCCGCGCTCGCGATCGGCGCAGCCGCCGGGCTGACGCTCTCGCTGCGCTACTCGACGCCGGTCGCGATCCTCGGTGGATGGGATGCAGGCGGGCTGACGCTGCTCGGCCTCGCCTGGCTGACGATCGCGACCTCCGACGCCGACACGACCCGTCAGCGCGCAGCCGCCGAGGACCCGGGACGGACGGCGGTGACCGGGTTGGTGCTCCTTGCCTCGCTGGCGGGCTTTCTTGCCGTGACGGCGCTCGTCCGCAGCCCTGAGGCGATCGCGCCCAAGGAGGAGGCGGAGCTCATTGCTTTGTGCCTCCTGACGGTGGCCGTGTCGTGGACGCTCACGCACACCGCGTTCACGCTGCGCTACGCGCACCTTTACTATCGCGATGACGGCCACCGCGGCGGAGGCGCCGAGTTCGCCGGCGGCGTGCCGCCCGGCTATCTCGATTTCGCCTACCTGTCGTTCACGGTCGGAATGACCTTCCAGGTCTCCGACACGCCGGTGTCGAATCCGCACATCCGACACACCGTCCTGGTGCACGCGGTGCTGTCGTTCGTCTACAGCACCGCATTCCTCGCGTTCGTCCTCAACCTGGTCGCGGGGATGGCGGGCTGAGGAGTATCCTCGCGCTCCCGCGACCAAGGGCGGTGGTCCATGGAAACCAGGTACCTGCTCGGCGAGCAGCAGATCCCCACGCATTGGTACAACATCATCCCGGACATGCCCGGGCCGCTGGCGCCGGTGATCCATCCGCGCACGCTGCGGCCGGTCACGCCGCAGGACATGCTGCCGCTGTTCCCGCCGGCGCTGCTCGAGCAGGAGATGTCCTCGGAGCGGTGGATCCGCATCCCGGACGAGGTGCGCGAGGTGTACCGGCTGTGGCGCCCCACGCCGCTGCACCGGGCGCGCAGGCTGGAAGAGGCGCTGCGGACGCCGGCGCACATCTACTACAAGTACGAAGGGGTCTCGCCCGCCGGGTCGCACAAGCCGAACACGGCCGTGCCGCAGGCTTTCTACAACAAGGCCGCGGGCACCGTGCGGATCGCCACCGAGACCGGCGCGGGCCAGTGGGGCTCCTCGATGGCGATGGCCTGCACCATGTTCGGGCTGAAGTGCACCGTGTACATGGTGAGGGTCTCGTACGCGCAGAAGCCGTATCGCAAGAGCATGATGCAGCTGTGGGGGGCGGAGGTGATCGCCTCGCCGTCGGATCGGACCGGATCCGGGCGTTCCATCCTCGCCAAGGACTCGCGCAGCCCGGGCAGCCTGGGCATCGCCATCTCCGAGGCGGTCGAGGACGCCGCGACCCACGACGACACCAAGTACGCGCTGGGCAGCGTGCTGAACCACGTGCTCCTGCACCAGACGGTGATCGGGCAGGAAGCCAAGGAGCAGATGAAGCTCGCCGGCGAATACCCCGACGTGGTGATCGGCTGCCACGGCGGCGGGTCGAACTTCGCCGGGCTCGCCTTCCCGTTCCTCGCCGACAAGGCGGCCGGCAAGGACGTCCGGGTCGTCGCGGTCGAGCCTTCGAGCTGCCCGTCGCTCACCAAGGGCGTCTACGCCTTCGACTTCGGTGACACGGCGCAGGTCGCGCCGATCGCGAAGATGTACACGCTCGGGCACGACTTCGTGCCGCCGGGCATCCACGCCGGCGGGTTGCGCTACCACGGCGCTGCGCCGCTGGTGTCGCAGCTCGTGCACGCGAAGCTGGTCGAGGCGCGCGCCGCTCCGCAGCTCGCCTGCTTCGAGGCCGCGGTGCAGTTCGCCCGCACCGAGGGCATCATCCCGGCGCCCGAGTCCTCCCACGCGATCCGCGGAGCGATCGACGAGGCGCTGCGGGCCAAGGAAGAGGGAAGGGAGCGCGTCCTCCTCTTCAACCTGTCCGGCCACGGCCACATGGACATGGCGGCGTACGACGAATACTTCGCGGGCCGGCTGGAAGACTTCGAGTACCCAAGCGAGAAGGTAGCGGAGTCGCTGCGAAACCTCCCGCAGGTCGCGCTCTGAATCTTCGCGCGCATCTCGGCCTTTGCTCGACGCGCATCCTGCCGAGCACTCCTCATCGCGATAGTAGCAGGCCCGTCCGACACTCGAAGCCTTGAAGCTTTCAAGCGCTGCGGGCGTGCACGCGTTAACGCAGCGCGTCCCGCCCCGGGGCGGATAATCCTGCACTCACCCTGACGGAGTTCCGGGGCTGGCTGCAAGCCGGTCGACGGGGGCGCGCGCTCGATCCATGAACAGGCGACCGTACATCTGGTCCGCGGCGTGTTGGTTGTGCGCACGGCATAGCAGGCGGATCCGGTCCGCTCTGTGGAGAGGTGTTCGCGCGAAGCCGTCGCGGTGATCGAATTCCAGCGCGCCTGTCTCGCCGCACCTGCGGCCATGCTCGTCGGTGAACGTGCAGCGGCCGCCGTCCCGCTCGAAGACCTCGCGTTTGATCGCGTCGGGAATGTGACGCGAAGACGATGCGTCCGCGTCTCTCGCCGGAGCCTGTCGCGCCTTCCGACCCGTGGCGAAGCGCTCCTTCTTGACCTGCTCGATGAGCACGTCGAGCGCCTTCTCGAAGATCATCGCCAGGTCTCCGTCCGGGATGCGGTGGCGGAGTAGATCCTGGGCCTCGCGGAACTTGTCATGACATGCGCGACTGCCGGTGAACTGGAACTTGAACGTCTCCTCGGCGAGCGGAGCAACCACGGCCCGGCGTTCATCGCGTCGCGGCGCGGGCGCGGTTGGCGGTACGAGTGCGAGGGCAGGCGACAAC
>Ga0137409_10001539_pt1 | contig 24915 bp, 26 predicted proteins | sample CZODoug1_16funga_FD_122059 | JGI IMG/M metagenome (GOLD analysis project Ga0137409, IMG submission 122059) | Vadose zone soil fungal communities from Angelo Coast Range Reserve, California, USA - CZODoug1_16fungal (Hybrid Assembly) | ecosystem: Environmental > Terrestrial > Soil > Vadose zone...
GGGCACGCTTCCCATGCTGTCTGCGACTTCCGCAAGATCGCTCAAATCGAAGCATACGCCCCGTCGGACAATGTTTCCGAACTCACAGCGCGGGTGAACGATGAGGGCTGGGAAACGTGCTACGCCAACTGGCTTCGTGGCTCTCGGTTGAACGAAGCCGACATGGTCTTCGTTTTTTCCGTTGGCGGAGGTGACGCGAGGAAAAACATCAGTGCCAATCTAGTGCGAGCTCTCGAATACGCCCAGGAAGTGCGCGCCACCATTTGTGGCGTCGTCGGACGCGACGGAGGCTACACCGCCCAGGTCGCTGATGCCTGCGTACTCATTCCCGTCGTCAATCCCTCAGCAATAACTCCCCACACAGAATCCTTTCAGGCCATGATCTGGCATCTTTTGGTTTCCCACCCGAAATTAAGAGTCGCCGAGATGAAATGGGAATCCGTTCAATCTCCGGCAAAAGTATAGAGACCCACGATCCGATTTTGCGGCACAAGTTCCTCCCCGTAGAATTCTTTTCTCCTATTCGTGCAGGGATGGTCTTACTTTGTCCAATCGCCACAAAATCGTGAAAGCGGTAATTCCCGCTACGGGTGTCAAGGGCGAAGTAAAAGTAGACCAGTGGGGCGGAAGAATAACTAGGCCAGAAGAGGCGTGGGAGATCGGGGATTGGCCGGGCGTGCGGCGTCTGGAGCGGAGGCCTGGGGTCCCGCTTTTCGGAGCGGGGTTAGGCCGTAGCAGAAGACGCCACACGCGCCGAGGCGTTCTGCCAAGAAGAGCATGGAGGGGATTTAGCGGCCGGGTTGAGGGTTGCGTTTGTGTTTGCTCTGCTTGAGGCGATAGCTCTCGCCGTTCATCTCCAGGATGTGTACGAAGTGGATGAGCCGGTCCAGAAGCGCACCTGTCAGCCGCTCCGAGCCTAGCACCTCGGTGCACTCCTGAAAGGGCAGGTTGCCGGTCACCTGCGTTGAGCTGCGCTCGGTGGCTCGTCGCTCGCAGTCCAGCAACTCAAGCTCCGCCATGCGCAGCAGGTAACGCGGGAAGTCCACACTCTTGTCCGAGCACTGCCGGGCCACTTCGTTGTACTCATGCAGAAAGGTGGGCGGCCGGAGCATTTTCAGGTGACGTTCCACCAGCACCTGCGGCGTGTCTGCTGTTGCCGGTTTCGCCGTGTCGCTCATGAGTTCACCTCGCCCCGCAGCGCCATGTACTCCGATGCCTGCGTGGTACGCACCTGCGTCGGCGGCAGGTGCGGATAGTTCTCTTCCAAGTCCAGCCGCGGCGGACGCTGCTCGATCCGGCACAACTGGAGATGCTTGACCGCATCGAAGGAGACCGTTCCCAGATGCAAAGGTTGCTAAATCGCCGGCGCGACCTCTTCCAACCGGAAGGTCTCCAAAAGCCGCAACACTTGCACATACTCTCGACGGCCGCCCTTGTTCAGCCGCGCTTCCAGCAACCGTCGCAGTTCGGCAAAGCACGGCGGCAACTCCCATCCCACCATCGGCGCCGCCTGATCCAGCGCGCCAGCCTTCTGCTCCAGTAGCGCCAGATAATGCCGTGGATCAAGGACCAGTTCCTTACGGCCGTAACTTCTCGTGTGCCGTGCGATCATGTCGCTCCCGTACGCGATCACCACCTCCTGCACGTAGCCCTTCACCAATACTTCGCGGTGTCCGTGCTCGGTCGGCACTGAATAATCGTTGCGGCGATAGCGCACCAACGACAGAGAACTCACCCGCGCCGTGCGCTTCTCGCAGGCCTCATATGACGGCACGGGCAGCGGCAACAACACGGCGCGGTCGCGCTCGAAGCGTTCCCCAATCGTCTCTTCCTGCCCGCGCAACCGCCGCTCTCATTGCTTTCAGCACTGTTCCCTCAGATGTGTGTTCAGCTCCTCCCAACTGCCCACGCGTGGAATCGGCACCAGAAAGTTCCGCCGCGCATAGCCCACCAGCCCTTCCACCTTCCCCTTGTCGTTGCCCTTGCCCGGACGTCCGAACTTCTCTTTAAATAGGCAGTGGCTCTGTAGTTCACAGAACGCCCGCGTCTTCTTCCGCTCTCCGCCCCCAGAATCTTGGCCACCGCCAGCTTCGTGTTGTCGTAGAGAATCTGCCGCGGCACTCCCCCGAAATAAGCAAATGCGGACACGTGTCCTTCCACCAACACGGCCCGCCGAACACGTGCATAGATCTTCACGGTGTACATCCCTCCGGTGTCCCAGGAACCTGGCTCACTCCACAGCCGTTCGTGAAACCAAGAACCGGCGGTCCACTTTTCCTCCGCCGCATCACCCGCTCTCACGGCGTGACGCGGTCTATTTTTGTTCCGGCGTTTACACGTCCTACGCATTCGCCACAAAACTTCGAGACGCAGGGCGCCCACTTCCAAAAGTTCATCTGATCGCAAAGAATCGGATAACCCAGTATATGGGGTCAGCTTCAGCATATGCGGCGGCGCTAGGGGCGATTCAGAATGATATTCAGCAGTTGTTGAAATCAATTCCGGAAATCTTTTCGTTCGCGGCGGTTAAGTCGGGTTTTGTCGAGAACCGAGACTTCCAGACCACCGGCGTCGTTGCCTTCGCCAAGCGCCTGCTATTTTAAAAGTTGCAAGCCGGAAAGACGTCGATCAACGAGCACTGGGTTCAGGTGAAGCAGGAATACCTTGTGAACAGCATTGGGGCCGTTGAAACTCTTGTCGCATAACTGTGAGCCACAGCCGGCCCGGTAGCTAAGACTGGCGAGCCGATTGATTTTGAACAAGTGCCCGCGCGTCCCCATAAGGGAAACCCGAGGTAAACTCCGAGACCTGCGCAACTCCGGTCGTCTAGAAAACATGCACTTTCAAAGGGAATTTGGTGGACGTGACCGGGATCGAACCGGTGACCCCCTGCTTGCAAAGCAGGTGCTCTCCCAGCTGAGCTACACGCCCCTATAAATATATGATTCTACTAGAATTTTCTGAAAATGAGTACCTGCTCCGTTTGCAGGTGCTCGCGCAAATTGAGCTGTCCGCCCATCGCGTGCACCCTTCACCTTGTGAGATACTTATAACGATTTCCCGACTAGCTTTACCGTTGATTCTCGGTCCATTTGGTCCAAGACCGCATTTTTTCAGAACAATCGCAGCGTTGGATAGAGCCTTCGGCTCCCCACCGAACCCTTGGGCATGTGAATTGAAAGTCGCGCGCGGAAGATATTGAAGGGACAGTGCATTTCGGCAATGCGTGCAGGCGCCCGATAGGTCCGCAGGACACGCCTGCCTCGTGACCAGGGGCAGAGCCGACCTTCTGGAGACCGTTGGTTCAAATTAGGTCCCCACTCTCGCTACTCCAAAGCATTGTCTAGAAGAGAGGATAGCGGCGATTCGTCCACTTCTCCGGAGGAGTTGTAAACGGCCTTGCCGGACTTATCGAGAACGACGACGTGCGGTATATAGCCCTGAAAATATTGCTTCACGAGTTGCTGTTGCGCGGGTGAACGTTTCTGATCGAGGTTCACGACTACGAAATTCACTCGGTCTTTGTACTTCTCGTAGACGCTCACTGTGCGCCGTGCTTGCCTCTTTGAATTGAAGCAGCCTTCCCCATACTTGATAATGTAGTTCGGACTGCCGGGGACGGCGCCTTCATTCATAATGTTGCAGTGACGATAGCTTTGTGTAGCTAAAACGGGGGCTGGCGGCGGCATTTCGCCACCGCCAGCCACTTGATGATTGGAATAAGGTGGATTTTGTTTAGTCCGCGGCGACTCTGGTCTGGTGCGTGGCTGGTGCGTGGGCCACTACAGTCTGGTGTTTGGCCGACGCAAGCTCCTTCTCATTCTGCGCAGCGTACAGAAATTCATGGCCCGTCTTACGCCCGGGGTAGAACCAGTCCAGTATGGCGCTAGGCTGTGTCGAATCTCGCTCCGCGAAAGTAAGTGCAGTGTGGTCGGATGACTGGGCGCGTTCGGCAGTTATGGTGCTGACGGTCGCGTACAGAGTTGATCGATCAGAATTGAAAATGTGAATGATGTTACGGTTGGCGATAGATATATCAGCCAGCACAAACCAGTACGTTCCCGCCGGCAGAACACGTCCAGGAATCTGGACGGGTTGGCTAAAGGTAAGCTGAGAGGCCTGATCGTATTCATCTGCTCGTGCAGCGGGCAGGATGATTGCGAATGCAAGCAGCAATCCAAGGAAGCTAATTGTCTTTCGAGTTTTCATGAGTTCCTCCTCATGCCCGTTCGATAGCTGACGCAAGAAAAGGTTCCACCCTCTCCATACATAACGGAGTGTCGAGCGCGGGTGCCGTCTTGCATTTCTGAGAGTTGGAAATCAGCGGTGCCCCCGACGATGACCGATATCCGCCACCTGCCGCTCGGGAATCCCTGAATCCCATTCGAGTTGGGACCGAAAAGCGTAAGGAAGCGCGGCTCTCGGCAAGTCAGATCATCACGTAACTCCGATGAAATCAGGAATTCCTGGGAATTTTTCGATCAGTTCCACGGTCTCGATAGCAGTAAGGGTGAACGGGTGATTCGAGAATCAGGCAATTTCCGCTGGCGCGTCGCCACTACACGCACAGCCATGCGTAAGGAGCACAAACTGAAGTTTCCTTCCACCTTCTACCGAGTGCGCCGCCGCGGAAATATTTTTCGGCAAGTGAAGAAGCCGGACAAGCGATTGAAACTTTTTCGAGTCTGCGGACTCACACGTTGAGTGGGGGCACGCCAGGCTATTGTGCGCCTGTGTAAGTCCGCACAAATTTTGAAACAGCACGGAAGCCTCGGGGTGTGGGCTTTTCAGTTCTGCTCTTCCAGGGGCCACTAAAAATCAAGAAGATCTCCTTCTAGTCGTCAAGAGCGATCGGTGGGTGATCTCAGGAGGGGTGTGCATGCGTTTTCAATTTACAAGCAGGGGTGTTGTCAGCAGTATCGCAATGATCGCGGTTTTGGTAGCCAGTTTTTTCGTTCCCATTTTACTCCACGCGCAGGCGGCGGGCGCGACTCTCTCTGGCATGGTGACGGACCCGTCCAACGCAGCAGTCCCAAATACGAATGTCTCGATCAAAAATATCGAGACCGAGATCTCCCGGGAAGTGACAACAAACGAAGCCGGCTTTTACAACGCACCGAACCTTTCGCCGGGGGTTTATGAAGTGAGCGCCTCCGCTCCAGGGTTTTCCAAGCTGGTGCAAACCAACATAACGCTAACCGTAGGAGCTCAGCAGGTTCTGAATCTTTCCCTGCGGGTCGGGGAAGTCTCGCAAATTCTTGAGGTGGCAGGCGAGGCTCCTAACGTGGAGCTCACGTCCTCCGCCCTCACCGCCGAGGTGAATTCGGTCACGGTTCGCGAACTGCCTTTGAATGGCCGCGATTGGAGCTCCCTGGCAGTCCTCCAGCCCGGAACGATCGGCATCCGAACTCAGATCGGGACCACCGGTACAGTCAATCGAGGCAATCGCGGTTTCGGAAATCAGCTATCAATTAGTGGCCACCGTCCCACGGAGAACAACTATCGCGTCAACGGGATCAGCGTAAATGACTATTCGAACGGATCGCCGGGCAGTGTGGCGGGAGCCCAACTCGGCGTGGATGCGATTCAAGAATTTTCTGTCCTGACCGCCAACTATACGGCAGAGTACGGGAGAACATCGGGCGGAGTGATCAACGCGATCACCAAACCAGGAACCAATAATTTCCACGGTACCGCTTACTGGTTTCTCCGCGACGAAGGCTTGGACGCGAATAGCTTTTTTGCAACCCAGAGGTCACCATTCCATCGAAATCAATTCGGCGGGTCGGCTGGAGGTCCCATCCAGAAAGACAAGACCTTTATCTTTGGAGATTTCGAAGCGATCCGTCAGGTCAGGGGTTTGAACAGCATACAACTGACCGTGCCGTCGCCGGCGGCCCGCGGGATCGGGCCAAACGGGCAGCCGACGGTTGCGATTGTGAACGGATCCCCACTTCCGGCGAGCGGCTCAAACGCCGCCCCGAATCCAGACCCGACGACACATATAGACACAGCAGTCCTGCCGTATCTTGCGTTCTATCCGCTGCCCAATGTGCCCAATTCAGTCAGCGGCGATACAGGATTGTTCGTCACTTCACCTGTACAGCAGTATTCCCAGAACTACGCAACGGCTAGGCTCGATCATAAGTTCTCAGATAAAGACACCTTTGACTTCGTGTGGTTTTTTGATAGATCGCCTCAAATTACGCCTGACGCCTTTCTCGAATCCACAACTCAAACTTTCAGCGAACGGAACTTTGGCGAAATAGAGGAGACTCATATTTTCAGCTCTTCGTTTGTAAACAATGCCCGATTTGGCTACAACCGCACCGATGGGTTTGTGGGCCAACCGGTTAATGCCTTGCTGCCTTTCGCGGCGGATACAAACCTGGGAGTGGTTCCCGGTCGCCCTGCTCCCATAATCAACGTCAACAATTTTGGCAGCGCGCAGGGATCCCTAGGCAGTCAGACCCGGAATAACCACACTCAGAATTCGTATCAGTTTTACGACGATGCGTTCATCACGCGTGGGTCTCACGCCTTGAAATTTGGATTTTCGGTCGAGGGCATTCAATACAATGAACTGTCGGTGCAGCGGCCAAACGGATCCTTCAATTTCGATTCTTTGGCGAACTTGCTCACCAACCATCCCACTAATTTCATCCTCGGCGATCCAAATAATTCGATAGAACTCGGGAACCGCATCAAATTCTTTGGGGTCTATTTCCAGGACGATTGGCACGTGCGCCCAAGCCTGACACTCAATCTAGGCTTCCGATATGAGCCGGGTACTCTCCCGAAGGAGGCGCAAAACCGGTTCACGGTTGTCACGAACATTTTCGGTGGCCTCCCAACGGCCGTTCCGAGCCTCTATCGGACAAACCCCACACTTAAGAATGTCGAGCCGAGGGTCGGTTTTGCATGGGACCCGCTCCACAACGGGAAAACCTCCGTTCGAGGCGGCTTTGGGATCTTCGACGTGCTTCCCGGTCCTTGGGAAAACAACATTCAGGAGTCGGGATCCTTCCCGTTCGCGCAGACCGTCAGTGCCGGCAATTTGGCGCCGGGGACTTTCCCGAGGCTTAGCGGCGTCACTCTCGGCGCCACTAGTTTCCAGGCCTATGCCCCCGACCAGAACCCTAAAACGAACTTTGCCTTGAACTGGAACTTAAGCATCCAACGCGAAATCACGCGGACGGTGACCGCGACCATCGGCTACGTGGGCTCGCACACTGTCCATTCACCGTTTACCACAGATGATAGCAACCAAGTCCTTCCGACAAGAGCGGCTGGCTTGGGGGATCTCTTTCCATGCGCCCCAATCGCGAACGGCCGTTGCGTCACAGGAGGAGGGAAAGTTATTGACCCCAACGTCGGCCAGCTCAGGCCAACATTTTATGCCGTGAACGCTCGTTACAATGCTCTCGAGGCCCAAATCAGAAAAAATCTGAGCCACGGTTTACAGTTGCAGGGCAGCTATACGTGGAGCAAATGTTATGACAACAGCTCGAGCGGTGACATCGGCGACCCGTATCAAAATTCACTGTCATCGCTGCCCTTTTTCGCGAGCCTTGACCGATTGGCCCTCTGCGACTTCAATATCACTCACAACCTTGTCGGAAACTGGATCTGGGATATCCCCTCGCCGAAGTCACCTTCCGGGATTAAGTCGCGCCTGGAAGGCGGATGGGAGCTCGGTGGGATCATAACGGCGAGCACGGGCTCGCCTTTTACGCCCGTTCTGGCGGGCGATCCACTTGGTCAGAACAGCTCGGATCCATTTGACTTTCCGAGCCGCGTTCCTGGATGCAACCCCGTTGCGGCAAATTACAGAACAACACTGCAGTACCTCAACCTCAATTGCTTCACTCCCCCAACTGCGCCAGCTTCTTTTACATCGCAATGTGCAAATTTCACAGACGCGACGACCCCGCTGGCGAGCGGCACGGTGTTCTGTAAAAATCTCTTTGGAAACTCCGGCCGCAATTCGGTGAATGGTCCAGGACTCTTCGACTGGGATCTCTCAGTCTACAAAAATAACTACTTTCCGCGGATTTCAGAGAGCTTCAACGTTCAATTCCGGGCGGAGCTTTTCAATGTGCTAAATCACCCTAACTTCCAGTCGCCAATTGCGCACTCAGCCCTTTTCAGCGCGACCGGGCGGCCACTTGCCAATGCGGGCGTGCTTGATAGCGTGTCAACCGATCCACGAGAAATTCAGCTTACTTTGAAGGCCATCTGGTAAAGCTTAGGAATGCCCGTCGACGGGCTTGGCCCAGGCAGGCCCGTCGTCATCCCTCACGCGCATCTGCAGGAAGGGCCGCGCAGACGCGTTAGATTGCTCAAACCTCAGGCTCCGGAAACCGTGAAACTTTAATCCTAACCACTAATCACACGAATGGCTCCATGAATTTCATTGGGAAACTTAATCGGTAAGGGTGGCCGCCATGACTCGTTCTAGGTTTCCAACCATTGCATTGGTCGCAACTTCTTTGTTGGTCGCACTCACAGTTCGACACTCTCAGGCTGTAAGCGCCAAGGCTTATCCGCCTGGCGATGGCACTCCGCGTACTCCTGTCCTGGTTGAGTTATTCACCTCCGAGGGGTGTTCCAGTTGCCCTCCTGCAGATGCTCTATTGGAAAGGCTTGACCGGTCCCAGCCAGTGCGCAACGCGGAGCTGATCGTTCTTAGCGAACACGTTGACTACTGGGACGATATCGGTTGGAAAGATCCCTATTCGTCGAGGCAGTTCAGCATTCGTCAAGACGATTACGCACATCGTTTTCGCCTCGAGGGCCCCTACACACCCCAGATGGTCGTAGATGGAGGCATGCAATTCGTTGGCAGTGATGAGCGGCGCGCCATTCAGGTTATCGAGGATGCAGCCAAAGTCGGAAAAGTTCGAGTCGTCCTCTCTTCGATTCATCTCGAAGGCGATAACACGCTTGCTGTGCACGTCGAGTCTGGTCCGTTGGCATCCTCGGCCTCATCGAAATCAGCAAACGTTTTGCTTGCGCTGGCTGATGAAAGTGATCAATCGAATGTGAGGGAAGGGGAGAACGCAGGAAGAATTCTCAAACACGTGGGGGTAGTGCGAAGCCTGACTCAAGTGGGAACCATCGATTCCGGGGGGACGTTCACCAAAAACGTGAAAGTGAGTATCAAAAACGCAAATCAACGGAACTTGAGGATCATAGCGATCGTTCAGGAAACGGGTGTCGGACGAATCCTAGGAGTGGGATCGGCACGGCTTTCGAATTAGTTTCACGCGTTTACGGCCTGCGGCGTCTCCGGAGGAGACGGTGTCTCTATTCTTTTGATTAATGCGGAGCCGTGGAAAGCGTGTCACTTGGAAGCGGGACTCAAACTCGTCGGGGTTGCCCTCGTTGCGGCGGTTCATCGAACTGGAAACGAAATCGTTGAGGATCCACGGCGACGTTGTGGCAATCACGCGTAAGCAATTCTGTTTTGTTTGAAACTTTTCCCTTTCACGAATCTCTCACGACAATGCAGCACTCTGACGCTGACTCGAATTCATCAGGTCGAGCGCTGCAAATAGGTAATTGAAAAGCAGGTGGACGCTTCAAATCAGCGCCGAACCAGGAACTTTTCTGACACAGCTGAACAAATCAAAAGGAGAATTGAATGACCGAAGCAATGCAGAGAGAAGAAAAAACTCGACTGAGCAGTTCTCGTACAAAAGCGATCCGCTTGATCCTAGCAGGCACCGCAATCTTCTTATTCGCAGCCTCATTTACGGCCCTTCATGGTCAAGGTCCCGATTCGTCAAAGGCCGCCGACAACAAAACTCAGCTTTCCCCGCAGGAACAGAGCGTGCGGCGTGACCAAGCCTACGTGCGCAAGCTCCTGGAAAGGGGGACCTCAGACGCGAAGATCGAAACTTCTCTGCAACTAACGAGCCGGTTCACGAGCTTCAATTCATCGGGCGACTTCCATGCGTATGTGCTTGGGCTCATTGGCAAAGCGAAGAAAACTCTCGAACACGCAAAACCAAGTGAGCAGCCAAGCGTCACTACCTTAACAGCGTTTGCCCCTGCTGTTCCTGACAGTTCTTCCACTGTACCCAGCGGGAATGCGGCCACGCCATCGAATCCCGTGGGAATAAACAGCGTGAAGACTTCTCAACAGAGCAGCCAGACCAACGTTCAAGACAGCAACGCAACGAGCATTCCGGACAGCAATCAGGGCACGGTTCCCAATCCCTCGCCCGCAATATTCGGCGGCGCGTTCCCAGCGGTTTTTGTCCCATCGAACGCACGTCTGGCTTCTGGGGGCGCCGTTGCGAACTCTAACGTCGCGACGGTTTCTGGCGGTTCCTCCACCAACGGGTCAGGTGTTGGCCGCTCTTCGAGCAACGAACCAGTCAATTCAAATACATTCAACTTTGATCAAGGCCCTGGACCAGGGCCGATCGGTCCGGGACCTGGTTGCAACTTGTTTCCTGCACCACCCTCTGTTGGTGCCTCAGTCCCGCTGACTTACTTCGGGCCGCCGCCCTCGGAGACCAATCCGAGCTTGGTCGGGCCCGTCCAACTACTGAAGTCCGGGACGGTCGATGCCGTGCACGGGACGATTACCTTGCCGCTTTACTTGGGCCACATGAAGGGTAGTAACAAAAACGTCTGGTACATCTTGACCGATGTGGACGATCCGAACGTGGCCGCCGAGTTGGGGCTGAATTTCTCCGCGAAACTTACTTTCGCGTCCAACGCGGCAAGAACTGCAACCCTCGCCGCGGATGGGACTCTCGTGTTTGATAAGGGCACAGTTGATTTCTCGCCAGTCCGCAGTATCGTTCCCGGCCCTCGCGGAGCGGAATTCCCTCCTGCTTCCGCTCAGCCCGGCGCTGTGGGCGATGCAGATTACAGTCCCTTTGTGCAGGTCGTAAATGCCGGAGGCGTGATTTACAACGCTCCCATCGTGGCCTTCGGTGTGGACGCCAGCCAAATCAACTTCCCCGATGGGAACGTGGACTATAGCAAGGTACACGACGAAGTCGTGACAATCGATCCCGTCAACCAGACAGTGACCATAAATCTAATCAATGGCTTTAGCTTCGGGCGACCCGTTTGGTATATCTCGATGGATACGAGTATTCCGCTGGGCGCGGCAATCGAACACAACACGTTTGCTCCACTCATGCAACAACTTCATCTGGGCGGGGATGACAGCTTCTCGAGTCCTGTCGAGCGGATTTTCATTTCCACCAACGGAGCGGAATCAGGGGCGTGCAACAACCCGCAACGCCAAGGTTTGTCCGCGGATTTGGCTGATGGCCACCGCCCGAACAATGTCCTTGGTGGGATTCCGACGATCGCGCTGGATTACAGCCCAGCTTGGGACGCCCAGTTATTTGAATGGACAAAAGATGCAATCGAGAACGGCTTCCGCGGTCAGGTGCGTGAAGAGTTCCAGATTCTTACTTTCGTTCAAGACGGCCTGATCACTGGACCTGGTGGAAAAGCATTCGGAAGTTCCGGCTTCTCCATCAACTGCCCAATTGCTCAGCGACTGGATTGAACCCGCTCATCTCAAACCTTTCGATTTGCCCGCCGTGCCCCATAGGGGCACGAGAGCTGAAGGAGAAGCATCAGGCAGGCTAACGGTACCCTGCCCCGGACCGGCTCTCTCCGGGGCAGGCGTTTGGCCGGATGAGCCCCATCCGATAGATTGCGGTACGGAGTAAACATTAACATAGGAGGAAAATATGGCTGATGCCAAACTTGTGGTGATCTACCCGCGTCCAACGGATATAGAAGCTTTCGAGAAAATCTACCTGACAGAACACGTTCCGATGGCCGTTGAGAAGTTAGTCGGCAAGACCAAGATCGTGGCCACGAAGATTACGGCTTCTCCTCAAGGCACGCCGCCTTTCTACAGGATCGTCGAGGTTCATTTTCCTTCAAAATCATCTCTGGAGGCGTGCGCGGCTACGCCCGGGGCACAGGAGACATTAGCGCACGCCGCCAAGATCTCAACCGGGGGAACTCCATTAATCCTGATCGCTGAAGAGGAGACGTTCACCTTCAGCCAAGTTGCCCGCGGTTAGCTCCGCATGCAAATGACAACATGAAGCGTGAAGGCGCGATCACTCGGCACTCGTGACAGGTGCTAAGGAGCCAATCCCCAGACAATCCCTTACGGCACTGCTCACCTGCCCGAATTTCGACGAATCGAAAGGATGCCTCTATGAACCGCCGCGATTTTTTACGTTCCGCGGGCGTAGCCTCCGCAAGCCTCACGCTCCCGAAGACAGCGCGCTTGTTTGCGGGGACCGCTGCTCCCGGCAGTTGGCGCACGTTTGAAGTGACAACACGCGTCGAAGTACTCACTTCTTCCGGATCGACGCGGGTGTGGTTGCCGGCGGCCCTCTTTGGTGACACTCCCTTCCAGCAGACCCTCGCAAATCGTTTCAGCGCAGAGGGCGGCATCGCGAAGATGGTCGAAGGCAAGTACGACGGGCTCGGCATCATCGCCGCGGAATTTCCCGCCGGCGTGAAACCGCTTCTCACGCTCACCAGCCGGATTGCGACAAGAGATTATGCGGTTGATCTCTCCGCGTCCAAAAGGGAGCCGAAGGCGGACTCCGCGCAGTTGCGCCATTTCCTCCGACCGACAAAGCTCCTTCCGATCGATGGCATCGTGAAAGCGACGGCGGCCGAGATCACCGCTGGCGCCCATACCGACGTCGAGAAGGCCCGCGCTATTTATGAGTGGATCGTCGATAATACTTTCCGGGACCCGAAGACGCGCGGCTGCGGCGTCGGCGACATCCGCTTTATGCTGGAGTCCAATGATCTAGGCGGCAAGTGCGCCGATCTCAACGCGCTCTACGTCGGCCTCGCGCGCGCCGCGGGCGTCCCCTCGCGCGATGTCTATGGGATCCGCGTCGGAAAATCGGAGCTCGGATACAAAAGCCTCGGCACGACGTCGGAAAACATCACGAAAGCCCAACACTGCCGTGCGGAAGTTCATCTCGCCGGCTACGGCTGGGTCCCGGTCGATCCCGCGGACGTACGAAAGGTCGCGCTCGAGGAGCCGCCCGGAAATCGTGCGCTGGCTGACGACATCGTGAAGAAGGCGCGCGCGCGGCTCTTCGGCTCGTGGGAGATGAACTGGATCGCCTACAACTTCGCGCACGATGTCACGCTGCCGGGCTCGAGTGGCGCACCCGTTGGCTTTCTAATGTATCCCCAGGCGGAAACAGCTGATGGCCGGCTGGACTGTCTCGATCCCGACAATTTCAAATACGAGATCACCTCGAAGGAAATCACGACTTAATAATGTGAGTGGTCCGCCCGAGAGGCGTGGCCACCCCTGCCCCCTCATATCGTCTCGCGTGACATTTGTGGCCCCCCAGTTGCGGTGAAAAAGTATTTTCCCTTTAAAGTGCTGAATCTCGGAAGCGCACTTCTGACCGAAAACCACTCCTAAGGCTCGCATCACTGAGGAAGATTTGGATCGCCAAGCCTACACTTGCGCAGCACCTAAAGTGTGAATATTATCTTTGCTCAAAAAGGGCGCTAACCATGACGCTTGATGGAGGCCGACAATGATGGACGACATCTACCAGATCAACGTCGCAAAGACTGAATTCCGAGAGGCATATAACCGCGGAGATGTGGACCAACTGCTCTCGGTGTTCGAGGAGCAAGGTTTTACCGATCTATCGGAGGGCGGCCCAAGCCTATTCGAAAAGGCAGCAAGGAACAAGCTTCACGAACATTCGGCTGAGTTGTTCGCAGAGTTTACGGTCAGACTGGCGGTTATCATCATCGAGATTACTGTTCTTGGCGATACCGCGTACGACTATGGCTGGCACGAGTTCACACTAAGTCCCAAGAACGGGGGAGAGACGATCCGCAAGAGGCATCGGTATTTTGAATTGTGGAAGAAAAACTCATCGGGGAATTGGAAGATCTCTTTGTTCATCAACAATGCCGATATTCGTGAGGAGCTGGGAGGCCAAGCCAGTCACTGGTTCCTCAGCCAGGAAGGATATGAGAATGCTAGGAGTTCCAAAGGCTCATAGAAGACGGAGAGTCATGCGGCCGACCAAGCCTGAAGTTTGCTATTTGTCTTTAATCTTATTGTACAGGCGCTGACTGAAGCCGTCAGGCATTGGATATTCAACGCCATCCGTCACCAGCTTTACGACATTCCTTGTTCCATCCAGAATGGCCGTGCAGTGGGCGCACACTTTGAAGTGGGCCTCCATCCTTGCGCGCAATTCGGCATCGACTCCGTCCTCAATATAATTGGAGATCTCTCGCCAGACCTCTAAGCAGCTTATTTCGATCACTTTCATACGATGCACCCGTTACCACTTTGTTTCAAACTTTCAGCTCGCCGATTCCTACCAAGGCCGCACCTTTTGATATTCCGGCTTGCCCATACTCCAGCTACCGTCGATACCAGGCGCTAGCGCGTCCCGCAGCCGCAGGCGAGCCCGCAACAACCTGGTTTTCACACTCCCCTCGGTAATCCCAAGAATCTGGGCTGCTTCTTCGATTTTCAGTTGTTGGACGTCCCGGAGTACGAATACTTCCCTGTACTTAAGAGGCAGAGAAGCAATAGCGCATTTCAGCGCTTCTCGCACCTCCTTCCGTTGAAGCGCTTCGGATGGAATCTCGCGCCAATCGGCAAAATCCTTCGGAAAATACTCGCCGTCCTCACTCGTACGTTGCTCGTCGACGGATTCATATAGATGACGGCGATCTTTTCTTAACTTGAGCCGGGCTTCGTTAATTGTTATCTGAATCAGCCATGTGCTGAACTTGGCTTCGCCCCGGAAGCCAGCCAGGTGCGCAAGCGCCTTTAACACAGCTTCCTGTGCGACCTCCTCAGCATCCTCAGGATTGTTCAGGATCGATACTGCAGTAGTATAGACCGCCCTCTCGCATGGGCGGACCAAGCTGTAGAACGCCTCTTTGTCGCCTTGGCAAGCCCGCTGAATGAGCTCGGCTTCCGTGGGTTCCAAATGCGGCTTAGACGCGCCCATGGATTCTCGCCCATGAATCGAAATTGCTCCCGCCGGAATCGCAGAGACTCCGCCGTGCGGTTCAATGCTCCAGCTCTTAGCCATGCGGTTGCCACCCGCCGTCAGGCAAAAAAAAGCCGCCAGCTCGATAATTTCCGCGTTGCTGTAGTACTCCTTCAGCTCTTCGTATACTGCCGTGTCTCGACCATCGTCGAGTGTGAGAGTCCTCGCGTAGTGAAGAGCAGCGCGCGTTTTGGCGTCCGGGTGCTCCCAATTCGGTAACGCGCAGCATGTCTTCTCTTCCTCAGTAATTGTTGCAGCGAGTGGAGAGGTTTGCCGCGCGCAGAAGTCGCAGCCGATCATCTGGGCGATCTGGATACGCGCGAGCTCCTTGATCTGATGCGGTACTGCGCCGCCACGGTGGAGTAAGTCCCAGTAGTTTGCGAAAGCCTTCGCAACTTCGGGATTGTGACCCATGGTTCGGTACCAGGCCTGCGGGGGACTCTTCGTTATAGCTGCCCCGTCAATGACCTGCCGCAATTTGGGATCGTTGACGTCCGTGTCAGCAACTTGTGGAACATTCGGCGCGTGCGTCAATGCGGTCATGTTAGACCTCTTCATAGTCGCCAGAGATTCTCCGGTGTTCATTTCCCACAGAGTCAACGCACGAGGCGGGCCAAAGCATCGGTTGCTTGGGAGAATGCCATTCTATTGACTTTATGATGTTTAGATGAAGCGAATCGAAAGCAGGTGAAGAAGACGGTCACGATATTTCGGGGATCGACACGAACTTTCGTGGGGCCTTGCTGCGTCACGACATCCCGTGGCGTCTCCGGTCAATGCCCAGTTTTGTCATTTTACTGCGCAGCGTGTTCGCATGCAGATTCAGAATTTTTGCTGCGCCCTTTGGTCCGTCAATCACTCCTGCAGTTCGATCCAGCGCAGCGAGGATGTGATTGCGTTCCATCTGCTCAAGGCTCGGGAAGGATGTTTCCGCCGACCGTGCACGGTTCTCCATGACGTGGGAATCAGCCGCTGGGTGAACGACGGAGGGTGTGCGGCGAAGATCGTCTGATGCGGAGGTTTTTGGGAGAAAAGCGGGGTCCACAGACAGAGCAGGCCCTGTTGAAAGTACGACCGCTCGCTCGATAATATTCTGAAGTTCTCGAATATTCCCCGGCCAGGGATAAGCCATCAATACATCCATTGTTTCCTTCTCTGCGGCGTCGATTTTCCGGCCAAATTTATTCGCGAATCGGTGTAGAAAAAAACTGACAAGCTGTGGAATGTCGGAACGGCGATCACGAAGCGGTGGAAGCTCGAGCGGAAAAACGTTCAGCCTGTAAAAGAGATCGGATCGAAAACGGCCTGCCGCCACGCATTCCTCAAGCTTACGGTTTGTGGCCGCAATGATTCGGACGTTTACCTGAATTGTCTTGTTGCTTCCTACCGGCTCAAACTCCCCTTCTTGCAGCACGCGCAGCAGCTTAACCTGCGTTTCGAGAGACAACTCGCTGACCTCATCGAGGAAAAGGGTTCCGCCGTCAGCCAGTTCGAATCGTCCGATGTGCCTTTCCAGGGCGCCCGTGAAAGCGCCTTTCATATGTCCGAACAGTTCACTTTCGACAAGACCGGCCGAGATGGCACTGCAGTTCAATTTCACGAGAGCCCGATTCTTGCGGTTGCTGCAATCATGGATGGCGCGGGCAATGAGCTCCTTGCCAGTTCCGGTTTCTCCGTAGATCAGAACCGTCGAGTCGAGGGGGGCGACTCGCTCTGCTTTTTCGATCACTTCACGCAATGGGGCACTACTGCCAACCATCTCTCGGAAATTGTGCTCCGAGCGGATTTCTTCGCGCAGGTAGACGTTTTCTTTCTCCAGCCTAGCGTGTAGCGCGCGAATTTCCTCATACGCCTTCATGTTCTCGACAGCGAGCGCAACCTGATTGGCTACTTCCTGCAACAGCTCTCCATCCGCATCCGAGTACTCGTCGGCACCGTTGCTGGCGAGGTTCAGAGTTCCAATACTCTTGCCTGCGACGATCAGCGGAGCGACGCAAATCGAACGCACTCCCTGCTCCGCGAGCAGGCGTTCGGTAAACGATTCGCTCTCCTTGTCCAAGTTTCGACGGATTAGCGGTCGTTGATGATCAAACGCCCATCCGGCATGGCTATCGCTTCGGTCAAGCTCTCTCCCAACCGAAAAGAACTCCGAAACATACTCATCATTCTGGGCGAAGATGCGGAGGGTATCTCGTTCTGGGACGTAGAGCGTGATCGCGGAACGATTGAACGGAAGGACTCCCTGCAAGGCCGCGCAGATAGCACGCAACAGCTCATCCTGACTCAATTTCGTAATGATCGAGTTGTTTACTTCAAGAAGAATGCGGAGGCGCTCCTCCGCCGACCCTGCAGAACTCGCATCGCGAGAAACGGCGGGCGCTTGCCGGGACTTCTTCTCTTTTCCGTTTCTCGGTCTCATCACATAAAAGCCTATTGCCGGGATAGGGGGATTCTACATGTCCATGTCAGCGTGAATCCAGAGGTTCGGGCTAATTCGAGGCTCTCCTCGAAATCGTGGATGCCCCAGTTGTTCCCATGTCCGTTGCCGGGCTGCGGCGGCAGTCCAGATTCCAAGTTTTCGGGGGTCCTGGGCGATTATCTCGCCGCTTTGTAACTTTCATCAGCATTGCGTATCAGACGGGATACCGGGAGTGAACAGGCCGGTCTGAGAAAAATTTTATTTGAGAAGGAGAGGACATGAAGAAGCTACTCATCACAGGGTTCGTGCTATGTTTCATGGGATTGGCAGTACCCAGCTTTGCGGCTCCGCGGCAAGATCAGGCGCAGCAAGATCAGATGAAAAAAGACGATGCCATGAAGAAAGACGATGGCATGAAGCACGAGGATGCCATGAAGCACGACGACATGGCCAAAGACAGCAAGTCCAAGAAGAAGATGAAGAAAGACAGCATGAAGCACGACAACATGAAACACGACGACAACATGAAGCACGACGACATGCCCAAGAGCTAGACCTGCCCGCGCCCTTCACCTGCCCGGGTGGCTCACCTCGTTTTAGCCGCTCGGGCCCCCATCATTTCTCCGCTGCCAGACTGCTTGCGACTTCCTCTCCTTCAAAATCAGGCTCAACACTTCACGCACTTCGAAGCGCTTCGTACATGCAACGGTTGCAAGGGTTGTAGCCTTCCCGAATTGCTTCTTCCGGAGTCACCATACGATATTTTCCGTGCATGAAGGGACAACCCGGCACGTGAAATGTTTTGCCTCCGTCAACGATTGCCACAAGGTGTTGCGGCAATCGCCGGGCGGGCTGACTCATTTGTGCGCGTGGCTGCGGCACGAAGCGATCGAGTACCGCCGCGAAGAGTGCTGAGGCAGCAAGTGCGCCGGTAACCCCGACACTCACTAGCCACGCCCTCCGCGATACTCTTTTCCCTTCGACATGATCGGCGAGCCGGCCGTGCAGCCGTGGGTAGAAGCCCGCAGGCACGGTGAACATTGTCTTGTCACCGTAAAGGTCAATGACATTGCGCATGCCTTCCCGCACGGACTCACAATGGCGACACTGTGCGAAATGCTCCTCCATCGCACGCTTCAAGGCGGGATCAAGATCTCCCTCGATGTAATTGGAAATCTCACGCCAAACATCTTCGCACTTTACGACCATGGTTTTGTCCCCTTCGGAATCTGCGAATGGCCCGCCCAGATTCCCGCCAATCCCGCTGAGAGAAGATCGCGCAGCATCAGACGCGCGCGCAACAGCCGCGTCTTGACCGCGCCTGCCGATATACCCAGCGCCTGCGCCGTCTCCTCAATGCTCATGTGCTCAACGTCCCGCAGGACAAACACCTCGCGATATTTCTGCGCGAGCGAGCCGAGCGCCGCGATAAGCTTCTCGCGGATTTCCTTGCGCTCCAGCGCTTCTGACGGAATCTCGCGCCAGTCGGTGAAGTCGCGCGGCGTGTAGCTGCCGTCTTCGTTCATCTGATCCTCGATGGGTCGCATAATCTCGAGATGACTCTTCCGCAGCCGCAGACGCGCTTCGTTGATAGCCACCTGGATGAGCCAGGTGCTGAACCGCGATTCGAACCGGAATTGCGCGAGATACTTGAACGCCTTAAGGAAGGCGTCCTGCGCCGCGTCTTCCGCGTCCGCTTCGTTACGCAGAATCGTGAACGCGATGACGAAGACGCGCCTCTCGTAGGGCCGAATCAGTTCGTAAAACAACTCCCTTTCGCCACGCTGGATGCGCCCAATCAGAGCGGCTTCGTGTTCGTGGCCGGGGTCAGCTCGCGACGCGCCTGCCGCTTCACCTTCGGACCAGTCCCGATTTCGCATCGCTTCTGCCAAGAGTGAACAATCGTTAGGGCAAGTATTCCGGGTTGCGCTTCCAACCCGTCAGCATGGATATGAAATTGTTCCATCCATGCAGGACCACCATGATCAGGTGCCCCAAGACGAACAGGAGCAATGCGCAGAGAACACAAAAATGCCACAGCCGCGCCCAATGAAAGCCTCCTAGCAAGCTGGCCAGAAAGGAAAATTGCACGGGGTTGTAGAGCACGATTCCCGTCAGGACAGATAGCAGGCCGAGCAAAATCGCTGATGTGTAAGCCATCTTCTGGAGCGGGTTGTATACCTCAATTTGCGCAGGCTTGCGTCCAAAAAAGAAATAATGGCGGATCATAGGCCACACACCGGCCAGATCCTTACGAACGAACAGAGGCTGACGGTAATTGCAGGAGAAGATCTGGTAGGCAAGATAGAAAACGCCAGTGGCCACATAGATCCATGCGAACGTCATGTGCCATTGCAGAGCGCCGCCGAGCCACCCGCCCAGGGCCAGGGACTTCGGAACATTCAGTAGGTTGTGCTGAGGGATCTTGGGGCCAAAGCTCGGGAAGGCCCGGAAGATTTGAAGGCCGCTTGCCGCCATCACAAAAAGTGAAACCGTATTCAGCCAGTGGCAGAACCGCACGGCCCAGGGATGCTCGTAGGCCGTTCTGAGGGTGCTTTCGCCGGCTTCAACCGCCGCATTCGGAACTGGCGTGGAGTTTGACGCTGTCATCGAAATGTGCCTAGCCTACAGCCCGTAGTAAGCGGGGTAACCTTGATCCTCCCAATAGCCCGGTCTTGGAACAACATCCGTCACGCGAAGGCTCGTCAAGTATTTAGCCTGTTTGTAGCCTATTTTTGTGGGGACGCGCAGCCGCAGTGGCGCGCCGTGCTCGCGCGTAAGTGGCCGGTCGTACATCTCGTAGCACAGCAGCGATTGCGGATGCAGAGCGGAAGCCATGTCGAGGGATTCGTAGTAATCGTCGGCACACTCGACATAGAGGAATTTTGCCTCTGGTTTCGCACCGACATACTGGAGAAAATCAGAGATACGCGTTCCGCCAAATCTTCCAATCGCGTCCCAACCCTCCACGCAAACGTGCCGCGTGTTCTGTTTCAGTTTTGGCAGGGACTGGATTTGCGCCAAGGTGTATTCGCCGGGCAGTTTGACGTCTCCGCTCACAGTCAGCGTCCATTTTTCCAGGTCCACTACAGGGTCATCCACGTCATAAGTGTTGACATAGAATTTTTCGAGGGGCGTGACCTCGCTATCGGCGAATGTGGGTGCCAGATGATTGCGGCGAAACCATCTTGCGGACGCCCAGTCGGTGAATGCGACGCCCGCCGTCAGCAGGGGACCGCGAACCCTTGGGATCGCGAAGGCACCAACGACGAGCAAAGGGGAGAGCTTCAGCAGTTCGCGCCTAGCCAATGATCGGGAATTTGCCGGTTTCAGGCTATCAGGCATTGTTGGCGACTCTCAATCGTAGGTCCGGTAATGTGGGTCAAACCTCTGATACCCGAGGTGCGAGAAAGTTTCACTGAAAAGGTAGTCCGAACAAGGTGTCTGATGCCTGGCGGCACATACCGCTGGAACCCGCGATGCCTTGACGATACGTTTAGCCGGACAATCTAAGGTATCATTCACTTATGAACAAAAGGCGGTTCCTCCAGATAACAAAGGCGCTCGTCGACTCCAGGAGGTTTGATATTCTTGAACGGATCGCGGCCACCAAAGACGAGGTTTCGTGCATTGATTTGAGGGCGGAAATCCCTATCTCCAGGGCAACACTTTCCCACCATATCAAGGAACTGGCTACTGCCGGGCTCATCGACATACGACGCAAATCCAAGTACATGTTCTTGAGGATGCGGCGGAAGACCTGGATGGAGTATATGAAGCGCCTGAGCAGAATCGCTCCTTGAAGCCTTTGCCGATTCTTAATCTTCTCTGAATCTTCCGTATGTCCAAGTGGCTACTGGTTGGGGGCGTAGTATCCGGTCTTGGCATAAATGTTGAGAGGCGGCAAACCCTTGGGAGGAACCAGCTTAACCTTGATTTTACGCCAACCGCCATCATGCCGGACGTTGCCCGGTTTGTATCCCAGGACATACTGATTGCGCAGCTCCAATCCAATCTTGGCGGCGATATCAGGCAGTTCATTCAGACTCGTCACCGGGAAGACGCGTCCGCCGGTAAGCTGTGTGATTTCTGAGAGAAGTGTTGGACCGTAAAGTTCCTCCAAGGTTCGTGCCCGATCGTTGGCATCGAACAAGCCGATGGAGTACAACTGGCAATCGGCCTCCTTCACATAATTCCGAATGTCTGACTCGGTAAACCGGCTATGATTGTCGCCGCCGTCGGAAATGATGAGCAGGGCGCGCTTGCTGTTTCGTGCGCCCCTCATTTGACTCAGGCCGAGGTAGATTGCATCGAAGAGTGCCGTGCGGCCGCGAGCGGAGGTGAATAACATCCCGTTCTGCAGCTCTTCGATATTGGAAGTGAAGCTGCGGGCCAGCTCCGCTCGATCACCAAAACTCACCAGAAAGAATTCATCCCGCGGGTTAGCGGTTTGCAGGAATTGCACCGCCGCTTGCCGCGCCTTCGCTAGTTTATCCGACATGCTGCCGCTCATGTCGAAGATGAGGCCGATAGAAACCGGCACATCCTCGCTCGAAAACGAGACGATCTCCTGTTCCATCCCGTCCTCAAAGACGTGGAAGTTTTCCTTCTCGAGGCCGGTCACTAATCGGCCGTAGGGATCTGTCGCCGTGACGTTGACCAGCGCCAGCGTCACCTCCGCTCGGATGGCCTTGCCGGAGGGCCTCACTTCCTCGGTAGATCCGCTCTGCGTCAAAGGGCCGGTGACCTGTGCCAGGGCTGGTGACCCGAACAGAGCACAGGCGGCCAAAGCAATAGATCGCACGCTTAATAAAAGGCGTTTCGTCTTCGTGTAAGATTGCTCCAATCGAGGGCCTCACTAGCCGCACGGAACAAACAAGAATGCGTCCCTGCTTCGCCGAGCGTGTAAGATAATTTCTCGTCCGTTAGAAATATTGGACTTTACTTATACCCCTGACCTTTTTTCCATTTCCACTGCAATGAAAGCTCGTAACGAGTTATGACCCTGCGCGCACATATCGTCGAGATTGGGTTCCTCGCCTCAGATACGCGGCAATCGAAAACGTTACATCCCGCGTGATGGTTTTGGTTGCAGGGGCAGCTTTGTGAAATGCCGTGGAAGAAATCGCTCGAACCGTACGGGCGCCTGTTGTAACTTTCCGATCGTTACTGTATCAGATCAGGGACCCACGATTCGGCGGCATTCGTGGAAAGTGGGATCAAGCGCAAGAAACGGGTAATGGTGTGTACAAACCTGTCTTAGCCGATACGTTGCCAGACCGGAGGCGATCCGAGACCAGCGATATGCCTGAGCCAGAGGCCATCCGATTGGCTCAGGGGGGCAACGCCGCCGCGCTTGAATTCATATATCGGTTGCACAGCCGCCGCGTCTATAATTTGTGCGTGAGAATGGTTGGAAATTCGGGCGAAGCCGAAGGCCTGACCCAGGACATCTTCTTACACGTGTTTCGTAAGATCCACACGTTTCGCGGGGAAGCGGGCTTCTCCACATGGTTGCACCGACTGGCCATAAATATCGTCGTGGTGCGCCTGTGCAAGACCGCACCACGATCCCTTCGCCAACTCTCGTTGTTTTCTGAATCTTCTGCTGGCGCGGCACATTTAGTTCGTGCTACTGTGTTCGATAGTTGTCGATCCATCGAACAGAGTTGATGCGGACGTTCTAGGGGTGACGTGATGAGAGCAAGTATCCCGGCAATTTGCATGCTGGCGTCTTTTTTCGTTTGCGGCCTCTCCGCCGCCGGACAAGCCGAGAAACCAAACTCCGGGTCGTGGTCCGGCGTCATCATGAACAATAATTGTAGCGCGGAAGAAGCCTTCGCTGAGGCTGCTAAGTGCACGGAGAAGGAAGTGCCCGGCGCTAAGCTTATCCTGTATGACGATACCACCAGGCAAATGTTCATCCTCGATCCGCAGGACCAGGCGATGGGTCACCTGGGAGACAGTATGACCGCCACCGGAACACTCGAGGGCGATACAATTCACCTGACATCTTTGAAGTTACACACCTCCATTGGACTAGAAGTTGGTCAAAAGGCCCCTGCTCTCTCGGCCCGCGACCAGTTTGGCCGGCAGCAATCTCTGGAGACGTTGAAAGGACCCAAGGGAACTGTTCTCCTTTTTTTCCGTTCCGCCGATTGGTGACCCTATTGCAAAGGGCAGCTGGTCGAGCTGCAAAACGCAAAAGCGCGATTTGAAAAACAGGGGATCACTGTGGCGGCGATCAGTTATGACAGCGTGGAAATACTGAAGTCCTTCGCGGACCGGCGGAAGATCGAATTTCCAATGCTCGCCGACCCTGATTCGCAAACTATACGGGCCTACGAGGTCCTGAACACCGAGGCTACGGGACAGTACAAGGGCATGGCGCGACCCGGGTATTTCTTCATTGATACCACGGGCACGATTCGGGAAAAGTTCTTCGAAACAAAGTATCGGCAACGATTTTCAGGGAACAATGTCATTGGCAAGCTTTTTCCGGAGTTGGGCGACGAGGTCACAGACAAAGTCCAAGCGCCGCATTTGAGTCTCACCGTTGAACAATCCGATCGAACGGGCTTTCCAGGCGGCCGGATCACTTTGACTGCCGAAGTGCAGCTTCCGCCCGATGTACATGTGTATTCGCCAGGGGTTCAGGGATATAAGTCAATCGCCCTCGTAATGGACTCCACGCCGGGGATGGAATTCACCCCGGTGAATTATCCACGCTCAAAGATTCTCTTTCTGCCCGCGATAAAGGAGCGCGTGTCTGTATTCGAAGGTAAGTTCCGCATTACTGAGGATCTCAAGATAAGTTCCGCGGCGGAATTCAGCAATTCGCTGGGGACGGACGGAAAAATCTTCACGGTTGCAGGAAAGCTCGATTATCAGGCTTGCGATTCGAAGATTTGCTATCTGCCAACGTCGGTTCCAGTCCATTGGCAGGTGCAAGTCCTGCCTCTCGATCGGCAGAGAGCTCCAGAGGCTATTCGGCACAAGTAGAACGCCGACTTTTGTCTTGACCTGAACGTCACAGGAGGCAGCTGTGTCCGAAATTGCGTACGTTTCCAAGGTTCGCATTGAGCGAAAGGTTGGCCCACTTCGGATCGCCTACTTACCCGGTGAATCGCAGCCGGTGGTCTTTAGCGTCCATGGAGCGATAGCCGAGCACTACAAGGTAGATCCCGCCAAACTTACTGAGTCTCACGCCTCCACGATCGACTACGTGATCGCCGCGACTGCCGGTTGAATGCTTGGCACATTCGGAGGCGCGCTGGAGGCGCGTCACATCGATGCGAGCAACGGGAAGCTCGTGGGGGAAGTGACCGGCGAGGTGGAAACGGAGGAAGGCGTGCTCGTAGTACGACGCATCCACGTGGCCATGCGGCTGGTTGCGCCAGAACAAGTCCGCGAAACTGTGGCGCGAGTGCA
>Ga0137409_10001540_pt1 | contig 24915 bp, 22 predicted proteins | sample CZODoug1_16funga_FD_122059 | JGI IMG/M metagenome (GOLD analysis project Ga0137409, IMG submission 122059) | Vadose zone soil fungal communities from Angelo Coast Range Reserve, California, USA - CZODoug1_16fungal (Hybrid Assembly) | ecosystem: Environmental > Terrestrial > Soil > Vadose zone...
CGGGATCGCTCCGGTGCGAGTCGCCGCCGAGCTCGATCAGGAGCTCGCTCTCGCGGCGATCGCCGAGCTCGTTCACGAGCTTCGCCACCTCGGGGTCGCGCCAGATCGCGTCACCGGACGGCATCGAGCCCAGTGCGCTCGAAATACGCGCGCGGATCTTGTCGAGCGTGGACTCGGAGGCGCGCACGGTGAACCCGCTCTCCCGGATCCGGTAGCGCTTGCGCCCGTCGATCACAAGCGCGCGCCCCAGGCGGGACTCCACATCCGAGATGGTGATCACGCTCTCGCGGGGGAGCACGAGGGGCCGCTGCCCGCTTGCCGAGCAGATCGGGATCTACCGGGAGAAGCATCCTGAAGTGGAGTTCGAGGCTGTTCCGCTGGATCTGCACAGGCTGCATGGCGAGATGTTTGGGAAGGACGGTCTGCGCAATGGCACCTGGGACATTGGATATATCAGCACGGACTGGCTTGCAGAGGCTGTGGAAGAGGGCGTGGTTGAGGAACTGAGTCCTTACATGCAGGCAAAGCCGGTTGCCGCCAAGAGCCGCGCGCGCAAGTCGTTCCGGCCCGACCGCGCGATCGCAGAAAAATGTTCTACAGCCGAAAGGACGCACAGCATAGACGACACACCGGCCAGCATCATCGAGGAGCGGGCAGCGGCCGTCTTCCGCGATCGGCAATCGCCGCGATCGCGGCAGCGGTGTGGCTCTACCGTCGGACCCGGCGACGGGGCGGAGCCGCCGTGGCCGCGACGGAGGTTCCGGAGTCGCCCGGGGTGGTGTTCCTGCGATCGATCGAAGGCCTCCGCGCGGAGTTCGGCTCGCTGCCGCGCGATCGGTTTTACGACCGGCTTTCCCTCGCCATCCGCGTCTACGTGACCGCGGTGACCGGCGTGCCCGCGCTCGACCGAACCACCGGGGAGCTCGAGCGGGAGCTCCTCGCGCGCGGCTACGACGCCGGAGCCGTGGGCGCGATCGGCGCCATGCTCCGACGAAGCGACCTCGCAAAATTCGCCCGCCATGAAGATCCCCTCGCCGAGGCGCGCGCGGCGCTCGACGACGCCGCGGCGCTCGTGGGGCGGCTTCGCGCGCCGGCCGAGGAGCCGCCACCCGCTTCGGCGAAGCCCGGGACGGCGGGGTAGCCGGTGCGATTCGCCGAGCCTTGGGCGCTCCTCCTCCTTCTGCCGTGGGCGCTCGTGGCGCTCTACCTGATCCGGCGTCCGCGGTGGAAGTCTCCCGAGCTTCCGGTGCCCGCGCTCCAGGCCCTTCCACGGCCGGGCGGTCCCCGCGTTCCCCTCGCGCGGCTCGCGGGCTGCATTCTCCCGGTGGCGACGTTCCTCCTCCTGATCGCCGCGGCGCGCCCTCAGGCGGGGCACGAGACGCGGGAAATCGTGAGCCAGGGAATCGACATCGTGATCGCGATCGACGTCTCGGGGAGCATGCGCTGCGAAGATTTTCGGCCGCAGAATCGCCTCTTCGTCGCGAAGGCGGTGGCCAAGGAGTTCCTGCGCGGCCGCACCCAGGACCGGATCGGACTGATCGCGTTCGCCGGACGGAGCGAGCTCGTCTCGCCGCTCACGCTCGACTACGAGGGGCTCGCGGCGCTGATCGACGGGATCGACTTCGGCCAGCTCCCGGACGGCACCGCCGTCGGAGCGGCGATCGCGCAGGGAGCGCAGCGACTCCGTCAAGCGAAGGGAAAGAGCAAGGTGCTGATCCTGCTCACCGACGGCATCAACAACGCGGGCGCAGTGGATCCGATCACCGCGGCGAGACTCGCCGCGGCGGTCGGGGTGCGGATCTACACGGTCGGCGCGGGGACGTTGGGGCAGGCGCCGTATCCGATCGATGACCCGATCGCGGGACGCCATTACGTCTGGGTCCGGTCGGAGATCGACGAGGAGTCGCTCCGGTCGGTGGCGGCGATCACGCACGGCCGGTACTTTCGCGCCACCAACGCGGAGCTCTTGGCCCAGGTCTTTCGCGACATCGACGCGATGGAACCCTCGCAGGTGGAAATGCGTTCGTACACTCAGTGGGCCGAGGTGGGGCCCGGACTCCTGGCGGCGGGGGCGATCCTCATGACCCTCAACTTCATTCTCGGCGCGACCATTCTGCGCCGTTATCCGTAGCGCAGAGGAGGAGCGCGAAGCGATGAGGTGGGCGGAACCGGAGCGGCTGACACTGTTGTGGCTGGCCCCCGCGCTTCTCTTGCTCGCGGCTTGGGCCGTTCGCCAACGAGCCCGGCTCGAATCGACGCTCGGCGAGCCGGCCGCGCTCCGCAAGCTCACCGGGGAGGCCGGCGGCGTCGCGCGCGCGGGGCGCGTGGGTCTCCTCCTTCTCGCCTTCTCGTTCGCCGTCGCGGGGCTCGCCCGGCCCCTCGCCGGCTTTCGGCTCGTCACCACCGCGGCGCGCGGGGCGGACGTCGTGGTCGCGCTCGACCTTTCCCACAGCATGGAGGCGCGCGACGTTCGCCCCGACCGGCTGCGCGCCGCGGCCCGCGAGACCGCGACGCTGCTGGAGGCGCTCGAGGGATCCTCGATGGGGCTTGTCGCGTTCGCGGGAGAGGCGCGCGTGATCAGCCCGCTCTCGACCGATCTCGAGGGGCTCGTGTCGATGGTCGAGACCGCCCGGCCGGCGGATCTGGCGGACCCGGGCAGTGATATCGGAGCGGCCGTGTCGCTGGCCGCCAGGCTGCTTCGCCGGCCCGGCCAGAGGCCGCGCGCGATCGTGCTCGTGAGCGACGGAGAAAATCTGTCCGGCGATCCCGACGCCGGAGTGGGCGCGGCGCGCCAGGCGGGCGCGCGGCTCTTCGCGATCGGGGTGGGCACACCGGATGGCGCGCCGATCCCCGTCGTCGATTCGACCGGCGTCATCGTGGGCCAGCGGAAGGGGCCGGACGGACACGTCGTGATATCGCACCTCGACGAGAACCTGCTGCGGCGGCTTGCGCGGAACGGTGGAGGAAGGTACGAGCGCGGCGACGGAAGCGCGCGGGCCGCCCTCCGGCTCGCGGACGCGATCCGCTCGAGCGGCGGCGAGGAGGTACGCGGACGGAGCATCCGGGCGTACGACGAGCGATTCCCTTGGTTCGCGGCGGCCGCGGGACTCCTCCTCCTCGCGGAGCGCGCGGTGCCGCGCCGGAGGACGCGTTGAGGCGCCTCGCGGCGATTTTCCTCCTCTGGTTCGTTGGGACCGGAGCCCTATACGAATGGGGAGGCGACGCGGCGAAAGGCGTCCACGAGCTGAAAAGGGGAAACCATCGCGAGGCGCTCGAGGCGTTCCGGAAGGGGAGAGCAGAGCTGCCCCGTTCCGCGGCGGTCCGGTACGACGAAGGACTCGCGTATCACGGGCTCGGGCTCACCGACTCCGCGCTCGCCGCCTATCGCGACGCGGCCGGGTCGCCGTGGCTCGAAGGAGACGCCGCACGCTCGGCGGCCGCCTTCAACCTGGGCAACGAGGCCATGCGCGTCGAGAAGTTCGGCGAAGCCGCCCGGCACTATCGCCGGTCGCTCGGATTCGATCCGACACGGATCGACGCGAAGAAGAACCTGGAGGAGGCGATCCGCCGCTCGAGGAGCTCGAAGCGGCCGCCCCAGGGCGGCGGCGGCGGGGGGAACGGGCCGCCGTCACAGGGGAAGGAGAATCAGGGATCCGAGAAGGGAAAGGGACAACAGGGCGCGCCTTCGATGGAGCAGCCGGGCGGCGGACCGGAGAAACCCAACCAGGGGCGCGTGCCGCAGCTGGGCAACGCGATCCCCGATCGCTCCGAGGCGGAGCATTGGCTCGACGCGCTCGAGTCGGAACGGCGGGCGGCGCGTCAGCGCGACGAGCGCGGTCCCGAGAAAGTCGATGGCGGACGTGATTGGTGACCGTCTCCCCGGGGCGCGCGCACTCGCCGCCGCGCTCGTGGCGCTTGGCCTTCTGATCCTCCGGCCCGACGCCGCGGAGCCGGCCGGGCGCCTCGAGGTGCAGGCCGAGCTGGACCGGCGCCAGGTCGCGGTCGGCGAATCCGCCACGCTCACGCTCACCGTGGTCGCGGAGGGCGTGGAGGTGCCGGGGGTTTCGCTGCCCGCGATCGACGGCGTCGCCGTGCAGCGGCTCGGCGAATCGCAGGGATTCTCCTGGATCAACGGCCGCGTGACGCGGACCTTCACGGTCGCCTTCCGGCTCCGCCCATCCGCCGAGGGGGACGTGACGATTCCCACCGTCCGCGTTTCCTCGGGAGGAGTCGCGGCGCAATCGTCGCCGCTCACGCTCCACGTCGGGAAGGCGCTGCCGCCCGCGCGCGGCGGCACGTCCGAGCTCTTCGCGCGCGTCGTCCTCGATCGAAGCCGCGCCTACTGGAACGAGGGGATCATCGCCCGCTTCACCCTGTACTCCAGAGTGCAGGTGGAAGGGGTGCAGTCGTGGGAACCGCCGGACGCGGTCGGTTTCTGGAGCGAGGTCATGGGACCGCCGCGGACGGGGCGCGTCGTCATGGGCGGGGTCCCGTACGACGTCAGCGAGCTTCGGGTGACCTATTTCCCGACGAGGACGGGACGGTTGACGATCGGCCCCGGCCGGGTCCACCTGAGGGTCGTCCGCCGCGTGGCGGCTCCCGATCCGTGGTCGTCGCTGGGCCTCCCCGAGGAGCAGGTCGAGGACGTCACGCTCGAAACAGGCAGGGCTTCGGTCGACGTGACGCCGCTCCCACCGAACGCGCCGCCAAGCTTCAAGGGGGCAGTCGGGGACTACTCGATGGACATGCGCGTCGACCGGATCTCCGTGCGCGCCGGAGAGCCTGTGACGGTGACGACCCTGGTGCGCGGCGTGGGGAACGTGGCCTCGGCGGGCGATCCCGATGTCGACGCCTCGGTCGCGGCTCGACGATATGCGGGCGGAGCGACCACGACGATCGACCGCACCGGGGAACGCTTGCGCGGGGAACGACGCCGCGACGTTACCTTCATCCCCGAGGCGCCTGGCCGGATGGCGATACTTCCGGTGCGCTACGCCTGGTTCGACCCGGAGGCGAAGCGATACCGCACACAGGTCTCCGATTCGATTCGCATCGTCGTGGAGCCCCCCGGAGCCGAGGCGGATTCGGCTCGCGCCTTCCGGGGCAGGGGCGCGGTCGCCGCGGCGCTCCGGGCAAAGCCGGGCCGGCGCGGACAGCTGACGCTGGAGCCGCCGCCGGGGAGCCGGGCGCTCGCGCTCGTGTCGCTGCTCGGCTACGGGGCGGCGCTCGCCGGGCTCGGCATGCGCCGCCGCGCCGAACGCGATCCGCGCCGACACCGCGCCATGGCGCTAGCCTCCCTCGCGGTGGAGCTGCATCGTGTCGGCGGCGGGTCGTCCGAGCGCGCCTCGGCCGCGGTCCGGATCGGCGCCATGGTTCGGCGCGCCGTGGGATTGCGTTACGACATCGACGTCGATGGGCTCCCGGCGCAGGAAGCCCTGGAGCGGGCGCGCGCCGCGGGGGCGACCGAGCGAGACCTGAAGGAAGTGGCGGAGCTGCTCGCGTCGCTCGATCGGCTCGCGTTCGCGCCGCCCGACGCGCGCGCCGGGGGCAGGTTCCCGGAACGCCAGGCGGCGGAGCGGCTCCTCAAGCGATACGCCAAGGAGCTCGCATGACGCGCCGGATCGGAGTGCTCGTGGTGATGCTCGGCGTCTTCCTTACCGCCTGGGCCGTGCCGCTCCGAGCCGCCGAGGACCGGGCGGATTCTTCGGTCCAGGCAACCGTCACCGTCGATGCGACGACGCTCTACAACGCCGGAACCATCGCGTTGGAGCGGGGCGCGTTCGGCCCCTCGATCACATTCTTCCTGGCGGCCGCCCGGATCGAGCCTCGCGCGCCGGACGTCCGGGCGAATTTGACGAACGCATTCGTGGCCGCGGCTCGGGCCGCGGGAGACGAGGAACATCCTGACGATCCTGGGGCCGGGCCCTTTCCGATCGCGCCGGACGAAGCTTGGTGGATCGCATCGGTGCTCCTCGCGGTTGGCGCGGCCTTTGCGATCGCCCGCGCCATGCGGGGACTTTCGCGGACCGCCCGCTGGGTCGGGAATGGATTCCTGATCGTTGGGATCGCGCTCTCGACATGCCTTCAGTACGCGGCGTGGGAGGAAGCGACGCATCCCGAGGCCGTGGTGATCGCTCCCACGCTCTCCGTGGAGCGGGGACCCGAGGAGCCGTCGCGCCCCGCGGTGCTCCTCTCCGCTGGAGAGCGGGTGCGCCTCGGTGAAGCGCGCGGGGGGCAGGTCGAGATCCGGCTGGGGGCCAATCGGATCGGATGGGCCACGCGGGAGGGACTCTGGCGCGTCGCGGACGCGCCACGGTATACTTCCCGATTCCAGCCGCGATGAGCCTTTTCCGGCCGCGATGAGCCTTCTCCGGCCGCGATGAAAACCAGGGAGGGACGGAAATGCCAGCCGCCGACGCCGCGTTGGTCACCGGGGGCACCGGAGCGCTCGGACGCGCTGTCGTCGCCAGATTTCTCGCCGACGGTTTCGCGGTGGCCGTGACCTACATGGCCGAGAAGGAGTGGCAGGAGCTCGCCGCCGCGGAAGCGGAGGCGTCGCGCTCGGGCCGGCTTCTGGGATTCCGCGCCGACCTCACGGATGAGGACGCGGTCGGCGGCGCCGTCGAGGCCGCGGCGAAATCGCTGGGCGGCCTGCGCGTCCTCGCGCACCTCGCCGGCGGATACGCCGGAGGGGTAGATCTGGAGCAGGCGGACGGGAAGACGGTCCGGCGGATGATCGACGCCAACCTCCTCACGGCGATGTGGGCCGCCAAGCATGTCATCCCGCACGCCAAGCGCTCCGGCGCGGGCCGCCTCCTCTTCATCTCCTCGCGCGGCGCGATCGAGTGCTACCCCGGATCCGCCGCCTATGCCGCGGCCAAGGCCGGCCTCCTCGCGCTCGCGGTCACGCTTTCGAAGGAGCTCAAGGACAGCGGGGTCACGGCGAACGCGGTCCTCCCGAGCATCATCGACACGGCCGCGAACCGGGCGGGCATGCCGCGAGCCGACTACAGCACGTGGGTGAAGCCCGCCGAGATTGCCGGGCTCCTCTCGTATCTCGCGTCCAAGGGTGCGCAGGCGGTGAGCGGCGCCCTCATTCCCATCTACGGGAGGGCCTGATGGCGTCCCAGAAACCCAAGGTCTCGAAGGGTCCGAAGATCGCGCCCGATCCGCTCGTCCCCGGCATCACCGTGGATCGGATGGTCGACGGCGCGTTTCTGGCCTACAACGCGGCGCGGCTCCGGGAGGCGTGCCGGCTCCTCGTCGAGAAGATGCTGGAGCCCGACGTCACGGTGGGGCTCACCCTGAGCGGCGCGCTCACGCCGGCCGGGCTGGGACGCTCCTGTCTGATCCCGCTCCTCCAGAACGGATTCGTCGACTGGATCATCTCGACCGGGGCCAATCTCTACCACGACACCCATTTCGGAATCGGGCTCACGATGCACCAGGGCCGCTCGAACGTGGACGACGTGGCGCTCCGGGAGCAGGGGATCGTCCGCATCTTCGACATCTTCTTCGACTACGAGGTCCTCCTCTCGACAGACGCATTCTTCCGCGAGGTCATGCGCGCTCCCGAGTTCCGGCAGCCGATGGGCACCGCGGAGTTTCATCACCGCGTGGGGCGATACGTCCTCGAGCGCGAGAAGAAGCTGGGGCAGAGCAACACCTCGCTCCTCGCGCAAGCGCACGCGCTCGACGTTCCGGTCTACACCTCGTCCCCCGGGGACAGTTCGATCGGCATGAACGCGGCGGAGCTCTGGCTCGACGGCATCGCGATCCAATGGGACATCTTCCGCGACGTGAACGAGACCGCGGCGATCGTCTACGGCGCGAAGAAGAGCGGCGGGAAGAGCGCGATCCTCATCCTGGGCGGGGGCTCGCCGAAGAACTTCGCGCTGCAGACCGAGCCCCAGATCCAGGAAGTCCTGGGGATCGAGGAAGAGGGGCACGACTATTTTCTGCAAGTTACCGACGCGCGGGCCGACACCGGCGGGCTCTCCGGCGCGACCCCGGGTGAAGCGGTGAGCTGGGGAAAGATCGACCCGGACCGGCTCCCCGATGCGGTCGTCGCCTACGTCGACAGCACGATCGCGCTCCCGATCTTGACGGCGTACGCGCTGGCGAAGCGGACCGCGCGTCCCCTCCGGCGCCTCTACCCGAAGCGGGAGGCGCTGCTGGAGGACATGCGCGCTGCCTACATGGAGGCTCGCGGGGCCGGCGCGAAGGGCCCGCGCCGATGAGGATGAGACCGACCGCCGCTCGCGGCTTTGCGGCCCCACGCCCGTTCGCAGCGGCGATGGTGGGCGCGATCTTCGCGGTCTCCCTCCCTTCGCCGCGCGCCGCCGGAGCGGCCGAGCCGCGGAGCGCCAAGGTTTGCTCCTCGTGCCACGGCGAGCAGAAGCGGCAGTGGGAGAAATCGTCGATGGCGCTTTCGTGGACGAACCCGGTGTTTCAGGCCTTTCTCGCGGACGCGAAGGCGGCGCTCGGCGACAAGGTTCAGGCGGACTGCATCGCCTGCCACGCGCCGCTGGCGTCGGTCACCGGCGACGTGAAGGTGGAGGATCCGGTCGGCCAGGAGGGGATCACGTGTAACTTCTGCCACGCCGTGAGCGCGGTCGACGTGTCGCCCAAGCCGGCGTCCTACACATGGGACGCCGCCGATCCGAACCTCATGCGCGGACCGTTCGAGGACGCGGAATCGGGGAGCGCGCACGGCTCGGCCGTGAGCCCGATCATGGCGAAGAGCGACTTCTGTGCCTCCTGTCACTGGTACGCCGGCCAGGGCGAGGGGCTTCTGTTCGAGGAGACCCATCCGCAGTGGAAGGGGTCCAAGGCCGCCGCGGCGGGGAAGCAGTGCCAGGATTGCCACATGGCCCCGGCGCCCGGGAAGGCGTCGCTGATCGCCAAGAAGACCCGGGACAAGATCTGGTCGCACCACTTCCCGGGGGCGCATACCGCCGGCGTGCTCGACTCGACCGCGTCGGTCGCCGGCGCCGTCGAGGGCGGCAAGCTGAAGCTGACGGTTCGAAATACCCGCGGCGGGCATTCGCTCCCCGGAGGCGGCGCGTCGATGCGGGCGATCACGCTCGAGGTCGTGTACCAGGACGGCGCGGGGAAGGATCTCGCGCGCGTCGCCGTGCAGACGTACGACACGGAGTTCGCGGACGCCAACGGAAAGTCGCCCGTGCCGAAGTGGCTCGCGAAGAAGGTCGCGCGCTCGAACGAGATCCCCGCCGACGAGGCGAAGGTGGAGTGGTCCGAGATCCCGCCGGGCGCCAAGAAGGCGGAGGCGGTCCTCACGTATCACTTCATCCTCCCGGCCTACCGCGCCGCGCTCATGGCGAAGAAGGTCGATCTCACGGGGCGGGATCCGGTCGTGATGGCCCGGGCAATCGTGGCGATTCCATGAAGCAGGCGACGACCGAGGCGCCCGTCCCGCTCGTCGATCTTGGCCTCGTCCACCGCCAGCTCGCGGAGGAGCTGAGGAGAGACTTCGAGCGGGTTCTCGCTTCCGGCCAGTTCATCCTTGGCGCGGAGCACGACGCCTTCGAGCGGGAGCTGGCGCAAGCCTCCGGCGTGGCCCACGCGGTCGGGCTCTCGTCCGGTACGGCGGCCATCTCGATCGTGCTTCAAGCGCTCGGCATCCAGCCCGGCGACGAGGTGATCGTTCCGGCCTTCACCTATTTCGCGACGGCCGGCGCCGTCGCCCAGATTGGGGCGCGCCCGGTTTTCGCCGACGTGGAGCCGGTTCGATTCGGGCTCGATCCGTCCTCGGTCGAGTCGCGGATGGGGCCAAAGACGCGCGCGATCCTGCCCGTCCATCTCTACGGGCTCGCCTGCGATATCGTGCCGCTCGCGGAGATCGCGGACCGCCGCGGCATCCCGCTCGTGGAGGATGCGGCGCAGGCGATCGGCTCGTCCGACCGCGGGCGTCCCGTAGGGAAGTCGACCGTCGGGGCCACGCTGAGCTTTTTCCCTTCCAAGAACCTCGGAGGCCTGGGCGACGCGGGCGCTTTCGTGACGGACGACCAGGAGCTGGCGGCCCGGGCCCGACTGCTTCGCGCCCAGGGGGACGCAGGGGACTACCGGCACTCCGTTCTCGGCACGAACGCCCGCCTCGACACCCTCCAGGCCGCATTTCTGCGGACGAAGCTGCGACACCTCTCCGAGTGGATCGCGGCGCGGCGCGCCGCCGCCGGCCTCTACCGCGCCGCCCTCGCGGGCACGCCGGTCTCGCTCCCGGCGGACCCGGAAGGGGCGTTCCACACGTACTACCAGTTCACGATCTGTGCGCCCGAGCGCGATCGCCTGCAGGCGTTCCTCCGCGAGAGCGGAATCGGCACCCGGGTCTATTACCCGATCGCGCTGCACCAGCAGCCGTGCTTCGAATACCTGGGCCACAAGTCCGGCGACTTCCCCGTCTCCGAGCGCCTCGCGCGGGAAGTCCTTTCGCTTCCGATCTTCCCGGGTATCACGCCGGAGCAGATCGAGCGCGTCGCCAAAGCCGTCCGCGACTTCTACGGCGGCGCGGCAGGGGCGCGGTAGATGCCTCGCGCTCTCCGGATCGCGCTCATCGTGGGCGGCCTGCTCGTGGGCCTTCTCGCGGTCGCGGTATTCGCGGCGTGGCTCCTGATGCCGAAAGACTGGATCGACCAGGAGGCGAAGCGCCAGGCCGCGCGGATCGAGGGCGCCACCGTTCGCTGGACGCGACTCAGGCCGGGCCTCTCGTGGCTCTCGCTCGGCGTGCGCGTGGAAGGCCTGTACGTGCGGCAGCCGGCCGAGAATCAGGGCGATGCGCGGCTCGAAGCGCGCGTCCGGGAGATCTTCGTGAGCTTCCGGCTGCTCCCGCTCCTCGCGCGGAGGGTCGAGATTTCCGCGGCCCGCGTGAGCGGCGCGGGGATCGCGATGACCGACCGTGGCGTTCCGCCGCCCGAGCCGGCGGCGAAAGCGACGCCCGCCGGCGCGGCAGGGCTCGCGTTGATCGTCCCTCGCCTCGATTTCGACGAGGTCGACATTCGGACGCGCGATCCTCTCGGCGGCGGATTCGACCTGCGCCGCATCTCGGGACGGGCAGGGATCGACGGGAGCCTCGACCGCCCCCGCGCGCTCCAGATCGAGGCGAAGTGCGAGAGCCTCTACTGGAAGCCCTCCGCGCGGGAAGCGCGGGTCGCCCTCCCGGCTCCCCTTGGAATCGACGCATCGGCGGAGGCGCGCGACAAGGGGACGAAGCTTAAGGTCACCCGCGGCCTCGTATCGCTCGGACCTCTCCGGAGCGAGCTGAGCGGGGAGGTCCAGCTTGCCGCGCCGGGCGGGAAGGAGCCCGAGCTCGCGCTCGTCCTCGCCGGAAAGCCGCAGTCGATTCGCTCCAGCGACGAAGCGTTCCGGCCGCTCGCCAAGCTCTCGCCGGCTACGTGGAACACGACCGCGTCCTGGGAGATTCGTATCCATGGCCCCGCCTCGGCCGCGATCCAGACCGGTCGGATGACGCTTCGACCTCTGAGCGTCACCTCGGGCCCGAACTCGTTCACCCTCGATCAAGCGGCCGCGTCGTGGAGCGTCCAGGCGGACAAGACGTTCACCGCCCGCGCCAACGCGGGCGGGGCCGGGCTCAAGCTCGAGGCTGACGCGACCGGATCGACCGCGCCAGGCGGCGCGACGAACGGGTCGCTCTTCGTGAGCGGTCCCGCGGCCCGGCTGAACGGCCTCGTTCCGAATACTCCGACGTGGACCTCGGGCGATCTCGAGTGCCGCGCCTCGTTCACGGTTCGGCCTCCAGCGCCGCCTCAAATCCGGTGGAGCGTGAAGGGAAAGAACCTGGGTGGGACCGTCCCCGGGCTCGCTCGTCCGGTGAGCCGGATGGGATTCGATATCGACGGCGACGACCGCGTGGCTTCGATCCGCGCCTTCAACGCGACGGTGGGGTCGACGACCGCGTCGCTCACGGGGACGGTCCACCAAGGGAAACCGCTCGGCACGGCCACGCTTCAGGCGACCCTCGACCGGTTCGTCGCGGAGGAGTGGGCTCCTCCGCCGCCGCCCAAGGGCTCGCCCGCAGCCAAGGGACCGGCGAAGGCGGCGGCGCCCCCGCCGATCCCGTTCCAGGCGCTCGATGCCACCGTCTCGATCGGCGAGCTTCGGTCCGGGACGTTGACGGTGCGCGACGTGACCGTGCCGGTGAAGCTCGCCGACGGGACGCTGGCCGCGGCGCCGATCCGAGGCAAGATCGGGACCGGCTCGATCGCCGGCGCGCTCCGGTTGACCGAGCTCGCCTCGACCCCGGCGTACTCGCTCGATCTGGATGTCCAGCGCGCCCCGGCGCAGGACCTCCTGGCGGGGGTCCTCCCGATCAAGCTGGGCTTCACAGGTCTCGCGAGCGGCGCGATCAAGTTGGCGGGACGCGGACTCCCGGGGCCGGCTGTGGACGACTCGATGCGCGGCGCGCTCCAGGGAACGGTGGAGGATGGGAAGATTATCGAGACGCCGCTCCTCGCCGGAATCCGGAAGGCGCTCGGCCTCGTCTCCGGAGGAGGTCCATCCGGCGCCGAGCTCGCGTTCCGGACGCTGACCTCGTCGCTTCGCATCGACCGGGGCCGGCTCCTCCTCGAGAAGGTGAAGGGAGATCTCGGGCAGGACCTCTTCGAGATGACCGGCTCGATGGGCCTCGACCGATCGCTCAATCTGGATCTCTTGCTCCGCCTCGCGCCCGATCGGATCAAGGCGGGAACCGCCCTCGCCGATTTCGCGCGCTATGCCCGCGACAAGGACGGCCGCCTCCCGGTGACCGTCAAGGTCACAGGCACCGCGCTGGCTCCCAGGATCTCGATCAAGCCGGCCAAGACGCTCGAGATCGCCGGATTGAAGCTCCAGCAGGAGATCGCGAGGGGCCTCGCGGATCGCGTCCGTCGAGACACCGCGAGAACAGACACCGCCCGGGCGGACTCCACGCGAAGAGACTCCACGAAGGCCGAGGATCCGCTCCAGAAGAGCCGCGACGCCCTGAAGCGGCTCCTCGGCAAGTGAGCCACGGCCGATCGCCCGCGGCGGTCGAGACCAACGCGCTCACGCGGACGTTCGGGGCCCGGCGGAAGGAGCGGGAGGTCGTCGCGCTCCAGGGCGTTGACCTGCGCGTCGAGCGCGGCGAATGCTTCGGGCTCCTGGGGCCGAACGGCGCCGGGAAGACGACCCTCATCAAGATTCTGACGACGCTCCTCCTGCCCACGAGCGGCGGGGCCACCGTCGCCGGCTTCGACGTCGTCCGCGATCCCTTGAATGTTCGGCGCCGGATCAACATGGTCTCCGGCGGGGATTCCTCCGGTTATGGAATCCTCACCGTGCGCGAGACGCTCGACCTCTTCGCGCGGCTCTACGGGGTCCCGGGAGCCGAGGCGCGGCGGCGGGCCGACGCGCTCCTGGCGATGACCGGCCTCGCGGAGAAGGCCGACACGCGCCTCTCGAACCTCTCCACCGGGATGAAGCAGAAGCTGAACTTCGCCCGCGGCTTCATGAGCGACCCGGAGATCATCTTCCTCGACGAGCCGACGCTGGGGCTGGACGTCGAGGCGTCCCGGGACGTGCGGGCCTTCATCGCGCGATGGGTCCGCGAGCGGCCGGAGCGCTCGGTGCTGCTCACGACCCATTACATGGTCGAGGCGGACGAGCTCTGCGGCCGGGTCGCGATCATCGATAAGGGACGGATCCTCGCGCTGGACACGCCCCATGCATTGAAGCGCTCGGTCCCGATGGAGCCGGTCTTCGAGCTTCAGGTCGGGAGCGGCGGCGCCGAGCTGGACGGCCTCCGCGACGTGCTGGGAATTCGCTCGATCTCGCACCATGCCCACCCCGCCACCGGCGCGATCGAGCTCAAGATCGTCGTCGACGAGGATCAGGTCATCGGGGAGGTCTTGGGGAAGCTCAAGGCGATGGGCGCGCCGGTGCTCCACTTGGCGAAGTCCGAGCCGACGCTCGAGACCGTATTCATCCACATGGTCGGCCGCGGGCTCACGGACGAGCCGGCGCCGGACTCCGAGACCTCGTAGGGAGGCCGGGTGACCTTCGCGGAGACGGTGCGGATCAACCTCGGCGCGATCTGGGCCCGCGCCCGCGTTCGCGTGGTCGCCTCGTGGCGCGAGAAATCGTGGGTGGTCGGCGAGACCATCTTCCCGTTCCTCGCGATGTCCGCCTTCGTCCTGGTCTACCGCGGGCTCAAGGCGCCGCCGATCTACGAGGCGTTCGTGGTCCTGGGCGGCGCCATGATCGCCTACTGGAATAACGTCCTCTGGAGCATGGCGAGCCAGTTTTTCTGGGAGAAGGAGCAGGGGCAGCTCCAGCTCTACCTCATCACGCCCGTGTCGCGGATGTCGATCCTCCTGGGCATGGCGCTTGGCGGCATCGTGATGACGACGAGTCGCGCCGTCGTGATCCTGGTCGGCGGCGTCCTCCTCTTCCACGTCCCGCTGCCGCTCGACCGGGCATTGCCCGCCTTCGGATTGTTTCTCCTCACGCTGGGCGCGGTCTACAGCCTGGGAATGATTCTGAGCAGCCTCTTCCTGCTCTGGGGGAGGGAGGCGTGGTACACCGCCACGCTCTTCCAGGAACCGATCCACCTCGTTTCCGGATTCTACTTTCCGGTCCGCACGCTGGGCACGATCGGCGCGGGACTCGCGGCCCTCCTCCCGATCACGCTCGGGCTCGACGGGATCCGCCAGATCTTCTACGGCGAGGCGGCGCACGGGTTCCTTCCGCTCGCGTGGATTCCGCCGATTCAGGTCGCGCTGCTCGTGCTCTTCGTCTTCCTCGCTCAGCGGGCGCTAGCGACGATGGAGAACCTCGGCAAGCGCGAAGGGCGGCTCACGCTGAGGGGCGGATGAAGCGGATCTGGGAGGTCATACGGGCCGCCGCGTGGCTCGGCTGGCAGGTCGAGGCGAACTGGGCGGACCCGTTCCTCTTCATGGTCTATGCCATCGCGAAGCCGCTCTCGACGACGCTCATCCTTTTCTTCATGGTTCGCGTCGTCTCGCAGGGGCACGCCACCGCGGAGGCGTTCCTCTTTCTGTTCATCGGAAATACGTTCTTCCTCTACGTCACCGAGGTGCTGATCGGAATTTCCTGGGCCGTCTTTCGAGACCGCGAGGACTACGAAACCCTGAAATACATCTACATCGCGCCGCTCCACCTGCTCCCGTATCTCCTGGGCCGGGGAGCCACCAAGATGGCGACGGCCACCCTCGGGGTCGCGGTCGCGCTCGCGTTCGGCGGCCTGGTCCTCAGGTTGCCGATCGGAACGCCGGGAACGAACTGGGCCGAGCTTGTCCTTGCGACGCTGCTTGGGCTGGTCTCGGTGGCTTGGCTGGGAATCATCCTGGCGGGGGCGTCGCTCATCGTGGCGCGGCACAGCATCAACCTGAACGAAGGACTGAGCGGGCTCTTCTACCTATTGAGCGGCGCGGTCTTCTCGATCGACGTGCTCCCGCGGTGGGCGCAATCGATCTCGCTGGCGCTCCCGTTTACGTACTGGCTCGAGCTCATCCGGCGAATCTTAACCGGGAAGGCGTTCGCCGGCCCGCTGCGGGGCGTGAGCGACGGCGGGCTTTGGCTGATTCTGCTTTGCGCCACGGCGGCGCTCGCCGCGATCGCCGTGCTCTGGTTTCAGCAATGCGAGCGGACCGCCCGGGCTCGGGGCCTGATCGACTGGAAGACGAACTACTAGGACCGGCGGCTATGCAGGCTGAGGCCGCTGCTGCTTCACCTTGCGGCGGAAGGCCTTTCCCAGCAGCACGTTGACCGGATGGCTGCGGGGGAGTATCGGGAGCACCGGCGGTCTCCGGATCCCGAGCCTGCGGAGCGCGTCCTGCGCGGGCTCGAACGTCGGATTCCAGGAAAGCGCCTGACTGTAGCTCTTTACGGCCTCGCCCCGGCGCCCGGCCAAGAGGTGGATTTCACCCAAATTGAAATAGTGCTCGGGCCGGTGGTACTCCGACTCGATCGACCGCCTGCAAAGCTGCGTCGCGTCCGAATACTTCCGATTCGCGTGGGCCAGGGCCAGTCCGAGATAGCTCAGGTAGCCATGTGCGTGAGGCTCCAGTACGACGGCCTCCTGGAAGTGATGAAGTGCGTCACCGTAGCGGCAAGCGTAGAGCATGCGGACGCCGGTCTGAAAGTGCTCGCGACCGATCGCCCCGACAACGGCTAGCTGCTTCTGTCGACGATCCTTGAGATTGCTCATTCGGTAGGTCCTCCCCGATAGACCGGGCAATTCTGCCGCAAGGGGCGTGCCGAAGGAAGATTGCGATTCGCCCGTGTTTTATATGTATAAGTAACTCTACTACAGGAGCTTAACTTCGCACCATGAAGTCAAACGTCAAGGCGCAATGCGCCATCTGCCCGGTTTGGGTTGCGGAACAAGAGTCTTGCCATCAGGGAAGGGCCTCCTGTAAGGTACCCGAGGGGGCAAGGACGCTGTGAATGTTCGAAGTGATGGTTTGGTAGACTGATGGCAACCGCCACCGCCGTTGCGCCAACGTCGGCGCTCGCGATTGAAGGTTTCCTCCGCTCCACACTTTTCCTCCCCGATCTCCGAGCCCGTCGCAAGCCAGCCGCCCTTGAGGAGATGGTCCAAGCACTGGTCCCCGCAGGCGTAACGCGGTACCCGGAGGCGATCTTGGATCTCCTCGGCCAGCGCGAGGCGCTCGGCAGCACCGCTATCGGCAGGGGAGTGGCGGTGCCTCACGCCCGCTCGGCCCTGATCGGGGAGCGCGCGGTTCTCGTGGCCCGTTCCGTCCGGGGAATCGACTTCGACGCGCCCGACGGCGAGCCGGTCCACCTCTTCTTCCTGATCGTCGCCCCATCCGTGGAACACGACCCGATCTACCTTAAGCTCCTTGCCGACATCGTCCGGGCGGTCCGGCTAGCCAAAGTACGCCAACGGCTCCTCGGGGCGCCCAATTTCGACGCCGTGCAGGAGGCTCTGATCCATGCCGCCGCTTAACGAACAGCTCCAGGCTCTGGTCCGGCTGCAAGATATCGATCTTCTCCTTCGCGAGGCGCGGGATCCGAAGATCGCTGGCCACGAGGTGAGCCTCGGTTTTGCCCTGGAGAACCTGGGCCGCGTGGAGCGGGCCCGGCAGCGGCTCGCCAGCCAGATCGACCTCCGGCTCCTCCAGACCTACGAGCGGATGAGCCGCAAGGGGGTCGACCGGGTGGTGGTCTCCGTGGAGCATAGGGTCTGCCAAGGGTGTCGGATGAGCCTACCGACCTCCTCGGCCTCTCGGAACACCTCCGATGTAACGCTTGAAAATTGCCAAAATTGCGGGCGTATCCTCTACCGCCTCTAGAACCGCACGGCAGTTCAAAGACTCCCTCCGATCGGCTATAATTAAGCCACCATGTTTCGACATCGTGCTCTGCTCCTTGGCGTCCTCGCGGCGCTTTCGGTCCCGTTCCTGGGTGCCGCTCCGCCGCCCACCGTCGTCGGCCCTTCCCAGATCCTCTACATGGACGCCGACAGTGTGTACTTCCTGCGCTCGAAGGAATGGTGGGCCGCGGACGTCAAGCACGAGGAGAAGCTGCTCCTCCGCTCGCTCCGCCTGAAATACTGGAGCGAGCACCTGCCGCCCGACATGCGCCTCGTGTTCGACACGCTCGGCTATCCGGTCAGCCGCGTCCTCCTCATGCCGGTGGGGCACACGGAAGAGTGGTGGTATTACAAATTGCTTGGTCCTCCGCTCCGCTTCCGCGACGGAGTCCTTCTTGACCCGGATCGGTTCGAAGGCTACCTGCAGCAGCGCTAATCTTTGCGTCGCCCTCCGGACGCTCGTCGTCTAAAATCACCTCGATGCATCGGCGCGGCCCGCTCCCCAGTTTCCTCCTCGCGTTTGTCGTTGTGGCCGCGTGGGCCGTGTTGATCGGCGCGCCCGCCCCGGCTTCGACCGGCGCGAGCGCGGCTGCCGCGCAGGCGGAGCCGCCTCCCGGGGGGGCACCCGCGACGCCGGACTCGTCGGCCGTTTCGCCCGATTCGATTTCGACGGCTCCCCCCGATTCGGTCTCGGGGGCGCGTGCCGATTCCACTACTGCGGTTCCACCCGATTCGTCCGCGACCAGCACCAAGGTCGCCCCAAAGCAGTCCGTGCTGCCCGACACGCTCGAGTTCCTTCCGCCGCCCGGATCGCAAACCGGCGGCGAGCCCAAGGCGGGCGGGGCTATGGGGCCGCCGGCGCCTCCTCCCAAGCAGCGCGTGGGATTGTTTGGACTCACTCCGATCGTGATCCTCATCGGCATCGCGGCGCTTCACTACTTTGTCATTAAGGCGGTAGCCAACTGATGGCGCGAAATCGCGGGACACAGGGCATGGCGGGCGAGGAGGCGCTGCACGTCCGCTGGCATCCGCCCGACTTCGCGCTTCGCGTGCCGGCGGAGGAGACCCTGAGGGAGTGCGTCCGGGAGCTCGGCCTCAAGAGCGTCCTGCGCGACCTCCACGTCTCGGTCGACATGTCGAACCGGGACGATCACGCCTATATCGAGTGGAACACCCACGACCACCGCGCCGCGCGGCTCTGGTTCGCGCTGGGGAATTTTGTGACCCGCGAGCGGCGACGGTCGTGGGCGCGCACGTGGTCGCGGCGTCCCGGAGTTCCGCCGATCGCCCCCCGGCAGTTTTCGCCGCGGAGCTTCGCCGAGGCGTGCCTGCACGAGCTCAGCCACTTGAGAGATGATCACGAGTCCGGCGTCGACCTCTCCAATCACCCCGAGGCGGACCGCGAAGCTCTGAACGAGCTCTGGAACGTTTGGATCGATGGAAGGCTCCATCGCAGGGGGCTCCCGGCGATGTCGCGCGCGGAGCGGCGCCGCGTCTACGAGCGAACGCTCTCGAAGGCGCCCGCCTATTCGTCGATGGGAGAGCGGGTGTTCCGCGCGCTCTGGAGGGCGGATCATCTGGGGCCGATGGAGCTTCGTTCCTACTGGGAGGAGCTCCAGGGATCGGGTCCCCGCCCCCCAAGGAGACGGCGGCGCAAACGATGAGCGGGGAGACCACGCTGCCCGAAGGCGTCCGCACCGAGGAGGAGCGGCTCCGCTTCCTCGTGCGCGCGTCCCGCGAGCTCGCGCTCCTGAAGCGGGACGCCCTCGGGCGCCGTGCGCGGGACCTCTTGATCGGCGCGGGCTCGTTCTCGGAATTTTCGCTCTGGGTCCTCGATTCCCGGGGCAAGTTCCTATACCCCTGGACCCTGGGGAATACGCCCATCGTCGGCCGCCGCCCTCGCCTCCACGTGGGCGAGGGACTCGCGGGGCGCGCCCTCGAACAGGAAGCCGCCGTCTACCACGCCGAGCTGAACGAAACCCTCTATCGCCCGGAAGAGTGGGGTGGACGCCCGCTGCCGCTCCTCCAAGGCATCCTGACGCTGCCCCTCCGCCGCGGCGGTGATCCGCTCGGCGTCGCCGTGCTCCAGAAGCTGGACCGGGTGCAACCTCCCGAGGAGGAGATCGCGTTCCTCGGGGAGCTGGCGATCCAGCTGGCGATCGCGTTGGGAAACGCGCGGGTCTACTCCGAGGCGATGCGGGAGAAGGTGCAGAACCAGCTCCTCCTCGAGCTCGGCACGAAGATCTCGGCGAGCCTCGAGATGAGCCGCCTCCTGGAGCAGATCCTCGATCTCGTCTTCCAGGTTGTCCGCTACGACGCGGCCGGGATCTACCTCGTCGACAAGCAGACACAGTGGATCACGCGCCAGACGATCCGAGGCTACGACTCGGAGCGCGACGACGCGGTCCGCCTCAAGGTCGGGAAGGGGTTGATCGGGTGGACCGTGAAGACCGGCCAAGGGGTCATCGTCTCCGACGTGACGACCGATCCTCGGTACGTGAACGCGCGCGACCAGACGCGGAGCGAGATGGTGGCTCCGATCCGGATCGGATCGGAGGTGCTCGGAGCCTTCAATCTAGAGTCGGACGAGCCCGACGCGTACGAGGAGGAGGACATGGAGCTGCTCATCGCGTTCGCGGCCCAGGCGGCTGTGGCGATCGAGCGCACCAGGCTCCACGAGGAGGTGCTGGAGAAGCGCCGCCTCGAGGGCGAGGTCGCGATCGGGCAGCGGATCCAGAGGACGTTCCTACCGGAGCGGAATCCCGAGATCCCGCACTTCGATATCGCCGGCGCGAACTACTCGTCCGAGCTCGTCGGAGGCGACTACTACGACTACATTCGAATCGCCGATCAGCATCTGGGGATCGTGATCGGCGACGTCTCGGGGAAGGGAATCGCCGCGGCCCTGATCATGGCCTCCTTCCGCGCGTCGTTGATCGCGGAGATTCGAAACAACTACGCGATCCGGACGGTCTTCGCGAAGGTGAACAAGCTGCTCTGGGAGAGCGTCGAGCCCGACCGGTTCGTCACGGCGATCTACGGCGTGCTCGACATCGCCAATCGCCGGTACACGTACGTGAACGCCGGGCACAACCCGGCCTTCCTCTACCGGGCCGGCGCCGATCGCTTCGACACTTTGGACGCCACAGGACCGCTCATCGGCACGTTCGAAGCCGCGACCTACAAGGAGCGCCAGGTGGAGATTCCTCCCGGGGATGTCTTGGTCCTGTATACCGACGGCGTGACCGAGGCGATGAACGCGGAGGGGGATTTCTTCGGTGAGGACCGGCTCCGCGAGGTGATCCGGGCCCGAAAGGGCGAATCGGCGGCGACCATCGTGAGGGGGATCTGGGAGACGGTCCGGGCCTTCCGGGATCGGGAGCAGGACGACGATCTCACCCTCGTCGTCGTTAAGGGGTTGCCGACGTAGGGCCTGGGGCGCCTTGGGTTGGGGAGCCTTCTGGGCTGGGAGGCCGCGGGGTGGGCTGGGGAGGGCTGGGGAGGGCGGGAGCCTGGGAGTGGCCCCGCGGGCGAAAAAACCGGGTGGCGGGATCTGAGCCCCGCCACCCGTCTATAAAAATGGAAGTTCCCCGTGCAGACCGTGCCTAAATAACTTGTTGAGGCCTTGCAAAACCCACCGGCGAACGCCGGGTCAAGCCATCTAGGTAAACGCGAATTACAGGGAACTTCACTCCCTGTCGTTGGACGTTTAGACGCTGAAAGGAGCGAAAAGTTCCAGGCGGGGGGTTGCCTTCCGAACTGCAAGAAGGATTCTATCTAAATCGCTGGCCTGTTGTCAATTGGAATCGTAGTCGATGCGCCGGCCGGGGTTGGGATAGGCAGGGGCGGATTTGCTATCATCGAGAAATTCAACGATTTAAGGTGCCGGAGTGGTGAAATTGGCAGACGCGCGGGACTCAAAATCCCGTGGGAGCAATCCCGTGGGGGTTCGATTCCCCCCTCCGGCACCAGTACCAAGGGGCTTACGCGGCGCGCCCGCGCCGACCCTCTCCGCTGCCTCCGCGGATTGTGCCCTTTTTGTGCCCTTTCGCGCGGATGTCGCGTGGAAGCGAGCGAGGCGGCTGACCGTGTCGCGGGAGCGGGCGACTCGGTACGGATCGACGTCTTCGACGTGAGAGGTCGCCATGTGAGGCGGCTGCTGGATCAGAGGCTTACCGAGGGAACGCACCCCTTCGCGTGGGATGGGAAGGATCGACTTGGGAGGGCTACGGCGAGAGGCACCTATTTCCTTCGCCTTCAAGTGGGCGGCAGGATGATAGGAAAACGGCAAATCGTACGACTTTGAGAGAGTGTGGTGCCCCGTATCACCATTTCTGCCAGAAGCCCCGGGCTAATTCCGGGGCTCCTGACCGATTTCCTGCTCACTTCAATACGCTGACCGATCCCTCGGCGACGCCATCCGCCGTCATCACCCGATAGAAATAGACGCCGGAGGAGAGTCGGACCCCCTGGTCGTTCCGACCATCGATCGCGACCTCGTGGGCGCCCGCCCCGACATACTGCTGGGGCAGGAGCGTCCTCACCAAGCGGCCCTGCAGATCGAAGAGCTGAATGCTCGCGTTGCCGGGTCTTCCTGTCACGAACGAGATCCTGCCTTCCGGATTGAACGGGTTCGGGTAGGCGAGGACCGGAGCAGCACCGGCGCCACCTGTCTTGATCGTCACGACCATCACGCCGCGGAAGGGGATCGTCCCCGTCGACGTCTCGAACTCCCCGGTCAGGATGAGGTTCACGCTAGTGTTGTTGGGAGTGTTCCGGAACAGATTCCTGATGCAAGCAATGGGGAATCGGACCTCGAGATCGGGCACCCCGTTTCGATCCAGGTCCCCGATCCGCGTGTGCTTCGGATCGGCCGCGCACTCGGCGACCGTGCCGGCGTTCGGGAAATCGGTCGAGAGGCGGACCGTGCCGACAAGGACGGCGGTGTACGGCAGCTCTAACTCCTCGATGCCGACCTTGAGAACGTCCCTATCGCCGAGATTGATGGTCGATTTGCCGTTCTTGAGCGCGAGCACGACCGAGATTTCAGACCGAATCGTGACAGTGGTGACATCCTCGTCGTAGTTGCCGTCCGGATCGGTCACACGGAGGATGATGTTGTAGATGCCCGGCGCGGGATAGACGTGCATCGGAGTGGCACCCAAGCACGTATGGCCGTCGCCGAAGTCCCAAGCGTACGTCAGAGCGTCGCCATCCGGGTCGGACGAGCCGGTCCCGTCAAAGCTCACCGGGGAATTCACAATCCCCGAGTAGGGACCGCCTGCGTTCGCGTGCGGCTGGGCGCCCACATGAAACACCAGAACCGTGATTGTTTCGGAGTCGCTCAACGGTGGGAGCCCGTTGTCCGTGGCCCGCACCGTGATCAAGTAGGTCCCGGCTTGCCCCGGTGACGGGGTCCACGTGAGGACGCCCGTACCGCAACCAATCGTGGCCCCGGGCGGGGAGCCGGTATCGAGCGAGAAACAGAGTGTGTTGGCGGGGATATCCGCGTCCGTCGCGGTCGCAGTGAAGGCAAGGAGCGAACCTTCGCCGATGACCCTGTTCCCGATCGCGGCGAGGACCGGCTGCGCGTTCACCTCCCTGACAGTAACTATGATGGTCTCAAAGTCGCTTAGCGGTGGGTTGCTATCGTTTGTGACGCGGAACGTGATCGGGTAGTTTCCGGGCCCTTGCGCTTCCGTCGGAGTCCAGGTAAAAGCGCCCGTCGAAGCGATGGACGCACCGGCAGGTGCGCCCGGATCCCATGAGAATGTCAGGGTCGCCCCAGGGTCCGGATCCGTCGCGGTCACGGTGAAGGCGAGCTGCGTCAACTCGTTGACCGTCTTGTTCCCGATCGGGTCGAGCACGGGGTATGGGTCCCCGAGAAACGTGGCGATGGTGATCGTCTCGAAGTCACTCAACGCCGGCGCGCCGTTGTCCGTAACGCGAATCGTCACCGGAACGGTTGCGGATGTCGTTGGAGTCCAGCTGAAGGCGCCCGTTGTGGCACCGATCGTCGCGCCCGGCGGGGCGCCGGCATCCAGCGAGAACGTCAGGGTGTTTGCTGGAATGTCGGCATCGGTCGCTGTCGCGGTGAATGTTATCGGAACGCCGATCTGACCAGTCTTGTTCCCGATCGGCGCCAGCACCGGCGCCTGGTTTACCTCAGTCACCGTAATCGTGAACGGTGCGTAGCCGGCCCTGCCCCCGTCATCTGTCGCGGCAATTGATACCGGATAGTCGCCCGGCCCCTGCGCCTCCGCCGGAGTCCAGCTGAACGCTCCCGTCGAGGGGTCGATCGTCGCGCCCGTCGGCTGGGGATTGCTCGACCACAGAGACCAGGTGAGCGTCTGCGCGGGAAGATCCGAATCCGTCGCCGTCGCCGTGAACGTTAGGTTCGCCTGCTCGCTCGTCGTCATGAAGCCGGGATTCGCCACGATAGGGTTCACGTTCACCTCATTCACCGTGATCGTGGTGCCGGTCGAGCCGCTCAACTCCGGTGCCCCGTTGTCCGTGGCCGTTATGGTCACCGGGTAGACACCAGGGCCTTGGGCCTCCGTTGGTGTCCAAGTGAAATAGCCCTCGCTCGTGATCGTTGCGCCATCCGCCGGCGGAGTCCCCAGCGCGAGCGAGAACATGAGGGGCTGGCCGTCCGGATCCGACGCGGTCACGAAGAAAAACAGCTCCTCCTCCTCGTCCGTCGTCTTGTTCCCAGGATTCGTCACCACAGGGGGATTGTTCGGACCGCCCGGCGTGGCGGCCAGTCCATCCCAGTCGGTGAAGTCCCCAAAATCCCCCGTCACAGGAAGGACGTTAGGGCCGTCCAACCGATAGATGTTGTCAAACGCGCGACCGAGGCACGAGGTCCCGAACCCGGTGAAGTCCAGGCTCCCGCTCACCAAGTCCACTATGTCGATTCGAGGGAAGCCGCTCACGCCGGTGATAATTAGCGAGCACAGCCGACGTGTTCCGGGAGCCAGTTGCGTCCCGCCGGCATAGCCGTTCTTGTACCGCACGCCGTCCGGGTTCAGCTCTCCCACGCTAAACGGCATCAAGGCTTGCCGGTTCGCGAACCCGGAGTACGTCACCGTCCCACCCACCGCCAATAGGTTGAACTGGTACTGATTGATCGTCAGGGCTTCCGGACCCGTGTCACACATCGCCAGCGAACCGTCGCGATTCTGGTTTGTCCGAACGTACAGATCGACCGTTGTCGGGGTGCCGTTCGCGTTCAGACGATCGCCCGTGTCGTGCACGAGGTTTCCGTTCGTGTCGAGAAATAAATACTGGGCACTCGCCACCTGCGCGAAGCCCGCAGTCGCGACGATTATCAGGAGCGCCCTGAGCGACAGCTTCATGATCCCGGCCCCCAAAGACCGTAAATTGGATCTGATCTAATCGTGGCCGCGGTCAACGTGAACCGCGGGGCTCCCCTGGCGGGTTTCTCCTCACTTCAATACGCTGACCGATCCCTCAGTAACACCGTCCGCCGTCATCACCCGATAGAAATAGACGCCGGATGAGAGTCGGAGGCCCTGGTCGTTCCGACCGTCGATCGCCACCTC
>Ga0137409_10001541_pt1 | contig 24911 bp, 21 predicted proteins | sample CZODoug1_16funga_FD_122059 | JGI IMG/M metagenome (GOLD analysis project Ga0137409, IMG submission 122059) | Vadose zone soil fungal communities from Angelo Coast Range Reserve, California, USA - CZODoug1_16fungal (Hybrid Assembly) | ecosystem: Environmental > Terrestrial > Soil > Vadose zone...
GTGGCGGCGGGGCCGTGGGGCGTGACGACGCAACGCGGCTCGACGGTGTACGTGCACGTGCTCGATTGGAACGGGCCGGTGCTGGCGCTGCCAAACCTGCCGCGGCCGGTACGTTCGGCGCGGCTGCTGCGCGACGGAGGCAGCGTGGAGTTCAACGCCGTCAAGGGAGGACTGGTATTGAAAGTGCCGGAGTTGCGGCCAGACGAAGTGGATCGGGTGATTGCGCTCGAATTGGAAGCGGAGAAATAGGAGACAAAACCGAAACGCTATTTTGAATCGCCGGCAGTTGTACTGTTGTTCGTGTCTTTGCCGGAATCGGCGAGCTTGAGGACGAGCACCTGGCCGTTCGAATGAAACGTGCCGCCCGTGGCGGTCTTGGCTTCCTTTATGGGATTGTCCGGGAGAATGTGAGAGACCTCGGCAACGAGGCCGGTGGACGAGAGCGTTTTTTCGATGTAGTCGCGTTCGAGGTCGATGTCCGGATCGATCTTGTGGGTGATCCCGTTGTTGCGCTGGTCGAGTTCGAAACCAATATCGTGGGTGGCGGCACCGACCCAGAGCGTTTCGCCTCTGACCTGGAAGGGTGCCTTCCAGATGCGCAGATGGTTGCGCGATCTGACGACGCTGATGGGCTCGGCGTGCGCCCAGCCGTAATCCTGTGGCCGGCCGAAGAGATAGAGCTGGCTCATGGGCATGGTGAGATAGGACTCTTTCGAAAGACCGCCAAGGATGCCGTGGAGCACGGTATCTTTCACGTCGGCGTCGACTTTCACCCAGCCTGCGGTGGTGAAGACGCGCTGCGTTGCAGCTTCGGAGCCGAGGATGAGGAAATTAACCATGTCGCCGGGATTGCCGTCTTTGTCGCCGATGCGGCGGGGAATTTTCGAGAAGAGATGGTTGTCAATGCCGGGAAGAGAAGTGACCTGCTTGACGACGCTTGGGGAGCCGCCCTCAGGAGTATAAATCTCGATGCGGACGGCGTAGTTACCGTCGCCGGTGTCGCTGGTGGTTTGATTGATCCCTACGGAGAGGCGGCCGGACACGGGAGCGAGGACGTCGCGGCGCGCCCCGATCAAAAAGGTCTGAGCAATGTCCTGGTCGCCGATGCGGCCGATGAGCGCGCCGCGGCCTGCTTCGTTGAAGGGGAGAACGCGGAGAAGATCCTTGAATCCGCGGCCGAGGCCATCGGGGCCGTTGTCCTCTATGGCGTCGGCATAACGGAGCTTGCCCGTGGCGGTAAGAAGCACGTGTTCGCCCGCCTGCACGTCGATGCCGCTGTCCAGCCAGGTTTCTTCGCCAGTGAGCTGAATCTCCTGGGAGACGCGCTTCTTGCCAGGAGGCACGGGAAGAGCTAAAGAATTCTGTGCCTCCTGCTTGGCGGATGATTGCGGCGGTGGCGTGGGATTATCGCGCACGAGCTGGGCAGCAAGGCGCGATGGGAAGGCCACGGTGGCGATGGCCAATGTAAGGTGGAGAGAGATTTTCTTCATGGAGCCGGCAAACATCTGAGGGAGCCATCCTGCGCGTGCTTTGGGAGCATCTTCACTGTTAACAGATGCCAGGACGACAGGCAAGTGTTGCACCGGGAGGTGGGGGGAAATGGGAGCGATTCCTTGACGGATGAGGGGGCCAACGGTAAATTGACTGAATGCCGTAGCGTTGCGAGAGGAAAGGGTCATCTCGCAGACATGCCCGCCCGTGCCGAGAAACGCTGCAAGCTGAGAAAGTGCCATTGGTCCGTGTGAGAACTGCGGCAAGAAGAATGAAGAAAACTACAAAAAGAATACTTCTGACTGCTCTGTGCGCGGCGATGGGTTTGCCGGCGGCAGGGCAGGCGCCAGCCCCAGCACAGGTGCAAACGCAAGCACCTCCTCCGGCGCCTTCGTCCGCGGCGCGTCCACGCCAGAGAGCAGCGCCTCCGAGCGCGGTGACAGTGGACGGCAGCGAGGCGATGTTCACGACGATGTGCGCGCTGGTAGCGGCAGGCTTTGAATCCAATGTCAGCTCGGACCATTGGACAGCGTTCCGGGCGCAGATGCGGGAGAGACTGCGGCAGCAGCAAGGGCCGGCGGTGGACGCCTTGCGAGAATTCTATAAGCAGCACGAGCTGCAGGATGCGGGTGCCACGCTTTCCCGCTATCTCTGGTTTGGCCTGGTGACCGGGCCCGCACCCAAGTTTCAAACGGTTCTCCGGCGGGACGAAATACCGCCGGAAGTGCTGGCTTTGGAAGGCTTCAACGAGATCCTCGCGAACTATTACGAAGAACAAAAAATCGGCCAACTCTGGAGGCAAGTGCAGCCGATTTACGAGCGCGAAGTGGTGCGCCTGCATGATCCGGTCTCGCAGATCGTGTTCGTTTCAACAGCCTATCTGCGGGAAATTCTGGATGCCTCAAATCCGGAGACATTCAACGTCGTTGTCGAGCCGCTGGTGGGGCGGATTACCAACGTGCGGAACTTCGGGGCCCATTACGCGTTGGTGCTAAGCGGCGGGGAAGAGATTCCAACGGATGTGCTGCGGCATGCGTTCCTGCACTTCTTGCTGGACCGGCTGCCGCTCATGTATCCGCACGTGGTTGCTGTAAAGCGGCCATTGTTTGAAAAGGCGGCGCTGGCGCCGCGGCTCGCGCCGGAACTGAAAGACGATTACGCATCTTACTTTGCGGAATGCCTGGTGCGGGCGGTGGAGCTGAAACTGAGGAGGATGTCACCGGGAGAAAAGGAAGCAGCGCTGAGCCGCTATGACGAAGAAGGTTACGTTCTGGCGAGGCCGCTTTTCGGCGCGCTGCCGAAGTATGAGAGTTCCGAGCCCTCCATGAATCTCTTTTTTCCGGATTTGGTGAGAGCGATCGATGTGGGTGCGGAGTCGAAGCGGTTGGCAACCGTGAATTTTGCGGCAGCCGAGCCGGCAAAAACAGGGGCTGACCCCTCAGCCGAAGAGGTGGCGCGGAGGAAGAAAACTCCGCCAACAACGGTGCCCAATGATGCCGAGATCATCACCGCACTGACGGAAGGAGAGCGACGCATTGCGGAAAAGAATCCGCGCGCGGCAGAGACTTCTTTTCAGAAAGTATTGACGAAATATCCGGACCAGGCGCGCGCCTGGTATGGGATCGGATTGGTGGCGCTGCTGGACCATGACGCGGCAAGGGCCAAGCAGGTGTTCGGGCGGCTGACGACGGGCGAACACGCGGCCACGGCGGACCCCATGGTGCTGGCATGGTCACACATTTATTTGGCGCGAATCTTTGACGATGAAGGAAATCCGGACGTAGCCAGGTCGGAGTATCAGTCCGCGCTGGCCGTAGAAGGCGGGCCCGATCAAGCAAAGCTGGCGGCGCAAAAAGGACTCGCGGCTGTTACCGGGGAAAAGGCAACGGCGCGGCCATGAGGCAGGATCGATTTTGACTCGAAGGATGAATTTCAGTGGCAGCGCAGGTGATCCGGCTCGAAGGTCGTACCAGGAAAAACGGGAGAGGAGAAAAGGGATGAGAAGAAATTGGAGAATGATAACGATTGTGGGATTGCTCGTGTGCGCGAGCGGGATCGCCCGCGCGCAAAGCTCGCCGAGCGGGCAAGGAAGCCAGAGCCAGCCGGCTCCCCAGCCGGGCGACAAATCGAAGACACCGGAGATTACGCCTCTGACGCTGGACGCTCCGGCGCCCGTAAGCGCGGACGAAGATGCCGCCTATAAGGCGTTCCACGATATTTCGTCGGTGGATGCGAAAAAGAAAATTGAAGTGGGAGAAGCCTTTCTACAGAAGTATCCGCAGAGCCGCTACAAGTCACCCGTGTATGTAGGACTGACATTCGGGTACCTGGAGATTGGGCAGGTGCCGAAGATGATGGAATACGGAGAAAAGGAACTCGCGCTGGCGCCGAACGACGTGACCACGCTCGCCATCCTTGGCCAGACGCTTCCCCGCACCCTGCACGGCAACCCGCCCGATGCGGCGCAGGTCTTGAGCAAGGCGGAAAAGTATTCCAAACAGGCGATTGAGATTGCACCGACGCTGCCCAAGCCGGCAGATCTGACCGACGAGCAATTTGAAAAGGCCAAGAACCAATCGCTGGCGATGGCGCACAGCGGCCTCGGATTGGTTTTCGTGCGGCGCGGAAAGTACGTGGAGGCAATCCCCGAACTCGAGCAGGCGGTGAAGATTGATCCGACTCCAGATCCGGTGAACTATTATTTGCTGGGATTAGCGAACAAGAACGCATCGCACTTCGACGATGCCGTGGCAGCTTTCAATCATTGCGTGGCGATGCCGAGCACGATGCAGGCAACGTGCAAGAGTGCCGCGGATGAGGCGAAAAAACTTGGGTCCACGCAATTGAGCTCGCCAAAGTAGGTGCGGACCAGAGTCCTCCGGACTATGCAAGAGAACACCGGGAATCGCGACGCTGTGCTCGAGGAACGGCTTGGTTACAAGTTTTCGAGCCGGGCGCTTCTCGACCGGGCGTTAACGCATAGCTCGGCAGTGCCGGAACTGAAAGCATCCGGCACAATGGAAGCGAGCCATGCCACTCTCCCCATGGACAACGAGCGGCTGGAGTTTCTCGGCGACGCCGTGCTGGGGCTGCTGGCGACCGAATACCTTCTGGCAAATTTTCCGGAATGGAGCGAAGGCCAGCTTTCAAAGGGCCGGGCGCGGATCGTGAACGCGGGCTCGCTGGAGGCTGCTGCCAGGCGTCTGCGGCTCGGCGAACATCTCCGGCTGGGACGCGGCGAAGAAAAAACCGGCGGCCGAGAGAAGCAAACCCTGCTGGCGGATGCGCTCGAAGCAGTTGTCGCAGGGATTTATCTCGATGCCGGGCTGGGCCCAGCGCGGGAGGTATTGCGCCAGGTGCTGTTTGAACAGGCTTTGGAAGAGCGCGGGGGCCGGATCGCAGATTCGGATCGCAAATCGGCTCTGCAGGAATTCTTGCAGGGACGCGGGCGTCCTCCCGCGGAATATCGCCTGACCGGGGAGAGCGGGCCGGACCACCAGAAACTCTTTCTCATGGAGGTGTGGGTGGACGGGGAGCGCATGGCGGAGGGAGAAGGCGGCACAAAAAAGGAAGCGGAACAACGAGCCGCAAGCAGTGCGCTGGAGAAGCTCGAGCATGCGGAAACGAGAGGCTGAGGCGGAATGCCCGACGAAACGTTAACCGAAGTGCAGGAGACGGAAAAGATCCAAGAGCATCGCGAAGGTCAGACTACGTTTTCTGAATACCTGGAGTCGCTCCTGGTGACGGTCATCCTGGCGCTCTTTGGGACCAGCTTTATCGTGCAAGCTTTCAAGATTCCGTCGGCCTCCATGGAAGGCACGCTGCTGATCGGTGATCACCTGCTGGTGAATAAATTTGTTTTCGGCGGCACCGGCGCCTGGTATGAAAAGGTCCTGCCGTACCGGAAACTGCAACGCGGCGACATTATCGTTTTCAAGTATCCGTTCGCAGACCACCAGCATTTCGTGAAGCGGGTCATTGGATTGCCGGGCGACCACGTGAAGGTCGTCGATGGGAACGTGTACATCAACGGAAAACTGCTGAATGAACCCTACGCCGTGCATGATCCGTCGGCGTCCGTCGATCCTTTCAACTATTCTTTCCCGCCAATCCGCAGCCAAATGATTTCGCCCAATGTCATCCCGGAGTGGCGGCCCGAAATCCGGAAATACGTGCAGGGTGACGAGATCGTTGTTCCACCTGGAAAATATTTCGCCATGGGCGACAATCGCGACCACAGCCAGGACAGCCGTTACTGGGGGTTCGTGGACCGCGGCGCCATCATGGGGCGCCCCTTTTTGATTTATTGGTCGGTGGACGCGACCAGCGGTGATTACAGCGGAGAAAGCACCTTCTGGTCCCGATTGACGGGAATCCTTCAAACCTTGGCTCATCTGCCGTCACGTACGCGATGGAGCCGCATGCTTCGCACGGTGCACTAAGGCCTGTTGACATTCATCTGCGGGCGAGCGCGGTGGCGGCGAGATGGATCATGGCGCGGTAGCTCTGATGGGTGTCGTCGAACCTAGCCGTCCCTTAGCGGGCTTTGAATTCTGCTTCGTGTCTTCACCTCAAGTGGTCCGGTCTGGCCTCGATGGATGCCCTCAACGCGTTTGTTACTTCTTCGGCGATGTCGTCTTGGACCGTCAAGATGTCGTCGAATGGCCGGTCGTAGGTTTCAGACCAGACAACGTACCCATCGTGCGGTCGAATCAATCGCACGTCGACCCGCACCCTAGCACCTGACTTCCGCACGCTCCCATCGAGTATATAAGCGACACCCAGCCCCTTGGCGATATCGGCGATGGTTATTTGCGGAGTCCCATGCGAACGCGGCCATAGTTTGCCCTTGAAATAGAACGAGGACGTGGGAGGCGGCACTCGAAGCCCCGGTATCTTGCTAAGTTTGTCGATCAGTTCCTCGGTCATGCCGTCGGCGAAGGGTTCCTGGTTCATCTCTTCGGTCAGGTCGAGAAACGGCAGCACGGCGACGGATTTCTGCGGCTGCGAAGCCATGTCCGGTGAGGCTGAGTGATTGTTGTTCGCGACCTTGCCGTGGAATAGGAAAGCAACGACCAGCACAATGCAAAGCGCCCCGCCGGCCGCAAGCGTGAAGCCGGCTCTGAGGCGCGGGCCGGACTTCTTTGGCACCTCGTGCGCATCGGTGGTCGCCGGCCTCGAATGTTCGCTGTCCGTAACCCGCGAAGAACCCGTCTGGGCGTTCGTCTGTGCCCCCGTTTGGGCGACGGACTGATCCGCCCAGGGACTGACAGTCGCCACCATCCGATACCCTAGTCGCGGCACTGTCGCGATGTAAGTGGGCTGCTTGGGGTCGTCGCCAAGCAGACGGCGAAGCGATGCCACCGCCTGGTAGACGGAGTCCGGAGAGACAATGACGTCCGACCAGACCTGGCTGAGCAAGTCATCGATGCTAACGACCTCGCCGGCGTGCTCGGCAAGGCACAGCAGCAGCCGCATCGTCCGGACCTCGACGCGAGCGGTCTCTCCATCCCGTGAAATCTGGCCGGACGCCGGATTGACGCAGCAGGCGCCGATGCGAAGCATTGTCGTGGTAGGGCGTTCCATGCAGGATCGGTGATTACGCGCTGTTCCTAAATAGCAAGCGGTGCTCGCCGATTATACCAACGCCGTGGAGAAACGCCGACCGTTAGACACAGCTGGGGCGCCATCAACCTGATTGCGGAGTGGCCGCCTACTCTTTCCGCTTCGCTACCCATACACCATCGGATCGCCCTTCCACGCGCATCCGCCCCTTGCCGGTATCGCCGTCAATCCAACCGGTCAGGAACGCATTCACCGGACCCGGCGCTCCTTGCCGGCTTTCCTTCGGCCACTCACCCGCGAACGAGAGTTCCACGTAGCCGTTCCGCCAAGTGCCGGTTATTGCGCGTCCCTCCCCAAGTGGGCCGGACCATATTCCGGTCACTTTGTCTCTGTCGCGGTGCAATTCCATTAACGCGCCCATTCCGCCTGCATCGCTTGAATACCGCATCTCCCACGAACCGGCAACGTCGGATTCATTTTTCAGGTTCCGCGACACGGCCGGCGTAATCCGCACGTTGGAAAAATAGGCCTCCTCGTCGGTGAAGCTCCATAGCCCGACGGAGCCGTGCAAATCCTCGCCCTTCAAACCATCCACCACCAGACTCGGCTTGGCCGATCCGTTCAGATAGAGCTTCGCGGCGCGGCCGGCCACTTCGATCCGCACCTTTGTCCAAGTCTCCATCGCCAGTTCCGCATGAGACTCATAAACCGACGGCCATTCCCGCCGTAGCCGATACCATCCGAACCCCGGCACTGAGACGTACTGCACTGCATGGTTCCGCATCGCCTGATCCGCGGCCTCCGAGTTTCCCGGCCTCAAGTAGAACAGCTCGTAATGCGAGGCATCGGGCCTGACGCGGAAGGCAATCCCGACAAAGCCAGGATACCTGACATCCGGCGGCGTTGTGGTCTTCAGCGCGATATCTGCCTCGATCACTCCATCCTGGAAGTCGGTTCCCGGCAGAAGCGCGAGGCCCTCATGGTCCTCCCCTTCCATGGTGATCCGGACGGATTTCCGTCCCAGATAGTCCGCCGCTTCCGCCTTCACATTCGGCGCAATCAGGCCTGTCGTATCGCGAAGAGGAAAGGTCTTCACGCGCGGCGGCGTCTCCGCAAACAGGCAACTGGCCGCCAATATAGTTACTGAGCTGCAATCTAGCCAACGCTGCAACATAATCATGCGAATACTGCGCGCACTTATAACGCCTAATCCCGCCGTAAACCACGCCCCGACTGACGCCGAACCCAACAACCGGACTGCTTCTGGTCGCGTACTCATCTGCGTTGTTCCTCTTGCCCTGTTTGTGATTTGTCGTAGGGCTCGAACATGTAGACGATTGGACCTAAGAATTGATAGCAGGCCGCCGGCGTTGAGAACGCCGCGTTCCGGCCGGTGCCCCCACCGGCCCTACAGCTGGCGCAGCAGGATTTCAGAACTATTCAGGGTGTTTCAGACCTGAGCCCAGGACTTCTCGCGTCTCACCTGGATATCGTGGCATTGCGGATTGCAAGCAAGTCAGAGGTAAAAGAATTACAAACAAATCAGAGTTGAAGAAAGGACTTCGGATGAATGGAGATACTGCACCTCGGCCATTGGGAAAAAGGAACGCACTATTGGCGATCGCCGTGGGCGGTGGGATTGCCGGCACTTTGGACCTTTTACAAGCTTGCATCCTGTTTGGATGGGACATCCCGCTCGTGATTGCCGGGGGCCTGCTGGGGCGGCAGGCTTTCCAGGGAGGCGTCGGCACCTATGTTCTGGGTGTCCTCCTGCACTTCTTTATCGCATGCTCAGCAGCGGCTGTTTACTACGCGGCAAGCCGCAGGCTCCGTTTTATGATGGAGCATCCACTGGTGTGCGGTTTGTTCTTTGGCGCCGCGGTGCAAGAGGTAATGAATCTTGTCGTTTTGCCGCTCTCCGCGCTTCACGCCAGGGGCCCTTACAAACTCCACGACCTTATTCTTGGGCTGCTTGTCCACATGGTTGTCGTTGGGCTCCCAATTTCCTTCAGCGTTCGGCGGTTTGCGAAATAGACGTGTAGCCGCTTCAATCTTTTTCCTTGACTCTCCCTTATCCCTCGGTATAATTAACTCTATAGAGAACTGTGTTTGGACTGCGGGAGCTTGCTCCTTTTACGACATCCCAGACGTCCACCACCGTCAGTGTTCACTGCCCCTTATTGCTCTAAGTCCTTTAGATGCAACACTTATAACCTCCCTGCAAGTGTTGCAAACAAAAGACTTACGGTATTTCGAAGTCCTTTAGATGCAACACTTACAAAAAGCACGGGGGTGGGGGCAGTCGCGAGCGATTTCCACTGAAAACGGACGACCGATAACCGCCTCACGCCGGCCCGCCAATGATATGAAACTTCATGAAGTTTGTCGTGCCCCGAATGCCCATCGGCGTGCCCGCCACAATCCCGATCACGTCTCCCTTGCGCACCAGGCGCTCTTCCAGCAGGCGTTTCTCAGCGATCTTGGCTAGCCCGTCGACCTTTTGCACGTCTTGGATCTTTCTTGGCAGCACGCCCCAGATCAACGCCATGCGCCGTCGCGTCTCCGCTTCCGGCGAAAACGCGACAGTCGGCACCAGCGGCCGGTAACGCGACACCAGCCGCGCCGTGAATCCGCTGTGCGTGAACACCGCGATCAGCTTCATGTGCAGCTCGCGCGACGCGTGGCACACCAGCTCCGCGACGGTCTCCGCCACTTTCAATTGTTCCTGAGAGGCCGGCCGCGGAAATTCCCGGATGCTCGCTTCCGCCTCTTCGATGATGCGCGCCATCATGCCAACGGCCTCGATGGGATATTTCCCCGAGGCGGTCTCGGCCGAGAGCATCACCGCGTCTGAGCCGTCGAAAATTGCATTGGCCACGTCCGAGGCTTCCGCGCGCGTCGGCCGCGGATTTTCTGTCATCGATTCGAGCATCTGCGTCGCCGTAATTACCGGACGCCGGAACTCCCTGGCGCGCGCAATAATCGTTTTCTGAACCACGGGCACGCGCTCCGGATTCATCTCTACGCCAAGGTCGCCGCGCGCCACCATCACGCCATCGGCGGCCCGCAGAATCGCGTCCAGATTCTCGATCGCCTCCGGCTTCTCAAGCTTCGCAATCACCGGAGTGTCTTTCCCCGCGCGGCGAATCAGCTGTTTTGCCAGCAGCACGTCTTCCGGTCGGCGCACAAAACTCACGGCAATGTAGTCCGCGCCATGTTTGAGAGCGAAGGCCAGATCAGCGCGGTCTTTCGGTGTCAGTGCGGGCACGCGCAGCTTCACTCCGGGCAGATTGATGCCCTTGTGTTCGCCAAGCGCACCGCCGTTCACGACCTCGCAAATCACCTCACGGCCGCTGATCTTTTCCACTCGCAACTCAATCAATCCGTCCGATAAGAGGATGCGATCGCCGCGGTGAACTTCCCTCGGCAGCGGCGTAAACACCGTATTCACTCGTGTCGAATCGCCGAGCACTTTTGCGGTCGTGATCACAAACCGCTGCCCGGTGCGCAGCATCACTGGCCCGCCGCCTGCCAGCGGCCCCGTCCGGATCTTCGGTCCCTGCAGGTCGGCGAGAATCGCGATTGGCTTTTCGTGCTCGACCGCGGCAGCCCTCAGGGTCGAGATGTTCTTCGCGTGCTCCTCGTGTGTGCCGTGCGAAAAATTCAGACGCGCCACGTCCATCCCCGCCTCTAGCAGGCGGTCGATCATCTTCGGCGAACGGCTTGCCGGCCCGATGGTGCACACAATCTTGGAGTGACGGAAATTCATGCGTCCCCTGACGGCATTGATTCTAGACTGCTTTCCTTCTGTACGGGAAGGGTGTGAAATGTCGACTGTCTTTTCTGGCTTCTCTCGATTTGAATCCCTTCTTCTCTAGTGCGCTACTGCAAATTCCGAAACGATCTTCGCCAGCACACCCACGCCCTTGTCGAACGAGGCGAGCGGGATTCTCTCGTCGTCGCCGTGCATCCGCTTCAAATCCTCCTGCGCCAGCGGAAACGGCACCAGTCCGTACGCTTGTACCTGGTGCAGCCGCAACTGCGCCGAATCCGTCAGCCACGTCGATTGAAACGGCAGCGCCGGCGCGCCCCCGAATTCCTGGGCCACCACCTTCGAAATCACGCCATAAAAATCCGATTCCAGCGACGAAGACGGCGCCGCAAGTCCTGCGTTCGGCTGCAGCTCCAGCTTTACCTGCGGATCGTTCACCAGCTTGTTCAAATCGTTCAACACTCTATCAATCGTGTCTCCCGGCAGAAGCCGCACGTTCAGGTTTGCCCGCGCTTCTGCCGGAATCACGTTGTTCGCCACCCCGGCGGTCAGCACCGTCGGCGCAATCGTGTCCCGCATCATCGAATTCCAAAGCGGGCTGGCATCGGAAATCACCCGTTGCGCATGCTCACCGCGGTCCGGCGTTTCCATGGAGCGCATCCACTTTCCAATGTCGTCATCTTCCACAGCCGCCAACCCTTCGAAGTATCTCCGCACAATCGAGGTGAACCGCACCGGCGCTGAGTAATTACCGATTTTCGCGACCGCTGCCGCCAGGTGTACCACCGGATTGTCTTTCGTCGGCTGCGAAGCGTGGCCCGAAGTTCCCCGCGCAATCACGGCAATGTTATAGGCCACCTTTTCATCCGCCTGCACGCCGGTGTACTGCACTTTTCCGTTTTTCAGGAAAACGTTTCCGCCTTCGTTGATGGCGAATCCGGCCGCAAACTTATCCCAGTGCTTCGCAATCAGATTTCGAATACTGGCTTCACCGCTGGTTTCCTCATCATCCGTGGCCAGAAAGATCACATCGCGGTTCAGCCGCGCCATGGAACGCTTCAACGAAATGAATACCGCCAGGTTCGCCGCCAGCATCCCTTTGTCATCAATCGCCCCGCGCCCGTACAAATATCCATCCTTGACTACCGCGCCGAAGGGATCGACGCTCCACCGTGATTTATCCACTGGCACGGTATCCAGGTGCGCCACCAGAAGCAGCGCCTTTGAAGGATCCGCCATCGCCGCGCTTCGGAGACGAGCGACCACCGCACTCCGTCCCGGCGCCGTGTCTAGAAGTTCCGCCTGGATCCCTTCCTTCGCCAGAATCCCGGAGACGTACATCGCCGCGATCTGCTCGTTTCCGGGCGGGTTCGACGTGTTGATCTTGATGAGGTCCGCCAACCAGCCTTCAGCTTCCTTCGCAATCGCCGACATATCCCCAGCCGGCATTGGGATTGGCGAATTCCCTGGAATTCCCGGCCTCTCAGCTTGCGCGACCTGCGCCGAAACAGGGAAATTCGCTGCCAGCAGCAATGCCGCGGTTCCCGCCAACACCTGGACTATACGATTCCACTTCACGAATCCATCCTCCTCGATACGCCTGCCGAAACTTTGCGCTCCCAGTAAACGTTTTGTCTCTGAAGTGCTTCATACTAACATGCAGGTGCGGGCGCTTAACTGGAGCTTTGCCCGTGCGTTGCGTAAATTCAAACGCTTGCCGGCGGCATGGTTGCTTTACAAGTAAGGGCGATCGCCCGTTTGAAGTTGTTCGATTGTCATTGAGGGGTGCGTGATGAAGGCCATTTTTTCGGTTGTGCTGCTCGCAATTTTCGCAACGGCGGTGGTCCTGCCGCTGGCTGAGAATTCTGTTTACGCCCAGGCGCCCACCGGCCCGCAAGGTGGCGCCCCTCCCCCCCCTCAACAGCAGCAGAACCCCGCTTCGCAGAAACCACCCACTGCCGCGCCGCAGCCTCCGCAAGGAGGTGTAACGATTGCCGTCGAAGTCCCCATCGTGACCCTCGAGGTGGTGGCCACAACGCAGCACGGCGACATTCTGACCGGCCTGAAAAAGGAAAATTTCCGCGTCCTCGATGAAGGCGTGCCTCAGACCATCACCAACTTCGGGCAGATCGATGCTCCCATCACCATGGTGGTTCTTATGGAATACAGCAACGTGGCCAACGGATGGTTTGCGGCCTACGCAAAATATTGGGCCGACGCCCTTTTTCCGAATCTCAAACCGCAGGATTGGGTGGCGCTGGTGACCTTCGACATGAACCATAGGCTCGACGTCGATTTCACCCAGAATAAAGATGAAGTTCGCAGCGCGATCTATCACCTCTACTTTCCAGGGTTCCGGGAATCCAACATCTTTGACGCTCTTCTGGACACCGTGGACCGTTTGAAGGACGTCAAAGGCAAGAAATCGATCCTGGTGCTTGCCAGCGGCATCGATACATTTTCAAAGCATACTTTGGACCAGACGATGAAGCAGTTGCGGCAGAGCGATGTCACCATTTTCTGCGTTGGCGTGGCTAAACCTCTTATGAATAGGATAGAAGCTCGCGGTGGCAACGGCACAAGCTTGACCGTGCTTCAGGCGGAAAACCAGCTCAAGACTTTCTCTCAATTAACTGGTGGCTACGCGTGGTTTCCGCAGTTTGATGGGGAGATTCCGGGTGTCCTTCACGACGCGACGGCGCTGCTGCGTAATCAATATAGCCTCTCGTATTCGCCGTCGAGCGGCGCAAAGGATGGCAAATTCCACAAGGTAAGAGTGGAGTTGGTCGCACCCGACGGTGGCCCGCTGACGATCGTGGACCAAAAAGGAAAAAAACAAAAAAGTCTGGTCTACGCCCGCGAAGGGTATCAGGCCCCCAAAGACGGCGTCGGCGACTAAACAGAATGGAAATTTGAAATTAGAAAAAGTACAGGGTCGCCGCGATTCGCGAATTTCCAGTTTCGATTTTCTAATTTCTATTTTCGCATCAATAGCCGCGTGCCAAGTCCACGCGATTAAACAATTCTTGTCCGTCAAACCATCTTTCCAGCAGCTCGATCAATATCGACGCATGCCGGTCCCATAGCCGGTCGCTCACCCCGCTGGTGTGTGGCGTAATGAACAAATTCGGCGTCTTCCACAAAGGACTCTCCGCCGGCAACGGTTCCGTCTGCGCCACGTCCAGCGCCGCGCCGCCTAGCGTGCCGCTTTCCAGCGCTTGCACCAGTGTCGTTTCATCCAGCAACGACCCGCGCCCCACATTGATCAGCCGCGCCCCGCGTTTCATCTTGGCAATTTCAGCCGCGCCAATCAGGTGTTTTGTCTCTGTCGTCTCCGGAGCGCAGATCAATACATAATCAGCAGCAGGCAGCGCTTCGTGTAATTGTGCTGCCGAAAAAAGTTTCTCCACGTGCGCCGGTTCGCCAGCGCCCGAACGCGTCACTCCCCAAACTTTCATCTCGAACGCTTTGGCCCGCTTCGCAACTTCCCTCCCGATCGATCCGTATCCAATGATGAGAAGAATCTTTCCATTCAGCTCCGTCAAATGCTGCGGCTTGTCCCAGATTTCCTGCTGCGCCCAGTTTGCCCGGTCCTGCCCCCGCACCGAGTCGGGAAAATTACGCGCCAGCGCCAACAGCAATCCCATCGTATGCTCCGCCATCGGCACGGAAAAAATCCCACTCGGATTTGTTACCATGATTCCGGAATCGTGCAGCTCCGGATACATCAATTGCGCCACGCCTGCCGCCGTCGAGTGAATCCATTTCAGCTTCTTTGCGTCTTTCAATTGTTCCGCGCGCAGCGAATAGCCCACGAAAATATCCGTGTCAGGCAATTCCTCGGTCAACCGATCGTAGTTCGGCAAATGCACAACGCGCATTTCAGGCCACCGCCTGCATATCGCCTCTGCCATCGCCGGCTTCGGCCTCCACTCCGTAAACGAATGCCAGACACAAATCACAAGTTTTGTTTCTGCAGGTGTCGTGCGGTTCATGGTCGAATTATGAGAGGATGCGCAAATCCGTGCCGGTCATATCCGTGGGCCGAGGCTGCCCCAAGGCGCTGAGCATCGTGGGCGCAATGTCACGGAGCGATCCGCCTGGCTTCAATTGCAGCTTGTCATCGTCGCTCACCAGGATGAGTGGCACGGGATTTGTCGTGTGGTAGGTGTGTGCTCCTCCGGTCGCCGGATCGATCATGGTCTCAGCATTCCCATGATCGGCGGTGATAATCCAGACACCACCGCGAGGTTTCAACGCTTGATAAATCTGCCCCAGGCCGGCGTCCACCGCTTCCACCGCCTTGATCGCCGCTTCCAGTTTTCCCGAATGTCCCACCATGTCGGCATTCGCATAATTCATGATAACGGCGTCGAATTCGCCCTTCTCGATCGCTTTCACCACCGTGTCCGTAATTCCCGCCGCGGACATTTCCGGCTTCAAATCGTAGGTCGCCACTTTCGGCGACGGCACCAGAATCCGTTCTTCGCCAGCGAACGGTTTCTCCACGCCACCGTTGAAAAAATAGGTTACGTGTGCGTACTTTTCCGTCTCTGCAGTCCGCAAGTTCTTGTATTGCAGCTCGGCAAAGACTTGGGCCAGGATGTGTTCCAGTTTTTCCGGCGCAATAACAAATTTCAGCCAAGGCCAGTTCTTGTCGTATTGCGTCATCCCAACGTAAAACAAATTCTTCGGCCGGTTCGCATCCACAAACTTGTCAAAGTCCGGCGCCGCCAGGGCGTAAGTCATCTGGCGGGCGCGATCCGCGCGAAAATTAAAGAAAATCAAAGCATCATCGTCGTGGATTGACCCTACTGGAGTAGCAGGGGCGCCGCGTCCCTTCGTAACTACAATCGGCTTGATGAATTCATCGGTGACGTCCGCTTCATAGCTCCGCTGTAGCGCCGCAATGGGATCATCCGTCCGTGTCTCCGCTTGGCCATGAACCAGCGCGCGGTAGGCCAGCTCGACGCGTTCCCAGCGATTGTCGCGGTCCATCGCGTAGTAGCGCCCGACAAGTGTGGCAATCTCGCCGATGCCCAATTCGCGCATCTTCTGCTGCAATTGCCGCACGTAGTCGCGCCCGCTGTTCGGCGGCGTGTCGCGCCCATCCATGAAACAGTGGACAAACACTTTTTCTACTTTTTGCTGCTTGGCCATTTCGAGCAGGGCAAACAAATGTTGAATGTGCGAGTGCACGCCGCCGTCGCTGAGCAAGCCGACAAAATGCAGTTGTCGTGCGCGCCCGCGCTCTATCGCTTGCAGAAACAGCGGCACGTTCTGCAATTGCTTGTTGGCAATCATCAAATCGATCCGCGTGATGTCCATGTGCACGATGCGGCCCGCGCCCATGTTCATGTGCCCCACTTCGCTGTTGCCCATTTGCCCATCGGGCAATCCCACGAACGGCCCGGACGTATGAATCAAGGTATTCGGAAATTTCTGAATCAGCTCGTCGTACGCCGGCTTCTTCGCCAGCGCAATGGCATTCCCCTTCGCCTCCGCGCGGTATCCCCATCCATCCAGCACCGTCAACACAATTGGTTTCGGCCGTTTGCTCATCGGGTTCCCGTCGAGAATTCGCGCAATGCGTCGACGAGTCGCTCCACTTCTTCGGCGGTGTTGTAATGGACGAGGCCGACTCGCAAGACGCCGCCGTGTTGCTCGACACCGAGGCGCTCGGAAAGATTCAGGGCGTAGAAATTGCCGTCCCAGGTGAAGATTCCGCGCTTGCCAAGAAACGTCGCAATCTCTGTTGGATTGTGATCGCCGAGGCGAAAAGACAGCGTCGAGCAACGTTCGTCGAATCGCGCCGAGTCGGTGATGCCGAAGATTCGAATTCCGGGAATGGTTTGCAATCCCACCATCAACCGGGTCAGCAATCCGGTTTCGTATTCGTGTGTCGCGCGGTAGGCTGCTTGCAACGCCTCGCGGCGGCTTTTCACTGAGTGGTCGCAATGCCGTCCCAGGTCGGCGATATAATCCACGGCCGCGCCGATCCCGGCGATTAGTTCTTGCACTTGCGTTCCTGTTTCCCAACATTCGGGGGAAGTGTTCGTGGCTGGCCGCACTTTGTAGGGCTTGAAATTTTCGAGGTGTTCGTGTTTCCCGTAAAGGGTCCCCATGTGCGGCCCGAAGAATTTGTACGGCGAGCACACCAGGTAATCGCAATCCAAGGCTTTAACGTCGATCAGGCCGTGAGGGGCGTAATGCACGGCATCAACAAACATCAGAGCACCCACCGTGTGCGCGAGCCTCGTAATTTCGGCGATGGGATTGATGGTACCGACCATATTGGAGGCGTACCCCACGGCAACCAGTTTCGTTTTCGTGGAAATCTTGCGCTTCAAATCATTCATATCCAGCGTGCAATCGGCTTCGCGAATATCGACCTGCTGGATCGCCACGCCTTTTTCTTCCAACGCGCGCCACGGCGCGACGTTTGCGTCGTGGTCCAGCGTGGTGACCACGATTTCGTCGCCGGGTTTCAGTTCCCTGCCGATCGCTCGCGCGAGCGCAAACGTGATGGTGGTCATGTTCTGCCCGAAGACGACCTCGTTCGGAGAGCAATTGAAAAAATCCGCCATCGCCGCCCGTGTTGAAAGAATCATTTCATCGTTGCGCCGGCTGGTGAGAAACGCGCCGCAGGTATTCGCATTGGCGCCCAGAAAATAATATTGCACGGCGTCCATAACCTGCTTGGGTACTTGCGTGCCCGCCGGCCCGTCCAGAAAGGCGGAGCCGTGGTGGTTGTACTGTAGACTCAGCGATGGAAATTGTTCCCTCACCCAGGCGATATCAAATGATTTTGTTTCGGAACTGTGCATCACTGGTGTGCTCATGGTCTCTTTCCCAACCGCGAATGGTTGTGATCTCAGGTCCGATAGTTTCTCACACGTGATGCGTTCCTTGTAAGGCATGGCATCCAAATTGGGAACACATTTTCCCGGGCACCTTGTCCGTGCCGAATTTACCCCGGTTCGCCCGTGATACGATGGTTGTGGTTGTTCCTCACTCATGCCGCTTTGGCGCCGGCTATAAATCAAAAGAGCGGCCTGATGCAGGCCGGCTTCGCGCCACGTTTCTCCTTGAGGTGAATCGTGCCTGAGACTACCCCGCCGACCGAGCGCACGCTTGTGGTGCGTGAACCGCATCGCGGCGCGTACGATCGCGAAACCATCGACAAGATCCTCGACGAAGGCTACGTCTGCCACGTCGGATTCACGGCCGACGGCCAGACCTACGTAATTCCCACGCTTTTCGCGCGCATTGGCGACGCGATTTATTTCCACGGCTCCGCCGCTAGCCGCATGTTGCGCAACATCAGTGGGGGAATTCCTGTCTGCGTCACGGTGACTCTCACCGACGGATTCGTGCTCGCACGCTCCGTCTTCAATCACTCCATGAACTACCGCTCGGTCGTGGCGCTCGGCAAGGCTACCCTCGTCGACGCGCCCGAAGAGAAGCTTGAAGCGCTGCGTGCGTTTACAGAAAAAATAATTTCCGGCCGCTGGAACGATGCGCGGCAGCCAACTGAAAAAGAATTAAAAGCCACGAGCATACTGCGCCTGCCGCTCACGGAAGTTTCCGCCAAGATCCGAAGCGGTCCCGTGGAAGATGACGCGGAAGACTACGCGCTGCCGGTCTGGGCAGGAATTATTCCGCTTTCACTCACACCCAATGCGCCGATCCGTGACGAGCGGTGCGATCCATCGATTCCTACGCCCGCCTACGCTGCGCAGTACAAGCGGTGAATCATGGCAGACTTCACTCCTGCAGCGATTAAGCCGACCGTAGCGATCGCCGCTCTCGAAGCGCTGGATATTCGCGTAGGAACCATCGAGCGCGTCGAGGAAATTCCGCGTTCCGACAAACTCATGAGGTTGACCGTAAATTTCGGCGACCATTCGCGAACGATTTTGGCAGGCATCAAAAAAGAGCGGGAAAATCCGCGTGAAATCGAAGGACGCCAGGCCCTTTTTATTGTGAATCTCGAACCGCGCAAAATGGCCGGTGAGATTTCCGAAGGCATGTTGTTCGACATTGGCTACGCCGATGGGGTCACGCCGGTTCTCTCTGTTCCGGAACGGCCGGTACCGAACGGCACGCGCGCCGGATAAGAATTATCCTTGCACGGCGCGTAGGAAATCGGCGAGCAGGCCATAGGCGGTCGCTTCGACTCCCGGATTGTGCTCGACAATCGAAAAGCTGAATACATCCAGGTCAAAACGAATCGCTGAACTCGTGCCTTCCAGATTCGCGAGCGGGTCGGAAGCAAGGAGCAGTTCCGGCTGCACAGTGCAAGCCGCGCCGTCGCCGCGGCGTTCCGCGCGGCAAACAAGTTTGTAACGCATCCCCGCACCGCGCACCGAGCGAATTTTTTCTTCGCTGAGATCGCGGATTCCGGTGCGCTGCACGTGATCGAGGTTTACAGGCACACCCATCAACACAATGGCGAGCGCGGCGACTTTGATCGCAGCATCCCAGCCGTCGAGGTCCGCCGCCGGATCCGTTTCCGCCACGCCCATGGTTTGGGCGCGTTTCACCGCTTCGTCGAGCGAGCGGCCTTTTTCAATTTCTGTAAGAACCACGTTGGTGGTGGAATTCAGGACGCCGGAGAATCCCTGCAGAACCGTGGCGGGCAAACCCAGGGGGAACAGCGAAAAAATCGGCACGCCGTCCATGACGGTCGCTTCGTAGGAAAAGCTTTTCTTTTTTTCGTGGGCGAGTGCCGTGAGTTCGCGAAAAGCATGCACGATCGGCCCTTTATTCGCGGTGATCGCATGCGCTCCGAGTTCGAGAGCAACCTTCAAGTGTTCGATGGCAGGCTGACCCGTTTGCGCGTCAAGCGAACTGGCTTCAAACAAAACGTCCGCACGCGATCTTTCGAGCCATTCGCGAACGTCACGGCAGGGCTGGGGCGGGGGAGCAGGCCAATGGGCATTCAGGATGGCGAGTGGATTTAACCCTTCGGGGTCGGCGACCCAGCCGGCGCGGCGGGTCGCTACACCGGTCAGCCGCCAGCGTACGTCATAGCGGCGGCGCAGCTCGGTTTCCTTGGAGACCAGCAAACGCAGCAGCTCACGGCCGACGTTGCCGAATCCAACGATCGCGAGGTTATAAGAAGGGATGGCTACACTCTTTCCAGGTCAGTGTGCGGTCGCAGCCATCAGTTTTGCGGCGGCGGAAGAAATCAGCGCGGCCTCATCTTGCAGCACACTTGCGACGACGATGATCGCTTCGTCGGCCTCTTTCCATTTTTTTAGCTCGATGGATTCGCGGACGGCGGGGACCGTCTTGACGCCGTAACCGGTGTAAAAACCGGGAGCGTAAAGCTGGTGCTTGAACCACGGGCGATTGGGAAGGCCCTCGGCATTGGTGAATCTGCGTTCACTGTCGATGAGCATCTTGTTGACCGCCGCGAGGGAGGCGGAAGAGAGTGCGGCGCCGCCATTGGCGTTGGCTTGTTCGAGAGCTTTTCGATATTCCCCAGCGCTGCGATTGATGGCATCCACGGCGTTTTCCATCGGAGCGAAATTAAGGTGCGGGGGGACGGCTTCGACGGACGGAGGAACCAAAGGCTTCTTTGGATCATCGGTGGCCTTAAAAACTCCCTCCTCGATTTCCTTGTTGCGCTCCTTGATGTCGTCCTGCATTTTTTGCGAAAGAGTTTTCAACTCCTTCAAGTAGGTTTGCACCGTGTCGGATAGATTTCCAAATTCGAAGGGAAGCAAATCGGCGTCCGCCAAACGCATGATGGCGGTGCCTCCGGCTTGTGCAAGGGCGCGGCCGTACACAAAATCGGTATCGCTGAAATGCGTGTACCAGTAGAAATCGTCGTAGATAGAGTGGTAGATGCCGCCTTCATCTTCGCCGCCGAAGCCGATGTTGAGGGAAGCAACACCGTCGTGCTGCAAAAACGCGGTGTAGTCCGACCCGGAGCCGAGGGCCGGAATGCGCAAATCGGGGCGCTTGCGAATCTCCTCACGCTGCTCGGGAGTCTTGGCGTTGGCAATTTCGTGCAGGCGCTGGCGCTTCCAGGCGCTCAATTTCGTTTCCGGATCGGAAATGTCGTGCGCGATATCGTTGCTGAATTTCTCTAGTGTGTGCGAGCCTTCGACACCAAGGTAGCCGCGGCCATTGCCATCGGAATTGATGTACGCAACGCCGTGGGCGCGCAATTCGTCGTAGTGCTGCTCGGCCCACTCGGTGGAACCAAGGAGCCCGGGCTCTTCACCATCCCACGCGCAATAAATGATGGTGCGCTTGGGTTTCCAGCCGGACTTGACGAGCTCGCCCAACGCGCGGGCTTCCTCCATCAGGGCCACTTGCCCGGAGATGGGATCTTCCGCGCCGTTCACCCAACCATCATGATGATTGCCGCGAATCACCCACTCATCGGGAAACGTTGCGCCAGGAATTTTTCCGATGACGTCGTAAAGGGGCTTGATGTCCCAGTTCGATTTCACCTTGAGGTGAACTTTCGCAAGGCCGGGGCCGACGTGATAGGTGATGCCGAGGCCGCCGCGCCATCCGTCAGGAGCTACGCGGCCAGTCAACGCCGCAAGCAGAGGCTGCGCGTCGGCATAGGAAATTGGCAGCACTGGGATTTTCGTGATCGTTGGGGCGTCTTCGATTTTCAGGCGCTTGGCATCTTTGGTGGCACCCACTCCAGGCGTGAGTGGGTCCCCAGGATAGAACGGCATATCCGCGACACTGCCTCGCTGGACTCCATCCAGCGGGCGAAAGGGTCCGGCAGGGAAAGTTTCTCCCCGGACAAAGCCGTCTTCATGCGGGTCGGAGTATATGAGGCAGCCGAGAGCGCCGTGTTCGGCGGCCACTTTAGGCTTGATGCCGCGCCAGGAGTGGTAGTAGCGGGCGATGACAATTTTGCCTTTTACCGAAATGCCCATGCGGTCGAGCTGTTCGTAGTCTTCGGGAATTCCGTAGTTGACATAGACGAGAGGAGCTGTGACGTCTCCGTCGATGGAGTACGCATTGTAGCTGGGAAGCTGCTCGGACTTCTGATCTGACGTAGGGTCTTGGGACAGCGCCGGCTCCTCAAGCTTGGCGACAAACTTCGGGCCGCCTTCGACAAGTTCGACGAGGCGTTCTTTGGGCGTGGGAAAGAGGACGTCAAACTGTTCGATGTGCGTATCGAGACCGAACTCCTTAAACTTCGAGGCAATCCATTCGGCGTTAGCCTTGTCGGCCTGCGACCCAACATGGTGCGGGTGGGCCGAGAGTTTTTGCATGTAAGCTCGCAGATTGTCGGGGCTGGGAATGGCGCGGAGCTTTTCTTCCCACTGCCGTTCGGTGCGGGAAGATTCGGTAGAGTAGCCGAAGAGAGGCTGCTCGTCGGCGGCAACATGGCTGCCGATGGGAGCAAGCGAGATTCCGACTAAAAGAAGAAAGGATGCGATGGCGACAGAGCGGTTCATTGTTCCCCCAGAACGAGGAGGTATTTTGCCTGAAGACGAGGGGGATTGGAAATCAAGGAATTATTCAGCGAATGGGTTTAGACATGAGGATGTAGTGGCAGGGGACCTTAACGGGGACATCGGGGGCGAAAGGGGCGGAGCCGGTTTCGAGGTAGCCAAGATGGCGATAGAAGGCGGGGAGGGGTGTGCGTGCACTGATAACGCGAAGGTCGATGGCGCGGCAACCCGCGTCGCGAAAGCAGCTCTCGGCGGCATCCATTAATTTTCGGCCGAGGCCGGTGCCCTGTCGCGGAGGGTCAACGCCGAGCAAGCCCAAGTAGCCTCGGTCGCCACGAAGTTCGACATAAACGCAACCGGCAAGGCCTGCGGTATCATCGGCAACGAGAAATTTACCTTTGGCCATGTAGGAGCGAACGCCTTCGGCGTCGATGCGGTCGCCATCGATAAAGGGAAGTTCAACGCGGAAAGCGGAGTTGATCAGGCGGACGAGGGCTTCCGCGTCCGCAAGAGAGGCCACGCGGAAGTCCAAGGGATAATCCTGGAAAGCTTTGTTGGCGGCATCCTCCATAGGAGCAACGGCATTCTAACCTGTAGCTGGATGAATTCCAGCTTGGGAGAGTTCGATTTGTAGAGTCAATCTTCTTCCATTCGATAGCGCATGGAAGCTGCTGTTAGAATCGGCGAAGGGAAAGGTCCGTGAAACAAGAAAAACTACTAAGACTGCGTGCTGCAATTTGGGCATTCGTGCTGATGGCCGCAGCAGCGTCAGTAGCGCAAGTCAACTCCAGAGGAACTGCCGCGAGACAGGAGTTTTTGAAGAAACTGGTCGCGGCGGCGGTGGAGAGATCGCGTCACACGGTGAGGTATGACCCGGCTTATGTGCGAATTCCCTATCCCGGGGGCGACGTTCCGGCTGATACAGGGGTGTGCACGGATGAAATTATTCGGGCGTATCGCGGCGTGGGTATCGATTTACAGAAAGAAGTACACGTGGACATGGAGCAGAATTTTTCAGCGTATCCCAAGAGGTGGCGAGGGCTTTCGGCACATACCGACGCGAACATCGATCACCGGCGGGTGCCGAACCTGATGGTGTTCTTCAGCCGGAAGGGAGAGAAGTTGGCGATGACGGAGCGTGCGGAGGACTATTCTCCGGGCGAGATGGTGACTTGGGACCTGGGTGGAAATGTGCCGCACATTGGAATTGTGGTGGATCAGAAATCGCCGAGAGGCGGGCGCTTCATGATTTTGCATAACATCGGGCGGGGGCCAAAGATCGAGGACGTATTGTTCAGCTGGAAGATTACGGGGCATTACCGGTATCTTGGACCTTCCAAACTTTAGAAGCGCTTGCGGCCTGAAGGGCGTCGCTACGGTTTAGCGTCTTTGCGGGGCGCAGGTTTGGCAGTGGATGGCTTGGGTGACCAGAAATTGGGATCGCCATCGGAAAAATCTTTGGAGACGTGCGACGTTTCGGGGCTTATGAAATATAAGTTACTCTCGGTGCTGGCGTAAGCATCCTTCGCAATCTGTTCCATGCGTTGAGCGGCTTCTTCGCCTTCCGCTTCGCGAAGGCTTCTCCTCCAATCGAGCAGGTCGTCGTTTTGCTTGAGCGCGTGCATGGGGACAAAAACCAAGAAAGTGGGCGACGGCATGCCCACGTTCACCTGATAAACGACCCAAGGCGTATCCGCCTTGATTTTTTCGTAGGCGCCGCCGAGGATCTTGAAGGCCTCGACGAAATCACTTTCGTGGCCGGGATGGAGCTGGACTTCCAGGACGCGGAGAAAGCGTGCCTTGGAAAAATCGATGGACCGCGGGCGGAAGCCGAGATCGTCGCGGCGCACGGCGATGATGGTCCTTTCGCTGGAAACCAGCGCCTTAAGTTCCTGCTGCAAGCGGGCGAGCTCCGCATGAGTGGCGAAAATCCGGGCCCAGTCGGTGAAGGCGACATCTATGTGTTCGAAGGAATCGAAAGGATCGAAAAATAGCGCCCCGGGCGGACCGGAGATGGATTCGAGATCGATCCAGGAGTTGGGAACGCTCAAGCGGTCGCAAGCGCGTGAGATGGCGACTTCTAATTTTTGACGTTCGCCGGTTTTGGCGGACTTGAACTCTTGATGCACAAGCAAGAGCACTTTCGGCGGCGTGCCCGCGAGGTTTGGAAAGTCTTCGACTTGCGCGGAGGCAATGGAGGAGCAGGCGGATACGAGGAGCATAGTCGACAGGATCAGGCGATGGTTCTTCATAGCACTGCCCTCCGGAGTTTTCTGGCAATTCCGAACGTGGGCCTAGCTCAAGGCGGCTTTGCCGTTGAAGCGGGCGGCGGAGCCTAGTTCCTCTTCGATGCGCAAGAGTTGATTGTATTTGGCGATGCGGTCGGTGCGGCTGGCGGAGCCGGTCTTGATCTGGCCAGCAGCGGTGGCGACGGCGAGATCGGCGATGAAGGTGTCTTCAGTTTCACCGGAGCGGTGGGAAATGATGGAGTTGTAACCAGCCTTGCGGGCGAGTTCGATGGCGTCGATAGTTTCGGTGACGGTGCCGATTTGATTGAGTTTAATGAGGATGGCATTGGCAATGCCTTCGTTGATTCCGCGAGAGAGGCGTGTGGTGTTGGTGACGAAGAGATCGTCGCCGACCAG
>Ga0137409_10001542_pt1 | contig 24910 bp, 30 predicted proteins | sample CZODoug1_16funga_FD_122059 | JGI IMG/M metagenome (GOLD analysis project Ga0137409, IMG submission 122059) | Vadose zone soil fungal communities from Angelo Coast Range Reserve, California, USA - CZODoug1_16fungal (Hybrid Assembly) | ecosystem: Environmental > Terrestrial > Soil > Vadose zone...
ACGTAGGTGCGCATGGTCTTGTCGTCGACCCAGTTGCGTGGGATCGCGTCGACCAGCTTCTTCAGGCGCTTGTGATCCATGACGAGCACCTTGATCGGCATGCCGGTGCGCTCCTCGAGCGCCTTCTCGATCCTGGCTCCGAGCTTCCGGGTGTCCGACGCCGGGGTCGAGAAGATGACGTTGCCTGAGTTGATATAGGTCCGCACGTCTGACAGGCCGAGATCGACGAGGGCCACCTTGATGGCCGCCATCGAGACGATGGCCTTCCCTCCCACGTTGATGCCCCTCAGAAACGCGACATAGACCATCCAGCCGCCAGTTTGACCACTGCACGATCACAAATCAGCCGAAGCTCTTTGTCGGTCTTGCCTTGTGGGCGACCTTCCCCTGCTGGAGGATCCGGATGGCGTTGCCGAAGGGGTCGCGGACGCCCATGTCGGTGCCGTAGAAGTGGTCGGTGGGCTCCTGAGTGAAGTCGGTGACGCCGCGCGACTTGAGGGTCTCGTACAGACCCCGGATGTCGTCCGCCTTGAACACGAGCCCGCCCAGCGCGCCCTTCGCGATCAGCTCGCGGAGGTGCGCAGCGGTGGCTTCGTCATGCACCGGCGGGCCCGGCTCCTCGAGGGAGATCTCGGTGACGTCGCCAGGGACGCGCACCGTCAGCCAGCGGTAGGAACCCTGCTTGACGTCCTGGCCCTTCTCCAGGCCGAGCTTGTTGACATAGAAGTCAAGAGCCTCGTCCTTGTTGAGGACCATGATGGAGGCGACGTTGAGTTTGGTGATCATCGCTCGTTTTCTCCTTTGCGAGACGTGATGGGGATGACCGTCATGCTAGGAGGCCGGCGCCGCGCGGGCGTCTCCAAAACTGCCGTCTTCTTGTCGCGTCCGAAAGGCCGCGCCGCAGACCGAGCTGCGGAGATCCGGCGCCAACGCAGGGTACTCAGATCAGGACGGGCGCCTTTCCTTCGCCACCGGCTTCAGGTCGCCCTTCAAGGCATCCTCATACGCGGCCCACAGCACCCCATAGGCCGCCACCAGTCCTTCGGGGCGGGGCTGGCTCAGGGCCGCTTCGAAGCGCTTGGTGTACGCGTGGTCGCCGAGCTCATCCCGCAGCAAGGCCTGGGTCTGCGCCTCCCATTTCGACGCCGACGCGAGGTCCTTGCGCTTCTCGATCATCAGCCGGCCCCGGTTCATCATCTCCTCCAACCGCGCGACGAAACCGTGCCGGTCGAATCCCTGCGGCGCGCGGGGCGGGCCCTCGCGGCTTACCGTCTTCCACCGCACCGGGCGGCTGTATGACGGAGCCGACGCGGAGGGGCGCCAGCCGGCGGCCGCCCGCTGCCGGTCGTATGCCGCACGTTTGGCGCGGTTTGTCAGAACGTCGTGCGCCAGGTTGATCAACTTCGCATGCTCGAGCGCGTCCGGATGGTTGCCGCGGTCAGGGTGCCAGTACTTGAGCTGCCGACGCCAGGCCGCGTGCAACTCCTTCTCCGTTGCGTCAGGCGGGACGCCGAGCACGAAGTAGTAGTCGGCTAAGGGACGGCGGTCATAGGGCGAGGCCGCACCTCCTTCGTCTCACACGCAGAACTGGGCTATCGAAAGGGCAGTCTCGCACGGCGGCCAGGGCTTGTTGCAAGCCGTATAGCCAGCTGGATAACGGTTATGCAGACAGCTGTTTTTTGGCAACGCTTTGCGCACCTCTGCCCACCGCCTTGTACCTCTGCCCTGTCGCGGTCATCTCCCTAATGGGCGGGAGTGTCACACATCAACCGAAGTAGGTGTAACGCATCAACCGAAGGTGTGTAACCCATCAGCCGAAGGCCTCTTGGGACGTCTCAGCCGAACTTGCACATTGTGATGGTGCTCGTATAGACCTTCGGGTGATGCTTGACGGATCTACTTCGGGTGATCCTTGACACTCCAGTCTGAATCTAGCGCCGCACGGCCGTGCCGTCGGCGTGCAATTTGCGGACGTCACCCCTGCTGGTTCGAGTCACCGTCTTGAGCAGCTCGCTGCCCACCCAGAACTGAAGCAGCCCGTCGGTGACCAGGACGTCACAGGCGCTGCCGCCGAAGTTCTTGCCCACGCTGACCTGCTGGTAGGCCACGCTCACGATTCCGTTCCGAGCCACCCGTCGGCAGACCCACTGCTCACCGTTGCGCTCGGGACGCGGAGTCAACCGATGCTGTGGCTGGCTATCGCCAGCGTGGAAGCGGCTCTCCGGCGTGGCGTCGGCCAATGCCTGGTGCGGACGCTGCGTGTTGTAGTAGCTAACCCATTCGTCCAGTGCCTCCTGTGCGCTCTTCAGGTTGCGGAACACCTGCCTGGTGTCGAATTCGACTCGAAGCGTCTTGTGGAAGCGCTCGATCTTGCCCGTCGTGGTCGGCGAGCGCGGCTCAGTGAGCAGGTGGTCGACCCCGTTCTCACGGCAGATCCGGTCGAATAGGACCTCCACCGGGGGCTGGGCAAAGCGTCCGGTGAACACCTTGCCGTTGTCGGTCAGCACCTGTGCCGGCACCCCGTAGGTGCGCAAAGCTGAACTGAATCCGTCGCATACCGACTGCGTTCGCTCCCTGGCCATCAGCCGCGCCGAGACGCAGTACCTCGAGTGGTCGTCAACGCCGGTCAAGGCCTTCGCCGCGGTCCCATCTGCCAGCAAGAAGCCACCGACGGTGTCCAGCTGCCAGAGCTCCATCGGCGCAGCGCGCTCCCAGCGCTTCCAGGTCTCGCGCCGCCAACGTCGCTGCTGCGGCTCGATGACACCGGCACGGACCAGGCAGCGATAGACAGCGGACTCCGACAGCGCCGGTTCCGCGCCGCCCTTGCGGGTCAGCTCCAACGCCAATCGGCGCGCACCCCAGTAAGGCTTGGCGCGACGCACCTCAAGCACCTTTGCTTGCCACACCGCCGGCATCTGCTGCGGGCTATGTGCCGGCCGATGAGAGCGATTGTTCAGACCTTCCAGCCCTTCCGCCTCATATCGAGCCAGCCAGCCGTGCATCGTTTGCCGGCTGACTCCCCAATCCCTTGCCACCTCGGTCACCGTGCGACCGTCCGCGATTACAGCCAAGACCGCCTTATACCTCTGCTCAGCCACGCTCATCTCCCTCATGCCAGGGAGTGTCAAGAATCAGCCGAAGTAGGTGTAAGGCATCACCCGAAGTAGTGACAACCATCAGCCGAAGGCCTTTTGTCGTCCTTCAGCCGAACTTGCACATTGTGATGGTGCTCGCGCAGGGAGTCGAACCCTGAACCTTGGGATTAAGAGTCCCCTGCTCTGCCAGTTGAGCTACGCGAGCGTGTCAGTGAGGTGGATCGAGTGTCGATTCTAAGGAACCCACGGCATTAACAACCTGGGTTCCAAGGGTGCCGGGCCAACAGTACCGTGCCGACCATGCCGGCGCGGGTCCCGCTAGACGTCGACCTCGAGGACAGGCTCCTGTACGGCCTCACCCCAACGCGGCTGGCCTACCTGGTGATCTCTCTCATAGTCGGGTTCGCGCTCTGGTCTTCGTCGTGGGCCGCGACTCCATGGCGGGCGGGAGCCGCGTTGGCGGTGGTCGTCGCCGGCGCCGCGATTTCGTGGGGACGGTGGCGGGGCAGGCCGGCCGACGCTTTGCTCGTTGACATCGTGATGTTCACTGCAAGGAGCCATCGCATATCGATCAACAAGCGCCTCTTGCGGATGGGGTGACAGTCGACGCGTGATGTCAGAGCTGAACCTCGGTTTGTTTCGCGTCGTCTCACGCGCGCCTACAACGCTCTGGAAAGGAGCATCCGGCGCAACGGTGATCAAAACCGGATCGCTCGGATTCGCCGGCGCGGAGGTGGGTGACCGCGCACGTTGGATCAACTCGTTTCGCCGCCTCCTCGACGGTTTGGATCGCCCCCTTCAGATATTGATCGACGCGATTCCCGGACCTGGTACCGCGAGCCATAGCCACCCACCGCCCACCGATTTCGATGACATGCGTGGGGCTGACATGTCGTTCGTCGACACCATCGCATGCTCGCCGTCGGCGCACCGATACGAGACGACCTTGGTGACACCCGAGGCTGGCGCTGCACGTCTTGAACCGGCTCTCAAGGAGCTCGGAGTGCGTTTCGACCTCTCGAGTTCCTACGCCGAGCCCTGCTTCGGCAAGGAGCTTGCGGATCGCTACCTAGATTCGGGTGGATACAGCCGCACTTGGTACATCGACCGCCTTCCAGGAAGCGAGCTCGAGGCAGGCTGGCTCTACCGCCTCCTGCCGCCCGGCTTGAGGCTGCGTCTCGCGTGGCACGCCACCCCGCTGCCTGCCGCGTGGGTCGTCGATTACCTGCAGCGGCAGTTGATCAACATGCGCGCCACCCGTCTTGTCGAGCATGATGCCGGTAGGGCGGATCCGATCCTTGCCGGAGCCCTGCCGAATGCCGAGGACCTGCAGCGCCGGCTCGCCTCGAGCCAGGACAAGGCCTTCCACGTCGCGGTCTACCTGACGCTCAGTTCGGCGACCCTCGACGAGCTCAAGGCCGGCTCGATCAGGGTCGAGTCCGCAGCCCGCGCCGTTCTCTGCATGCTCCAGCCCTGCACGTTCCGCATGTTTGACGGGCACCTGGCAACACTGCCAATCGGCATCGACCGGCTCGAGCGCAAGCGCGTCCTGGACACTAGCACGCTGGTCACGTTCTTTCCCTGGCTCGAGCCAGACCTGCAGCAGCCGGGTGGTTTGGTCATCGGACGCAACCGCGCGACCGGGGCGCCCGTCCTCGTCGATCCATTCGACGAGCGCCGATTCGCCAACGCGAACATCGGGGTGTTCGGGCACTCAGGCGCCGGCAAGACGTATCTGCTTTCGACGTTGGTGCTCGGCGCGCTCGGGCGAGGCGTCCAGGTTTACATCATCGATCCCGAGCACGAATACGGCGGCCTCGCCAAGCAGCTCGGCGGTGTCGACATCGAGCTGGCACTCGGTTCCGGACACGCGCTCAACGTGCTCGACCTGCGAGCATCGGAGCGTCGCGACGAAGGTTGGCTCGGGCCCGCGGCAGCCGACGCGGTAGACCTGTGCTCGACCATCTGCGGCGGCCTCAACGAATCGGAGCGCGCAGTGGTTGAGAGCGCGGTGCGCGCTGCCTACGGCGAGCTCGATCAGGCCGTGCTGCGTGATGTGGCCGATCGGCTTCCGAGACGATCGCGCCTGGCGACGATCCTGAAGCGATGGGCGTCCGGAAGTCTCGGCCAGATGTTCAGCTCGCCGACCAACGTAGACCTGGACGCTCCGATCGTGTCGTTTGGGATGCGCGAGCTGCGCGACGAGATGGTGGCGCCCGTCCACTACCTGCTCGCGGGAGCTCTTTGGGCGCGAATCAAGCGCAAGGACCATCGGCGGATGCTGGTGATCGACGAGCTTGGTCTTCTCTTCGAAGACCCGACCATCCGTCGATTTGTGGTCAACCTCGCACGGCGGATTCGCAAGTACGATGGCTCGCTGGTTTTCGCAACGCAGAATCCAGGCGACCTGATGAGCTCGGAACAGGGCACGGTCGTCGCGACCAATCCGGCGCTGGTGTTTTTCGGTCCGCAGCGACCCGGCGAAGCCGCCAAGCTGCAGGAATCGTTCCGGCTGAGCATGCAGCAGCGCTCGTTTCTGGAGAGCGCTGTTCGCGGTGAATTCCTCCTCGTGGCGGGGGCGGATCGGCTGGCGGTGCAGGTCGAGGCGCCGCCCTGGCAGGCAGAGACGATGCGTCTGGGCCGCGGCAAGGCTCGACCGCCACCCTAACGCGTAGGCTTAATCGCTGACGTGCGAAGAGTTCTCCACTATCGGTTGCACGGGCTTCCCGAGCAGCGGCTCGAGCGGGTTCACGAACAGTTCGAAGCCCTCGCTGCCGCGCGCACCTGGCGCTGCGACCCGCCCTGGGTGGCCAGCCAGGGCTCGCCGGGCCTGTTCGAGATGGAGTACTTCCGGCACCTGCGCGAAGACGATCGCTCGGAGCTGAGCGCCGGCGGCTTCGTCAAGATGGCCGGCGACGAAACCGACGCCCTGATCATCACGATCTTCTTGAGGGACTTGAGCGCCGAGTACGGCATCCGCACGGCCATCAAGGATGAGGACCATCCGCTGGCCAAGCTCCGGCGGCTTGAGTTCGAATCGGGCCGCCTGCCGAACGGCCAGGCCCTGGAGGACGTGCTCGCCAAGAGGCCGGTGATCAAGAAGGTCCAGGGAGAGCGAATCTTCTTCTATCCACCGACGTTTCGGCTTCACTCGCAAGGCCCGCCAAGCCCCGAATGGGCTTATGCGCTGTGCGGAATCCGCGCCTATGCCCCCACGTTGATGGAGGCGGAGCAGGAGGCGCTCAAGATCCTTCGAGGCCTGGGTCACCTTGGCTCCTGAGAGCGCGGTGGCAACCAGCGGCTCGGTCCTGTCAGCCGACGGAACCAGGCTCGCCTATCGCGCCTGGCCGAAGTCTGGCTCGCCCGCGCTCGCCGTGGTACATGGACTTGGCGAGCACGCCGGCCGTTATGCGCGGTTCGCCGAGGGAATGGCCCATCACGGCATGGGCACCTACGCACTCGATCTGCGCGGACATGGGATGAGCCCCGGCCCGCGTGGGCACGTCGACTCGTGGTCGCAATGGACCGACGACGTGGCGGCGTTTGTCAGCCACATCGAGTCAATCGCAGGCGGTGAGGTCGTGCCCGTCGGACATTCATTTGGCGCTGTCGCCGTCTTGAGCGCCGTGCTCGCGGGCAAGTTGCCCAAAGCAAGGCGCTTTGTCGTCTCGAGCCCGGCGCTGAAGCTCAAGATGGCGGTCGCCGGGTGGAAGCTGACCCTCGGTCCTATCGCCTCGAAGATCGTGCCCCGCCTCGCCCTCGCCAACGAGGTCGATCCGAAGAGTGTGTCAAGGATTCCAGACGTGGTCGAGGCCTACCGAAACGATCCGCTCGTGCACAACAAGATCTCCACTCGCATGGGCGCTGAGTGGCAGGAGGCGACGCGGGACATCCTGTCTCGCGCCAGCCAGATCAAGATCCCGTTCCTGATCCTCGCCGGAACCGCCGACGCGCTGATTGATCCCGCGGGCAGCCGCGAGCTGCACGAGCAGGCGAAATCGACGAGTGAGCTGCGTATGTTGGAGGGAAGGTTTCATGAGCCGTTCAACGACATCGGCAGCGACGAGGTCTTCATGTTGATCGCGGACTGGCTGAAGAAATGACTCTCGACCCAGGCTCCTGGATCTCCTGGATCATCGTCGGGCTGATCGCCGGGGCGATCGCGGCCCGCGTGGTGGCGGGTCGTGGCTTTGGCTGCCTCGCCGACATCGTCGTCGGCGTCGCGGGCGCGTTGATCGGCGGCTTCTTGTTGGGGGCTGTCTTCCACGTGACCGGGACCGTGGGTTTCTGGGGCAGCATCATCGTCGCCTTCATCGGCGCCGCGGTGTTGCTGTCAGTCCTGAAGCTGATCTCCGGAGGCCGACTCTAGCCGGCTGCCGCGCGTACCTCTTCCCGTGCCGTCGCTTCGCTCTGGACGCGCGGCCGTCGCCTGATGAGCAAGGCGGTGAATGCGGTCAACGCGAGGACGGCGATTGGCAGCACGAGGGTTTGCTTCATCGCGTCGATATAAGCGCTGACGAAAACATCGTGTGCCAGGGCGGTGAGCTGCTGCTGCACCCCGGCGGGCAAGCCCGCCGGAAGCTTCGCTCCGTTCTGGCCGGTGCCGATCTGAAAACCGTTGGCGGCCACCGAGCTGAACGCCTTGACGAACTGGTCCCGGTAGGCCGCCGGCAGGGCCGCGGCGTGACTCACAGCCTGGTCGTGCAGCGTGATGGCGAGCCGGTTTTGAAGCAGGGCGCCGACGATCGCACTACCCACCGCGGCGCCGACCTGGCGCGTCGTGTTGAGCACGCCTGAAGCCGCGCCGGCCATGCGAGGCGAGATGTTCCGCATGGCGACGGTGGTCATGGGCGCGAAGGTCATGCCCATGCCTGCGCCGGCCACGATTGCGGGCACCAGGAAATTGATCCAGGTTGAATCAGGCCCGGCAACAAAGGTCAAGGTTCCGAATCCGACCGCGAAGACCAGGACCCCGGTCATGAGGATGTACTTGCCCCCAATGCGGTCGGCCAGCCGCCCAGCGAACGGCGCCACCACCATTGACGTGAGCGACATCGGCGCCAGCGTGAGGCCGGCGGTCAGTGCGGTGAAGTCGCGCACCGACTGGAGGTAGATCACGATGGGCAGAAACAGGCTCATCATTCCGAAGGCGATCGCAGCTGCCATCCAGTTGGCCACGGCGAAGTTCCGCTCTTCGAACAGCGAGAGGGGGACCAGCGGCTCGGGCTGGTATCGCTCCCAGATCACGAACAGGACCAGCAGCACCGCGCCGGCGGCGATGACTTCGGGAATCGTGATCACATACGAGCCGATCTCACCCCAGTTGAACCGCTCGCCTTCGATGAGCCCAAAGATCATTCCAAACAGTCCGCCCGTCGCGAGGATCACGCCCAGGATGTCCCATCCGTGGCGGCGGCCGGGCCGCAGGTCGGGAATGATGGCGAAGGTCGCGACCAGCGCAGCGACCCCGATCGGGACGTTGACGAAGAAGATCCACCGCCAGTCGATGTAGGTGACGATGGCCCCGCCGAGGGTTGGTCCGGCGAGGGTGGCCAGGCCGGCCACGCCGGCCCAGATTCCAAAAGCCGCCCCGCGGCGATCGGGCGGAAACAGGCTGGTGAGGATGGCCAGCGTCTGAGGCGTCAACAACGCACCGCCTACGCCCTGCAGGATGCGGGCCACGATCAGCTGGTTCGCATCCTGGGCAAAGCCGCACAATGCCGACGCGACCGTGAAGATGGCCAGCCCGATGGCGAACAGGGTGCGCTGGCCGTACAGGTCTCCAAGCCGCCCTGCCGTGATCAGCAGCACGGCGTAGACGAGGATGTACGAGTTCAGCACCCACAGGATTTGGTCGAGGGTCGTGTTGAGCCCCGCGCTCATGGCCGGGATCGCCACGTTGACGATCGTGGTGTCCAGCATGATCATGAAAAATCCCGTGGTCAAAACCGCGAGCACCAGCCACGGATTAGTTGAATTAGCGCGTGATTCAGGCATACCCAACTCTCAACTGCTTCCGTCGTCGATCGATTCCACGAGCGGCTTTTCATACCAGGCGACGTCCCAGTAGCGGCCGAACTTACGGCCCTGTTCGGTGAAGTGAGCGATCCGCTTGAACTTGAAGCGCTCGTGCAGGCCGACCGACGCCGGATTGGGCAGTGCGATGCCCGCGTAGGCCCGGTGCAGGTCCTCGCCCTCGAGCGCCTTGAACAGCTCTTCGTAAAGTCGGGAGCCGGCGCCGCGTCCGACCGCCTCGGGAACGAGGTAGACGCTGGTCTCGACTGAGGTCTCGTATCCAACTTTCGGCCGGAAGCGGCTGCTGCACGCGTAGCCGATCACCTTTCCCTCAGCAATCGCGACCAGAAGCCGGTAGCGCCCGCTGGCGCCATAGTGGGTAAACCACTCGCGCCGGGCGTCGACGGTCATCGGCTCGATGTCGAAGGTGTAGTGACTTTCGACCACGTACTTGTTGTAGATGTCGTTCACCGCGCCGAGGTCGTCGGCGGTCGCCGGCCGGATGTCAACTCTCGCGCTGACCACGATTTCAGTCTATTTCGACCGGATGATTCGATCCTTGTCATCAGCCCACAATGGAGTCATGGATCGCATCCTTCTCGAGGGCATGTCCTTCCACGGGCGCCATGGTGTGCGGCCTGCCGAGCGCGAGCAGCCGCAGGAGTTCAAGGTGAACGTGGAAGTCGATTGCGACCTGAGCGAGCCCGGTCGCACCGACCGGATCGAAGACACGATTGACTACCGGCGAATCCGAGCGATCGCCAAAGAGGTGATCGAGGGCGAATCGGTGAAGCTCATCGAAGCGCTCGCCGCGCGAATCGCCGGCCGTGTCCTCGAGCTGCCGAGGGTGGCGGAAGTCTCGGTCCGAATCGCCAAGCGGCCTGAAAGCCTGCTGCCGATCGATGCGGCCGCGGTTCGCATTACAAGGACGCGCGTATGACAATCGCGTATTTCGATTGTTTCGCGGGCATCTCAGGCGACATGACGCTGGGTGCGCTGATCGACTCAGGCGCCGACCGAGCGCTGCTTGACGCGACGATCGAAGCTCTCCGGCTCGGCGACGAGGCCAGCATCGATGTTCGCCACGAAACTCGTGGACACGTCGGCGGTACAAGGGTCGTGGTCCAGACCGTCGACCGCGTCGAACGAACAGTGCCGGCGCTGCGCGGGATCGTCGAGGACGCGGACGCGCCCGACCGTGTCAAAGCCCCGGTGCTCGACGCCATCGATCGCCTGGCGCGCGCCGAAGCCCGCCTCCACGACGTGGCCGAGGACCAGCTCCATCTGCACGAGCTCGGCGGCGCCGACACCCTCGTCGACCTGATGGGCGCTTTCTGGCTCCTCTACGGCCTGGATGTCGACCAGGTGTATTCGTCAGCGCTGCCGGCGCCGCGGGGCCGCCTGGGCCAGATGCCGCTGCCCGCCCCGGCCAGCGTTCGTGTCCTCGAAGGGACCGGGGCGGTTTTCGAGGCGACCGACACTGAGCTCGAGCTGGTCACCCCCACCGGGGCGGCCATCCTTGCCGCGGGAGCCAGGTTTGAGCGCCCGGCGATGTCGCTTCGATCGATCGGCTATGGGATCGGCGCCCGCGAAACTCCAGGCAACGCCCTCGCGGTGTGGATCGGCGACAGGATCGAGAGCCGGACGGGCGTGACGCTCATCGAGACGAATATCGACGACATGGCGCCAAACCTCGTGGCCGCGTTGTGCGAAGACCTCATGGAGGCGGGTGCGCTCGACGTGAGCGTCACTCCAGCCCTGATGAAAAAAGGACGAGCGGGCCACCTCATCACCGTCATGTCGCCGCCTGAGCTGGTCGCGCGGCTGGCAGACCACCTTCTGCGACACTCGACCACGTTGGGCGTACGCATGTCGACCGCTCAACGGGTGACGGCACAGCGAAGGATCATCGAGGTCAAAACTCGGTTCGGCAGCGCCCGCGTCAAGGTCAAAGAGCTCGACGGGAAGCCACTCGACGTGGCGCCTGAGTACGAGGACTGCCGGCGGATCTCGCGCGAGACCGGCGTCGACCTCCGTGAAGTCATGCGAGTGGTCTCCGATGCGGCACGTAAGGAACTCGATCTAGGCTAGCCGCGTGACAGCGCGCGTCCTTGATGGAAAAGCCGTGGCGAGGCAGATCTTCGACGAGATCTCTCGCGCAGTCGCCGCCCGGGTGTCTGCCGGTGGTTCGCGGCCAAAGCTCGCCACCGTGCTCGTCGGCGACGACCGGGCTTCGGTGCAATACGTCGAGCTGAAGCAGAAGAATGCACGGCAGGTGGGCATCGAGTCGGAGGATCATCGCCTGCCGGCGAACACGACGACCGGAGAGCTGCTGAACCTGGTCGTTCGTCTGAATGCGGACGAAACCGTGAGCGCGATCCTTGTGCAGCAACCCGCGCCCCGACAGATTGACATGGCTCAGGTCGTCCTCGCGTTCGATCCCGTGAAGGATGTCGACGGATTTCACCCGATGAATGCCGGCCGGGTCGCGCTCGGGATGCTGGGAGGGGTCGAGCCGTGCACGCCGGCCGGCATCATCGAGCTCCTCGATCGAGCAGGCATCCAGATCGAAGGCGCGAACGCGGTCGTCGTCGGGCGGAGCAACCTCGTGGGCAAACCTACCGCGCTGCTCTTGTTGAGGCGCAACGCCACGGTGACCATCTGCCACACAAAGACCCGGGACCTGGCCAGTCACACGCGAAACGCAGACCTCCTGGTCGCAGCAGCCGGCAAGGCCAACCTGATCACCAAAGACATGGTCAAGCCAGGTGCGTCGGTCATCGACGTCAGCACGAACTGGTCGGGCGGCCGCCAGGTGGGCGACCTCGGTCCGGGCGTCGACGAGGTGGCCGGCTGGCTGACCCCCAATCCAGGCGGCGTGGGGCCGATGACCCGCGCGATGCTGATCAAGAACACCTACGAGGCCGAGGTCAGGCGCCGGCCATGAAGCCGTCGATCGAGGCACAGCGACTGGTCAGCGGATTCCGGGCGTACATGATGATGGTGGCCGCCTGCCGGCTCAAACTCCCAGACCTGCTGGCCGCCGGCCCAAAAACCGCCGGCGAGCTGGCGGCTTCAAGCGAGACACATGCTCCATCAATGCAGAGGCTGCTGCGGGGGTTGGTGGTTTGGGGTGTTGTTGCCGAGATGCCGGATGGAAGGTTTGCTTCGACTCCGATTTCCGACGACTTTCGGTCAGACCGACCCGGCCTCCGCAACCTGACCATCATGCTCAGCGAGGAGGGGTATGAGGCCTGGGGCGAGCTCATGTACACGCTGCGGACTGGAAAGCCCGCCTATGAGCACCTCTATGGCAAGAGCCACTTTGAGAGGCTGGCTGAGGAACCGGAGATGTCGGCACATTTCAATGCCGCCATGGTCGAAATATCGGCTCGCGTGGCTCGCGCCTTCATCACATCGTTTGATTTCACAGGAGTAAGCACAGTGGTGGATGTCGGCGGGGGCAACGGCGGGATGTTGCTTGCCGTACTTCAGGCTCACCCGCGGATGCGCGGGATCCTGTTTGACCTTGCGCAAGGGCTTGCGGGCGCCCACGAAACCCTGGCGGCGGCAGGCGTCGCAGACCGGGTGACGCTGCACGAAGGAAGCTTTTTCGAGGCGGTGCCATCGGGCGCCGACCTTTACATGCTCAAGTCGATCATTCACGACTGGGACGACGAGCGGGCGCTGGCCATCCTTCAAACGTGCCGGCGGGCGATGGTTGGCCGGGCGAGACTCGTCCTGTTGGAGCGAAGGTTCCCGGAACGGATCGAGAACGCGGACGAGATGTTGACCACTGTGATGGGTGACCTTCAGATGATGGTCGTGCTGGGTGGTAAGGAGCGGAAGGACAACGAGTATCGAGAGTTGATGGCTCAAGCCGGCCTGCGCATGACCCGAGTGGTTCCAACCGAAACCGAATTCGCGGCGTTCGAAGCAGTCGTCGCGTAGCGCAGATCCGTTGACGTACGAGGAGGCTCTCGCCTACATCTCGAAGCAGGGTCGCTTTGGGATGAAGCTGGGCACGGAAAGGACGCGCGCGATCCTCGATCGTATGGGCAGTCCCGACCGAGGCCTCCGCGGCGCACTGATCGCGGGCACCAACGGCAAGGGGTCGACAGGCGCAATGCTCGCTTCGATCCTGCGGGCGGCCGGACGCGACGTCGGGTTCATGCCCAAGCCTCACTTGATGTCGTACACGGAGCGCATCGAGGTGAACGGCTCTGCAATCACCGAAGCCGAATTCGTGGCAATCCTCGAGGCGCTGATCCCGACGCTCGACAGCGTGGCGGGCGAGATGGGCCAGGCCACCGAGTTCGAGATGCTGACCGCGATGGCCCTCGCCTTCCTGGCGCCGCGGATCGACCGGCTGGTCTGTGAGGTCGGCCTCGGGGGAAGGCTCGATGCCACGAACGCGTTGGACCTCGGGGTCGCGGTGATCACCAACGTCGACCTCGATCACCAGAAATATCTTGGAGACACCATCGAGCAGATCGCTCACGAAAAGGCAGCGATCATCAAGCCATATGACAAGGTCGTCACCGGCTGCGAAGGCGTTGCGCTCGCGATCGTCGAGGAGCACGCGCGCCCGGCGGCTGCGCCGGTGTGGGCTCTGGGTCGAGACATTCGCGTGGAGTCGAGGTCGCGTGGATGGGACGGCCACATCGTGAATGTGAAAGGTCCGGGGTTCGAGCACGCCGAGCTGACGCTGCCGCTGGTCGGTGACTACCAACCCGCCAACGCGGGCCTCGCGACCGCTGTCGCCCATCTACTGGACGAGGTCACCGACGATGACGTCCGCAAGGGCCTCCAGTCCACGCGGTGGCCAGGACGTTTGCAGGTGATCGCCCAGAAGCCGCGTGTGATCCTCGATGGCGGCCACAACCCCGCCGCGATGATCAAGGCCGGGGCAAGCCTTCGCCGGCTGATCGACGACGAACGGCTCATTGCGGTCTTCGCCATGCTCAGCGAGCGCGATCCGGTTCAGCTTCTTGCCGCGCTTCGAACTCTGAAGCCGGACGGTGTCGTGTTCACCGAGCCGGCGAGCGCCGCCGGTCACGCCATCGCGGCTGAGCTCCTGGCCAAGACTTACGGCGCCGATGCCCACGCTGTGGTTCCGGCACCCGCGGCCCTGCAGCGCGCCCGCGACCTGGCGGGACCTGGGGGCAACGTGCTCGTGTGCGGGTCGCTGTATTTGGTGGGGGAAATACTCGCCCTTAGCGGCTAGTCAGCAGGAACCGGCCGCAGAGAAAGACGCTGCCGGCGATCATCGGCAGGAGGATGACAAAGCCCAGCGCTGCCCACTGCCAGCCCGCTGAGATGAAAAGCCCACCGAGCAATACCGCAGCCAGGGCGAGGCCGCCCGCCCCGATCGCCAGGTCTCGAGCGGATGGCGGCCGGGCGGGAGGCGGTGGAACGGTCGGAGCATCTGGCCTTGACGCGGGCCGAGGTCGGGCGATCAGGCCGTAGAGGACCAGGCTCACGCCGGCGAGGCCGGAAAACAGGGTGACCACCTCCGCGATCAGGCCTTCGCGTGTGTCCGCCACGCGTGTCGCCGCCGCGAAGGCCACAACGATGAATGCGATGCCGGCAATCAGCGACAGCCAGCGCATTCAGCGAGAGGCGGCGAGGATCTTGGCCCTCAGTCTTCGCATGCCGTTCAGCCAGCGGTCATAGTCGTCGGCCTTGCGCTGGAAGTAGTCGGCGACCTCAGGGTGCGGAAGGATCAGGAACTTCTCGTCTCGGACTCCCTTCAGGACGGCCTCGGCCACGGCCTCAGGCTCCAGGGCGTTGTCCGTGAGGAACTCGAGACCCACCCTCCGCTCGGCGGCCAGCATGTCCGTCTTCACTCCCTGCGGGCAGAGGCACGAAACCCGGATTCCCTGTTCGCCATGTGCGATCGACAGCCATTCGAAGAAGGACAGGGCGGCTGCCTTGCTCACGCCATAGGGTGCGGCGAAAACGTGGTTGAGCAGGCCGGCGGCCGAGACGGTGCCAAGGAGATAGCCCTCGTTTCGGCTCAGCATTCCTGGCAGCACATGGCGTGCGACGAAGACGTGGCTCATCACGTTGACGTCCCAGATGCGCTGCCACTGATCGTTCGGCGCCTCGGGCCCGCCGCCGACAGCGATCCCGGCGTTGGAGCAGAAGATGTCGATCCGGCCGTGCCCGCCCTCCACCTCGTCGATCAGCTTTTTTACGTCTGACTCGCGCGAGACGTCGCACCGGACCGCTGTGCCTCCGACCTCGCGAGCCGTCGCTGTAGCTCCGTCGAAATCGACGTCCGCGACGATCACAGCCTCGGCTCCGGCGCCCGCGAAGCCTTTGGCGAGGGCGCGGCCGATGCCTTTGGCTCCTCCGGTGACGACGATCACTCTGCCGGCCGTGTCCACTGGGGACCACTATCGCAGAGCGAAAAATCGGCGCGCGAAAAATTTCTTGTGGAAAACACCCGACGCCTACTTTCGGAGACCTCCGATAGCGCATAGAATCACTCCCCATGGTCGGAGGGGGCCTTGACTACAGCGCGTCCTTTCAGCGCGCGATCGAGCTGATTGGCAAGCGCTGGACCGGGGCGGTGGTCAAGGCGCTTCTCCCAGCCCCAGCTCGGTTCAACCAATTGCTCGCTGGCATACCTGGGATCAGCGACCGCGTTCTGACCGAGCGGTTGCGCGAGCTGGAGACCGAAGGCCTTGTCGAGAGGCTTGTCGACCCAGGACCGCCAGTGCGTGTGAGCTATCGATTGACGTCGCGAGGTAGAGCTCTGGAACCAGTGCTGGCCGCGGTCATGGATTGGGCGGAGAGCTGGCTCACAGCGGCTGCCGCGGCAGTGGGCTGACCGAAACTCGCATAGCTCTGGCGGGCCCTCCCTTGTTTTCCGGTCCCTCCCCCAACCGGCACACCTGCGCCAAACGTATTCCGCGATCGATGTGGACGCAACCCAGGCTGTTAAGAGAACCTGTCTGCTCAACGCGTCACGAACGTCGCTCACCGGGGGTCAAATCACTTGACTGATAGGCTTTACCGAATGCCGATTGGCGACTTCCTCCGCCGCCGGCCCGAAGGGCAGACCTGCCAGGCTTGCGGTTCTCCCTTACCCCACGGCGCGGTGTTCTGTCCATCGTGCGGGGTCAAGACCGACGACCCGCAGGCCGAGCCGCTGCACATCGTCGATCGGACCACGGGACTCTTCAACGACCGCTTCGTCCGCCCTGTGCTCGAGGACGAGCTCGCACGCGCGCACCGCTACCAGCGCAACCTCGGCGTCCTGCTGATCGAGGCCAACGGAACAGGCTCACCCGACGAGGCGCTGAAGCTCATGGCAGCCGCGCTCGCCGGGACAGTCCGCGACGTGGACACACCCGGCGTCATCGGCCGCACGCCTCCGCAGCTGCTCGCAATCCTTCCCGACACCGACGTGGCCGGGACAGCCCACGCCGCCAACCGCGTGCTCTCAGCCGTGAACGAGGCGCTCAAGCAGTCAGGCGGCCAGGCAGGCGTCGGGCTTGTCTGTGTCCGTCCCGGGCAGCGTGTCCGAGCCGGAGCAGTGATCGAGAGCGCCAGCCGCTCGCTGCGCTCGGGCCGTCCGGAGATGATGGGGAAGCCCGCCTGAGCGCGATCGAGATCTACCTCGCCCGCCACGGCGAGACCGAGTGGAGCGCCAACGGCCGCCACACGGGCAACACCGACCTACCACTCACAGCAGACGGCGAAGAGAAGGCGGCCGCTTTAGGCCGGCGGCTGCAATCACTGGGTTTCGAAGCCGTCTATTCGAGCCCGATGCAGCGAGCCCGTAAGACTGCTGAGCTCGCCGGCTTTCCTGACCCTCAGCTCACCGATCTCTTGAAAGAGGTCGACTACGGCGAATACGAAGGCCTGACCTCCAGGCAGATCCACGAGTTCAACCCCAGCTGGGACGTCTACTGGGACGGGTGTCCGGCAGGAGAGACTCCCGCACAGATCTATGCGCGCGCCCAGCAGTTCATCGTTTTCGCCGGCAAGCCGGGAGGCCGGGTGCTTGCCTTCGCGCACGGCCACATCCTCCGCGCCATCGCGGCAGCCTGGATCCGCGCCGACTTGACGGTCGCCTCGGGACTCATGCTGGACGTCGCGACCCTTGGGGTGCTGCGCGACGACGGCCGGCGCGTGATCACGCTCTGGAACTCGCCGCCCTAGCTCTTGCGGCGGAGGCTCCAGGTCCGGCTGCGAACCCCCGCGAGTCCCGCGAACACCAGGTAGGCGGAGGTCTTGACGTCGGCGCGATAGGTGTGCCGCTCGCCGGGATTGATCAGCAGCATCTCGCCGGCGCCGACCTCCCCTGTCTTCGTCCCGTCGTCGAAATGCAGGCGCCCCTCGGTGACGATCAGCGCGACCGGGATCGCGTTCCGGTGCTCGGGCACTTTCTGGCCCGGCTCGAGCCGCAAGCCGACGACTCGCATCGACCCGCAGTCGGCGATCTGCTCAAAACCAAACGGACGATGCTGCTCGCCCGGCGCTGACACCAACCAATCATGCGTCACGATCTCTCCGTGGAGGTTGTTCACGCGACCGGCATCGGAGGCGCTCGCCAGGCGCGCGGCCTCGCGGTCGTCATCGACGTCCTCCGCTCGTTCACCGTCAGCGCCTATGCGCTTGCCGGCGGTGCGCGAGAGTGCAGGCTGGTCACGACCACCGACGAGGCGCGCGCTCTCGCCGCGGCCATTCCGGGAGCAGTGCTGTGCGCGGAGGAGGATGCCCTCCCCGTGCCGGGGATCGCCATCAGCAACTCGCCGACGCAGATCGTTGCGACCGAGCTGACCGGCAGAGTGCTTGTCCAGCGTTCGACAGCAGGAACCCCGGTCGCTGCCGCGGTCCGAGATGGAATCGACATCTTCGCAGCCAGTCTGGTCGTGGCTCGCGCGACCGTACAAGCCTGCCTGTTAAGAGCCCCAGAGGTGCTGACCCTGGTCGCGTCGGCGGACTTTCCGGAGGACCATGCTTGCGCGCTCTACATGGAGGCGATTGCTCGTGGCGAGGAGCCCGATCTCGATCGATTGCTGCAGCCCCTTCGCGAGAGCGAGCGATATGCACGTCTGATGGGCGGCGCGTGGCCAGGCTTCCCGCCGACCGACCTCGAGCTTGCTCTCGAACCCGACCGGTTCAGCTTCGCCATGCCCGCGACCCGGCAGCCTGGTTATCTCAGACTCAGGGCCGAAGCAATTTCCTGACCCGCAAGCTTTCGGGGCTTGCGCGCGTCTACTTCTTTGGGGCTGGGGCGATGCGCAATCACCTGCTTACCGGCGGCATCGCGTTTCTGTTGATCGCCTGCAGCGCGCTGATAGCCGCGTGCGGTGCGCCGGTTGCAACTTCAAACCACCAGAGTTCCTCCGCGTGCTCGGACGCCGGCGCTCCGCATCGCGCCTATGTCGTCGTGCAGCACCAGTCCGGCGCGACGATGCAGAGCTGCGTCGGATTCGGCGGGGTCTTCATCGACGGTCAGACCCTCATGGACCGCTCCGGCATCCAGTACGAGGCTCATGCCGTCAGCTCAGGCAAGGTCGTCTGCCAGGTGGACTTCGAGCCCAGGCAGGTCAGCCAATGCTTTCCGGCCAACCAGCCCTACTGGGCGCTGTTCATCGAGTCCGGGGGCAAATGGACCAGCGCGCCTGGTGGATTCACCCAGGTGCAGCTCCACGACAAAGAGGCGATCGGCTGGCACTACGTCGGAGCCCTGGATCCTGCGCCGTCGCCGCCACCGCTCGCCAAGAAAGCCTGATCAGCCGGCGTCCAACCCGATCACCGCGCCGAGATCGAGGCGCGACGCGATGGTGGTCTCGATCGGCTCGCGCGAGATGAGCGCGCGAAGCGCAGCCAGCGGGCCACCGTGGCCGATGATCGCGATCTCGCCAATGTCCGGCAGCGGCGAGGTCTGCTTCCAGAAGCCCGCGACGCGGCGCTCGAGGTCGCTCACGCTCTCGCCGAATGCTCGCGGAGTATGCCGGACGTCCTGCTCCCACGCTCGCGCTGCAGCTGAATCCTCCAACCAGAGATCGCTGAGGTCCCGCCCTTCCCAGGTGCCGAAGTCGATCTCGCGCAGGGCTGCAGAGGTTTCCACCACGAGGCGATGCGGCGCTGCGATCATGGTCGCGGTTTCCAGCGCACGCTTCAGGTCGCTCGAGATCACGCGCACGAGCGGCCGATTCGCCAGGGCGCCGGCAAGGCTGTGCGCCTGGGCCCGTCCAACGTCGCTGAGCGGCGGGTCTGACACTCCGATCGCGACCCCAGGGGATGTGGTCGACGCTCCGTGGCGGATCAGCCAGACGCGCGTCACCTGTGAACCGCGAAAGCCAGGAGCGCCGCCAGCAAGCAGAGCTCGGCGGTGGCGCCGAAGACATCGCCCGTGGCGCCGCCCAGCCTTCGACGCGCGATCATGGCGACAGTGGTCGCGGTGAGCGCGACCAGGCAAAGCGCGAGAAGCGCCCTCGGCCAGTCGAGCAGGCTCGCGACCAGGACAGATGCCGAGCCGAGCGCGAGGTCGAAGCCGCGATGTGAGGAATCAACTGCAGCGACACCAAGGCCGGTTGCGCGCACATAGGGCACCAACGTGATCACGGCCAGCATCGCCAGGCGGGAAAGCGCGCCCGCGATGACGAGTGCGGCCACCGCCCTGCCCGGTGACATCGATGCGATCGCGGCGACTTCACCAAGCAGCACCAGCACGATCGCGACGGTTCCGAATGAACCAAGCCGAGGATCGCGCATCACCTCCAGCCGGCGGGCGACGTCGCCGCCACCGAACAATCCGTCTGCGGAATCGGCGAGACCATCGAGGTGAAGCGCTCCCGTCAACAACGCCAGGGTCGCCGTGGCGGCCGCGGCGGCCAGCAATGAAGTGCTGAAAGCGCCAACCAGGACGAACACGGCTGCCGAGAGAAGGCCCACAACCGCCCCAATCGCTGGAAAGTACGCCCTGCCCAGGCGTTCGCCCGGGCCCCCTTCGGAAGTTGCAACCGGCAAGACCGTCAGGAACGCCATCGCCGAACGCAGCGTCCTGATGCTCATATCGCTTCGAGCTCGACCGCGCGGCCGGCGACCATCAGCACCGCGCGCTCGGCGCCCTCGGCAAACCTCGTGTTGACGAACCCGAGGACGTCGCGGAAGCGGCGGGCCAGCTCGTTCACGGGCACGATCCCCATGCCGACCTCGTTGGTGACCACCACGCCGCGACGCCCGCCGAGCTCGCGCACGATGGGTTCAGCCAGCCGTCCGAATTCAGACGAATCGTGGCCGGCGCCCAGCAAGTTGGTCACCCACAGCGTCAGGCAGTCGACGACGAGGAAGTCTCCCGTGGCGGATGACCGAATCGCGCCCAGCAGGTCGATCGGTTCCTCGACTGTTTTCCAGGCCAAAGGTCGCCCGTCACGGTGCCGGCGGATCCGGCCCGCCATCTCTTCATCGCCCGCCGTCGCGGTGGCGATGACCGTCACCGGCAGCTTTGACTCGAGCGCGAGACGCGCCGCCAGAGCGGACTTGCCGCTGCGCGCACCGCCCAGCAGCAGGACGAAACCCATCAGAAGTCGATGCCGCGAATCGCGCGCACGCCCTCGTCAAACGCATGCTTCAGCTTGCGCATCTCGGTCACCGTGTCGGCGATCGCCATGAGACCTTCGGGGGCGTCGCGGCCGGTGGCGATGACGTTGACCGACGGCGGTCGCGTGCGGACGGCCGCAATGACCTCCTCGGTGGGAATCCATCCCCAGTTCATCGGGTAGGTGATCTCGTCGAGCACGACAAGGCCGTAGTCACCGGACCCGATCTTCTCGCGCGCCACCCTCCACGCTTCGCGGGCGACAGCCTCAGAGCGCTCCATGTCCTTGGAGTCCCACGTGAACCCATCTCCGATAGTCCACCACTCGACCCCAAGCTTCACCGCCGACTGGCGCTCGCCAACCTTCCACTCGTCCGATTTGATGAACTGGATCACGCACACCTTCCAGCCGCGGGCCACCGCACGCAGCGCGGTGCCGAACGCGGCCGTCGATTTGCCCTTGCCGTCGCCGGTGTTGACGATCACGACCGACGGCGCCTTCTTGGTCGCCCGCGCTGGCGCGTTGGTCGGAACGTCTTTTGGTTTCATGGCAGCCGCTCCTCAACTTTGGCCGGAGCGTGGCCGCGAATCGGTATCACGGCCCGTCCGGACGCTCCGTTCATCTGCATGACCCGCACGTGGGCCTGATAGTGGTCGGCGATCACGGGCTCGGTCAGCACGTCGGCCGGCGTGCCGACGGCAACCAGCTTGCCTGCGACGAGCAGCGCCATGCGATCGGCGTACTGGCCGGCGAGGGTGAGATCGTGCATCGCGGCGATCACGGTCAGCCCCTGTTCCGCGCGCAGGTCGTCGATGAGCTCGAGCACCTCCTGCTGACGCCCCACGTCGAGCGAGCTCGTCGGTTCATCGATGAGCAGGACGGGCGCCTGCTGGGCCAGCGCCCTCGCGATTGCCGCCCGCTGGCGCTCGCCGCCGCTCAGGTGGTCGAGGGAGCGCGCCGCAAAGCGGTTTAACGCGAGACGCTCGAGAATACCGGCGACGACCTGCTGGTCCTGGCGACCCTCCTTGCCGAAGTACGCGAGGTGCGGGCTGCGGCCCAGGAGAACGTACTGCGACACCGACATGCCTTCGGGCATGTGCGGCTGCTGCATGACGAGGGCGACTCGGCGCGCCAGCTCGGGCCCGCTCATCCCGGCGACCGTTTGGCCGCCGATCCGGATCTCCCCCTGGTACGCGACCAGGCGCGCGATCGCGCGCAGGATGGTCGTCTTGCCGGCGCCGTTGGGCCCGATGAGCGCCAGCCACTCGCCTGAGCCGATGTCCAGGTCCAGGCCGCTGACGACAACCTCCGACTCGTACGCGATCCCGACGCCGCGCAGGACGATGTCGTTCACAGGGCTGCGGCCCTGGTCGATCGCATCACCACGATGAAGAAGGGTGCGCCGACCAGCGCGGTGATCACACCGATCGGCAGCTCCGCCGGCGCCGCGACCATGCGCGCTGCGGTGTCGGCCAGGACCAGAAAGGCGGCGCCGAACAGCAGCGACAGCGGAATGACCACGCGATAGCTTCGCCCTACCAACAACCGCACCGTGTGCGGAACGATGATCCCGACGAACGCGATGGTGCCGGCGATCGCCACCACGGCCGCGGTGCCCAGCGTCGCCGCGATGACGACGATCAGCCGCACGCGCCGCGCCGAGATGCCGAGGCTCGTCACCTCCTCGTCCCCGATGCTCAAAGCGTCAAGGAGGCGGCGGTGAAGAAGGATGACGGCGACGCTCAGGACCACATAGGGCAGCACGAGCAGCACGCCCTCCCAACCTGCTGTGACCAGGCGCCCGAGAATCCACGAATAGATCTGGCGCACGCTGTTGGTCTGCGACTGCTGGATGTAGGTCTGGATCGCGTTGAAGAACGCCGCGATCGCAACTCCCGCAAGGATGAGGCCGGTCGTGTTCCTCAACCCGGTCACTGTCCTGCCCAACGCGTACGCGCCGGCCACGGCCGCCGCGGCCCCGATGAAGCCGGCGAGCGGCACGACGTTGACCCCGATCAGCGATGACCCTGGTGCGAATGCGATCGCCAGCGTCGCTCCGAGATTGGCGCCTGCTGCGGCGCCCAGGAGATAAGGATCGGCCAGCGGGTTGCGAAACGCGCCCTGGTACGCGGCGCCGGCCGTCGCCAGCATCGCGCCGACGATGACTCCCAGGACCACCCTTGGGATGCGCAGCGACCACAGGATGGAGGCCTGTGCGGGGTCGACCGCAGACGGAGCAACCAGCGCCTGCAGGACCGTTCCAAGCCCGATGTGGGCCGGCCCGACCAGCACGCCGAGGACCATCGCGCCGAGCAGCACCACCGCACCTGCCGCCGCCCACAACCAGGGCAGACGCGGGAGGCCCTGGAGCGCGGCGACCGGCGCAGCTCGCGGCGGCCGCGAGAAACGAGCTAGGATCTGCATCAGGCCGCCTGCTGCCCTAGCTGTTTGACGTGAGGTGCGAGGGCGCGTAGGAAGTCCAGGATGCGCGGCCCCCAACGGGAGGCGATGTCGTCGTCGACGCCGATCACCTGCCCCGCCTTGACGGCTGCGATCGAGCTCCAGCCCGGCCGCGCCGCCACGGTGCTCAGGTTCTGGTGGCAGCACTTCGTGTCGGCCAGCACGATGACGTCAGGGCTGGAGGAGACGATGTACTCCGCCGACAGCTGCGGGTAATCACCGGCCGAAGCTTTGGCCCCGTCGGCGATGTTCTCAAGGCCCAACAGCGCATACACCTGACCAATAAACGTGGCCGAGGTCGCCGAGTAGTAAGTGTCGTCGAGCTCGTGATAGACCTTCAGCTGCCTGGTCGATTTTGGAATCGACGCGACGACGGCCGCGAGGTCGCTGCGCATCTTCTTCTCGAGCGCTGTTGCGTCAGCGACGCGGCCGGTCGCCGCGCCCAGCTGATCGATCTGCTTGTATGACTCTTCGAAATTCTTGGCCGCGGTCTCGATGAGGACTGGGATGTTGAGCGCGCCGAGCCCGTGAACCAGGCCGGCGGTGTCGTCAACTGCAACCACCAGGTCGGGGGTGTACGAGGCGATCGCCTCGATGTTGGGCTGAAAGCCTGAAAGCTTGGTCATCGGCGCGTTGGCCGGATAGTTCGACTGGTCGTCGACGGCGACGACCTGGCTGCCGGCATCGATTGCGAAAAGCATCTCGGTTGCAGTCGCCGAAAGCGACACGATGCGATGCGGTTGCTTGTTGATCGTCACGCTGGCCCCGTTGGTCCCGGTGATGGTCACCGGAAAATGCGCTGTCGCGGATGTCGAGGGCGTCGATGACGTTGGGCCGCAGGCGGCCACGGCGATGGTCAGGACGGCGGTCACCGTAAACCCGATGTGATGCTTCCGCATCCTTAGATCCTCCTGCGGCCATGACCCCACGTCGCCTGGGATGCCTCGCCGCAAGAGGCACCCCCACTGATCCGCGCAAGTGGGAAGTCATGCCCAACGGACCGGTCTCCTGGCTCGTGGATCACAGCTGCCGGCTGCCTTCCCAAGGCGTTCGCCTCAGTGGCCGCTAGCCGGTCGCTCCCCACTCACAGTTGCGCGACAGCGCCGGATTTGCACCGGCTTCCTCTCGTCCGTGAGCTATTCAGTTGTGCGGACTATTATGCGCGGCGTCCGTCTGCCGATCGGAGACCCCGGCCTCGTCGAACGTCGCCATTTCGTTGAGGATCCGGACAGCGGCATCCAGCAGCGGCAGCGCGAGCACGGCGCCGGTTCCCTCGCCCAGGCGCAGGTCGAGGTCGAAGAGAGGCTTGAGGCCGAGCTCACGGAGGGCGGCTGCATGGCCGAGCTCCTGCGATCGATGAGACGCGATCATGTAGCCGGTCGCGCCAGGCGCGATTTGCGCGGCGGCGAGCGCCGCGGCGGCTGAGATGAAACCGTCGATCAACACCGGCCGCCTCTGGCTCGCCGCTTCGATGATGACGCCGGCGAGCCCGGCGATCTCGAGGCCTCCAACCGCCGCGAGCGCGTCGATCGGGCCGCCCGCGATGCGCTTCGCATTCGTCTCGAGCGCCGTGCGCACGGCGGCGCGCTTGCGCGCCAGCCCTGCGTCATCCACTCCCGTTCCGCGACCGACCACCTCATTGGGGTCGAGCTGCGTCAGCGCGCAGATCAGGGCCGCAGAAGCCGTCGTGTTGCCGATGCCCATGTCGCCGGTGAGCACGACATCGAGCCCGTGCTCGATCTCATCGAGCACGAGCCGGCGTCCATGGTCGAT
>Ga0137409_10001543_pt1 | contig 24907 bp, 17 predicted proteins | sample CZODoug1_16funga_FD_122059 | JGI IMG/M metagenome (GOLD analysis project Ga0137409, IMG submission 122059) | Vadose zone soil fungal communities from Angelo Coast Range Reserve, California, USA - CZODoug1_16fungal (Hybrid Assembly) | ecosystem: Environmental > Terrestrial > Soil > Vadose zone...
AAATGTTCGCCCGCGTCTGATCTGCTTACGTACGTTCCACAAAATGAATAACGAGAACGCCATCGGTTCGGTGGTGACACTCATCGAACTGCCGCGGCTTGCTGCGAGTTCTGCCCAGGGTAATCCTGAACCCGGCAGACTTCGGAAATCCGTTGATCCAGTTCGTGTACCATCTCGTTTAAGCTCAGCGCTTGCTTCATCTACCCACGTAGACGAATGAGCTGCACACATAATTTTAGAAAAACGCGAGCTGTCGCAAACTTGACATAAAATCGCTAAGAAAAGTTCTAAAATCGTCCCCTTGGGCGCGCCATCATCATCTAATTCGATCCGAATGAATCTGATAAGCTATCCGTGCTACCGGATCACTGCGAAAAAACAGCTTGTACCTCGTATGACTGCTTCGAGACCTGCCATCAGAACGAATTCTTCTCGACCGCAACTTTTCCTTCTTCAACGGTGAGAATGCGATCGATGCCAGGGACGGTCAGTGTCTGCCGTGTCCCGCTCGGCCAATGAATCTCGATTTTGTCAATCTTCGTAGTCGAACCCAATCCGAAATGCACGCGTGGGTCGGAGCTCGAACCGTAACTTCCACCGCTCACTACGTCTGCCCGCTGCCGGACTCCGCCCGCTGTAAGGAAGACCTTCGCGCCGATGGCGTCCCTTGGGCTCTTTGGGCCACCAATCAGTTTCAACGTCAGCCAATGATTACCGTTCTTGACGACATTGCGCAGCAGCGTCGGCGTCGAATCAATATTATTGATAACCACATCGATGTGCCCACTATTGAAGAGATCCCCGAATGCTGCTCCTCGCCCGGTAATGACGTCGGCCAAACCGCTGCCGGTGGCTGGTGGCACTTCTTCGAATTTGGACCCGTCAAGGTTCCGGAAAAGCTGCGGCCGCTCCGCCCAGGTCGTTCCCCAATCCTGCCGGTCTACTTCCGGGTACACATGACCGTTGACGATAAAGATGTCCAGCAAGCCATCATTGTCAAAGTCGAGGAAACCGGTTCCCCAAGCCAGAAAGGGGATTGTCGGCCCCGCCAAACCCGTCCGATACGTAACGTCACTAAAGCTGTCCCCGCCGTCATTTCGGTAGAGTGTTTTGTAGTCATCGGAAAACGTTGTCGTGAAGAGATCGACTTTCCCGTCGCGATTGTAGTCGCCCACACCGATACCCATGGACGCTTGCTCCCGCCCGTCCTCGCTCAGAGCAAATCCCGAGGCGTAACTTACATCTTCAAATGTCCCGTTGTGCCGATTGCGGTAAAGATAGTTGGGCACGGAATCATTAGCCACCGCCAAGTCCACCCATCCATCGTCATCCACGTCCACAAAAACAGCGGCCAAGCCATAGTAGCCGCTGGGATCGGACACCCCAGCTTTGACGCTCACGTCCGTAAACGTACCATCACCATTGTTATGGAACAGATGGTCGGCCTCTCCCGGCAGACCTCGCGGCCCGCACATCACGGCAATGCCGCGAAATTGGCAAAAATTGGCAGGAATAATGCCCTGTCCTGCGATCGGTGGATGTTCAAGATCAAACTTCACGTATCCTGGAACAAACAAATCGAGCCGCCCGTCGTGGTCATAATCACCCCACGTAGGTCCTGTCGACCATCCCCCCAGTGCCACCCCAGCCTTCTCGGCGACGTCGGTAAAAGTGCCGTCATGGTTGTTGTGATACAGCCGGTTCTTGCCGTAGTTTGCGACGTAGATGTCCGGCCAGCCGTCATTATCGTAGTCCCCCACGGCCACGCCAAATCCCCAGCGTTCGTTCGAGACGCCTGCCTTTTCGGTGACATCGGTGAAAGTGCCGTCATGGTTATTGTGGAACAGCATGGCTCGAGGCGGGGTCTCCTTCCCTTTCAATGCCGCCATCGTGGAACCATTCAGGAGATAAATATCCAGCCAGCCGTCGTTGTCATAGTCGAGCAACGCCACACCCGAACCAACAGTTTCTAGGATCGTCTTCTTATCCGGACTTCCAGAGCGATGCAAAAACTTTTCAAGACCTGCAACTTTCGTGATGTCGCTGAACACGGTGGGGGCATCGTCCACGAATCCGCCGGCCGTAATTGGCCGGGAATGCGAATCCTTTATCGCGGGATGCGCCGCGCCGGTTGCCACACCCATGCTTGGAGGCGGTTGCTTTGTCTTCTGATCGGAACCCTGTTGACCGGATGCGCCAATTGCGGCGAGCAAAATCGAGAGTAACGCCAGGATCTGAGCCGTCGCAAAACCCAACGCCAAACACCAATCTGTCCCCTGCCTTCGTTTCGGTGTGATCATCTTGGTTTTGGGGCGAAGCCGATCTACCTCCCGTTTGCGGCCCAGTCATAATGTAGCACTCAGCTACAAGTCTCGGCGCCAACGATGGCGCTGACTCATGCTCGGACCCAGTAACCGTCAAGTCGTCTTTGTTCCCCTAACAAGTCGATGACCCGCAAATTACAGGTCGTAAGGCCCCTCAGTCAAAATTTGCTTGACAAGCACTCATGAAAATAATACAAGCAATTCAACCGTTAACGTTAACGGTGGGGTTCTGCTTATTTCGGTCGAACATCATGTCCGTCCACACGGGTAGCTGAAACATGCATTCTGTGCGGTCGAAGTGTGCAGGGGGTACCTGCCTTGCAAATGATAGAAAATGTCCCTCGCTGCGGTTCCAAACCAATAGGACTCCCTGCTTTCCCCTCTTCCAATTTTAGAATATCAATATTTTTCTTTAAAATATCATTATTTCTTCTTGACAAGTCTTCTCTCTTGGCTATAAATAGCCACACGTATAAAAGCATTACATCCCGTAATGCTTTAGGGGTTCGGGTCCTTTCTCGATTGTGTAGTGGGGTGGAGAGAATATGAGTCCTCAACAAAATCGCATTGTTGTCCTCATGCTCTCTTTTTCGCGCAAATTTCTCCTCGAAGGGGTACACGAATGAAGATTCCAAATTTGCATGCAAATAAGCTGTCCAGTTTACGTTATCTACTGCTTCTCTTTGTGCTGTTGGCTGGTTTGCCGTTCCGCGCATCGGCGCAGGACGCCACCATCGTTGGGACCGTCACCGACCAATCGGGATCGGTTATGGCGAACGTCAAGATTACTATTACAAATGCGGAGACTAATCTGGCCCGCACCATTACCACTAACGACTCGGGCCAGTATGTCGCGGTCGATCTGCGCATTGGCCACTACAGCGTTAAGGCCGAGGCTTCGGGATTCAAAGTTGCCGAGGAAAAGGGCCTGGTGCTAAACGTTGGCGACCGTAGGCGTGTGGATTTCCAAATGGCGTTGGGCGCGGCGCAGGAAACGGTAACCGTCGAAGCCAATGTCGTCCATGTGCAAGCGGATTCTGGTGAGGCCAGCAACCTCATCACCGGCCAGCAGTTGTCACAGCTTTCGGTGAACGGGCGCGGCATTTACCAGCTTGCTGCTCTGACGCCGGGAGGGTCGAGTCAGATCAATGCCTCCGCCCCCAACGTACCGGTCGGTGGAGACTCTGGCGTGGAGTTCAACGGCATGCGTCAAAACCACAACATCTATTTGCTTGATGGTGGCGAAGATGACGATCGCGGCGGCGCTGGCGGCATGAGCATTGCGCCTTCCTTGGACGCGATTGCAGAGTTCCGTGCACTTACTTCCAACTACAGCGCCGATTATGGTCTGTCCTCCGGGGGAACCATGACCATGGTCCTCAAGTCCGGGACGACCCAGCTCCATGGTGCGGCGTGGGAGTTCGTGCGCAACGACGCCTTGGATGCGCGCAACTTCTTCAACCCGCCTCCACAAAAAGTCGCTGAGCTGAGACAGAATGTTTTCGGCTTCAACGTTGCCGGCCCGGTAACTTTCGGTAAGCTGTACAACCCGGACAGGAAGAAGACTTTCTTTTTCTATAACATGGAGTGGCGCCGGTATGTTAACGGCGGCCTCACCAACCAGACGGTTCCAGATCCCGCCTCATATGGCGGTGATTTTAGCACCAACCCCACCGTGATCAATGTTCCGACTACGGCACAAGTTAGATCCAGCGTTCTCTTTGCCAATTGCCCGGGTGGCGCTGCTCCCGCGGGAGTCGTGCAAGGATCTCCGTTCCCCGGCAACAAGATTCCGTCCTGCATGATTGCTCCGAACGCGACGGCTTTGCTCACCGCAGGAATTTTCCCGAAGAGTAATGCCGTTGATGCCAACGGACGTCCCACGTTTATCGGTGGCAACAACTCTCCCACGAATTTGAAGGAAGAGATCGTTCGCATTGACCACAACTTCACTAGCAAGTTCTCTGTTTTCGGCCACTATGTTGCGGAGCAGGTCACGCAGAACTACGGAATAAGCCAGTGGAGCGGTGCTAACGTCCCGACCGTCGGCGACACCTTCGGCAATCCGTCCTACAGCGGCGTAATCCACGCGACGTACACCATCAGTCCAACACTCCTCAACGAGGCTGCGTTCAACTACAACGGAAACCGCATCAACATTATTCCTTTTGCAGGTTCCGGCTTGACCAGCTTGGCGCTCCCCACCGGCTACGTCAGTACGAATTCGAGACTATTCACCGGGCCAAACAACCTGACCCGCATCCCGAATATCGACTTGAACGGCGGGATCAACTCGCATTTCGAAATCTCCAGTTGGCCGTGGCGTAACAAGGCGGACGATTACCAAATCCGCGACGACATTTCGCTGACCAAGGGAGCCCACCAGCTTAAGTTCGGGGCGAGCTGGGCAATCTACAAGAAAGTCCAGGACCTGTTTGGTACGACCCAGGGTTCGTTTAACTTTGACGGGACGTTTACTACACCTACCAATGGCAAGAGCGCCGCAGGCAATGACTTAGCCGATTTCCTGCTCGGCACTTCTAAGAGCTATTCAGAACTCGCGGTGCAAGACAGCGGCAAGTGGAACAACGTTTCATGGGCTGCCTACGTCCAGGACAACTGGCGTGTGAACCGTCGGCTTACCCTCAACCTTGGCTTGCGCTGGGACGGCGTGCCACACACATACGAAGCGAACAACCGCATGGGCAATTTCTACCCCAACCTCTACAACCCGGCCAATGCCGCCAAGTTCAACAACAACGGCACAATCTGCAGTTCGGGCGATCCGACCAAGGATCCGGGCTGCGCCGCTGCCAGCCCGGGCTTGGGCACGAGCCCGAATCCGATTCTAGCGGGCGTTCAACTCTACTTGAATGGAATTGGTATCCCCGGCCAGAACGGTGTTCCAAAGGGCTTGGTTAGCAACCACTGGGCCGCTTTTGGTCCGCGCCTGGGCTTTGCCTACGATGTGACCGGCAACGCCAAGACTGTCGTCCGCGGCGGGTTCGGCATCATGTACGAGCGCATCCAGGGCAACGACATGTACGACGCCGGCCCCAATATTCCGTTTAGCTTGGGCGTCACTAACAACAGCGTTACATTAGCGGACCCATCCATCTTGTTAGCAACCGGTACCAAAGCAATCAGGCCCATTAACCCCGCAGACATTACCGGGCTTGCCAGAGACAACTACAAGCTTCCCGCGAGCTACCAGTACAGCGTTGGCGTACAGCGCTCGCTGAATGCTAAGTCTGTTCTGTCCGTTTCCTACGTCGGAAACCAGAACCGCCATCAGAACGACCGTAGCCAATACAATCTCCCGGATCCCAGCGCACTAGCGGCACTTATCAACGGTGCGCAATACAATACGGCGCCGGGCCTCACTTTTCCCGGTTTCCATGCCATACGCCTGACGGCTAACGAGGCTAACTCGCATTACAACGCACTCCAGGTTGACCTCAATTCCCAGGTGGGCCGTGACCTTCAGCTGCGGGCCTACTACACGCTGTCGCGCACCATCGACCCGACCACTGCCGGCAACGGCGGAGGCGACCTGGGCAACGTTTCGAATCCCTACGCGGGGTGGCGATACGACGTCGGGCCTAGTGGGTATGACCGCACGCACAGCGCAGCATTCAACTTCATCTACGACATTCCGGTTTTCCGGACCAGCCAGAGTCGGCTCGTAAAGACTGCTCTAGGCGGATGGCAAGTGTCTGGAATCGTGACTATGACGTCAGGTCTGCCGATCAACATTGGACTCAGCGGCAACCAGAGCGGCAACGGCCTCCCTGCTGCCACGAACCGGCCAAACCTGACCGGCAGCGTCTCTTATCCCCACACGGTTGCCAAGTGGTTCGATACGACCGCGTTTACTGCCCCTGCAGTCGGTGCCTTCGGTACGCTGGGCCACAACGCCCTCCGGGGACCGGGCCGCGATAATTGGAACCTCTCGCTTTTCAAGAGCTTCCTCTTTAGCGAAGCACGGGGCAGCCGGCTGGAGTTCCGTGCAGAAAGCTTCAACACGTGGAACCACACCCAATTCCATGACGTCAGCACCAACCTCGGCGACAGTAAATTTGGCCAGGTCACTTCTGCCTTCGAACCGCGTATCTTCCAGCTCGGGATGAAGCTCGTCTTCTAAAAAACCCCGCTGCAGGATTGCACCTTACCCCGCTCGCACGGTTGTGCGAGCGGGGTTTTGTTTTGCCAGCGCAAATTTGCGCATATGCCTCGAAGTTGCGAGCTGTTCCTCTGCCGTCAGCACCGAGTTGAGATATATCTGAAGACTTGGATAAGCTACTTAGTCAGACCTGCGACGGTCCTGGTCTGTTTGTGTGAATGGGACTTCTGGAGCTGTGTTTAACTCATGACCAACTGGGGGTTAGAATTGGCAGCTTTCGTGCTGTTCTTGCCGGCGCTTGCGAGTGCGCAAGCGCCCAGTCCCACAGAGGCCTTGGCCCTCGAACAACAGGGAAACCTGGAAGGGGCTGCGCGGGTTTGGCAATCCGTAACGGAGCGAAATCCCCGGGACGCGGGGGCGTTTGCCAGTCTGGGTGTGGTTCTTGCCAAGCAACAAAAATATGCCGAAGCCGCCGTCGCCTACAAAAGAGCCCTCGCTCTCAACCCCAAGCTTGCAGGCATCCAACTCAACCTGGGCCTCGCCGAATTCAAGCAAGGAAACTTCTCAGCAGCCATCGCCCCGCTTAAATCCGCGGCCGCCCAGGACCCGAGCAACGCTCAGCCCCGCCTGTTGCTGGGCCTAAGTTATTACGGCGCGAAGCAATTCGCCGAGGCATCGAACTATCTCGAGTTGTCGGCCAAGTCCGATCCCGGTAACGCCGAATTGCACAAACTCCTGGCGCACAGTTGTCTATGGGCGAAGAGAAATACCTGCGCCTTGGAGCAATTCCAGTGGATTCAACAGAAGGAGCCGGATTCCGCCGCCGCCCACATGCTTCTGGGCGAAGCGCTCGACGGCCTCGGCAGAACAACCGAGGCCATCGGCGAGTTCCAGGCCGCCATAAAAACCGCTCCGCGCGAGCCCAACGCAAATTTCGGCCTCGGCTACCTGTACTGGAAGCTGCGTCAATATGATGACGCAAAATCCGCGTTCGAGAGCGAGTTATCCGTCGATCCTGACCATGCCCAAGTGCTGGCCTATCTTGGCGACATCGAGTTGAAAAAAAACGACTTGGAGCGAGCCCTTACCTTGCTGAAGAGAGCCGTCCGACTAAAAGACGACATGCGCATCGCCTATGCCGACTTGGGAGCTATCTATAGGGAGCAGAAGAATTATAAGGATGCGCTCGCGGCGCTCCAACGAGCCGTGAAGTTGGATCCCACCCAGCCCGACACGCACTTTCAACTTGGGCGGTTGTATCAAGCCCTAGGCAATACCGCCGCAGCCAGCCAGGAATTCGCCAAAGTTCGCGAACTCCACAAGAAAGCAGACGACGACCTCCTCGAAAAAATGTCCGGCTCACCACCCCCGTTGCAGCCGTAATAGTGGCCGTCTGCTATCAAACTTCCTGTGCCGCCGATCGCCAGTCAGACAAGTGAAGTAAAAATCCAATGCTTACAGGGTTTGCACCACTAACCAGCCGGCCAGCCCTGCCGGAGTCGCTGCCCACTTTCAGATTTATCTTGACAAGTACTATCCTTGTATGCTAACAACATGTCTGATAGTCAGCAGTAGTCTACTCGTTCCGCTCTGCCTTCCCGGATTCCGTCCCCTTTCCGGTCGTGTTGTTTCCTGTCGCTGTCTCCCAGCCTCTTTAACTCCTTGCTTTATCAATCCCCCGAGCCCGAAGTAACGAAATCTCCCGTCGCCCATCCTCTTTCTATTCAACAGCTTACAAAATGCTTTTCGCCCAACTCCTTTGCATTGAAAACAATCCATTTGATGGGGGATGTACACCCCCCGTCTTTTTCGACGGCAGACTTGTCGACGTTTTCCCGCATAGCCTTCTCTAGCTCTGTAGTTCTTGACGCGCTCACCATGCGGGACTACTCTTGGACCAGTTCCCCGCGAGCATTTATGTCCCTTGCCGAGCAACGCCCGCCTTTCCGGATCTTGCGATTCCTACTGCCGCTAGTCTCCTGTTTTTTCTTCGCGCCTCTAGCTTTATGCCAAGACAGCGGAGGTGAAGGAACTCTTTTCCGGGGAGACAAAGCGGAAATTTCGGTAACCGTGCGCGACAGTTCGGGGGAGCCCATCTCCGCTCCCGCGAGTGTGAAGATCTTCAAGGAAGGAATGCCCACCGATCAGAGAGAGGCATCGCGCGGGCGCGCTTTCTTCATTCTGCGATCGCTAGGCGATTACACGGTGGTTGTCAACGCGACCGGATACAAGATCGCACAAAAGGATGTGTCTGTGCCTGTCGCCGTGAAAGCCGAAGTTGATATTTACTTGCAAAAGGAATCGGCTACGGGAGATAACACGGGGATACCGGGCAGACCGCTGCTCGCGCCGAAAGCGAAAGAAGCTCTCGACAAAGGATTGCAAGCGTTAAGCGCCAACAAGCTGGCAGAGGCCGAGAAATTCGTGGGCGAAGCGGTGAAGCTCGCCCCCGGGCACCCGGACGTGCTCTTTGTCCAAGGGGTGCTGTACCTGAATCTGCGCAAATGGACGCAGGCGCAAAGCGTTCTGGAAAAGGCCGCCCAGTTGGATCCCAGTAACGCTCACGTTTTGGGAGCGCTGGGAATGGCTCTTACCGACCAGGGGAAATACGAAGAGGCCATCACCCCGCTCGAGAAATCCCTGCAGTTGGAAGCTGGCGGATGGGAGACCCATTGGGCGCTGGGCAAAGCATATTACTATCGCCAACGATATGATCAGGCGCTGAAAACCTCCCAGCTAGCGCTGACCGAGTCCAACGGAAAAGCGCCCCAGATCGAGCTTCTTGTTGCGCAGTCGCTCACCGCCGTAGGGCGGTATGACGACGCGGCGCAGACTCTGCGTGAATTCCTGAAGAGCCATGGCGATAGCCCCGAAGCAGCGACCGCACGGCGCTGGCTGGAGGGCCTGGCGAAGAACGGGAAAATTCGGTGAAGCTAGATACTTCCTCGCGAATGCTGTGCGCAGTTCGACGAACGATCCGTCATAAGAATTTCGCTCCCGCGTTCGTATAATGAATGACCTCAGTTCGGTGAGGAGCGAATCTCGACGTAGTCCAGTGCGGCATGCTCTTCCCTGTCGGGAATTCCCACGATGCGAATCTCGTCTCCCGGCCGTAGCGCCAATCCGCGAATGCGCCGCCGCGTCGAAGAATCGCCTCCAATTTTTGCAGCAGGGAGCGTGTCGTTCGCCGTCCATTCACCCACTATCTGATCGCCCACCAAGACCCGAAAATTCGACTCGCCATTGCTCTGATCGAAATACTGAATGTCTATCTCGTACCGCCCTGCGTCGCGCGTAAAACGAAAAGAAGCCGTGCATCCTCGCGCCTGCTTGCATTCGATTGCTCTGCCGCCAGAAGCGTTTTCCCATGGAACGACGTCCACGGCCGAGTAACCTTGGAGCTGCATGGCTTCCGCTTCGATGCGATCGGGATAAATTCCCACACGGTGTTGCGCATCAGGTACGCCGGAAGTGCGAAAGAACCAGTTGCAGACGGCATCTCGCCAGACAGTTGCGTGCGCCGCCTGATATTCGAGCCGCGCCAAAACGTCAGAGTAGTGCTGCTCATCGATGCGACCTCTCAGCGATTCCCATTGATGGACGTACTGCGCGGCGCGTTCCGCGCCTTCGTAATGCGAGTCGTAAATGTGTTGAATCACAGTTTTCCCGGACTTCAGAACCTGTGTGTAGGGCACATGATGAAAGAAAAGCAGCAACTCGTCCGGCGTGGATTCCAAAGACTCGTACAGCGTGGCTCGTGGCGGAGGATACTGTCCGACATAGCCCGTTCCGGTGGCCACAGTACGATCCATGCCAACCCCGTCGTGGTCAGCGCGGTGCCATTGGCCCCAGCCGTTGTGCTCGGACGATTCCACTCCGGGTCCGTAGTGACTTCCAAGAATGTCCGTCAATGTTTGGGTTCCGAGTGGACCGGTGTAGTTTTCATAGACTTTCCACGAATCGACCTGCATGCCGGCAAGGGTACTCACGACGGTTGGATCGTTTCCAAAGGTCAGCCGCGTCCATTCTTCAGCGATGGTTCTCGGACTCAAATCGGGATTCCACGCCAGGCGACCAAACCCGTACAGATTGGCCATCGCCAGCGGGTGTCCGAGCCAATTCACGTCCGTGCCGACATTTGCAACGCCGACGAATCCCCCCGCCGGCCGATGAAACGTTTTGCCGGAAGCAAGGTCTTTGACAAACGTGCCATCCTGGTTCAGGTGCATATCGAAATCAATCACTTCTTTCCACATGGATGGGAGAAAACATAAATGCCGCTGCTGCCCGGTGTATTCCTGAGTGATCTGCAGCTCCATCGCCACATTCGTTTGTTGCAACCCGCCAAAGAGAGGAGAAACCGGTTCGCGGACCTGAAAGTCAATTGGTCCATGTTTGATCTGAATAATTACGTTGTCGTCGAACTTGCCATCGAGAGGATGGAATATATCGTATGCAGCTTTCGCGCGGTCGCTCTTAGGATCTTGCCAGTTGAGGTGATGGTCGTATACAAACGCGCGATAAAAAACGATTCCACCGTGGGGTTTGAGCGCGCGTGCAATCACATTGGCGGCGTCCGCCGGCGTCCTGCCGTAGGCGGAAGGGCCGGGCCGGCCTTCGGAATCCGCCTTGACAACAAAACCGCCGAAGTCCGGAATGCGCCCGTAGATTGCGTCCACTTTCTCGCGCCACCACTGGATGAGACGAGGGTCCAGCGGATCAAATGTATCTAGCCCTCCAATGACCTTGGGACTGCTCAAGTCAATGGCTACGGCGATCCGGATACCCCATTCGCGGAATGCGTCAGCGATGCGAGCGAGTTGCGGCAGAAAATCATCTTCAAGAAGGCGGGGATTCGCATTGACATTATTGATGGAGCAACCGTTGATCCCAATGGAAGCGAGCAAGCGAGCGTACTCGCGGACGCGCGTCAAGTCGGTGCGGACCTTGCCATCCGCGAAAAAGATGGAACGCCCACCGTATCCACGTTCGATTCCACCATCGAGGTTGTCCCACTGGTCCACCCAGCGTAGCCGGGCATAAGGCCGTTGCACTTCGTCCAAGGATGCGATATCCGCGTTCGAAGCGATCTCGGCCAATAGCGCGAACACCCCATACAAAACGCCACGGTCAGTCATGGCTGTAACAATAAGACAGGGGAATCCGTGCACTTTTCCGGCCGTCAACCAAAAACCTTCTTCGTTCAAGGGACTGCGAAGGCGAAAAGAAGGCACCACGGCCCGAAGCGATTCGAACGTACCCAAAACAATGGCTTTCTCCCGAGACAGATCTTTTTCGGCGCGCAGCGTCTTTCCCAGCATGCCCCTGACGCCCCGAATGAGTTCTCCTTGCGCCGTGGCAAGCACCGGAGAATCTCCCAGAACAACTACGGCCCCGGGAAACGAGACGTATTTACCCCGCGCAGTCTCCCCGATTGGCGCATACCGCAACCAAGCATCGTGGCTCGATTCGGCAAGCAAGGGATACGCATAGGCGGCTTCGAATAGCAGACCTACGCAAAGCAACATGCGCAGCTTCCGTGTTCTCATCGCAGCTCAACGAGAAGCTCGACGGTGAGCATCAAGAGGAGAAAAACGGGAGGAAGAGAGACTTGCCTAAGGGTGCGCAGCATGAAAATGTCCTCGAAGCAAAAAGAACGGAGCGAAAAAGTGTAAGAATCAGGCAACGTGTACGTTAACGCCCGTGGTATAGTACCACACGCTTTTTGGATTGCCGGCATTGAACTTATTCATCTGGAGGCGGCCGTGAAGTGTTTTTCTCGGCTCGCCCTGTTTGCGCAAACCGTTTTTTTCCTTTTAGCGATTTGCACTCTTGAGCGTGCCAGCGTACTGGCACAAAGTGCCCTGCCCTACCGCGACCCAAAGCTGGGGGGTCTTTGATTGCCATTTGACCGGTGAAACGTGGATGTCGGGAGGACGGGCCGTGGGGGGCTGCGGCCAGATTTTTTGCGCCACGAACGCAAGGAAATTTGGGCGTCAAATATGGGTAAAGAAAGAAGCGGAATCCACTTGATCGCCGAGATGGCGAAGGTCTCTATTGGAACTGTGGATCGTGCCCTGCACGGGCGCGGAGGGATCAAGGAATCCACACGCCAAAGGATACTGCAAGTTGCGCGACAGATCGGCTACACCCCGAATTTGGCGGCGCGCGCTTTATCCGTTGCCAAAGCGAGCGCTCGAGTCGGGGTGTGCATGCCCCGGGAGATTCACTATTTCTACGACCAGCTTTGGAGCGGAGTCCTGGATGAAGCCCGGCGCGTCGGACAACTGGGGATTCAGTTCGTGAATCGCCCCGTGCAAGCGCTCGGAGAAGGAGATACCGAGGTATTCAAGGAACTGGTACAAAGCGGCGTCGACGGAATTATTCTCACCGCAGGAAATCCAAAGGATCTGACGCCGCTCATTGACGACGCGGAAGAGAAAGGTATTCGTGTAGTTTGCGTATCCACCGACGCCCCCGAGAGCCGCCGTTCCAGCATCGTCTGCGTGGAACCGTCATTGAATGGCAGCCTGGCCGGTGAACTGATGGGCAAGCTCGTTCCGCGAGGTTCGAAAGTTGCGGTCGTTGCAGGCATGCTCACTGCCGAGGATCATCGCAAGAAAACCGATGGCTTTTCGGAAGCGTTCCCGCGGCACTGCGCCGGCGGGAAGATCGTAAGCGTCATTGAAGGGCACGAAGATGAAGATGAAAGTTTCCAAAAAACTTTCGACCTCCTACGCCGTGTCCCGAGCCTTGCCGGGCTCTACGTGAACACTGTGAATTGTTTGCCGGTGTGCCATGCGCTAGGAGCGCGGGGCGTCGCCGGAAAAGTAAAGCTGATAACCACAGACCTGTTCGCGGAGATGTCTCCGTACTTCCAAAAGGGCACCATCACAGCGTCGATTTACCAGCAACCACACCGCCAAGGCCAGATTGCCGTCCGGGTTATGGCGGACAACCTCACCAACAAAATGCATTTTCCTCCCGCCGTGCACCTGAGCCCCGGGTTAGTGATGTCGTCCAATTTACATCTTTTCCGGGAAATGAGACTGGCGGATTCGAAGCGCGACGAGCCAGGTCCGAAGAGTCGCCTCGCTCTGTAGGTGAAGTACATCCATGCAGTTGCTGAGTGCGGCGTGTGGGATCAAAGGCGCTTCATTACATCGCGAGCCAGCACCTTGGCTTTTTCGATGCGCGCGGATTCTTCGTGAACCCCTCCGACGCTGATGCGAAGGAAGACGTCGCCTTGGAGGACGTAAAGCGCTCCCGTGATCCCATTTCCCACCCAGTAGGCCTCCTCACCGAGCCCGTCGAGATGGCGTGGTCTGGGCGCATCCTCATCACCTTCGGGACCAACCTTGCCCGGAGCTTTGCCGGGAACAGGCCTTTCGTCTTCATCCTTCGGCTCGGGCGGATGGAACTGCGCTCGCCAGAATTTGCGCGGCGCGAGCGCACTGGATTTGCCGGGAGCGGGCGCGACCAAGGCCACGGTGACCGATTTTGCAAACGTGGCCGTACGGAAGAGGCATTGCGACATCCGCATTCCTCCATCCGGCTGCACGCTGGGCTTAGTTTCCCTGACCGGCTCGCCCTGTACAGCTTCGATTTCCGCGCTGGTGAGCAGCCGGCACACGTCAATCTCTTCCTTAGCGGAGGCAGGGACTTCGCCAGCCTTCGTCTTCTGCGGCAGGCCGCCGGGCGACTGCCTGGCGATCAGCGAGGCCGGAGAGAAGAGCAATCCGCAAAACAAAAAACGCAGCAGAGGCTTGTGGCTCATTAATGTGTATTGCAGTCCGGGCCGCCGCTGATACCACTCGCGGGGTCACCGTAGCACAGGTTGCCGCCGCCCACGATGTTGCCGGTCCTGGTGGCAAATTGCGTGCCGTCCAGAGCGGCAAAGAGTCCGCGGCCGCCCACCTGACGAGCTATGGTGGCAAGCGCATCCTGCGCAGTGGCAGGGCCGGTGGTGGCGTTCTGTGAAACGTCATTTACGCACGAGCCGGTGCAGCCATCAGCGTAGCCCACCAGCACGCGCCCAAATTTGTCCACCGTGATGTCGTTGAAGTCGAGCAGATTCCGACACGGATTGCTGCCGCCCGAATTCCAGATGCAGCCACGTTGCACAGGATCAGAAGGTGTCGCATCCACAGTGGTCCAAGTGCGGCCCGTGTTGTACGTGAATGCAATATAGAGATGCCAGATGCCAAGGAAGTCGGCGGACTGGGTATCGCCTGCGGTCGGGGTGCCAAGGTAGGCAAAAGCCGCGCGGTTGTTATCGCCGGCGATCACCTCGGCGAACTCGGCGTTTTGAGTTCCGAACGGGGTGCCCGCGTCCTTGGACTTCGACCAGTGTAAGCCACGGTCCTGGGACACGGCGATCTTCGCGTGCCCATCCACGTTGACGTACCCGAGGTAAATGGTGTTGTTCGCTCCTGCCGCAATGGACGGATCGCTGCCGGGGCTGATGCTTTGGGCGTCGGGCACCGTCCGCACGACCCAGGTCAAACCGTTGTCGGCGGAGACGGCTACACCTGGCCTGCTGACGCCGTTCGCGTCCATGCATTTCTCGTTGGGAACGTAGGCAGTTCCGTCAGGCGAAACGCGGACATGCCCGTGCAGACCGCCGCAGGTGCCGGGGGCCACGGGACGATTGACGCCACTGACTGTCGTAAAAATGTAGATGGGAAGGCCGGGCCCGAAGGTGAGACCGCCGTCATCGCTCCGCGAGCAGAAGGCCGTCACGATGTCCTGCGAGCAGTAGTAGATCGCGTGAGGATAGGTGTTCACCGAAGGCGCAGGCACCGCGTAAGGGCCACCTCCTACCGACTGATGGTCAACGCCTGCTGGCTGGCCGGAGCCCTGCGTCGGCAGCCAGCTGTTACCGTCGTCATCGGTAAAGGATAGCTCGCTGGTAACGCCATTGAGTTGTGACGAGAACGTGCGATTCGTGCCGCCGAAATGTCCGTCATCGGTGAAGAGGATGGGATCGAGGCTAACACGCGCGAGTGGCGAGCGCTGGTCCTCCCAGAACGCGGTTGCAGGAGTAACGGAATCATTGAAGGTCACCCGCAGCGTGTGGTTCCCGGCTTCGATGAAAGCCTTGCCTGTGTTCCAGTTGACTCCGATGGAAGGCTCGCCGGCGCCGTGCGTGCTGGCGGTCGTAGATCCCAGCGCTGGCTGAATGCAGCCTGGAGGCGTGTTGGGTGCTGTGCAGTCTTCAGGCGCGGCATAGTTCACAAAGGTTGGCGCGCCCGGAGCGGGCGGCGGCGGTGGCGGCGCTGTGGGCCGCGCAGCCGTGCTTAGAGTCACCACCGCGTGAGCGGAAGCGGGCAGTGGTGCCAATGCGGCGACCGAGCGGATGTGCCAGACTCCGTCGACGGGATCGGTGACAGTCAGGATTTCTATACCAGGTCCAGTCGAGGTGTCGTCCGGCGAACCCGGACCGTGGTCGGCCCCGCTGGGGCTGATAGCGAATACGTCCAGGTCGGTAGGCACCGTGCTCGTCCAAGTGTACGTAATGGTCAGTTTGGCCGTCATCGTCTGGTAGAAGGTAACGGACGGCGCAGGGAGTATCAAGGTCAAGTCGTGATCGTCGCACATGCCCGGGGGACAGATGTCCTGTATGCCCACGTTGGTCACGGTACCGCCCCCCACCGCAGCGAAATCCCACGACACCGGGCCCGAGCTGCTACTAATCGAACTGCTGGGAGGGGTTCCAGTCTGAGCAGAGGCTGCAGCCGTGTTATCAAACAGCACCGATAGGGCTGAGAACGAAAGCAAACTGACGGCGACAATCCATCCAGCAGATCGCACGAGTCGCATTAACTGACCTCCATTAGAGCTTTTCTCCAAACGAAGCCTTGGGATGAGTTCCCCGGAGCATGCTCTAGCGCAGATTTCGCGCCGCACATCTTTGTTCACGCCGATTTCCAGGGGTGTAAATTCACTGCCTTCATCGAGTTCGCCCTGGAATCGAGCACGTTAGAGTATGTAGAGTTGATAGCAGCACGTCCGGAGACGTAAGGGGCCGCACGCACCGACTGAAAAGAGACCGGGGGCAAGCACTCCGTGCACAGTGGAAATGTCTCGCCCTTGAGAAGGATCACTACGCTGGGGAGTTGGTGATTCTGATGTATGACGGAGGAGATCCCGCTCTCGGGTGATTCTTCCCCCGTTTGTGACGCACGCCCCGGCATGGCGGAAATATTAGGTAGAGCACCGGCCTCCGGGTAGCGGGTAAACACCTGAAGAGATCTAGGGGAAATACCTGAATCGCCATTGGCGGCCTTATCTGGATCTCCTGTCACCCTGCCGATTCCACCCCGCGAATCGATCATTTTGACGGAGGAGAGGCTTGGAGCATTTTGGGGCACCAGGTAAGCGGCAAAGCCTCACCGACCAGCACCAGACGCTCACATGTTTATTCGGCCTGCCAGATCGCTGTTACCTGTTCGCGCCTGAGATCCTCCAAGAAGATGCTTCGGCGACGGTGGCTCACTGCGGGCCCCAAGTCATCGAGCCGGTAAGATCACCGCCTCGGGGAAAAGAGCCACTCCCATAACCGTTGCGACCACGCTGTTGGTAGCCGTGTTGACCACCGAAACGGTGTTAGCGATTCTATTCGAAACGTACGCAAAGGCTCCGTCCGGGGTGATGGCGACGCCGCGAGGGTTGGCTTGCACGGCGATCGTGGCCGTCACGGTATTGCTGGCCGTGTTGATCACCGAGACGTTGTTGGAGCCGTCATTCGGCACATAGGCAGCGGCTCCGTTCGGAGTTATGGCGACGGTAATGGGAGTAGCAGCTACCGCAATCGTATTCACAACGGTGTTGGTGGCTGTGCTAATCACCGAGATACTATCGGACAAGTAATTCGCCACATAGGCGAAGGCCCCGCCCGGAGTGATAGCCAAGCCGACGGGGTTGATTCCCACTGGGACCGTGGCCACCACGCTTTTGGTAGCGGTGTCGATTACGGAAACGTCGTTCGTGGACTGATTCGTCACGTACGCGAAGGCCCCGTTCGGAGTGAAAGCTACGCCCCAAGGGCTAGCTCCCACATTAATCGTGGATACCACGGTCCTGGTGGCGGTATCGAGAACCGAGACGCTGTTGGCGACGCTATTCACCACATAGGCGAAGGCGCCGTTCGGCGTGAAGGCCACGCCGATGGGGAAATTCCCGACAGGGATGGTGGCCACGACGGTGTTCGTAAGAGTGCTGATCACCGAAACGGAGTTGGATCCGAATATCCATCCGGAATTGGTAATATAAACCTCTTGGCCATTCGGCGACATGGCCCCGCTAAGGGGCTGAATCTCCACCGGGATTACGTCAATCACAGAGTTGGTGGCGGTGTTAATCACCGCAACGCTATTCGATTTGTGGGTAGGCACATAGGCGACGGACTGGGCCGCCGCCGAGACACATCCGAGCGCCGCTAGCAAGAGTAGCGCCAAGCACTGAACAGACCACAACCAGCGCTGCCACTCCTTGCGACTGCGATTTTTGTAGTTGTATACCTGGGGTCGGTTGGCAGACATCGTTATTCTCTCCTCCTGTCAGAATTTCCCTGGAGGTAACCGAACAAGGTCTCTAGCACCCCGGGAAATCTACGTTGCCTATTGTGAATAACAAAGGGGAGACGCTTTCACAACCCGGTGAATACCGCATTCACAAAGGGGAGAACACTCAGCGCGGCATCAGTCAATCCTCTCAATGGGATTTCTTGGGTATGATGGCTTGCTATGCGGGAGCACGCGGCAGGCACGTCCCGGAATGGTAGCCGCCGCAAGATTTTGCAGCTGAGTTCGAAATAAGAGGGAGTGCCAAGAGAGGTTTGGACTACCGAAATTTCGAATCAAAACCATTGGAGTCAATGCGTTAAGTCGCCGCTCCGGCGCCGCTCACCAACTGCAAACGACTCTTTTCTCGCTATTTTCTGCACTCCGTGCCGCATCTGAGATTCGAAGCGCAGAAGGCGCGTCCGTCCATAGAGATCGATCACGCAACTCCATCATCAAGGAGCTGCGGTCTCGCTCCCTTCCAGATTGCGCCCTGTTTCGACTCAACATGCGCGACAAGGCCCGGAAAGCATCCTTATATATATTCGCAAGGGCTCCGAGCAGCTTCAAGGGCATTCGCCAGAGAACCAATTGTCGTTGGCACACGGGCATATTCGTGATGACGTTCAGCACGGGGATTTTACGTCAGCACTACCTCTTGGTGGCGGCCTTGGCTGAGGCCTGGAACGGTAATGAGGAGCGGGATACTTTCCTCTAAACGGAGCGAGCTTGCGAGAACGGCTAGGGTGCTCCGAGGCACAGGGGTCTTCCGCAACCGGGCTTATCAGTAGCCTTTTTCAGGCATTCTACCTATTCCAAAGGGGTGATTCACCGGATTGTAACAACCCGGCGACCGGCTAAGCTGCAGCAAGAAAGGGAGGGCCGCCACCGTGCGTAGGGCACCCACCTCATACAAGACAACCCCCGAACCTCCAACCGGCCACAACACGGTGGCGGCCGCACCTCAAGGGATTGTCAGTCGTTTCGATCATTCCCCTTTGGCAGGAGGAAGGGGTGAACCGGCGGTGGCACGAGGGGCAAACATCGTGCCCTTCGAATTGAGGAAGACCATGGCCCAGATGCTTGGGGACGTCATCGCGCTTCTCGCGATGAAGCATAGACGCGCCCCACTGCCAGTTTCCTCAACACTTTTGAGAACTCTGTGGATTCGAGGTTTTCCAGAGAACCTGACGGAACTTGAGAGTTTTGCGCGCCGTTTCTTGTTCCTGGGCGATGAACGGATGCTGCTCGCGGAGCTCAGGAGAGGGCCTGCACCGATCGCATTTAATCCAGAGAATTCCCAGGGGCCCTCTGGAATCGCACTGGAGCAGCGCATGGAAACGGAGCGTCCACAAAAATGCCAATGCCTTCCTACAAATTAGATAAGGGCATTCGCAATCGTCTGGACTTGGCGGCGTCCGTGGCCCAATCCATCGGAGCCACAAACCTGAGCCTGGGGATGGATCCCGACCCCCACTTTGGCTTTGACATTCCGGCCATGGACCTTCCGCGGGGAAAAGAAGCCGTGGAACAAATCCTCCAGGCAGTCTTCGCGAAGGCCAACAGAGAACTTGCCAAGCTATTGCAAGACGTGCGCACGAAGTCAGCTGCCGGGCAGCTCGCCACCGCGCAGAATGGCTCGACCAATAAACTCCTGATGCGAGCGGTTCAGTGCGCAGTGAAGCAATACATGCTGCAAGCGGAACTGGGCAGCCTTGCGCTCAGCGACGAACTGACGGGCGTATATAATCGCCGCGGATTCCTGGCCCTTGCGGAACGGCAATTGAAACTCGGGCGCCGGTCCGGTCGCGCGATCTTGGTGTTCTTTGCCGACGTAGATGGGTTGAAGCAGATCAATGACAAGTTTGGCCACAAAGAAGGCGATCTAGCACTGGTTCACGCCGCGCAAGTTCTTGAAAAGACGTTTCGGGATTCGGACATCGTTGCACGATTCGGCGGAGACGAATTCGCGGTACTCGCCTTGGAAGTCTCCGGTCACAGCGAGTCCACCATCCGCGCCCGCCTCGAACAGAACTTGCATGAACTCAATGCGCAGCAATCGCGTTATACGCTATCCATCAGTCTGGGGGCGATGCGCTTCGACCCCAGAAGCCCCAAGAGTCCGGCATCGATCGAACAATTGATGATCCAGGCCGACGAGGCCATGTACGAAGAAAAACGGCTTCGGTCGAAGCCCTTCCTTGTGGCAAGGGCTGACTAAAGAGCTGGATGGTAACCAGGCAGCTCGGCAACGACCGCTTGGGTTGTGGGAAACCGAACCATTGGGTAAGCGCCAGGGGACGGCAAACTTTTTGCCGTTAGATCATCCGAGAGAAATCGCATCGTTGGCAGGATGCCCAGGCGCGAAAAGGCACAGTTTACGAAATATCTTGCATCATCCACCTGGGTGCAAAGAAAGAGAATTTTGCAAGGGAGGGCACATACAACATGCCTTCGCGGTCTGGACGACGTGAAAGACGAACCCCTCTGACTGTGGCGGTGCAGATTTCCCGTTTCCGGGAGCCCGCAACTACGGAACGAACGATCACCGAGAACGTCTGCTCTAGTGGTCTGCGCGTCGTTGCTCAGAGGCAGATGAACCCGGATGAATCGCTGCTGGTCAGTTCTGCGGCGGGAGATCTGCGGGTACAGGCGCGGGTTGTCTATTGTCAACGGCTGCGCGACGGACGCTTTGGCGTCGGATTGCATTTCCAAGGAGCGGAAGTCCGCTGGCCGGTGGGAAGTTCTAGCAGTGCAGCGGATTGAAGTTCGGCCACGGGGAAGAGTCCGCATTTCCGTGGGCGGCGACTTCAAAAGGCGAGTTTTGCCTGGTCTTTAGTGCTTCCCGCACCTCTCGGTTTCATCCCAGCATTCTCAACAGGAGATTCTTGGTGCGCCGTTTCAGGATGGCCTTGTTCGCTTCCGTACTCGTGACGATAGCCGCTGGTCTCGTCAGCAAGGCTGGCAAGGAGCCGGTTGCAAACCTTTTCGGCTTGAGAAGCTGGAAGCTTACCAGCAGCGGTGATTCCAAAGCGGCCGTAGCTCCATCCGGTTCCGTGCTTTGGTCGGCGGACATGGAGACCGGTGACCTCTCACAATGGAGTCGTCCCGACGTCCCGGACGGGCCCAACGCTGGCGGCGGTGTTTTCGACAGCGGGACCGCAATAGCGATTGTGGATGTCACTTCTCCCGCTCACAGCGGCATCCATTCGGCGAAACTATATATCAATACACTGAATCCGTCCGAAGTCTCCACCAGCGGTGTCCGATTGTTTCGCTGGCTCGAGCCTGAAAATCGTTCCGAGCTCCATTACAGCGTCTGGTACTACTTCCCGCGACGGTATATTCCAAACGGCAACCCACCGTGGTGGAACGTCTTCGGGTGGAAATCGAAACGCGGCGATGCCAGCGATCCGTTCTTTGCCCTCAATGTGGGGAATCGTCCGGACGGGTCCATGTACTTTTACCTGTACAACCAAGACTCCAAGAGGTCCTACCAGCAGGCGATTAAAAACATTCCGGATGGCCAATGGTTCCGCGTGGAAGCCTTCTACAAGTGCGCCGGCAACAACACCGGACACGTGACATTTTGGCAGGACGGGGAGCAGATCTTCGATGTGCCAAATGTCCAGACGCGCTATGCCGACGGGGACTGCCAGTGGAGTGTGAACAACTACTCTAGGAGCTTGAATCCAAGCGCAGCTACGATCTACATCGATGATGCCGCGATCTGTTCGGGCGGCCGATGTCCATAGCTTCTAGCTGTCGTTGTCGCGATTACCATTTCAAGTTGCCGCTATCATTTCGTCGAGCAGCCTTTTCTGGCGCTGAAAACCAAAAGCCACCCCCAGTCACGAATGGCAAAGAATACGCTGGTTACCTGGCAACTCTACAAGGAATCCAAATCCACGGCGCCGCCTGTCTCTTAGAAGAACGCACAGCCCCTGGCCAACAGCTTCTATGCCGTGCCCACACGCTTGCGGTTATTGTTGGCCGGCGCATAAGCGCCGACAATTCAGCAAATCCTTCGAAGGGGGTCGGAGCAAACTTCTGAACCATAGAGGTTCTACCCTAGCCCTTTTTACGCTTTTTCCTTGCGCTTCTCTCCGTTATCTAACCGATTGTTTGGCCTGCGGACCTCGATTACTTTGGGTACCAGCGATGGCGCAGAGGGCCTCGCACTCTGCGGGAAATGATGGCGTTAGCGATTCCGCCGGTAAATGGTGTGTATTGGATGGGCTGCAATTTAGGAGGTCGAACGTGCGAATTTCTGTAATTGGTTGCGGTTATGTGGGTTTGGTGACAGGAACATGCTTGGCAGAGCTCGGCCACCATGTGGTTTGCACAGATAACGACCCGGAACGCATCGCCTCCCTGAAGGCGGGCGTGGTGCCTATTTACGAGCCCTATTTGGATGGCATGCTGACCGCGAATTGCCGTGCCAACAGGCTTTCTTTCAGCGGCGATGCGGGTGAGGCGGTGCGGACGGGAGAAGCCATTTTCATTTGTGTGGGCACGCCGCCGCTGGAGACTGGGGACGCCGACCTGTCTGCGATTGACAACGTGGCGCGGCTGATCGCCACCGAAGCGCGCACCCCAAAGCTGGTGGTGGAGAAGAGCACAGTGCCGGCGCAAACGGGCCAGCAACTGAAGCGGCAGCTCGGCCACTACCGCCGGAACGGCGGTGCTGAGTTCCGTGTGGCTTCCAACCCGGAATTCTTGAGGGAAGGCACGGCCGTTGAGGATTTTCTGCATCCAGACCGTATCGTGATTGGTGTGGATGAGGAGGCCACGGAGAGGCAGTTGCGAGAGATTTACCGTCCGATCCTGGAAGGCCGCTTCCATTGCCCGATGCACTTGGGCGGGTGTCCCGCAACTCAATCGGCGGAACTGCTGGTCACCACGATCAACAGCGCCGAGCTGATCAAACATGCCTCAAACTCTTTCCTGGCGCTGAAGATTTCCTATGCCAATGTGATTGCCGATCTTTGCGAAAAGGTGGGCGCCGACATCAAAGAAGTGACTCGCGCGATGGGGCTGGATTCGCGCATCGGTCCGCGGTTTCTGGCTGCGGGGCTCGGTTTCGGTGGCTTCTGCCTGCCCAAAGATGTCCAGGCGTTTATCCGCTTGGCGGAGCGCACCGGCGTGGACTTCAGCATGCTCAAGGAGGCCGAGCGCGTGAACAAGCGCCGCATCGACATCTTTCTTGAGAAAATTCGGCAGGCGCTTTGGGTCCTAAAGGACAAGCAAGTCGGGGTGCTGGGTTTGGCGTTCAAAGCCAACACCGATGACATCCGCTTTGCGCCGTCGCTGGAAGTGATCCGCCGATTGTTAGCTGCGGGCGCGCAAGTGCGCGCTTACGACCGGGAGGCGATGGATAGAACCTCCGCGGTTCTTCCCCAGATTGAGTGTTGCCGCGAACCCTACGAAGTAGCTAAAGACGCCGACGCGCTGCTGATCCTCACCGAGTGGGAGGAGTTCCGTCAGCTCGACTGGGAGCGCATCCATGGCCTGATGGCCCGGCCCCTGGTGCTCGACGGCCGCAACCTACTCGAGCCTAAGGCGATGATGGAAAGCGGCTTTGAGTATCACAGCTTCGGCCAACCGGTGGAAACCGTGACGGCGCAATTCGGGCCCAGACAGATTCCTAAAGTTTCCGAAGCAAGTGTCAGCGCTTAAGGCCCCGTTGTGCTTTGGTGACGAGTTCGGGGTGCAGCCAAGGTGCAGTTGACTTCGCAAAGTATTCAGTTTGCGCGGCAAAAAAGTCTGCGGCCAAGCCCAACTTCCTGTCGGTAGGATTTCTCCCCCGCTGAGCTCGCTAGTAACTCGCCAAGGTACAGTAGTACCTGTACTCCTTCAGCCCTGCGCTCTACCGTTCCCAATTATACTTAACTTCATTTATATCATAGATTTACAGGTGAATCGCTGCGCCTCCGTCCCGTGTAGGACCTAGCCCGACATCCCTCGTGGGTGGAAACCACACCGCCCGCTTTCTGGCCCTGCGAGCAGTTGTGGGCCCAACGCCATCCCGTCTAACGTCTCTCGTGCGGCCTGTCTGGGTCCGATCCGGACCGGTTGGCTAGCACCGGTACTCTACGGCTGAGTGTTTCAATTCGGAACCGACCAGCCGCGCCGGAGCAGATTTCGGGAGAGAGACGCACGATGAATCGTTGGGCGCTGGTTTTATTGGCGGTACTACTCGCAATTGTGAATTCGGGATGCTCTGGAATCGTTTCGGGCAACACCAGTGCTATTCAGGGGGCGCCATCCATCACGGCGCAACCTGCAGGGCAGACCGTGACGGTGGGCCAGACGGCAACCTTTACCGTGGCGGCCACAGGCAGTGCTCCGTTGAGCTACCAGTGGAGAAAGAACAGCGTTGCGATCGCTGGTATGACGTCGTCCAGCTACACCACCCCTGCCACGACAACAGCCGACAACGGCGCGCAGTTCACCGTCGTGCTTAGCAACTCGGTCGGAAGTGTGGGCAGCAGCGTTGCCATGCTGACAGTTAGTGCGGCTTCGGTTCCGCCATCGATCACCACGCAGCCGGCAAGCCAGACGGTGACGGCGGGCCAGACGGCCACGTTCTCCGTGGCGGCTACGGGCACTGCTCCCCTGACTTATCAATGGAAGAAAAATAGTGTCGTAATCAGTGGCGTGAACTCGTCCAGTTACATCACCCCTGTCACGATGAGCTCCGACAGTGGAGCACAATTTACTGTGGTCGTGAGTAACGCAGCCGGAAGCGTAACGAGCAGCGCAGCCATGCTGACAGTTAGTGCGGCTTCGGTTCCGCCATCGATCACCACGCAGCCAGCAAGCCAGACGGTGACGGCGGGCCAGACGGCCACGTTCTCCGTGGCGGCTACGGGCACTGCTCCCCTGACTTATCA
>Ga0137409_10001380_pt1 | contig 24902 bp, 16 predicted proteins | sample CZODoug1_16funga_FD_122059 | JGI IMG/M metagenome (GOLD analysis project Ga0137409, IMG submission 122059) | Vadose zone soil fungal communities from Angelo Coast Range Reserve, California, USA - CZODoug1_16fungal (Hybrid Assembly) | ecosystem: Environmental > Terrestrial > Soil > Vadose zone...
CCCGATCTTGCCTTCCTCGTAAAACTCAGCGAACCAGGGATTGCCGTCCTTATCTATTTCCACCCCGTACGGAGAAAATGTATCTGGAAAATGTGAGAATTCGTTGGTCTTGGGGTCAAAGACAGTCAGAGTATTGAAAACGGCAGTACCCCACACCCTTCCCGAGTGGTCCACGCGGATGGTGTGTTTGGAACCGCCATCCTCGAGCCCTTCCATTCCGGACTTGTACGCGTCCTGGTATTCCGTGATCAGCCGCGTTTTCGGATCCCATCTCCCGACTTTGTTGGAGGCTTGCTCCGCGAGCCACACGGAGCCGTCCGGCGCGGGGACGGCCGAATGGATGCCCGCCGTGCCCTTGTTGGGCGCAACAAACTCTTCAATCTCTCCGGTTTTTGGATCCAGCTTTCCGATACGGTTCCCTGACCCAAAATCGGGGATCCAGATCATTCCGTTTTTATCCGGTGCGGCGCTGAACGGCATGCGATTCGGTCCAGGCATATCGTATTCCACATACGAAATCTTCATGGCCTCGTCGCTGAAGGGCCGCAGCGTCTCCTTGTACCCCGGCAATTCGGTTGGAGATTTCGGCAATTTGGAATCCACGCCAAACGTGTCATTCAAGTAGGAAATAATCGTGGCGGCAGCTTGATCGTCGATGTGATTGCCCAGGCGTGCGTGCCGGACGTCCCGCATGTAGTTGACGGCCTGCGTCCAGCCATCCGCATCCCGGCGCGTCGCGGCCATTCGCGATTGGAATCCGTGGCAGGCAAAACATTCCGCGGCGATCAGCTGTTTGCCCTTCCCATCGGGCAACAGTTGTTTTCCTTGATACACAGAGAGGTCGCTCCAGCGAACCATCCCTTTCTCCAAAGCGAAATCGAGCGAGGAGGACTCACCGGCGCCCAATTTCATGCTTACTCGCGGGTCGCTCTTGTATCCGACGGCATTCGCGCGGACTTCATACTCTCCCGGCGTCAAGCCTTGAATCTGGTAGCGCCCCTGCTTGTCGGACAACACGTTCACGTAAATCTTGGTTTTCGTGTTTTGCGCTTGCACAAAAGCGCCCTTAAACGGCGCTCCCGAGGGGTCCTTCACGATCCCTGAAATTGTGGCATCAGTTGCCCCGTACGCCAATGAAGCGCACAAAAGTAAAATCCCCAAAGCGTTCCCTATTGCGTTCATGCGTTGTCCCTTCCCGATGCGTTTTCCACCGGCAAGCCTTGGCCCCTTCTAGTGCGGGCTCCGCTTCGAGCTCGCCAGGATACCGTTATCAAGCTGGAATTTCGGGGCTTCGATAAGCATTCTAGCAAACTTGTACTCCCGTCGTCCCAGGCATTTCAAGAAAGAAAACGTGCCCGCTGCCTCCCGGAAAAGATGAGACGTAGCGCCCGCTACAAAACCATTTGCGTTCAGGGGTCGGTTTTGTAGCGGCCGCCCGGTTCTTGGGCGGGCAGCTTTTCGCTCTTGTTCGCGCCGATCCCGCGCACTACGGAAATTCAGTGGCGCATCAATCCTGGGGATTCGTGGCGAAGATGGACAACTCCGGCGTAAATCCGCGGTCCTCCATTTCAAGCACCGCCTTCACCATGCACGCAACGTCTTCGGCGCGCAGCTTGCTTGCGTTCGCCTTCTGTGGCAACCCGGCCGTCGGGTAGAAACTTGTAACGACTTCGCTCGGATTCACCAGAAACACTCGAATATTGTATTTCCGAAGCTCCGCTCGCCAGCACTCCGTCATGCCACGCAGCGCAAATTTGCTCGCATAGTACGCGGTGCCGTTGGGCGCCCCGCGCAGAGCGGCAGTGGACGCGATGTTCACGATGTTCCCGCGCTGCCTCTTGACGAAGAGCTTTGCAGCCTCGCGCGCCATCAGCATCGCGCCCGTGACGTTTGTGGCGAACACGGCTTCGAAGTTTTCCCGATCGAAATCCACGAGACTCTTGAACACGCCGATCCCCGCATTGTTCACGAGAATGTCTAGATCGCCAAACTTTTGCAAAACTTCGCGATACGTCCGCTCGACATCCGCCTCCACCGCTACGTTCGCCTGAATCGGATGCACTCCCAGCTCGCGCGCCGTCTCCGCAAGCCGGCGCTCGTCCCGTCCCGTGATCGCAACGCGCGATCCACTTGCAACGAACGCCTGCGCGATCGCGCGCCCAATTCCGCTGCTCCCGCCCGTGATCAACGCCACCGCATTTTTCAGGTTCATATTTCCTCCACCGCGCTCTCCGCCCTGAGATATTGCCACACCAAGCCTCAATTTCTCGTACCAGATGTAGCATGAACTCCTGCCTCGTCCCATTTGCGCTGGGAACGGGGGTTGGTGGCGCCGGCGTCTCGCCGGCGGTTTTCCGCTGCGATGACAGTGCAAGATTCGCCAGCGGGACGCTGGCGCCACCAAAACCCTTACTCCGATCGTGGCGAAAAATCCGTGCTTGGCAGATGTCGTCAGATCGCCATCCGGCCGTCCTTGTCTCGGCCGCGAGGAAGCCCGCACACTACGCGAAATATGGCGCATCCGCCCCCAGACATGATATTCTCCGCGAAACGTAGGAAGAAATAGGAGGACTACCATGGAACGAAAGAAGGCATCAGAGTTCGATCAGGAACTGCTCAACCTTTTTGACCAGTATGTGCACGGGGCGATCAGCCGCCGTGATTTCATGGACGGCGCGGCGAAGTTCGCCGTCGGCGGCCTGACAACGGCGGCCATATTCGAGGCCCTCCGGCCCAACTATGCCTATGCGGAGCAGGTCCCCAAGGATGACAAACGGCTGAAGACCGAATACGTCACGTTTGCCTCCCCACAAGGTTACGAGACCGTGCGCGCCTATCTCACGCGGCCCGCGGACGCCAAGGGTAAGTTGCCCGGTGTGCTCGTCGTCCACGAAAACCGCGGCCTCAATCCTTATATTGAGGACGTCGCGCGACGCCTGGGCGTCGCCGGCTTTCTCTCGTTGGCGCCGGATGAACTCACGAGTGTCGGCGGCTATCCCGGTGATGATGAAAAGGGAGTGGCGCTTCAGGCCAAGCTCGATCAAAAGAAAATGATGGAGGACTGGGCGGCAGCGGCGGCCTACTTGAAATCAAGACCCGATTGCACCGGAAAAATCGGCGTTGTCGGCTTCTGCTACGGAGGGGGCGTGGCGAACAACCTAGCAGTCCGCATGCCGGACCTAGGCGCCGCAGTTCCGTTCTATGGAATGCAGCCTTCCGCCGAAGACGTCGCCAAAATCAAAGCGCCCCTGCTGATTCAATATGGGGGGCTCGACAATCGCGTCAACGCCGGGTGGCCGGCTTTTGAGGCCGCGCTGAAGGCCAATCACGTTACGTACTCGGCTTATATCTACGAGGGAGCGAACCACGGCTTCCACAACGATACGACCCCACGCTATGACAAAGCTTCAGCGGAATTGGCCTGGAGCCGCACGTTGGAGTTTTTCAACAAGACGTTGCGATGACTTAAAGTCAGCAGTTTCATAAGGTTGATGGAGATTCTGGGTGTGCCCGGGGTGTGCAGGTCCCGTCGGGCCTCCCCTCCAGTCTCCCGGATGTACTCGCGTGTGGCACGCCGCTTTTTGTGTCCCCAATGCCCGCCGTAATTGTTGTTAATTGTTGTTAAGAATGCGTAAACCATAGCCTAAACGCCAATTACCCTTTCCGAACAGACGACCCCACCAATCCACCTAATAGGAACACGACCATGTTACATGTTACATGACACTGTGATGTCTAACACAGCGCGACTTGGACGTGTAAGCCATCCTGGCACACGTGACGGAACGGAGAAGCAGGAGCTATGTGTCCGAGGCGCAAACCTAAATACTGGGGGGGAAGATGGGACGAGCAACAAGAGCTGGCGTGATTACAACTATCCTAACGGCTGGTTGTCTGCTTTGGATTCTGGCCATGGCACCGAAGGCCTCAGCAATACCTGCGTTTGCGCGGAAATATCAAACTTCTTGCACGACCTGCCACAATGATTATCCGGAATTAAATGATTTTGGCGAAGCTTTCAAGAGGAATGGCTTCAAGTTCCCGAAAGACGACGATTCCTTTGTGAAGGAACCTCCCGTGCTCCTTGGGGCGAAGGCGCAAAAGGAAGCCTTTCCGAATACAATTTACCCCGGTGAACTACCTGGATCCATTCCAATCTCCTTCCGATACTCTGGAAACTTTAACTACAACTCAAAACAACCTGACGCTATTGTCGCTGCGGGAGGGTTCACACCCAGGACGGATCTGTTCGTGCCGAATACGGTCACGATGATCGCTGCGGGTAGCTTCGGACAAAATATCTCTTTCTGGATTGACGACGATCTTTCCACGGTTGGCTCAGGGGCGGACGGAGGGCTGGGCGACGGTTACCTGAAGTTCGACGTGGGCCATTCCATCGGTCTGCCAAATAAAGCGCTGAATGTCCGGTTCGGACAATTCGAGCTGGATTTGCCATTCACGCAAGCGCGGACGATTTATCCCACCGGGTATGACGTTTTCGGCGAGACAAGTGTGGCCGTACAGCCAGGGGGCGGGTTAACCGCGACCGCAAACAACCCTTTCGCCATTGGGGACGTGCAGCGCGGGGTCGAACTTGGCGGCTACGCCAACAATGGAAATTTCGCGTGGTCGGCGGCCCTCAACAACGGAACCGGGGCCGACCCCTCACTGACCGGGCGGAACACAAAGGACGTCTACGTCCGCGTGTCGCAGAAATTCAACCTGGAACGCGACTCCCAGAGCCGCAATGCGGTACAAGCCGCGGGAGCGACGGGGCCACGCGACCACACCTCAATCCGCCTCGGCGGCTTCTACTATTACGGAACGAACGAATCGAATTTCGCAAGCGGACAATTCGGGTTCGGTGGAACGATTAAGGACCCGTTCTATCGGGCCGGTGCAGATCTTCGCTTCAAATACCGCAACATGGAGCTTTTTGGCGTAGGCATGATTGGCCACGACAGCAACCACATAGTGGACCAGGGCGCACAGACCATCAACGCTGGGCCCGCTGTCAAATATACCGGGGGATTCGCGGGCAGCAATTTCTGGATTCACCCGTGGTTGATCGCCTACATGCGCTATGACTTTGTGAACTCAACGCCCGACTTCATCAACGGGACTCCCCCTTCTCAATACAAGACGCGCAACCGCTTCAGCCCGGGTTTTCAAGTGCTTGTCCGCGCAAACATCAAAATTATCGGTGAATACCAGTATACATATAACCAGCCGTATTTCGATCCAGCCGCGACCACGACGCCGTACTTCCGGCCGAATTCGTTCGTCTCCGGAATTGACTACGTATTCTAGGCCGTCGTGTAGGCAAGCGTTTCAATACACGTATTTCTGAAAACGAGAGGGAGACGATGGGTCCTCGGAAAATGGCAATGAAGACTCTAGGTGTCATAAGCCTCGCCCTAACCCTTGCGGGCGCGGGCCGGGCCGGAAGCATCAAGGGCAAGGTCAGCGTTCAAGGGCTCAAGTCAGCTGAAAATATCGCCGTATACGTGGACGCAATTCCCGGGAAGAAATTTGATCCGCCCGCGGACCACACGGCGATCGACCAACGGAAGATGAGTTTCATGCCGCACGTGACGGTCGTGGCGCAAGGGACGACTGTGGATTTTGTGAACAGCGACTCTGTCGGCCACAACGTGTATTGGCCGTCCGTCGGCGGCAATAAAAAGCTGGCGCACAATCTCGGGACCTGGCCAAAGGGGGACAAAAAGTCGTTCCAGTTCACCGACCCCGGCGCTGCTTCCCTTCTCTGCAACGTCCATCCGGAGATGTCCGGCTTCATAGTAGTCACTCCCACGCCGTACTTTGCTGTGACGGACCCGGATGGAGCGTACGAGATTAAGGACGTTCCCCCAGGGACCTACACATTAAAGACCTGGAGTGAAGACGGCAAGGTCACTACGCAGTCGGTGACCGTGGCGAGCGGCGCGGTAAACACCGACCTGACCGTGAAGAAGTAGGGTGCGGGCACTACTTTTACGCTGAACGCGTCAAGTGGAGCGTGGAGCCAGCCGAATGTAGACAGGGCTGGGGGCCGCGCTGGAAGCCAGGTTCGGCCCGTAGCCCAGTCAAGTCCAGTATTTTCGGGGGGGGAAGAGCAAATGAGTTGCAGAAACCGAACCTTGGCGTACTCTTTTCTGAATCTTGCCATCGTTCTCCTGGCGGCGAGTTCCGCGGTAGGTCAAGTGAGCCCCGGCGAAATCGCGAATCCAAACTTAAAAGCCGCCGAACAGGAGTACCTTCCGCAGATTCGATCGCTGCAACATGCGATCAACGAGACGCAATTTCCGTTCCCTTTCATTCTTACCCGCTACGTAGGCTTGGATCCCAGCCGCCAGGCTTCGCTCGATACGCGCGGGATTGAATTCGTCTATTTTCAAAATCGAATCCTATTGAAGACGTCGGGATTCTACACAGCCGCTTTCAATTCGGGGCAGCTCACAGCAAACGAGCGCGCCAGCCGCACTTTTCAGGAAGTCATCACTCCGATCCTTCGCATGATTGCACAAGAGATTCCTCCTGACGTGAATTGCGACGGCATCGCCTTCGAAATTGCGTATCACGCCCGGGATACACGCAAGGAATCTGATTTTGAGGGCCGGGAAATCCTAGCGGTGGTGCTCGATCGCGCCGACGCCTTCGCATTTCTAAGCGAGCCGGGGAACGAGCAGCAGCAGGCGATACTCAATCGCTCAGGAATTTATCTGGACGCCCAACCTTTTGCGCTTGCCCTGGGGCAAAAAGATTCGCTCGACCTGGAAGCACTCGCGAAACGCGGTTCCGAAGGCGCCGTATCGCCTACGCCTTCTGCCATCGCACCGGTTGCGACGACGCGGTTACCCGTCGGGATTCCTCGACTCGCGCCCCCGGCTTTGTCAACCCCGGTGCACGCCACGCGTGCCGGAATAGAAGCGGCGAACATCGTCAGCCCGTCAGTTATGGTGGTCGAACCGAAAGTGACCGCGTCGCCAGCCGAGGCTGAGCGGCTGCAAGCACAATTTCAACCGCAACTCGACGCGCTCCTGAAGGAAAATGGCGCTACATTTCATCTCGTAGAGTATGCGCCGCCGTCCGTCGCCCTCGATCACAAGCAATTGGCATTGCAACTGACACTCCGAAATTCGTTGACGTTCGAGAAAAGCACGAGCTCGATTTACAAACGCGCCGCGCAGAGCTTTGACCTCTTCCTTGCTCCACAACTTAAAGCTCTTGTGCCCAAGCTTCCCGCCGACCTCCAAGTGGATGCGCTCGAGTTTTCCGTCCTCAATCGCTTGGGCAATGAGAAGGATGCCTCCGAAGCAGTTGAATTCATTTGCCCTCTGAGAGCGATTCGATCTTTCGTCGAGGATGAAATTACCAGCCAGGATTTGATTAACCAGAGTGAAGTGCTCGTGAACGCTGTACGGATTCACCTCGACCTTGCGCTTGTCGAGTGATAACTCCCTGCGTGGGGAATTATTGTTGAGGAAATGCCTACATTCGATAGGCCCGATCGCGATTTTTGTGTTGGCATCGTCATTGTCGGGTCAGACGGTTGCGACCAATGATTCCGTGGTTACGCCCGTCGCAGGTGAAAGCTGGCTCAAACATCTCCACAGATCGTTCAATGAGACGAGTATGGGTAAGACGTGGGATGTGGGACCGTCTGCTCCCATGCCGTGGGAAGAATCCTCGCACTGGCAACAGGAGCTTACGCCCGGTTTCGCCACAGACACCGTCGATCTCCATGGTTCGGACCTATATCGCCTGAATTGCCAAGGATGCCATGGAGGATCGGGCGCCGGCGCTCCCCCGGAAATCAATTCCGTCATCAACCCCGTTCGGGCGACTTCCGTTGCTGTCATCTTGGAGCGAACGAAGAAGACTGGGCAAGAAATGAGCCGGGCGGATGCGGCAGCGCTCGCAAAGCAGGCAAGCGTCCTCCTGAATGAACGGTTCCATAAGGGGGGGCAGAACATGCCGCCGTTTCCCCAATTAAGCGACGCGGAGATTCGTTCGATCATCGCTTATCTGGAGCAGCTCTCTGAAGTCCCTGGCGCGGGAAAAAATCAAATAGCGATAAAAGAATCCCCCTACCGCGTCGGCGAGCTCATTGTAAAATCTACCTGTCACATCTGCCACAGCGCTGCCGGGCCCGACCCCACCCCACAGCAGTTGACGCAGGGAGCGTTTCCGCCGCTCAGTACTCTAACGACCCGGACGAACCTGTCTGACTTCATCCGAAAAGTAACCCACGGAGCGCCCATCATCATGGGAACACCGCCCTTCTCCTATAGAGATTCCTACAGGGGCAGAATGCCAGTGTTTCGCTACTTGACCCAGGACGAAGTGGCAGACGCCTACTTGTACCTCACGCTATACCCGCCCCACGAATAGGCAATATAGACGGCCTTCGCAGCGAGGGAATGCCCTTAAACCTTGCAGCCGGACGTTGAAAATTGGGGACGAATCCGGGGAAACTCGTGGTTGCGACTCGTTGGCCTTCTGCCCCGATCTGGACTAAAATTGCAATGCCGCGAAATGTAACCCTGCCGCCAAAGTGGGGTCCAAATCTATTGAAAGAGGGTATGTGAAGGACGTCTTCCCGATCAATTGCAGCGTTAGTTTGGGCGGTTGTCGGCTCCGCCGGAACAAGCGATGAAAAGTTGTGATCGCGAGAACTTGTAACCGTCCCCGTGGGCGCAGTTGTAACCATGCCCTATCATTAGGCGTCTAACATTTCACAGAATATAGAATTTTAGCGCGGCGTACTTCGATTTGGATAGGTGATTGCAAAATTATGACCAGGTCTCTCATGAACTTGAAAGAAGGCAGACGCCGCAGATGGTTCATCCTTGCTCCCGCCGCTTTGGCAGCCCTGGCTTCACTGGCCTCTGGCTGCGCAAAACAACAAGCTGCGCCACCCGCGCGTCCGCCGGCCTCGGTTACCGTTGGTAAGGTCACCCAAAAAACGATGCCTGTCGAGGTTGTGGCCGTGGGCAATGTGGAGCCGATTTCCACGATCTCGATTAGGGCGCAAGTCGCCGGTGAAGTCCGAGACGTTCATTTCAAAGAGGGTGATTTCGTTGCCAAGGGACAGGTGTTGCTGACGATCGATTCGCGGCCCTATGAGGCCGCGCTCGCGCAAGCAAAGGCCGCGCTCGCGCGCGACAAGGCCACGGGCGTTTACAATCGAGCACAGGCGCGGCGCTACAAGACACTTTTTGAGCAAGGGGTTGTGCCGGCAGAGCAGGTAGACTCTTTCACGAGCGCCGCCGACGCGTCCGATGCGGTGCTGAATGCCGATGAGGCTGCTGTCAAGACAGCGGAGCTCAACGTGGAATACTGCACGATCAATTCGCCGATTAACGGGCGAACCGGCGCGATCATGGTGAAGCCAGGCAATTTGGTGAAGGTAGCGGATGTTCCTATTGTTATTATCAATCAAGTCAATCCTATTTATGTGAATTTCGGAATCCCGCAGAAGTTCTGGCCCGATATCAAGGAGCACGTGGATCGGGGCGCGCTCCACGTGATGGCCACCATACCGCAGGATCCCAGTCACCCCGTCCAGGGCACGCTCACTTTCGTGGACAACACCGTGGATACCACGACCGGCACGATCCACCTGCGAGGGACATTTGAAAATCCGCAAGATCGTCTCTGGCCCGGCTTGTACGTTAATATCCTGCTTACGCTCTCACAACAACCGAATGCTACGGTAGTGCCCGCGCATTCCATCATTACGACCCAGCAGGGTTCCTATGTATACGTTGTGAAGGCCAACAATACAGTCGAGCAGCGGACCGTTGTGCCAACCAGGACCATTAATGAGGATACTGTGGTTGAGAAGGGCCTCCAGCCCGGCGAGACCGTCGTCACCGACGGTCAGGTAAATTTGGTGCCCGGCGCGCAGGTCGAGGCCAAGAATAGCAACGCCGAATCGGCTAATAAGCAAGCGGGCCGTCCAGACCAGCGAACAGGATCGGCGGAGCGCCCAATGGCAGATGCAGATCCTCCGGCAGGAAAATCGGGACGTCCCAATGCACAGTAACGGCCGTCGACCGAATTTCATGGGAGAAGGGCATGAGCATTCCTGAACGGTTTATCCAACGGCCGATCGCCACCACGTTAGTCATGTTGGCTATCTTGCTGTTCGGGATTGCAAGCTATCGTGTCCTGCCGGTGAGCGATTTACCGAACGTAGACTACCCGACCATCAATGTGTTCGCGAACGTGCCCGGTGCGAACCCGGACACGATGGCTGCGGCGGTTGCATTACCGTTGGAAAAGCAATTCTCCAATATCGCTGGCCTTGATTCAATGGTGTCCTCGAACAGGGTCGGCGCGACCTCGATTGTGCTGCAATTTAGTCTCGATCGCAATCTTGACGGCGCCGCTCAGGACGTGCAAGCCGCGATTTCGCAGGCTGCCCGGCAATTGCCTGCGAATATGCCGGCCCCGCCTTCGTACTACAGGCAAAATCCGGCCGACTATCCAGTCCTCTTTATAGCTCTCACCTCGGCCACACTGCAGCTTTCCGCTGTGGATGAGTATGCGGAGACAATGCTCGCTCCCACTATCTCAACGGTGAGCGGAGTCGCGGTGGTGCAGATTTACGGACAGTTTAAATATTCCCCGCACATTCAATTGGATCCAACGGCCCTTGCCACCCGAAAAATCGGCATTGACGAAGTCGAAAGTGCTCTCACAAATGGAAATGTAAACCTCCCAACCGGCACGCTCTGGGGTTCTCAACGGGCGCCGACCGTGCAGACCCAAGGCCAGCTTTATAATGCCGCTGATTATTCCAAGCTGATCGTCGCTTACCGCAATGGTTCCCCGGTCCGGCTGTCTGATTTAGGGCGTGTCATCGACAGCGTTCAAAACGATAAGAACCTCAACCACTACTACGACGCGAATTCGCCCAAGGGCACGGTCGCCATCCCGATGGTCGTTTTCAAACAGCCTGGTACGAATGCAGTGCAAGTGGTGGACGGAATCAAGGCGATGCTCCCCCGTTTGCAGGCTGCGCTGCCGCCGTCCATAAACATGCGCGTTCTTTTCGACCGTTCGATCACGATTCGTAACTCGGTGAATGACGTAAAGTTCACCCTCGAACTTGCGCTCTTCCTTGTGATCATGGTCATTTTCCTGTTCCTACGGAATGTGTCGGCGACCACGATTCCCAGCCTCGCGCTTCCCTTCTCGTTGGTGGGCACCTTTGCCGTGATGTATCTGGGCGGCTATTCGCTGGACAATCTTTCCCTGATGGCTCTCACCTTATCTGTGGGCTTCGTTGTGGACGACGCGATCGTGATGCTGGAAAACATCGTGCGTCACCTGGAGCACGGAGAAGGCGTGATGGAGGCCGCCATTAACGGCTCGGGGGAGATCGGTTTTACGATCCTTTCGATGACGCTTTCGCTTTCGGCAGTGTTCATCCCGGTGTTGTTCATGGGTGGAGTTCTTGGCCGGCTACTGCACGAGTTCGCCGTGACGATCATGGCGGCCATCCTGGTGTCAGGATTCGTGTCGCTGACGCTCACGCCAATGCTTTGCAGCCGCTTCCTGAAACCTCAGCACGAAGTGAAGCATGGCCGCTTCTACAACTTTAGCGAGTCCGTGCAGGTGGGTCTCGAGAAGCGATACGACCGATGCCTCCAGGTCGCGCTTCGGCATAAGTTGGCCACGATGCTGCTTTCGGCGGCCTTGGTGGTCGGGACATACTATCTGGGTGTCATCATTCCGAAGGGCTTCTTACCGAGCGAGGACATCGATCAGATCAACGGCACCACGGAAGCGATTGAGGGCATTTCCTTTGACGCAATGTTGGAGCATCAGAAAAAAATCGGCGAGATCCTGGCGCAGGATCCTTCGGTCGATTACGTATTGTCATCGATCGGCTCGGGCGGGAGAACCTTCAACCAAGGGGGCATCAACATCCGCCTGAAGCCGCGCTCCGAGCGCCCACGAGTCGACGAGGTCATCAACGAGTTACGCCCTAAGCTTGCTGCAGTGCCCGGCATCACCACCTTTCTCCGAAACGATCCGCCGATTCGCATCGGCGGCTTGCAAAGCAAGGCTCTGTACCAGTTCACGATACAAAGTCCAAGTACAAAGGAGCTTTACGATTCAGCGCAGGGTTTCACGGCGAAGATGAGTGCTCTGCCGGGCCTCACGGACGTCAGCAGCGACCTTCAAATCCGAAATCCCCAAATCAATGTCGATATTGATCGCGATGCCGCTGCTTCGTATGGAGTGACCGTGAATCAAATCGAGAGCGCGCTGTATTCCGCCTACGGCCAAAGACAGATTGCTACAATTTTTGCGCCCAATAACCAGTATTGGGTCATTCTCGAACTGGAGCCGGAATTTCAGCGCGACGCGAGCAAGATTGCATCACTCCACGTCCGCGCGGCTCCGTCGCAAAACTTCCCAAACGGTCAGCTCGTCCCGCTCGGTGCGGTGGCGAAACTTACTCCTACCTTGGGGCCGCTTTCGGTAAACCATTTGGGGCAACTGCCCGCGGTAACTGTTTCCTTTAACCTAAAGCCCGGCACCTCGATTGGGGATGCCGTGAACGAAATCAATGACTTGGCAAGGATTGCTCTCCCGCCGTCAACCACGACCACCTTCCAAGGAAATGCGCAAGCTTTTCAGTCATCGCTTGGCGGTCTCGGCATACTCCTCGTCATGGCCATACTTGTCATCTACATCATTCTCGGCATACTTTACGAAAGTTTCCTCCATCCCATTACGATTTTATCCGGACTGCCTTCGGCGGGTTTTGGCGCGCTTTTATCACTTTACCTTTTCCATGTGGCTGCGATGAAGGGATGGGTTTCGCCCCTTCTTGATATGAACCTGGACATTTATGGCTTTGTGGGAATCATCATGCTCATTGGCATCGTCAAGAAGAATGCCATCATGATGATCGACTTTGCGCTCGAGGCGCAACGGAAGCAAGGCTTAAGCCCGGCCGAAGCGATTTATCAAGGCTGCCTCGTCCGGTTCCGCCCCATCATGATGACGACGATGGCGGCGCTGATGGGCACGCTACCGATTGCTTTGGGTCTTGGGGCCGGCGGAGAGGCGCGGCGGCCTCTTGGAGTGTCGGTAGTCGGCGGGCTGGCTTTTTCCCAAGTCGTAACGCTCTTCCTCACTCCTGTATTTTATATCTACATGGAAGACGTAAAGCTGTGGGGAACGCGAACGTTCGGCCGTAAGCGGCAAGGCGAACCCGAAGTGGATTCTTCCTCACAAGGGCCTATCCCCACAGGGCCCATCGGGGCTCCAATCGCTCGCTCCGCGGATGCGCCGGACCTGTCAGGCATGGGACCCTCGCACCGTCACTAAACTCTGCCGCGTTGAAGCTCCACGATTTGTTCCCACCCCAAAATTTAATCCAAGCAGGACCAGATGAATTCCTTTGATAGCGCGTTAGGCTGCCGTGGTGTTTGGAGGCGCGAAAATTCAGGGATCTTTATGCTTTCCTTACGAATTATTGTGTATTCATTTAGAACGCGGATTGCATGGCCGAGCCTAAAAAAACTGAGATACTCGAAGTGGGCGGACAAACGTCGCCCCCGCTTACTCTCGCTACTTTCAGGGAACAACGCCTCCAATCCTTAGCGGAAGCGCAGTGCGAGGACGTCGAGATCGTCATTCGGGTGTGTCCTTCCAGGGACCTGGAACAATGCCTGCGGTACGTTCTTGAAGCCGATTCTGTTGTACTCGTGGGTGGTAGACAGCGCTGGCTCCCTACCCAGGATCAAAAGCTGGCCACCCTGCTCCCCGCCTTCGGGCACCGAGCTCTGTTCATACCTACAAAGGAGTATGTTCCCGCGACGGTTACGGCGTCGAAGCGGATACCAATCTCAAGTCATTATGTCCATCAATAGCTCCCCACAGCCGGGGATCGCGGTTCACAAACCTGGTCTTCCGAAAGTCGTCATTGCGACGACCGCGATGTTGTCATTCATCTCTTTTTGGCGGGCGGCCGCCATCGTACTCAACGACCTCGGGTCGTCTGCCTTCTACGCGGGTGCTATCGCCGAGCAAGCCATCGGCAAGGCCGCGCCCTGGTTCATCCTCGCCATCATGCTGTTCGCGTACGCCGTGCGGTCCATGTATATCGAAAGCTGCAGCATGTTTGTGCGCGGCGGCGTTTACCGTGTGGTTAAAGAGGCGATGGGCAGCACGCTGGCGAAATTTTCCGTTTCCGCGCTGATGTTTGACTACATCCTGACCGGGCCTATCAGCGGCGTCTCGGCAGGCCAATATTTGACGGGATTCTTGAACGAGTTGTTTGCCCGCTCGCACGTCAATCTTACGCTTCCGATCAATTCCACGTCGGCCGTGTTTGCCATTGCCGTGACGATTTATTTCTGGTGGGAGAACATCAAGGGGATTCCGGAGTCCAGCGGAAAAGCGCTGCGGATCATGTACGTGACTACTGTGATGGTGGTCGTGATGATCGCCTGGTGCATCCTGACGATTTGGGTGCGGGGCGCTCATCTGCCTCCATTGCCAACGAAAGCCAATCTGACGTTTGCGCCGGAAGCCCTGGGCTGGCTGCGCCTCAGCAGCTTACCTCATACGGTCGCACTGATCGGGATCCTCATCGGCCTCGGGCACTCGGTCCTGGCAATGAGCGGTGAGGAAACGCTGGCCCAGGTCTATCGGGAAGTCGAGCACCCCAAGCTGCCCAACCTGGAGAAGGCGGGCCTCGTAATATTCATTTATAGCTTCGTTTTCACCGCCGGCGTTTCCTTCTTCGCTTCCATGATCATTCCGGACGCGATTCGGCCCCAGTACTTCGGCAATCTGATCAGCGGCCTGTCCATGAATTTTGTCGGACCCTATAACCTGCGGCTTGCCTTTGAAGGATTTGTCGTGCTCGTCGGCGTGTTGATGCTAGCCGGAGCCGTCAATACCGCCATCGTAGGCTCGAATGGCGTCCTGAACAGAGTCTCTGAGGACGGCATCCTCCCGCATTGGTTCCGGCATCCGCATCCCCGGTTCGGGACCTCCTATCGAATGCTCAATCTCGTCGTGGGTCTGCAGCTACTCACCATCCTCTTGAGTCGCGGAGATATTTTTATCCTGGGCGAGGCGTACGCGTTTGGTGTGATGTGGAGTTTCTCGATGAAGGGCTTGGCCGTACTCGTGCTTCGGTACAAGCAGCCAGGAAAGCGGGATTTTCGTGTGCCCCTGAATTTCACGGTGGGCAACGTGGAGATCCCCTTAGGGCTCGGCCTGATTACCGTGACGCTGTTCGCCCTGAGCATCATGAATCTCTTCACCAAGCAAGTGGCAACCATGGCGGGCGTGGCATTCACAATAATCTTTTTTACAATCTTTGAGATCTCCGAGAAAATTACCCTTAAACATGGCGCCAAGCACCAGGAACTCGACATGTTTAATCTGGAGTCCGACGAAGAACTGACGCCTGCCGCTCTGAGCGTTCGTCCTGGGAACGCGCTCGTGATGATCCGGAACTCCAATACACTTTATAATCTGGCCGCGGTGCTGGACCGGGTCAATCCCCGCCAGCAAGACGTTGTGGTCCTTCACCTTCGGGTTCTTAGCCGCGCGGGTTCGGGAGGCAATGAACTCTCTCAGGAAGATCTCTTCAGCATAAATCAGCAGGAGTTGTTTACCCGCGCCCTGTGTTTGGCGGAGAAGAGAGGCAAGTCCATTCATCTGGCGGTCGCCCCCGCGACGGAAAAGTGGGAAGGCATCCTGCGCGCCGCGCAAAATCTTCAGTCATCCACAATCGCGCTGGGGATTTCATCCTGGCGAGCGATCGCCGATGAGGCTCGCATCGCCGGCCTGGCCTGGGAATCGCTCCCTGAACCGAGACCCCAGTTGACGCTGGAAATCTACTCGCCGTCCGGCCAGGAACAAGTGTTCTATTTGGGCCCCCATGCCCCGCGGCTGACCAACAAGGAAATTAATCTGCTCCATGGCATCTGGCTCGAACTCAGCAATGAAGTCGCGCCAGAAGAAATCCATCATCACGATGTCGTTCACATCGCGCTCGAGGAACTCAGCCGGGAGATCCACGATGGACGGAGGCAGGAGATTATCGACGCTTTGCGGAAACACCTGTTTAATAATCGACAACGCCGCGCCCCGAACACTTAAGAACCTTGAGGCTGCGTTCTTGCAGAACTACAAGCCATCTCATAAAAAGTCTTTGTGGGTCGCGGCTTCAGCCGCGACATCAAAACACCAACAAAAACTGGGTTTTAGCCCCGCCGGTTGTCGAGCAAGCCCCAAGAATAGGCTTGACAAATGACGTGCAATACTGTATTTTCTGTACAGACTGAAATGACAGAAGAATCAAAATCGCTCTCCCCCGCCGCCCAGAAATTCATCCTCCACTGGGGCGAAATGGGCACCCGCTGGGGGATCAACCGCACCGTCGCCCAGGTCCATGCTCTCTTGTTCCTTTCTTCCCGGCCCATGGCGGCGGAGGAAATCGCGCGAACTCTGTCCGTGGCGCGCTCCAACGTGAGCACCAGCCTGCGCGAGTTGCAGGGCTGGCGGATCGTGCGCAGTGTGTCGGTCTTCGGCGACCGCCGTCAACACTTCGAGTCCATGAAGGACTTGTACGAAATGTTCCGCGTGATCCTGGAAGAACGGAAGCGGCGCGAATTTGACCCCACGATTGCGGTGGTCCGGGAATGCGTGGCGGAGGCCAAAAAGGCGGGCGCGGGAGACACCTACGCCCGGGTACGCATGGAAGAGCTGCTGGGCTTCGTCGTCTTGATGAGCGCTCTATTTGAAGAATTCCGAAACCTTTCGCCGAGCGCGATGAAAGGGATGTTGAAACTTCGCGGCGGGATTCGCAAACTCTTGCATGCGTGAGGCGGGTGCGGGCTCTACTTGTTTACCCTGAATCCAGAAGGGGAGCCCGCCGGAATGGAGAAAAGGCGGGATGCCGCCTTTTTTTGATGGACAATGATTTCTCTCAGTTCAGAAATGACTGATACAAAAGGCAGGCACGCGGCGCGAGGCTGGGTCTGCTTCGACCGCGATTGCAACATTTGCACTTCGCTCGCGCGCAGATTCCGCCTCACCTTTGAGAAGCGCGGCTTCGGCCTCGCGGCTTTGCAAGATCCCCGCGTTGCTGCCCTTCTCGCATTGCCGCCCGAACAATTATTGCGCGAGATGCGCGTCATTGCCGGTGAGGGCGAAATCTATTGCGGCGCCAAAGCCATCGTGTTTCTCGCGCGACAAATCTGGTGGGCCTGGCCGCTCCTTGCGGCCGCCCAGATTCCCGGAGCTATGCGAATTCTTGACCTCGGCTACCGCTGGTTCGCGGATCACCGGCAATGCGCTTCCAGCATATGTTCGCTGGCGCGGGAAAATAACGAGAGGCGCTATGAATGATACGAGCGAATTCGATGTTGTCACCGGGGCTTTTAGTTACACCGGGAAATACGTCACGCGCCGGCTCCTGAAAGCAGGAAGAAGAGTACGGACGCTGACCGGCCACCCGAATCGCGAGAACGAGTTCGGCAAACAAGTTGAGATCGCCCCGATGGATTTTCACAATCCTGGGGGCCTAGTCCAATCCCTTCGGGGAGCTACGGTCCTTTACAACTCTTATTGGGTGCGATTCAGCCACGGCCGAGCGACTTTCGATCAGGCGGTGGCGAATTCGAGAATCCTGATCCGAGCGGCCAAGGAAGCGGGAGTGCGCAGGATCGTGCATCTCAGCATTGCGAACCCGACAATCGATTCTCCCCTCTCATATTATTCAGGCAAAGCGCAGGTGGAGAGGGCCATCATCGACTCAGGCCTTTCCCACGCAATCCTTCGCCCCACGGTTATCTTCGGCGTCGAAGACATCCTCATCAACAATATCGCTTGGTTTGTGCGGCATTTTCCAGTTTTCGCAATTCCTGGGTCCGGGCAATATCAAATCCAACCGATCTTTGTCGAAGATATCGCGGACCTGGCTGTAAGTGCCGCCCGGGAAAAAGATAATCTGACACTCGATGCGGTCGGCCCTGAAATTTTCACATTCGAGAATCTTGTCCGCCTGATTGCGACGTGCGTCCGCAGCAGGACCAGGTTCATCCATTTTCGGCCCTCTGTTGCGCTGTGGATGCTGCGCCTGATTGATCCGATCGTCGGCGACGTGATTCTCACTCGCGAGGAGATCGAAGGATTGACGGAGAACTTGCTCGTCTCGGAGCAATCGCCATCGGGGAAGACTCGATTCAGCGAATGGTTGGCACACAACGCTTCCCTTCTAGGAACAACGTACGCTTCTGAACTGTTGAGGCACTACCGATGAGTTTCTTTGTGGAGGAGGATTGCTGCTATGTTGGTTGACCGGTGCGAGGGCGGATTCTCCCTCGCACCGGTCGAACCGGTTAGAAGCTGAGTTTGAGTCCGAGTTGCATCACGCGCTGGCTTCCGGACCCGATGAGCGGATTGCCGGCAATGAAGTCCGGCGTGGCGAGGGCGCTGCCGAACACTGGACTTCCATTGAGCAAGTTGTTGGCATTGACGAAGCCGCCCGCACCATAGGGGTTTGCGGCGAGAGGCTTGTTGATCACGTTGAAGACCTCCCAGCGCGCTTGGATTCCATAACGCTCCCTGAACTTGAAGTTTTTGAAGATGGACATGTCCAAGTTCTTGAAGCCCGAGTCGCGGAAGATGTTCCGCCCCATGTTTCCGTATTGACCCAAAGCGTTAGGGGTGAGGACCGCCTTACCGTCTCGGGAAGCGTAGCAGCCACCGGCCTTCAAGGTATTCGGGTCCGCAGCGTTGGTCGCGCACTGTGTAATGGCGGCCGCGCTACCCGAAAAAGGAACCCCGCCGCCGGTCGAATATGCGGTCGCATACTGACAGCTCGCATTGCTACTGTCGACCGCGCCGCCGGCGGTGGCAGCGAAACCGCTGCACCAGGGAATACTACTCAGGCCCGACGGGAAACTGGAAGCAGGGCCGCTGATGTTCCAGCGATCCGAATTTTCAGCGGTTCCGCCGAAGTTGTTCCCTGGGGGCCCGGGATAGATGCCGTCCGCCGCCATCCAGGGCAGGGGGCTCTGGTAACTCACGATGGCGTTGATTTCCCAACCTTCGAGCAATTGGCCAAAGCCCTTGATCCCGGGAATGTCGTAGGTAGCCGTGAGCGAGAGGCGGTGGCGGGCGTCGAGGTCGGCGGACGCATATTCGGCGGCCAGATTGTTGCTGTCCTGCGGCAAACCGCCGAAGCGGTTCAGGGAGCCATTGTCGAGACCGTGACCGTAAGTATACCCGGCAGTATACGAAAGGCCGTGGGAGGCCCGCTGGGTTAAGGTTACCTGCAGACTGTCGTAGCGGGAATGGGATCTGTTGGTCACTTCGTTGATGAACCCTATATAAGGAAACTTGGTAAAATACGGCCGGGCTTCCTGCAGGGCCGTCCCACTGGCGCTACCCACCGGTAAGGGGCCGCCCGCGCAGGCACCCGCCGCCTGTGCCGGCGTTAGCGTATTCATACAATACGCTGCGCCCAGGGGGGCCTTATTAATGTCGGCAAAGTTGAGGAGCCTATAGCCATGATTTCCGACATAGGCGACTTGGAGAGAGAGGTTTGAGCCGAATTGGTGCTGAATGCTCAGGTTGTAATTCAAGATGTATGGCAACTTGAGATTCGGGTCAACGGCCATGAGATCGCACGGCAGTGGAGCTGCGCCGACGCCATCCCCGCATTTCGCGGCGACGGAAGGGAATACCGTTCCCTGACTCACGCCAGCGGTGGAGGTGCAAGTCGCAGCACTCGAAGCGTCCCAGCAAAGTTTGCTAGGATCGAAATTAACGACACCGACGCCGATGCTCCCTCCGCCGGTCGCCGGACATGCACTCTCGCCTAGGGCAGCCGGGCCCAAGCAGGAGATTGTTGCCCCCGTGGGATCGCTACCAAGGGCGGTGGCGTGGTTATTTTGGAGCCCGAATGCCCCCTGAAAATCCTGCTGGACAAAGGAAGAGTAGATAAGGCTGGCCCCGCCCCGCACTACGGTCGTGCCCCTCCCGGTCAGGTCGTACGCAAAACCAATGCGTGGCGACAGGTCAGATGGATCGGCCTTCCAGAGCGTAGCGTGTCCCGCTTGCCCTTGCTGAACCATCCCGGTGGGTGATGTGGGATCGAAGGAACCCCAGAGGTTATTGGCTTCCTTCATGGGCGTGACGTATTCGTAGCGCAACCCCAAATTGATAATCAGCTTCGGGGTGGCGCGCCAGTCGTCCTGAACGTATCCAGCGAACATCTTCCAGGTATTCTTGATGGCTGGCTTGCCGGCGAGGACCAGCCCGTTGCCCGGAGCCCCCTGGAAAAAGGTCTGAAGCGTCGGGAAATTGAACAATCCCCGGCCAGTGTTGTAAACATTGGCATCGGCTTCCATGTGCGAAAACTCGCCGCCGAATTTGAAGGAATGTTTGCCCTTCAAAATCGAGATGCTGTCCTGGACATCGTAGAAGGGGTTGGGACTGTAATATTGTGGACGGTTCGAGGCCGTGCCGAGGCCCGTGGAGAACCCCCCGATATTGATGTTCGGCAACCCGCCCGTCAGGGGATCGGTAACGCCCGTATTGAGGAGGCCTTCCTTGCTACTGCCGTTTTGGACTTGATTCACGTCGATGTTGACGAAGTTGAACGTTGTGCGGGTATACCCAAAACGCAATTCATTCACCAGAGTAGAGCTGGGCGTATAGACCCAAGAAGTGGTCGCGGTCCAGACCTTTATCGGCACGGTGTTGTTGAAAGGCAGGCCCACGAATGCGTGATCTTCCCCCGTGGCCGTGTACTTTCCGAGGAAGAACGTGCCACTGACCGCATTTTTGTCGTTGGCGTGCCAGTCGAGTTTCCCTATCCCGTTGTCGGAGATATTCGTAATCGGGAAAGCGCTGATGGTTCCTGTGGCGCCCGAAACGGCAGTCTGCCAAAGGCCTCCGGTGCACACGAAACCCGCTGGCAATGTTGCTCCGGACTGCCCTATGGCATTGGGGCAGAGGATCGACTCGCTTACCTTGCTCGCATTCGCTGGACCCACGAGATTAATCGCATCCACGATGCTGTCGCAACCATTGGGGTTCGAGCAGTTCTTCTGGCCCACTGCAGCATCGAGCTGCGGAGAGGAAGTACCGGCGGCGGGGGCGATATAAGAACGCAAACCCTCGTAGCCGCCGAAGAAGAAGAGCTTGTCTTTCTTGATCTTCCCACCCGCCACGCCGCCAAACTGCTTCAACTGGGCAGGATACTTTAAGCACGATCCACTGATAACCACTGGGCAGCCTGAGATGGGATCCGCGACGTTGTAAAAGTTCCGCGCGTCCCAAGCGTCATAACGGCCGAACGCATAGGCCGCGCCGTGAAGCTGGTTGGTGCCTGACTTGATTCCCACATTTACGACGGCGCCGGCCTTCCATCCGTATTCCGCCTTGGGATTTTCCATGACGTTGAATTCCTGGATCGCGTCTATGGGAAGGATGATCGCGCCGTCCGTGAACGGACTTGGCATACCGATCACCGGGCGGGCATCAAATGGGTTGGCGTTAAAAACGCCTTCCACCATCCAGACAGATTCGTCGGGACGGACACCATTGGTGCTCTGGGTCCACGGACCGCCGCCGACCATCAACATGACGCCGGGGCGCAAACCGAGGAGGTTCTGATAGTCGCGGCCATTCAAGGGGAGGTCAACGATGTCCGCATTCTCAAGGGTGCCGCCCATGGTGGCGTTCGTGGTCTCCACCAGTGGAACCGCTTCGGTGATGGTGATCGTCTGGGTTTGGTCGCCGGGCTGAAGCGTGGCGTCGATACGAACTTCCTTGCCCACTTCCAACACGATGCTCTGGCGTTCAAATATTTTGAAACCCTTGGACTCGGCGCGAACCGTGTAGTTGCCGGTAGTCAAGTTGGGAGCGTTATACGCACCAGCGTCATCCGTGGTCAGCGTTCGTGAAATACCCCTGTCCTTGTCCAGGACGATTACCGTGGCGCCCGATATGACGCCGCCGCTTTGGTCTGTGACAGTTCCGAGAATACGGCCAAAGCTGCCCTGTGAAAACGCTGGCACACAAAGCAGAAGCATCCCCATCACGCCACCCAGCAATTGCAAAGCTTTCCGAACGCGAACACCCCAAGACTCGTTGCTTGTTGAAGGTAACGAAATCATTTCTGGACCTCCTGTCCAAATAGTCACTCTAGAATCTCGCTTCCAGCTTCACCCGTGGTTCGTTCCCCGACTTCCCCGACATCAAAAATAAGACGTTAAAGCCCCGCCCTGCGATGGTGAATCCCAGCATCACCTAGGTTTTATCCCCTGCTAATATGCGGCGCGCTTACTGTAGAACCCGCGCCGTTCAGCTGCAGCAATACAAAGCCAACTTCTCAAAATATTGTTACCGGCTTATTCGTAATAATTAACTACATAGGTAATTAAACAAACAAATAAATATGTACCTCGATCCGTGCAGGGTGGCTCGCGATGTTGGCGATGATACAAACGTCGCAGGGATATAAGTCCACTTAAGTGCCCCACCCAGAGCATCTTTACTTGCAGAGATGGATACACCCTTTCGGGGGCGGCTGTCAACATTTATTGCATTTAATTGTCGGACACTGCGGGGCAACCTTCGCCGCCGCGCCAGCAGCGTGCGCGTGCCGCGCCGGAAGGAATTCCCACATTCCAATCTTCCCAGGCACGGTCGAAATTGCTTTATTTTTTCGGCGGATATTTCTGCCGGGCGGAATGAGGGGAGGATTCACTTCTTACAGGGCTTGCTGCTCACGGCTGGTCGTGCCGGACGTTTGCAGGTGAGAATTGCTACTTCCGTGTTGGTCGGCCGGTGCGAGGGCGGATTCTCCCTCGCACCGGCCCCGCCAACTAGAACTGTAGCTTCAACCCGAGTTGCATTACCCGGCTGCTTCCCGAACCGACGAGCGGATTGCCGGCTGCGACGTCGGATGTGGCGCACCCGCAGCCGAATGTATTGGGGGAGCCCCCGGGATCATTGCCAACACCCCAACCATTCGCCGAGCCGTACGGATTGGCGTAGAGGGGATGATTGAAGACGTTGAACAACTCGACCCGGAACTGGGCGCTGAACCGCTCCTTGTACGTGAAAGTCTTGAATACAGAGAAATCCACGTTCTTGAAGCCTGAGTCGCGGAAAATGTTCCGGCCCATATTTCCAAACTTTCCATTGGCGGGAGGAGTCATGACCGAATTGCCGACTACGAAACATCCCGAGCCTGCGAGCGTACCGGCAGGGTCGGCGGCCACGGCCGTACACTTCGCCCACATCGCGGCGGAATCGGTAGCAGAAAACGAAGTGGCGGCCTGATTAGTCACGCCACTTGTTATTGTGCAACCGCCAGCACCAGGGTCAGTGCAGAAGGGAATCGAATTCGGGCCGGACCTGAAGTCGGCGGGATTCCCGAAGAAATCCCAGCGATCCGTGCTATCCCCCCCCCGGAAATCGTTCGCGGTGTCGGTTATGACCCATGGCTGCGGGGTCTGAAGGGTCACGATGGTGTTGAGCTTCCAACCTTCCAGTAACTGGGCAAAGCCCTTGATCCCCGGAATGTCGTAAGTGCCCGTGAGAGTGAGGCGATGCCGGATATCGAAGTCGCCGCTGGAGTACTCCGCCGCTGTATTCGTTGCGTCCTGCGGGAGGTATCCGGCACGATTCAGGGAACCGTTGTCGAGGCCATGACCGTACGTGTAACCGGCCGTGAAAGACAGCCCGTGAGAAGTTCGCTTAGTCAGGGTCGTCTGCAGGCTAGAGTAGTTGGAACGGCGATCGTTCGTGGCCTGGTTGATAAAGCCCAGGTATGGGAACTTGGCGAAAAACGGCTGGGTGCCCGTTGCATCAGTCTGATTGATGTCGCGGAAACCAAGCAGTCTTGAGCCGTGAGTACCGACATAGCCAACCTCCAACGAGAGGTTGTTGGTGAAGGCGTGCTGTACACCCAGGCTCCAATTCGTGATGTAGGGGGTGAGGAGATTCGGGTCCACCGCCATGATGTTGCACTGTGAGGAGGCAGTGCAAGAGGACGTGGCGCCGGTCGGAAAAACAACGCCGTCCCAAGTGAGATTAGAACTAGGAATTTTGGGACCAGCGAGCACGATCGTGCCGCCAAAGGTCGCCGGACAAGTGCCGCCGATGGGTACCGCCACTGTGCAGGCACCTGTCGGGACGGCAGCGAGGCTGGTTGCCGTGGTGTTCTGGAAACCGTTTTGCGCTAGGAACGTGGCCACGGTGTACGTGGAGTAAATGACGCTGGCTCCGCCCCGGACCACGGTCGTCCCCTTGCCTGTGACATCCCAGGCAAACCCCACACGCGGCGAGAAGTTTTTGCGATCGGGCTTCCAGAGAGTAGGGCCGACCGATGACTGGCCCTGCTGAACTATTCCAAGCGTCGGATCGAAGTTGCCAAACAGATTGTTGACCTCTTTGGGCGGCGATACGTAGGAATAACGCAGGCCCAGATTGAGAGTCACTTTCTGATTGAGGCGCCAGTCATCCTGAAAGAAGGCCGCAGACGAATTCCAGGTTATCGTGCGTTTCGGGTTGCCGACGAGGAGGAACCCTCTCGACGGTTTCCCGGCGTAGAAGTCTTCTAGTGGGAACGAGCAGGATGTTGTTGGGTCTAAAGCACACGGGAACAGGGCGTTGGAGAGTTGGGCACCCTGGAAATCGATCCGACCCCGGGCGAGATCTTGGTTGGTGGAGTCGACGTTGATGTGCGCGAACTCGCCGCCGAATTTCAAGGTGTGCTTCCCCACCAAATACGAGACACTGTCTTGAAAATCGGAATACCAATTGGCCCAGCTATTTGGACGGTTATGCCAAGTACCCAGCTTCTCAAAACCCGAAAGGTTGATATTCGG
>Ga0137409_10001544_pt1 | contig 24896 bp, 26 predicted proteins | sample CZODoug1_16funga_FD_122059 | JGI IMG/M metagenome (GOLD analysis project Ga0137409, IMG submission 122059) | Vadose zone soil fungal communities from Angelo Coast Range Reserve, California, USA - CZODoug1_16fungal (Hybrid Assembly) | ecosystem: Environmental > Terrestrial > Soil > Vadose zone...
GCCACCATAACGACGAACAACAAAGGCAGTCCGTAGTGAGCGAGCAACGCGACCTCGCTAGGCAAGGGCACCCGAATGAAACTATTCGGAACGACCCAGACGAGCAGGAGCGACACCAGGTACAGCAGGACCACCAGATAGAAACGCCGCAACCAGCGCGCTTGGAATAGAAATACCTTCCCGCCTACGATCCCCGCCAAAACACTGATCCACAGCGCGAGCAGCCACCAGTTGAGGAAATAGAGAGTGCCCAGGGCAATTGCGGCGATCGCAGCCACCTGCGATGAAGTGAGGGGACGTTCTCCCCGCATGAAGGGCTGCCAGAGGATGAACAATCCGAAGTGCGCCAGCATCATGCCGCGCGCCCAGAAGTCCTCCGCGCCCCATATGGCCGCAAAATGCAGACAGATCAGCATGACCAGGAACAGGCCGCGCCACGATCTCGCCACGAACAGCTGGGATGCCTGAAGGACGGTCGACGTCGCCATAGCGAGCTTATTGCGGATCGGAATCGCTGCGCGGCAGGGCGTTCATGGGCCTGCAATCCATTTCATTCTCTCCGGACGGGTGCGGGGTAAAGACAGAGACCGGGTACGGACTTGCGCAGCTCGGTCCATGGACTTCCCTCTTGTAGGCACGTATTGTGCCAGCTTTAACAGACAGGCACCCAGGCCGAATTCCACGCCCATGCCCATCGTCGCCGCGCTGGCCCGAGCCACCCTCCTCGAAGCCGTTCGAAATCGCCTCCTCTGGCTGACCGTGATACTCGTCGCTGCCGCATTCGGCCTCACCCAGTTTCTGAATCAGGTCGCGATTACCGAGACTCGGGAGATTCAGGCCGCGCTGCTCGCCGCTCCTCTCAGGGTTGCCGCGGTCTTTATCCTCGCCGTGTTCGTGATCACGAGCATGGTGCGCGAGTTGGGCGACAAAGTAACCGAGTTGTTGCTTTCCCTTCCGGTACCCCGCTCCCATTATTTCTTCGGAAAATTTGCGGGCTTTGCATTCGTAGCCGTGGTCCTAGCGCTGCTGTGCGCGCTGCCGCTGGCCCAGTTCGCCAAGCCTTCCGGCCTTGCGCTGTGGACAGCTTCCCTGGTGTGCGAGCTCTTGATCGTTGCAGCCATGAGCTTGTTCTGCGTCCTGTCCCTGGCGCAAGTGCTTCCCGCCTTTGCGGCGGTGGGCGGCTTCTACCTGCTGTCGCGCTCCATGACGGCGATGCAAATCATCGCGGGTGCGTCCTTGTACGACCCAACGCTTACCGATCGCGTCGTCGGTACGATTGTGGGGTTGATCGGTCTGCTGCTACCTTCGCTCGATGGCATGACCCAGACGACATGGCTCCTGGGAGGCACGTTCGGTAGCGTCCTCGTTTCGGTTTTCGGACAGACCGCGATCTACCTTGTCCTCATATGCTCGGCGGCGCTCTTCGACTTGTACCGCAAGAATTTCTAGATGCGATGACGCAGCGATCGATCTCGGGGGTGCCGCGGGTTGTCATGGTGCTACTTGGCCTAGGACTCGCCGTCCAAGTCGCTCTGAAAACCGCTTCCCCGGAACCCCGTGCGAGCGCGGGGGACTTGCCGCCCGCCCCCGGCATCGCCGTGCTCAGGCTCGCGAGCTTTGGCGAACCGGTTGCGCTCGCCAAGGCACTGATGCTCTACCTGCAGGCCTACGATTTCCAATCCGGCTCCCGAATCCCCTATCGCGATCTCGACTACGATCGCTTGGAGGCTTGGCTCGGAAGAATCCTCGAGCTGGACCCGCAGGGGCAGTACCCCCTGCTCGCCGCGAGCCGGCTTTACGCCGAAGTGCCGGTGGAAGCCAAGCAGCGCAGCATGCTGGAGTTCATTCACCGCCAGTTTCTGCTCGACCCGAACCGGCGCTGGCCGTGGCTCGCGCACGCCATTGTCATCGCGAAGCATCGGCTCCACGACTTGCCGCTTGCTCTGCGTTACGCGAAAGACATTCAGCGCCATGCGACCGCGGCCGATGTGCCTCCCTGGGCAAGGCAAATGGAAGTCTTCATTCTCGAGGACCTTAACGAGCTCGAGACCGCCCGCCTCGTCATCGGGGGTTATCTCCAAAGCGGTGCGGTGACGGATCCGGCTGAGCTGAGGTTCCTGGATGAGCGCCTCAAGGACTTGGAAGCCCGGACCCTTCAGACGCGGCGGAAGTGAGCCAAAGTGTCAATAAATCGTCGAAAGTGTCAAATGTCCAACAGAAATTACCCGATTGGGGCCTATTTCGATCAAATCCACAGCCCGCCTGCGGGCACGCATCTTGCACGATTTCCGAGGTCTTAGCTCCAGTATCTAGAGGTTTTTTTGGCATCCATGGGGGTTGTTATGAAAGCTAACAACAAGAGCCTGACCGAGTCCGGTTTCACTTTGGTGGAAATCGCCATCGTGCTCGTCATCATCGGCCTTCTGCTCGGCGGCATACTCAAAGGCCAGGAAATGATCACCCAGGCCAAGATCAAGAACATCATCAACGACTTCAACGGGGTGACCGCCGCGGTCAATTCCTACCAGGACCGCTACCGGGCGATGCCCGGAGACGATGCCACCGCGGCAACTAGATGGGCCTCGCAAGGTGCCGTGGCAGGCAATGGAGACGGCATTTTGGGCGTCGGCCCCGGGACAACCTGCAAGTACAACGCTGTCGTGACGGCAGTGCCAGTCGCCGCCCAGGAATGCAATCTGTTCTGGTGGCACCTCCGCCTGGCCGGCTTCGTACCGGGTGCCGTGATCGGTAACGGCGTGGGCATACAGCCTCCCAACGCGGTGAACGGCATCATCGGTGTGCAGCAAGGCGGCCTCGGCTTTACTTCGAACATCGTGTGCAGCAGCAACCTTCCGGACAAGATCGCCATCGCGGTCGATACGCAGATGGACGACGGCACGCCCGCCGCCGGGGAAATTCGCGGCGACATTCAGGCTGCCCCGAATCCCAACGTGCCGGCCGCCAGCACGATACCCACCTATGCTGAGACCGGGACGAACCAATACCTGCTTTGCAAGAACCTGTAAACGAACGCGCTCCCGAAAAGCCCGCTTCGGCGGGCTTTTTTTTTCCTTCCGGGGGAGGTCCGGTGAGTAGCCCCGCAGAACGGTCCCAGGCAACCAGCTTGCTGCTCGCGGGCAGCCTTTGCGTCCTTCCGTTCCTGATGCCATACCACGATCTGCCGATCAAGGCTTTCCACGCCGAATGGCTGGCCGCGGCGCTGGGGATCGCGGCCGCACTGGCTGTGCTCGCAGCGCGTTCGGTCCCGCTCGTGCCCTGGCCTGTTCCCTCGCGTTGGCTGATCGCCTTTGCCTTGTTCCTCGCAGGCCTGGCTGCGCTGGCCGGCCCGGCCTATCCTCAACTACCCGTCATCGCAGCCCTGTATGTCGTCTATGCCGCGCTGATGATCTGGCTCGGATCCCAGCTGACCAGCGCGTTCGGAATCGAGCGCGTTGCGATGGCCTTCGCCGCATTTATTCTAGTCGGTGCTTTGTTGACCTCGCTCTGCGGACTCATCCAGTTCTATGGCCGGCCCAAGTTCCTGGAAGATCTTGTCGCGGAGTTGTACGGAACGCGGGCCTACGGCAACATCGGGCAGGCCAACCTCTACGCCAACTACCTTGCGCTGGGCGAGGGCGCGCTCGTCTACCTCTGGGTGCGCGAGCATGTGCGGACCTCTCATATGCTTGCGGCCTTGATGTTGCTCCTTTGGGGCAGCGCGCTCGCCGGCTCGCGCAGTGCCCTGCTCTACGCGCTGTGGTTTGCGGTGCTCGCAACGCTGACGGGGCGAAGCGGCGCTGAGTCCCGGCGTTTGAAGGGCCTTGTGTATGGCATCGCGAGCGCGACGCTGGCGGCGGGTCTGGCTATTTCCTCGCTGAACAGCCTGTTTCACCTCGGTCCACCGGGCACTAGCGCCCTCGAGCGAGTATTCGCCGACGAAACCATCGAGCCGCGCCCGCTAGCCTGGCTGCTGGCCCTGCGCATTTTCGCAACCGCGCCCGTCACGGGGGTCGGAATCGGGGAGTTTGCCAGCGCGGCATTCGATTCGGGGCTCGATCCTCTACTCACCCAGCGTAGTGAACTTTGGACCTCCCCTCACAACTTCGTCCTGCACCTCCTCGCCGAAACGGGCGCTGTCGGTACGGTCCTTGTGCTCGGCTGCGTCATCGCCTGGGGGCTGCAGGCCGCGCGCCGAGCTTATCGAAGCCGGGACGTGGTCTGGTGGTGGATCGTGGCCGCCGTTGGCGTGGAGATGATTCATTCCATGATCGAGTTTCCCCTGTGGTACGCACACTATCTCGGCGTGACCGCGCTGCTCATGGGAGCCGGCACGACGCCCAGCCCGCGCTCCCCACCGATGCCGCGCCCATCCCGAATCGCAACGGGCGCCGCGTGCGCGGCGCTGGCCTTCGCTTCAATCCTCCTGCTGAGGGACTACGTGCGACTCGATGGGGCGCGCGTGACCGGGGCAACGGTGACGCTCGCTCGAACGGCCGACGCGCAACGCGACGCCGCGATCATGCGCGAGCTGACTCACGGCCTGGTGGCGCCGCTCGCGGAGTTTTGGCTCGTGACAGGTGCTTCGCTCGATCGAAGCGATCTCGCCACCAAACTCGCGATGAGTGAGCGCGTCGCCCGCTTTTGGCCAACTTACGAGGTGCTGGCGCGGTACGCGGTATTCCTCGCTCTCTCGGGTGAAGCGGGAAAGGCGCAGGATCTACTCGCGAAATCTCTGCGGACATTCCCTCGCCGCCGCGATCTCACCATCGCGATCGTTCGGCGAGCGCAGGCCGGCGACCCCGATGCGATCAGCCCGCTGCTACGCACGGCTGAGAGCCCACCCGAATAGGGAACTGAACTAGCCGGGCTGCCCCTGCAGAAGGTGAATTTCCGCCGCCGCGAGTTGCTCGGCCGTTCCTCGCAACACGATCACGTCGCCCTCCTGCAAGGTGGTCTGCGGCCCGGGCGAGATCATTCGTGCGTCCAGCCGCCGCAGTGCCGTCACCGCAACCCCCATCTGGTCCAGCGAGAGCTCCGCGAGGCTGCGGCCGACCGCGGCGGCGCCCGGCGCGAGCGTCACCGAATGCAACCGCGGCTCGCGCGCCTCGTCGAAATCCTCGGCTTCGTCGGTTCCTCCGTGGAAGAAACCCCGCATCAGGCTGTAGCGGCCTTCCCGCACATCGCGGATTCGGCGCACCACACGCCTCAACGGCACGCCCAGCAGCACCAACGCGTGGGACGCGAGCATCAGACTCGACTCAAAGGTCTCGGGCACGACCTCCGAAGCGCCCGCCGCGATAAGGCGATCCAAGTCAGCGTCGTCGAGCGTCCGCACGATTACCGGCAGCGAGGGATGGAGCGTCTTCACGTGGTGAAGAATACGAAGCGCGAGCGCGGTATCCGCGAAAGTAATGACGAGCGCACTGGCACGGGCGATCCCGGCCGCGACCAGGGTTTCATGCCGCGACGCGTCGCCGTAGACAACTTTTTCGCCCGCTGCGGCCGCTCCGCGGACGCGCTCCGGATCCGTGTCGAGCGCGATCACTTCGATCTGCTCCTGCTCCAGTAGGTGCGCCATACGCTGCCCCGTCCGTCCATAGCCGCACACGATGACGTGGCGCTCGGTCGCGAGGCTTTGTGTCGCGACGCGATGCAAGGCGAGCGACCGCAGCATCCACTCCGTGCTCGACCAGCGCAGCGCCAGCTTGTCGCTCGCCTGAATCAGGAAGGGCGCGGCGAGCATCGAGAGCAGCATCGCGGCTACTACGACCTGCGAAAGATCGCGATCGAGAAGCGCAAGGGATTGCGCTTGCACCATCAGCACCAGCCCGAACTCGCCGCCTTGGGCGAGAGCAAGGCCCGAGCGCAAGGCAGCGCCGGGGGTGGATCCGAACGCCCGCGCGAGGGCGGTGACCAGCACGACCTTGAAGGTGACCAGCAGGGCCGTCAATGCCAGCGTCAGCACGAGGTTCGCAAAGACCGTCCCCAAGTCGAGTCTCATGCCTATGGTCACGAAGAACAGCCCCAGCAGGATCTCGCGGAATGGCCGGATATCCTCGTCGACCTGATGCCGGTACTCGGTCTCGGCGATCAGCATGCCCGCGAGAAACGCTCCCAGGGCCAGCGACAGTCCGGCGCGCTCCGTCAACCAGGCGAGCCCGAGCGTGATCAGCAAGACATTCAGGATGAACAGTTCATGAGAGCGGCGGCGCGCGACGACATGGAACCAGCCGCGCATGAGTTTTTGTCCGAGAAACAGCACGATCACCAGAACCGCGGCGGCTTTGGCCAGCGCTACGGCAAGGCGCTGCGCGAGATCGCCGCTGCCTTCGGCGATCGCGGGAATCAGGATCAGCAAGGGCACGACTGCCAGATCCTGGAAGAGCAGGACACCGACGATGTCGCGCCCGTGCGGTGTCTCGAGCTGCATGCGCTCGGAAAGAACGCGCATCACGATCGCGGTGGAAGACATGGCGATCGCGCCCCCGAGCGCGAGGGCACCTTGCCAAGGAACTCCAGCCAACGCGGCGACCGCGAGCACCCCGGCCAGCGTGAGCAGGACCTGGGAAAGGCCGAGCCCGAACACCGCGCGGCGCAGCTGAAACAGTTTGGACAGGCTGAATTCGAGGCCGATCGAGAACATCAGGAACACGACACCAAATTCAGCCAGCTGCCGTCCCTCATTCGTGTCGGGAACCCACGCGAGCGCGAACGGCCCGACGGCAACCCCCACCAGCAGATATCCAAGCAGCGGCGGCAGGTGCAGCGCATGGAACAACACCACCACCATCACCGCACTTGCCAGCAATATCAGCACCAATTCGAGCGTCCCGCCCATCTGGAAGTCCTTGTTTTCTTTGGTTGAGGGGGAGGGGTCGCCTGATCGGTCTGGTATACTCTTCGGCCTATCATAAAGCGTGCCACGCGAACCGGCCAGAGCGGTTTCATGCGATGAACGATCGCTCGAAAAAAGTACCGTCGAACCCGGCGCTCGAGCTCGCGCGGAAGGTGCTCGCGATCGAGGCTGACGCGGTGAGTGCACTCGCCGCGCGGCTCGACGAGCGTTTTCTCGATGCGATCGGCCTGATCCTTGCGTGCCGCGGGCGCGTAGTGGTGAGCGGCGTGGGCAAGTCCGGACACATTGCGCGCAAGATCGCGTCCACCATGGCGAGCACGGGAACGCCTGCATTTTTCCTGCACGCCGCCGAGGCCGGCCACGGCGATCTCGGGATGATAACGCGTGACGACGTGGTGCTCGCCCTCTCGAATTCCGGCCAGACGGACGAGCTGCTCACGATCATTCCGTTGATAAAGCGCCAGGGCGCCAAGCTCATCGCCGTGACCGGCAACGCGGATTCGGCGCTGGCAAAGGAGGCGGACGTGCACCTCGATGCGCGAGTCGCCCAGGAAGCGTGTCCGCTCAACCTCGCCCCGACCGCGAGCACCACGGCGGCGCTGGCGCTCGGTGATGCTCTTGCGGTGGCGTTGCTGGACGCGCGCGGGTTCGGTGAGCAGGATTTTGCCCGGGCGCATCCTGGCGGCGCGCTCGGGCGAAGGCTGCTCACTCACGTTTCCGACGTGATGCGCACCGGAGAAAGCATTCCGAACGTTCCCGAAACGGCTTCGTTCTTCGACGTTCTACTGGAGATGTCGAGGAAAGGCATGGGCATGGCGGCGGTCGTCGATTCGAGGGGAAAGGTCATCGGCATATTCACCGACGGCGACCTGCGCCGGACCTTGGAGCGTGCACCCGACCTCCACTCGCTCAAAGTCACCGACATCATGAAACGCGATCCGCGCACGATCGCGCCGCACAAGCTCGCCGCCGAAGCGGCGGACCTGATGGAACGTTACAAGATCAGTCAGCTGCTCGTCGTATCGGATGCGGGAGAGCTGGTCGGCGCCCTCAATACGCACGACCTGCTTCACGCCAAGGTCATTTGATGAGTAAGGACCTGCTCGAGCGGATGCGGCGGGTGAGGTTGATGATCTTCGATGTCGACGGCGTGCTCACGGACGGGACCCTGTACTTCAGCGAAGCCGGCGCCGAACTCAAGGCATTCAACGCGAGGGACGGCCACGGGCTCAAGATGCTGAAGGAGAGCGGTGTCGAGGTCGCGATCCTTTCGGCGCGTCGTTCGCGCGCGGTCGATGTGCGCGCCGCGGAGCTCGGCATATCTCTCGTCGAGCAGGGCGTCGCGGACAAGGGCAAGGCGTTCGAAAACCTCATCGCTCGAGCGCAGGCTCCGGCGGAGTCCGCCGGCTACATGGGCGACGATCTGGTGGATATGCCGGTACTTGCACGCTGCGGTTTTGCGGCGAGTGTGCCGGAGGCACCGGAGTTTGTCAGGGAACGCGTGCATCACGTGACTCGCGCCCCGGGCGGCCGCGGCGCCGTGCGCGAAGTGTGCGAACTGATCATGAGCGCCCAAGACACGCTCGATCGGGCGATTGCGCGCCAGCTCGCATGAAAACGCGCGTTGCTCCGCTTCTCCCGCTCGCCTTGATGGGTTTCCTGGGATTGTTGACCCTGTGGCTGCAATACGCGGTGCGCGAAAGCGCGGGCGGCGACTCGCGCACCCGGACCCACGAACCCGACGCGATCGTCGAAAACTTCACTGTTCAGGACCTGGACGCGTACGGGAAACTCCGCTACACGTTCTCGGCTCCGAAGATGCAGCACTTCGCCGATGACGGCTCCGGGGAGGTGCTCTATCCGCGCATGGTCCAGATTGCCGCCGATGGCGGCAATTACGTTGCGACCGCAAGTCGCGGCACCATAAATCGCGAAGGCGAAGAAGCTTTCCTGTACGGCAACGTGCTCATCCTGCGCGAGGCCACGCCCGAGGAGCCCGAGCTGCGAGCGCGCACGGAATTCCTCCACGTGCTGGCTGGACAGGGAATTCTTCGTACGAACCAGAGCGTGACGATTTCCGATGGAAGGTCGACCCTGACCGGGGTCGGCATGATCATCAACAAGCCCAAACGGCAGTTCACGCTGCAGTCCCAGGTCACGGGCACGTTCGATGCGCCGGGCAAACGCTAGGCGATCCACGGCTTCGTTGTTGCTCGCGGCGATGTGGACGCTCGCTGCCCCGGCGTTCGCCGAGCGGGCCGATCGCGACAAACCGCTTACCCTGGAATCGGACCGCATGACTGCCGACGAATCCAAGAAGACAGCCACGTTCGAGGGGAAGGTGGTGCTGACTCAGGGCTCTCTCATCATCCGCGCGGAGCGAATCGTGGTGCGGCAAGACAGCGAAGGTTTTCAGTTCGGCGTCGCGACCGGCAATCCGGCGACGTTTCGGTACAAGCAGGACTCCGCCGGGTTCATCGACGGGCAGGCAATGCGAATCGAATACGACAGCAAGGGCGACCGGGTCGAATTCTTCGACGACGCACGCTTGCGCCGCGACAGCGGCGATGACATTCGCGGGGATTTCATTTCCTACGACGCAAGGCTGGAGCGCTTCACGGTGAAGTCCTCGGGCAACGCTTCCGGAACGAACCGCGAAGGTCGCGTGCGCGCGACCATCGTGCCCAAGAAACCGGCGCCCGGCGTTTCGTCCGCGCCCGAAGCCGGGCAGCGCAACTAGGTGCGGTCTCGGGCGCGACTCGGATGAGCCAGTTGCGTGTCGACGGCCTGAAGAAGCGCTACAAGTCGCGCGTCGTAGTCAAGGACGTGTCGCTGGAGGTGACGAGCGGAGAAGTCGTCGGGTTGCTCGGCCCGAACGGTGCGGGCAAGACTACCTGCTTTTATATGATCGTCGGCCTGATTGCCATCGACGACGGCGCGATCCACCTGGACAGCAAGGAAATCAGCCATATGCCCATGCATCGCCGCGCGCGCCTGGGGCTGTCGTACCTGCCCCAGGAAGCCTCGGTCTTTCGCAAGCTGACCGTGGAAGAAAACATCCGGGCGGTGCTGGAACTGCAGGAACTGCCGGAGGAGGAAATCGAATCGCGCCTTGCGGGGCTGCTTCGGGATCTGAACATCGCACACTTGCGGCAGTCCACGGCGCTTTCTCTTTCGGGCGGCGAGCGTCGCCGCGTCGAGATCGCGCGCGCGCTCGCAACTCGACCCACCTTCATACTCCTCGATGAGCCGTTCGCGGGAGTCGATCCGATCGCTGTGCTCGATATCCAGAAGATCATCCGCTTTCTCAAGGAGCGCGGCATCGGCATTCTCATCACCGACCACAACGTGCGGGAAACCCTCGGAATCTGCGATCATGCGTACATAATTAACGAAGGCCTGGTGCTCGCTTTCGGCAAACCCGACGAGATCGTCTATAATGAAAACGTAAGACGCGTTTACCTCGGTGAGAATTTCAGGTTGTAGGGCGGCGCCATTCAGCGATCCCATTCCATTTCGGCCCGAGTGAACGGCGATTCGTCCGGCGAGGTTCTCGCGCGTCCAATCCGATGAAGCAGACGTTACAGCTAAAGCTGTCACAGCACCTGACGCTGACGCCGCAGCTTCAGCAGTCGATCCGCCTGCTTCAGCTTTCGACCTTGGAATTGAACCAGGAACTGGAAAAGTTCTTGGCGGAAAATCCGCTGCTCGAACGCGAAGACACCGACACATCGCTTCCCGCCGTTCCGTCGCACCTGAACGGCGAATCGGCCACGACGCTTCAACCCTCCACCGAGCAGTCGGAGGCGGAGAACCCGGCGCAGGCCGAAACGTATTCCGCCGAGCTCGACTGGGTCGGCGAGGGGGGCTCGGGCGCAAGCTCTCGCGACGATTCGGACGAGAGCGGCGACTATTCGCAGGTGGCGGCCGACTCTCCCAACCTCCGGGAACACTTGCACCGTCAGCTCACGCTCACCAAGCTCGAACCGCGCGACCGCAATTTGGTGGCATTCCTGATCGAAGCACTGGACGAGGACGGGTATCTCACGCAGCCGCTGGAAGAGCTCGTGCAGATTTTGCCCGAGGAGCTGCAGATGGAGCCGGAAGAGCTGCAGATCGCGCTCAGGCACCTGCAGAACCTCGATCCCACGGGGGTGGGCGCGCGCAGCTGCTCGGAGTGCCTCGAGCTCCAGCTGCTTTCCGTGCCTGAATCAACTCCCAGCCGCGCAACCGCCCTCAGCCTGGTCCGCTCGCACCTGGAGCTGCTCGCGGCGCGCGACTTCGCCAAGCTCAAGAAGGCACTGCAATGCGGAGACGAGGAGCTCAGGCAGGCGCAAAAGTTGATCCAGAGCCTCAACCCGCGCCCCGGCGCGGCGTTTGCGCCACTGGAGACCCGCTACGTCGTGTCGGACGTGGTCGTCAAGAAGGTCAAGGGCGTCTGGGTTGCGAGCCTGAACCCCGACGCGCTTCCCAAACTGCGCATCAACCGCATGTACGCGGACATTCTTCAGAACAATCGCGGTCAGTCCGGCGGGCTATCGCACCAGCTGCAGGAGGCGCGCTGGCTGATCAAGAACGTCCAGCAGAGGTTCGAGACCATCCTGCGCGTATCGCAGGCAATTGTGGACCGGCAGCGGCACTTCTTCGAGCACGGCGAGGTCGGAATGCGGCCGCTGGTGCTGCGCGAAATCGCCAACACGCTGGGCCTGCACGAATCCACCGTTTCGCGCGTCACGACGCAGAAATTCATGTTCACGCCCCGGGGGATTTTCGAGCTCAAGTATTTCTTCGGAAGTCACGTCGCGACAGAGACGGGCGGTGCGTGCTCCGCTACCGCGATCCGCGCTCTTATCAAGCAGCTGGTCGCCGCGGAGGACGGGAAGAGACCCCTTTCGGACAGCAAGATCTCCGAGATCCTGGGCCAGCAGGGCATCATGGTGGCCCGCCGCACGATTGCCAAGTACCGGGAGTCCCTGCAAATTCCCTCGGTCAGCATGAGAAAGTCCCTTTGATCCCTCGCGTCGCCGAGAGCAACAACCGGCGCGCACGATAGTGTAGAATCTCACGCCTTTCCGGACCGCCGGCACGGTGTGTGTGCACACCCGAGCCCGCGAGCTTCAAGGTCCTTAATGAATCTAATTGCCAAGCTCCTGCCCCCGTCGAACATCCTTCTCGACCTGGATGTAACCAGCAAGAAGCGGATGTTCGAGCAGGCCGGCCTACTGTTCGAGAACAATCAGGGGGTCGCGAGGAGTCTCGTGTTTGACAGCCTGTTTGCGCGGGAGCGCCTCGGGTCGACCGGGCTGGGCCAGGGCGTGGCCATTCCGCACGGCCGGATCAAGGGACTGAAGGAAGCGGTCGGGGCCTTCGTACGGCTCGCCCAGCCGGTGCCGTTCGACGCGCCCGACGGCAAGCCGGTCAGCCTGGTATTCCTGCTCCTCGTCCCCGAGCACGCTACCGAGCAGCATCTGCTGGTGCTGTCGGAGCTGGCTCAAATGCTGAGCGACAGGGACCTGCGCGCGAGCCTTTCCGGCGATTCGGACGCAAGCACCATTCATCAGCACATTACCGCGTGGCAGCCGCATGTTGCAGATCAGCGTCGCGCAGCTGTATGAGGACAACCGCGAAAAGCTGAGGCTCGCCTGGATCGGCGGCAGGGCGGGAGGAGCAACGCTCGTGCGGCGCGATAGCAGTGAGGTGGCGGCGCTCGCGGGCTACCTCAACCTCATTCATCCAAACCGGATACAGGTACTCGGCAACCACGAGGTTGCGCACCTCGCAGCTTTCGAGGAAGCAGATCTTTTCCGCATGCTGGGCAATCTCTTCGCCGTCCACCCGGCCGCGATTGTCGTTGCCGACGGCGCCCCTGCCGACGTGCGCCTGCTGAAGGCCGCGGACGCTTCCGGGGTCGCGGTGCTGATCTCCGATATCCCGGGTGCGCAAATCATCGACCGCCTGCGACGCTATCTCGGCAAGGCGCTCGCGGAGACCACCGAGCGCCACGGCGTATGCATGGACGTTCTCGGTCTGGGCGTCCTGATCACGGGCGATTCGGGTGTGGGCAAGAGCGAGCTCGCACTGGAGTTGATCAGCCGCGGCCATGGGCTCGTCGCCGACGACGTCGTGGAAATATCCCGAATCGCCGCGTCGACCCTGGAATGCCGCTGCCCGCCGATGTTGAAGGACTTCCTCGAGGTGCGGGGCCTGGGCATGCTGGACATCCGGACCATATTCGGCGAGACGGCGGTGCGGCCGAAGATGAACTTGCGCCTGGTCGTGCAGCTCGATCGTTCCGGAACGATCGAGTCGGAACGCCTGCCGCTGCATGAACAGTCGGAGGATATCCTCGGGGTCGGCGTCCGCAAGGTCGTGATCCCGGTTGCGGCGGGCCGCAACCTCGCGGTGCTTCTCGAAGCGGCCGTGCGCAACTTCATCCTTCAGCTCCGCGGCATCCACTCGACCGCTGAATTCATGGACAGACAGCGGGCGGAGATCAAGAAAACCAATTGATGTCCAACCTTCGATCGGGGGGCAGGCTTTTGCGTGGCCTTCGCCGTTCCGCTAAGGTATCGAAATGCAACTGGTGCTGATCAGCGGATTGTCGGGCTCAGGCAAGAGCATCGCCCTCAACGCGCTCGAGGATAGCGGCTACTACTGCATCGACAATCTTCCGGGCCCGTTGCTCCAGGAATCAGCGGAGTTGTTGCGCCGCGCCGGTCACCAGCGGGTCGCGATGAGCATCGACGCCCGCACCGGAGATGCCCTCGAGCAGGTTCCCGGGTACATCGCCGCGCTCAAGGACCAGGGCGTGGATCTGCGCCTGCTTTTTCTCGACACCAAGAACGATACCTTGATCAAGCGCTTCTCCGAGACTCGCAGGCGCCACCCGCTCGCGACCGGCACGCGCACTCTAGAGGAATGTCTCACACTCGAGCGGGAGCTCCTCGCTCCGATAGGCGAGATCGGGCAGCGCCTCGACACCTCCGATCTGCTGCCGAATACCCTGCGCAACTGGATCAAGGATCTGCTCGACATCCGCACCGAATCGGTGATGCTCCTGTTCGAATCTTTCAGCTACAAGCAGGGCATTCCCCTGGATGCGGATCTCATCTTCGACGTGCGCTGCCTCCCCAATCCCCACTACGATCCGAGGCTTCGGCCCTTGAGTGGCCTCGATGCGCCCGTGATCGCCTTCCTTGAGAAGGAGCCGAAAGTCGGATCGATGTTCGAGGACATTCGGCGCTTCGTCGAGACCTGGCTGCCCTCTTATGGGCAGGACAACCGGAGCTCTCTCACGGTCGCCATCGGCTGCACGGGAGGCCGCCACCGCTCGGTATACTTCGTCGAGCGCCTCGGCGCCTATTTCCGCAGCCGCTCGCCGGTTCTGGTCCGTCACCGGCATCTCGCACCCGCGGCATGAATCCCACCGTCACCGTCGCGCTGACCGGCGCTTCCGGAATGTCCTACGGATTGCGGCTGGTGGAGTCCCTGATCCGGTCCAAAGCCCGCGTCTACCTGCTCTACTCGCTGGCCGCGCACGTGGTTGCGAAGCAGGAGCTTGGGATCGTGCTCCCGCCGCGCGCGCCGGACGCCGAGCGCATGTTCAGCGAGCGCTATTCGGCCAAGCGCGGCCAGCTGCGCGTCTTCGGGCGCGAAGACTGGTTTGCTCCGGTCGCCTCGGGCTCGAATCCTCCGGATGCGATGGTCATCTGCCCCTGCACGGTCGGCACACTTGCCGCGGTCGCCGCGGGCCTCTCGGACAACCTGATCGAGCGCGCAGCGGACGTCGTGCTGAAGGAAGGGCGCAAGCTCGTCCTGGTGCCCCGCGAGACGCCTTTCTCCTCCCTGCATCTGGAAAACATGCTGAGGCTCGCGCGCGCGGGGGCCGTGATCCTTCCCGCCAACCCGGGCTTCTACCACCGGCCCAAGCGCGTCGAAGATCTGGTCGACTTCGTCGTAGCCAGAATCCTCGATCACATCGGTGTCAAGCACGACCTGACGAGCCGCTGGGGCGAAGAGCGCTGAACGGCCCGTCATCTTGAGCTCGGTCAACCTTCCGATTTTCCCGTTGAACGCGGTGCTCTTTCCCGGGGGTCTGTTGCCCTTGCGGGTCTTCGAAGCGCGCTATATGGACATGACGCGCGACTGCCTGAAGCGCGACGAGCCGTTCGGGGTGTGTCTCATCCGCGAAGGAACCGAGGTCGGCGCGCCCGCCGTGCCGGAAGGAATCGGTTGCCTGGCGAAGATCCTCGAATGTGACATGCAGCAGCAGGGAATCCTGAACATCAAGACACGCGGCGGGCAGCGTTTTCGCATTCTCGAGCGTCACACGGGTCCGCAAGGACTGACCTCCGCGAACGTCGAGCTGATAGCTCCCGAGGCGAGCGCTGGCGTTCCCGCGGAGTTTGCCGCCTGCGCGCGGCTGCTCGAAATGGTGGTCGCCGACCAGGGCAGGCCCATTTTCGCCGAGCCTCACGCCTTCAACGACGCGAGCTGGGTCGGTTACCGCCTGGCCGAGATCCTGCCCGTGCCCCTCATCGCCAAGCAGAAGCTGCTGGAGCTGAGCGACAGCCTCGGGCGGCTGTCAATCCTGCAGCGCTTTCTCGAGAGCCGCGGGCTCGCCGAGAAGACTTCCTGAATCGAGTCTGGCGAGAAGCGTTCTCACCGGGGCGGGTATAGCCGCCCCGATCGCTTCCTCGACGGGCAGCCAGACTTGTCCGGGTTCCGCTGCGCGAGAGGACGCGGATTCGAGGAAACAGACGACCGGCGTGATATCCAGCGTGAAATGGGTGAATTCATGCCGCAGGACGGGAAGGATTTTCTTCCCGGTGAGCCGCTCCGAGCCGGGTTCGATCTCGGGGAAGCACCACAGTCCGCCCCACACGCCCGCCGGAGGGCGTTTTTCCAGCAGCACCTCCCCTTTGTGCAGGAGCAGCAACATCGACGTGCATCGCAGCGGCCGCTCCCTGCGCGGCCGCGGCCCCGGGTAGGCGTCCACCTCTCCGCGCGCGTATGCCCTGCAAGTTTCGCGCAGAGGACACTCGGCACAGGCGGGATGTTTGCGCGTGCACACCTCGGCCCCTAGATCCATCAGGCCCTGGGTATAGGCTTCGATGTTCCCTGGCGGAAGCTCGGACTCGGCGAGCGTCCACAGGCGTTTCTCGACACGCTTCTCCCCGGGGTAGCCGCGCACGGCGAAGTGGCGCGCGAGCACGCGCTTGACGTTGCCGTCGAGTATCGCCTCGCGCTTGCCGAATGCAAACACGGCGACCGCGGCCGCCGTGGAGCGCCCCAATCCGGGCAGCGACTCCAGCCCTTTCTGCGTCCGGGGAAACCGGCCGGCATGCTCGACGACGACCGCCTGCGCCGCCGCGTGCAGATTGCGTGCGCGCGTGTAGTACCCCAGGCCGCTCCACCGCGCGAGCACGTCGTCGAGCGGAGCGGCCGCAAGCGATTTCACATCGGGGAAGCGCTCCAGGAACTTCAGGTAATACGGAATGACCGTCGCGACTTGGGTCTGCTGCAGCATGACCTCGGCGAGCCAGATGCGATAGGGATCGCGAGTTCGCTGCCATGGCAGGCCATGACGTCCGTGACGGGCCTGCCAGCGCACCAGCCTGCGGGCCAACTTACTCACCGCTTGATCAGGCCTTTGAGGAAATCCCTACCCCGCTCCTTGAGCTTGTCTTCGGCTTTCCCGGCCTGCTGCTTCACCACGTCTCTGAGCAAGGCGCTAAAATCGGGGTGGAACTGCGGCGCGTCCAGCGCGCCGTCGATCTTCACCGGCAGCGTCTTGCCGGCCAAGTCGCCCAGATCCTTGCCGCCCTGGCCGGTCGAGGACGCGACGAACGAAACCTTCGCAAGATAGTCGATCGCGTTCGCTGCGATGTTCACGTCGCCGGCGCCCGAGAGGCGCAGGAGCGGCGCCTTCGCCGAGAGGTCGTCGTTGTGCGCGACGCCGTTCTTGATGACAAAGCTCGCGGTCAGCTCCGAAAGATCGGTGCGCTGCGAGGAGGACTGCGCCGGCTGTTTCTTCAGCTTGCGGATCACCTCGTCCAGATTCAAGCCCTTGAGCCCGCCGTCCTTCAGGTTCAGGTTCGCGCTCCCGGCGAGCGCCTTTTTCATCGCGGTGACGGTATTCCCGCCGGTCTGGACATCGAGCGCAATATTGCCCTTGCCCTCGAGCATATCGTTGTTGAGAGCGTCCTTCAGCAGCGGCCCCAGCGCGACCCCGCCGAGGTCCGCCTTGATCGCGAAACGATCGGTGTTGGCGTTGGCGCTCGCCGCGCCCGAGAGCTTGCCCTGATAGAGATCGGCCGTAAGCGGCTCGGCGTCGATCTTGCCGCCGGCAGCCTTGACGCCGAGGTGCACCTTCTCGAGCTTCACGTTCGATGCGACCAGCTGGCCGATCTTCAGGTCGCCCTTCAGGTTGAGGCCTCTCAGCGCGGAAAGGTCGATGGGCTCTTCCGCCTTCGCCGGAGACGGGGCGCCGCCGGCCGCCGGCTTCGGCGGAGGCGGTGGCAGATAGCGGTCGAGATTGACCTGATCCGCAGCAAGCGTGAAACGGATGGCTTGAGGGGACGCGTCGAGCTCGACGTCCCCCTTGAGAGACAACGGAGGCTTCTTGGAGCCCGGCGTCGCGTCCGAAATGCTCAGATCCATTCCCGAGAACGAAAACGCCTCCTTTTCGAAATCCAGGCGGTAGTCTCCGGACAGACGGACCTGGTAGTCCGCCTTCGGCTCCGAAGCTTCAACCCGAGCGGCAAGCGAAAGCTTTCCGGGCACGCCGCTCGCGATCCGCCCGGTCTTGAGCTCGTCGACGGTCGCCTTGTACCGCGCCCCGGTCGACTCGTCGCGCCAGCCGACCGAGCTCGCGCGTATTTCGATGCCCGCGATGTCCAGAGCCATGGGCGCATGCGCTTGGGCCGACTTCGACGCGGGCGTTTTCGCGGGAGCGGAGGAAGCGCCTGCGCCCGCCAGGTCGGCGAAATTGGTCTTCCCGCCCTTGTCTTTCACCAACTCGACGTCGAGCCCGGAAAGCGTCACGCGATCGACCACGACCTGCTTGGACAGCAAGGGAACGAGCGCCAGCGATACCTTCATCTCGTCGATGCGGGCGAAATTCCGGTCGCTGTTGCGCTCGGACAAGGACGTCTTGCCGACGGCGACGCCGACGCTCGGATAAAAGGACAGCGCGATCTTGCCGTCGATACTCAGGGTTCGGCCGGTCTTTTCCTTGACCGCGCGCGACAGCTCGGACTTGTACTTGTTGGGATCGAACGTCGCGAGCAGGACCGCGACCGCGAGAACGACGAGGGCCGCCAGCCCACCGATAGCGAACAGGGCGTATTTGACGATCTTCATGGTGCAAAACCTCGCCGGAAGCAATTCATTCGTTGGCGACGCCGAACGGCACGTGCCCGGTCGCGACGTGCCGGCTGGCCGATTCGGCGTGACCGCGCTGGTCGTCGAAAAAGATGTCCGCGCCGAAGGCCTTGAGGAACGGACCCTTGTCGAGCCCGCCGAGAAACAGCGCTTCGTCGATGCGGATGTTCCAGGCGCGCAGCGTGCGCACGACGCGCTCGTGGGCGGGCGCGCTGCGCGCGGTCACCAGGGCGGTCCGGATGGCCGCGCGCTCCGCGGGGTACTCGGACTGAATGCGGTGCAGCGCCGCGAGAAAACTCTTGAAAGGCCCGCCCGAAAGCGGCTCCTTGGCCGCGCTGACCTCGCTCGCCGTGAAGGCCGCCAGGCCCTCGCGCTTGTAGACGCGCTCGGCCTCGTCCGAGAAGAGCACGGCGTCCCCGTCGAAAGCGATGCGCAGACCCTCCGTCGCTTCGACGTTCCGCCCGACGTTGGAAGGCAGGATCGTCGCCGCCGCGTGTCCCGCATCGAGCGCTTTTCTCACATCCAGCGGATTCGCCGAAAGGAAAAGATGGGCGTCGAATGCCGGCACATAGGGATAGGTGTTCTCGCCGCCGGTGAACGCGGCGCGCGTGATGTCCAGCTTGTAGTGCTCGATCGCGTTCATGATGCGCATTCCCGTGTCGGCGGTGTTGCGCGAGAGGAGGATGACCTCCACACGGGGACGCGCGGGAGCGAGCGTGTTGAGATGGAGCAGCTTTCTGACGAGGGAGAACGCAATGCCGGGCGCGAGGATTTCGTTTTCGTGCTCGAGCTGATACTTGTGGTATGCGTTGACGCCCTGCTCCTCGAATACGCGGTTCGACTCCTCCAGATCGAACAAGGCCCTGGAAGAGATGGCGACGACCAGCTTACCGTCGAAGGATGCGGGCATTGGGACTTGGAGCGGGTGAAGGGAATCGAACCCTCGTCTTAAGCTTGGGAAGCTTTCGTTCTACCATTGAACTACACCCGCATGGTAAGATGATTTTACCCTCGCGTCTTTGGCGTTTCAAAGTGATCCAGCTCTCGGTGAACGGTCAAATCCGGAGTGTCGAGTCCGGCGTGAATCTGGCGCGGCTGCTCGAGGCCCTGGAGCTCTCCGGGAAGCGCGTCGCCGTGGAAAAGAACGGCGAAATCGTGCCGCGCAGCCGGTACCTGAGCACCCGGCTTGCCGAAGGCGACGCGGTCGAGATCGTGGTTGCGGTCGGCGGGGGCTAGCGATGAATGCCCCGGCGCGCCTCCCCGAGCAGATCGCCGACCCGCTCCTCATCGCCGGACGCGCGTATCGCTCGCGGCTTTTGATCGGCACGGGAAAATACAGGGATTTCGACGAGACCCGGCGCGCCGTGGAAGCGAGCGGCGCCGAGATCGTGACGGTCGCGATCCGCCGCACCAATATCGGCCAGAATGCGAACGAGCCTTCGCTGCTGGATTCGCTGCCGCCCAGCCGCTACACCCTGCTGCCGAATACGGCCGGGTGCTACAACGCGGACGACGCCGTGCGCACCCTGCATCTCGCGCGCGAGCTGCTCGACGGGCACGACCTGGTCAAGCTCGAGGTGCTCGGCGATCCCAACACCCTCTACCCGAATGTGATCGAGACGCTCGCCGCCGCGAAGACACTGGTGCGCGACGGGTTCAAGGTCATGGTGTATACCAGCGACGACCCGATCGTCGCCAAGCAGCTCGAGGACGTCGGCTGCGTCGCCGTCATGCCCCTGGCCTCGCTCATCGGCTCGGGCATGGGCATTCTCAACCCCTGGAACCTGCAGCTCATCATCGAGAACGCCAAGGTTCCGGTGGTCGTCGATGCCGGCGTCGGTACCGCCTCGGATGCCGCCGTTGCGATGGAGCTCGGCTGCCATGCCGTGCTCATGAACACTGCGGTGGCGAAGGCGCACAAGCCCGTCCTCATGGCGCAAGCGATGAAAAAGGCGGTCGAAGCCGGCCGCGAGGCCTTTCTCGCCGGCCGCATGCCGAAGAAGCTTTACTCGGGCAGTCCCAGCTCCCCGGCCGCGGGCCTGATCTCACCGAAGGCCGCGTAACATCCCCTTCTTGCAGGAACGGCGCTCGATCCGAAGTTACGTATTGCGCCAAGGGCGCATCTCGAATGCGCAGCGCCGCGCTCATGTCGAGCTTCTGTCCGTATACGGCGTACCGTTCTCCCCCGCTCCGCTCGACCTGGACCGGTTATTCGGCCGCAGCGCCCCGACGATCCTCGAAATCGGTTTCGGCATGGGCGAGACGACCGCCGCGATCGCGCAGCAGCACCCGGAGAACGACTACCTCGGCGTCGAGGTGCATACGCCCGGCGTGGGAAGTCTCCTCGCTCGCATCGCGGAGCTGCGCCTCGGGAACGTCCGGGTCATCCAGCACGACGCGGTCGAGGTGCTGCAGACCATGATCGCTCCGGCCGCGTTCGACGGCGTGCACCTCTTCTTCCCCGACCCCTGGCCGAAAAAGCGGCATCACAAGCGGCGTCTGATCCAGGCGCCGTTCGCCGCATTGCTCGCGTCGAAGATGAAGGCCGGCGCGCTGCTGCACGCTTGCACCGACTGGGAAGACTACGCGAGACAGATGCTGGAGGTGTTCTCGGCGGAAACGGCGCTCCGGAACAGCGCTTCCGGTTACGCCGACCGGCCGGCCACGCGTCCGCAGACCAAGTTCGAGCGCCGTGGCCTCGGTCTCGGCCACCGCGTCTGGGACCTCGTGTTCAGGAAGGCTTGACCGGCAGGAACAGCTGCAGGAGATCGTTCAGGAAGCGCTGCCCCAGCGCGCTCGGCGCAATGCGCTCGTGGTTGCGCACGACGAGTCCCCGCGTCTCCGCCTCGCGCAGCGCTTTCTCCGCAAGCGCGATTTGCAAGCCGGTGCGCTCGGCGAGCAAGCCGACGGGAAAACCCTCGATCAGGCGCAGCGTGTTCATCATGAATTCGAACACCAGATCCTCGCGCCCCACCTGGTGGCTCTCCTGAACCGGCCGGCCCTCGCGCACGCGCTCGAGGTACTCCCTGGGCTGCTTCCAGCGCGCGGCGCGCGTGACGCGATCGGAAAAGCTCAGCTTGCTGTGCGCTCCCGCCCCGATGCCGAGGTAGTCTCCGAAGCGCCAATAGTTGAGATTGTGGCGGCACTCCGTGCCCGGTCTCGCCCACGCCGACGTTTCATAGTGAACGTAGCCGTGCCGCGCGAGCTCGGCGCCGATCAGATCCTGCATTGCCGCAGACGCATCGTCGTCGGGCAGGGCCGGCGGATGCCGGTGGAAGTGCGTGTTCGGCTCGATGGTCAGGTGGTAGAACGACAGGTGCGCCACGCCGGCATCGATCGCCGACTCGACGTCGGCGCGCGCTTCATCCAGGGTTTGGCCGGGCAGCGCGTACATCAGATCGAGATTGACGTTGTCGAAGTGCTCGCGCGCGATGTCGATCGCACGCCGGGCTTCGTCGCCGTCGTGGATGCGGCCGAGCGCCTCGAGATGCCTGGGATCGAAGCTCTGGATGCCGATCGAAAGGCGTGTCACGCCCGCGTCGCGGTAGCCGCGGAATTTCTCCGCCTCGAACGTTCCGGGGTTCGCCTCCAGGGTGATCTCGCAGTCGGCGGTGAGCGCGAGGCGCGCGCGGAACGCCGAGATGAGGGTCGCGATCGCCGCCGCGGAAAAAAGACTGGGGGTGCCGCCGCCGAAGAAGACGCTGCCGACCCGCCGCCCCCACACCTCGGGCAGAGACTGCTCGAGGTCGCTCACGAGCGCCTCCACGTAGGATTCTTCGGGGACATTTCCCCTGACCTGATGCGAATTGAAATCGCAGTAGGGGCACTTCTTCACGCACCAGGGAATATGGACGTAGAGCGCCAGGGGCGGCAGCTGCGCCAGGCGCACGCCCGGGGGAGACGCGGCGAATGCGACGCCGGCGGTCAAGCGCCTTCCTCCAGCTTGGCGAGCAGCCGCCGCATGGCCTTGCCGCGGTGGCTGACGAGATTCTTCTGCTCCGGATCGAGCTCCGCGGCGGTCTTGCCGAGATCGCGCAGGAAAAAATGCGGGTCGTAGCCGAAGCCGAGCGCGCCGCGCGGCTGCGCCACGATCTCGCCCGCCCAGCTGCCCTCGGCGATGATCGGCTCGGGGTCCTCGGCGTGGCGCATGAGCACGACAACGCAGTAGTAGTGCGCGCGCCGGTCGTCCTTTCCGGCGAGCAGCGCGATCAGCTTCTCGTTGTTGCGGGCGTCCTGGGACTCGCGCCCGGGCGTCCCGCCGGGCGGCGCCGCGCCGGCGAATCTCGCCGAGACGACTCCGGGATGCCCGCCGAGCGCGTTCACGCAAATGCCCGAATCGTCCGCGAGCGCCGGCAGTCCGGATCGCCGGCTCGCGTGGCGCGCCTTGGCGAGCGCGTTCTCGACGAAAGTGCCGTGCGGTTCCTCGACCTCGGCAAGCCTGAGGCTCGCCTGCGAAACGATTTCGATCCCGAGCGGAGCGAGCAGGCCCTCGAATTCGCGCAACTTGCCGGGATTGGAGGAGGCAAGCACGAGCTTCTTCATCATCTAGGCCACTCCGAGCGCCGCCTTCTGCTTGGCGATGAGCTGAGCGATTCCCTGCTGTGCCAGAGCGATCAGCGCCTGCATCTGCCCCGCCGAAAAGGGACTGCCTTCCGCCGTGCCCTGCACCTCGACGAATCCGCCCGAGCCCGTCATCACCACGTTCATGTCGGTATCGCAGCGTGAATCCTCGGCGTAGTCCAGATCGAGGATGGCGACGCCCTCGTGGAGCCCCACCGACACGGCAGCCACAAAATCGCGGATCGGCGAGGCGGCGAGCGCGCCGCGCTCCTGCAGCCTCGCCACCGCGTCGTGCAAGGCGACGAAGGCGCCGGTGACGCTCGCGGTGCGGGTCCCGCCGTCCGCCTGGATCACGTCGCAGTCGAGCTTGACGGTGCGCTCCCCGAGCGCCTCGAGGTCGATGACGGCGCGCAGCGAACGACCGATCAAGCGCTGGATCTCCTGGGTGCGTCCGGACTGCTTTCCCCGCGCCGCTTCGCGGTCGGTTCGCGTGTGAGTCGAGCGGGGGAGCATGCCGTATTCGGCGGTGACCCAGCCCTGTCCGCGGCCCTTGAGGAAGGCGGGCACCCCTTCCTCGACGCTCGCGGTGCAGATCACCCGCGTGTCGCCGAAGGCAACCAGGACCGATCCCTCGGCGTGACGTGTGAACCCGCGCTCGATCGCGATCGGGCGCAACTGGTCGGGCTCGCGGCGGGACGGTCGCGTCATGGCTTTTGCGGCATGTGCTTGCGGATCGCTTCGCGGATCTCCTGGATGGCGCGTTCGATCTCCTGGTCGGACAGGTCGCTATTGTCGGCCTTGCTGAAGTCCCCGAGCTGCGTGCTGACGCCATCGAGCGCCAGGGTCTGCGTCGATACCTCGCCGGCCGGGCCTCGGCGCGTTCCCTCCCAGTTCATCGCGACGACGGAGAGATTGTCGCAGTCGGGACCGGCCCGCAACTCGGCAAGGTCGAGGAGCTCGGGGACCGCCTTCATGAGACTGTCCTTCATCAGGGCCGCGGTGATCAGCTTCCCCGTCAGCGGACCCCACAGACCGTCGCTGCACAGGATCACGGTATCGTCCCGGTGCAGCGACGTGGGCTTGGACAGCTCGATCTGGGGACGGGCGGAGGCGCCGACGCAATTGAATATCTTGTTGCGATCCGGGTGCGCCGCGACGGCTTCCTCCCTGACGCGACCCTGGTCGACCAGCATCTGCACCCGGGAATGGTCCCGCGTCTGCGCGTTGATTCGCCCGTCGCGCACGTGGTAGAGCCGCGAGTCGCCCGCGTGCGCCCAGTAGGCCATCGCATCCTGCACGACGCAGGCTACGCAGGTCGTACGCGGTGACTCGACCAGGTTGCGGGCCTTGGCATAGTCGCCCAGGGCGAAGTGCGCATCGAGGATGCTCTTCTGGAGAAAGGTCGCGGGGTCGGGGATCATGGGCTTTGCTTCGCGCTGAAAAGCCTCGGTAAGGAGCTGCACCGCGATCTGCGATGCCACTTCCCCGTGAAGGTGCCCGCCCATCCCGTCGGCGACCACCATCAGCAGGGCGTCGCGGGTATAGGCGTAGCTGGTGCGATCCTGGTTGGCCTTGCGGGCCCCTTTGCGGCTCTCCTGAAAAATGGAGAATCTCATCCCGCCCGCCGTTTCTTCCAGACTTCGCGAAGGCTGTCCATCAGAGAGCCCTTGCGATGTACCTCCGGATCTTTTTCGCGCAGCAGCACCTTCTGGAGCGCAAACACGCTCTGGGGCCGCTTCAGGTGATCGAGCTCAAGGCACCAGTCGATCGTTTCCAGGAGCTGCCGCGAGTACTTCTTCGTCCACACTTTCGTCGCGGAGACGTAGCGGTCCTTCTCGGCGCGCTGATCGGCGGGTTGTGGCGCGGCGCCTGCAAGGCAGGCGAACATGCTCGCGCCGATGGCGTAGCAATCGCTCCAGGGCCCGAGCAGGTCGCGGTCCTTGTACTGCTCGGGAGGGGCGAAGCCGGGCGTATACATCGGCGACAGGCGCTGGCCCTCCTCGGCCAAGGTCTGGCGCGCTGCGCCGAAGTCGATCAGCACCGGCGTGCCGTCGTTGCGGATGTAGATATTGGCGGGCTTGATGTCGAGGTGGAG
>Ga0137409_10001545_pt1 | contig 24889 bp, 20 predicted proteins | sample CZODoug1_16funga_FD_122059 | JGI IMG/M metagenome (GOLD analysis project Ga0137409, IMG submission 122059) | Vadose zone soil fungal communities from Angelo Coast Range Reserve, California, USA - CZODoug1_16fungal (Hybrid Assembly) | ecosystem: Environmental > Terrestrial > Soil > Vadose zone...
GCAACAAGAACTCCCTCTCCCCTGGCGGGAGAGGGCCGGGGAGAGGGGGAATTGAACCTCGTCTGCTTGCAACACTGGAACTTGAGGATAGAAGTCAGGAGAAGTTTTTGAGATAACCTTCGACTCCAGCAGAGCAACAAGAACTCCCTCTCCCCTGGCGGGAGAGGGCCGGGGAGAGGGGGAGGAGAATATGAAAGTAAAAAGCATCGAAACACTGTCCTGCGATGCAGGCTGGCGCAATTACCATTTCGTCAAACTGACCACGGATACCGGCATCACCGGCTGGAGCGAGTTCGACGAAGGCTTCGGCGCGCCGGGCGTGGGCACCGCAATCGAGCGGCTGTCCCCCCGCGTCACCGGCCAGGACGTTGGCGCGCATGAGCGAATCTACGCCGAACTCTATAGCGCCACCCGCCCTGCTTCCGGCGGCATCATTGCGCTCGCCATGGGTGCGATAGAGAACGCGCTGCTCGATGCGAAGGCGAAGGGGCTCGGCGTGCCGGTCTATGAACTCCTCGGCGGCAAGATCCGCGACCGCATCCGCGTGTACTGGTCGCATTGCGCGACCTGGCGGATCAATCACCCGACCCACTACAAGCCGGCGATCACCGACCTCGACGGGGTCAAGGCGATCGGCCGGGAAGTACGCGAGAAGCGGCTTAGCGCGCTGAAAACCAACATCTTCATGTACGACCAGGACGGGAAGAACGCGCGCGGATGGCGGCCGGGTTTCGGCGTGCCGTTCGCACCCGAGCTCAACGTCGAACGCGACGTGCTGCGCAATCTGGTCATGCACCTCGAAGCACTGCGCGACGGCGCCGGCCCCGACGTGGACATCCTGCTCGACCTCAACTTCAACGCCAAGACCGAAGGCTATCTAAAGATCCTGCGCGCCATCGCCGATCTCGACATCTTCTGGGTGGAGATCGACAGCTTCGTGCCGGAAGCTCTGGGTTACATCCGCCGGCACAGCCCTCATCCCCTCAGTTCGTGCGAGACGCTGCTGGGACTGCGCGAGTTCATGCCCTACTTCCGCAGCCAGGCGATGGACGTCGCCATCGTGGACACGCCCTGGAACGGGGTGTGGCAGTCGATGAAAATCGCGGCGGCCGCCGAAGCGCACGAGATCAACGTTGCCCCGCACAACTTCTACGGCCATCTCTGCACCATGATGAACGCGCACTTTGCGGCGGCGGTGCCCAACCTGCGCATCATGGAGACCGACATCGACCGCATTGCCTGGGACCACGAGTTGTTCAGCCAAGTGCCGGAGTTCGTGGACGGTCATCTGGTCATGCCCGCGCGGCCCGGCTGGGGAATCGAACCGGACGAAGCGGCGATCCGCGCCCATCCGCCGAAGGGCCCGCAGGGCTTGCTAAACTACGGCCGCAACAAATAGCACCAATTCGCATGCCGCATTCATCGGGAGAGCAGGAGATGGCGAAGGGGTACTGGATAGCGCATGTCGACGTGAACGATCCCGAGGGCTACAAAGGCTATGTGGCTGCGAACGGGAAGGCTTTCGCCAAGTACGGCGCGCGCTTCCTGGTGCGCGGCGGCCGGTTCGAGTGCAAGGAAGGGCAGTCGCGCTCGCGCAACGTGGTCATCGAGTTCAAGGACTACGCTACGGCAATGGCCTGTTACAACTCGCCGGAATATGCCGAGGCAATGAAACAACGGATCAATGCCTCGGTCGCCGACATGATCATCATCGAAGGTTACGACGGCCCTCAGCCCGGCTAGGGGCTGGTAACGATAACTCGCCCCATCTCAACTTCAAGCGGGTACCAGCGTCAGGTGGGTGATTTCGGAAGGTGCGCCGAAGCGTTTCGGCGGTCCCCAATAGCCTGTGCCGCGGCTTACGTAGACCCAGAGCTGGTCCAGACGATGCAATCCCGCAGAAAACGGCTCGAACAGCTTCACGACAAAATTCCAGGGAAAGAACTGGCCACCGTGCGTATGACCTGACAACTGCAGGTGGAAGCCGGCCTGCGCCGCAGCGAAAGCCGACCTCGGCTGGTGCGCGAGAAGAAGTTTCACGGCCTGCTCGGGTGCGCCGGCGATGGCCGCCATCGGATCGCTGCGATGCGCTGGATCGAAATGATGCGCGCTCAAGTCGGTGACCCCGGCGACCACGACTGACTCCCCGAAGTGTTCGAGCACGACATGCTCGTTCAGGAGCACCAACAGGCCGAGGCGGCGCATTTCAGCAATCCAGGCATGTGCACCGGAATAGTACTCATGATTCCCGGTGACGAAGAAAGCGCCGTAGCGCGCGGACAGCCGTCCGAGCGGTTCGGTGTGCGGGGCCAGCCGCCCGACGCTTCCGTCGACCATGTCGCCCGTAACCGCAATCATGTCCGCATTCAGTTCGTTGACGGCATCCACGATCCTGCTGACGTAGCCGTTCTTGATGGTGGCGCCGACATGAATATCGGTGATCTGCACGATACTGAAACCATGCAGCGGTTCAGGCAAGCCTGCGATCGGAACCTCTACAGTCCGAACCTCCGCCCGACGGCGCGCGTTGAGGAATCCTACGAACGTCATCAGCACCGCGAGTAGCGGAACCGCAGCCGCACTCCAGATGCGCAACTGCCGGAAGGTGGCCGCCTCAATGAGCGACCCGCTTGCCGCAGAACCCGCAAGCAGGACCACTTCGCGCAGCAACGTCAGGATCAGCAGCGACGAAAAAAATCCCATCGCCAGGAAGCCTGCACCAGCCAGATGATCGGCACAGGGATTCTGCTTGTTCCGGCGCGCGTACTCGGCAAATGGCAGGACGGAAAGCGAGAGGACCAGCAACAAAGCCGTCGCAACAACGCCCGGCACACCGAAAGGCGTGTCCGGAATCAGGCGCCATCCCATGTAGAGATGGACCACGAGGACCAGAACAAACAGTCGGCGCATGGTGGCCCGCTTTTCTGGGGCGGTCGGACGTCACTGCAAGGCGCAGAGACAACAGTTCCGAAATGGGGGAGTCCGGGGCGTATTACAAGTACCGGGCCGGTCCGGTCGTTACAATCCTTGGGCCTGGAGCTGGCGGGCACGGGACGCCCGGCTCGTGCGGCGGAGCATGGCTGCATGCATAGTGCAGAAATCCGGGATATCAAACCCCGAATCCGACACCCTGTCGAAATCGTGCGCTTTCCTGGCGAACCCGCGACGGACTCAGCCATCGGCCGCACGCCTGCACGGGTGGCCGCAGTTGGAGCCCGTGACCTTTCGATGATCCGGTAATATCCGCCACATCTGTTGCGCGCCGGGTCCCGGCACGCGCCACAGGTCAAATCTCCGCGCGGGCAGCGGTCGCGCGGCACACAAACGATCGGGACCGGCGCCAGGTGCCGGTAAAAGCATCTCGAGCAGGGAGGCCAACGCAATGGATCCGCGATTCACGCCCGAATTCCAGCGCAGCACGATCCTTAAGATCTCGTGGCGGCTGCTCCCCCTGATCGTGGTGAGCTATCTGGTCGCGTACATCGATCGCACCAATGTCTCCTTTGCCGCGCTGACCATGAACAAGGACCTGGGAATCAGCTCTTTCATGTACGGCCTGGGCGCGGGCATTTTCTTCTTCGGCTATGCCCTGTTCGAGGTGCCGAGCAACATGGTTCTGGAGCGGGTCGGCGCGCGGCGCTGGATCGCCCGCATCATGATCACCTGGGGCATCATTTCCGGGCTGATGGCAGCCGTCAACGGGCCGGCCAGTTTCCTCGCGCTGCGCTTTCTTCTCGGCGTGGCCGAGGCCGGATTCTTCCCCGGCATCATCTTCTATCTCAGTACCTGGTATCCGGCTGCGTATCGTGCCCGGGTGATCTCGACGTTGTTCATTGCAGTGCCCGTCGCCAATGCGGTAGCGTCAGTCATTTCGGGCGCGATTCTGGAGATGGATGGCGTCTGGGGCCTGCACGGTTGGCAGTGGGTTTTCATCCTCGAAGCCATTCCCGCAGTACTGCTCGCTTTCGTCGTACTGGGACTGCTCACGGACCGGCCGGCCATAGCCACCTGGCTCGGCGCGGACCAGCGCGAGTGGCTCGAATCCGAAATGCAGGCCGAGCGAGCCCGGGTCGAAAGCGCCGGCCGCCTGACGCTGCTGCGGGCGCTCACCGACAAGCGCGTACTGATGCTGTCGTTGATCTACTTCACGAGCGTCATCGCCAGCTACGGCATCACCTTTTTCCTGCCGCAGATCGTCAAGGGGCTCGGGCATTCGAACTTCATAACGGGCCTGTTGACTGCGATCCCGTATGTGATCGGGGTGTTCGGCCTTGTGCTTTGGGGCCACTCTTCGGATCGCCGCAACGAGAGGCGCTGGCACCTCATCATCGCATCTACGGTCGCGGCGGCAGGACTCGCAGGCGTGGGCTGGTTTACCGGTTCCTACTGGGCTCTGGTCGCCATGTCGATCGCCACCATCGGCATCTACGGGTCGCGGCCGTCCTTCTGGCCTATGCCCTCGATGTTCCTCACCGGAGCGGCGGCCGCCGCCGGCATTGCGCTGATCAATTCCATCGGCAACCTCGGCGGTTATGTCGGACCCTTCATCGTCGGCTGGATCAAGGACAGCACCAAGAGTTTCGAGATGGGACTGTATTTCCTGGCGGCGTGTGCGTTCGCTTCGGCAGTGATCACGTATTTCGCGACCAGGGCAACACTGGGGACTACGACGAAGGACTAAGTCCGTCAGCCGATGGCCGTCCACGGTACTCACGTCGTGCTGTGCACCGACTGGGCTGTATGGCGTTATTGATCGGGTATTTTTGAGCCGACCCCAAAGATTCCGACGATCCTCGAGAGCAACCGGTAACGACTTCACCATGTTCGCCTTTTTCCTGTGCTTCGCCCTGACCGCGGCCTGCGTCCTGTTGCACTATGAAACGCTGCGGCTTCTGAACGACAGGCTGGGCCGCACCAACGTCATCTCGCTGCGCGCGAAGGTGCTGGCCGCGCTGGTCGGGGCAATGGCGAGCCATGTTCTGCAGATCGGCGCGTTCGCGCTCGCCTACTACTTGCTGCGCGACAAGTTCGGATTGGGCGGATTCGGCGGGACTTTCCAGGACACGCTCATGAGCTTTCTTTACTTCTCCAGCGAAACGTATACGACGCTGGGATTCGGCGACATTTATCCGACCGGGGCGCTGCGGATGATCTGCGGGATCGAGTCGCTGATCGGGCTGTTGATGGTCAGTTGGACCGCATCTTTCACCTACCTGGAAATGCGACGGTACTGGTAGGGTCAAGAGACGGACGGAGTCAGGCTTGCAAATTGCGGCTCGCTGAATTTCAATCATGCTCGTTTGCGGGGAGGATTCATGAAAACGAAAGCTTCGGCACTTCGCGGTTTTACGCGGCGCGACGTTCTGTTTGGCAGCGGCATTCTTCTCGCCGGCATGCTCGCAGGGATGGCGCGCAGGACGTGGCCGGGGCCGCTTTCGGCCAATTCCGCGTTGATCGAGGACCTGGTGGCGGCAAACCGCATCCTTGCCGCGCTGGAGATCGTGGACGGTTACGGCCACGTGAGCGTGCGGCACGACAAGGATCCCAACCGTTATCTCATTGCGCGCTCAATCGCCCCGGAGGCGGTCACCGCGAACGACGTCCTGGAGCTCGGTCTCGACAGCAAGCCGGTGGATGGAAGCGACGCCAGAATGTACCTCGAGCGCTTCATTCATGGAGAAATCTACAAGGCCCGGCCCGAAGTCAAGGCCGTGGTGCACAACCACGCTGCGGCGGTCATCCCCTTCGGCGCAAGCAACATCCCGCTCCGGCCGATCTACCACATGGCAGGTTTCGTAGGGCGGGGGGTGCCGATATTCGACATCCGCAAGGTCGCGGGCGACACCGACATGCTGGTGAAAACCCCGGCACTCGGCGCCGCGCTTGCCCGTACGCTGGGCGACAAGCCCGCCGCGTTGATGCGCGGCCACGGAGCAGTGGTGGTCGGCGATTCGCTGCCGCAGGCGGTGGGACGCAGTTATTACCTGCAGATGGATGCGAAACTGCAGGCACAGGCCATGGCGCTCGGCGGCGACATCACCTATCTCGATGCCGGCGAAGCCGCCAGGACCGAAGATTTCGGAGGCTACGAACGCGCCTGGGATTTGTGGAAGAGCAAGGCGATGGGCAAATAGGCCGATGACGCAAAGCGAAGACCGGTGACGGGTGACGGGTGACTGAGAAAATCGATTTGCGTCGCGCTTGCCTTCTGTTCCTGGGTGAAGACGGTCGCAGCACTAGTTGTGTGCGGGCTTTCCTGAATTCAAAGTCAGTCAGCCGCCCTCGCCGCACTCCGGACAATAGCAATGGTCGAAATGCTTTCCACCAACCTTTCCGCAGACGGGGCAGCGACAGCTCGCCAGATGGCTGCCACCTACCTTCGCGCAATGCGGACAACGGCAGTGCGGGTAGTGCTTGCCGCTCCTCTGTCCACAGACGGGACAGGTGCATTGCGTGGAGTGGCTACCTCCCATTTTCATCTTTTCCGGAACGGTATTCATTAGGAATGAGGCATCGTCAAGCGTCCGACGCTTTGTGCCCGTGCATTACGCCTTGCTTTGTCATCAGGCGCTTTCGATGGCGTGAAGATTTGTTCAACTGATATTCTTGTAGCCCGTCCCGGTCGAAAAAGCAAGTGCGCGGCGTCCGCATTCCGTGAGCGCCGCGGTCAACAGGTAGGCGCCAAATTGCCCCCTTACCTGTTGGCGGGAGAGGATAGCGATCGGATGAAATTGATCAGGTCCCAGGTATCGTTCTCGCTCAGCGTCGTCTTGAAGGCAGGCATCATCTTTACACCGTTCTTGATCCGGTAGGCGACGATGCCATCGGGAAAAATCGGCGGCGGCGCAATCCGACTCAGGTCATCGGGACGTTCCCGAAGCGAGGCCGCCGCTACGCCGTCGCCGCGTCCTTCGGCGCCGTGGCATACGGCGCAGTTCTGCTGGAACAGCTGCCTTCCCCTGGCGATCGATTTCGCCGTTCGCGGAATCGGATTGAAAAGGAAGGCGGCTTCGAACAGGTCGGCGTAGTAGACACCCAGCCCGATGCAGGCGAGGAGTGCCGCCGCCAACAACGATTTGATCTTCACGCCGGTTACTTTGCCACGCAAATGGCTACAGGCCAAACATCTGCCGGCGGTCGCGCCGTGGGCCGGGAATCAGTCGGCCAACGGCAGTACTTGGTCCAGCGTTGACGCTGGGAATGCGCAGGAATACGCTGGCACTGAATCGCCTGCTGAAATAACAACAAGGCGCGGTTCGCGGGTCATTCCGAAGGGAGGGCGACGGTGGAACCGTCAGGCACCCCGGCGCTCGTCGGCGGCGCCCCTCTCCTCGAACGCTACTCCCGCTTTTGGCCAGTAACTCGTCTGCTGCGAATCGGTGCAAGCTTGGGGAGGCATGCCGTGATGATTGCTGAAGAGCCGGAGTTCCCGCAAATCATGTCCGATGCGGAAATCGACGCAAATGTTCCGGTCGGCGAGGCCGTCAATCAGAAGATTCGGCGGCAACCGACCGACAAGGAACTGGCCGACGATGCGGTCGCACTGCTGAAAACGCTGTTTCCGCGCATCCATCAGAATCTTGTCACGTTATGGGGAACGGGACCGGGTGAGGACTACCTGGACGGCTTGATCATGGACGACCGCGGCAATCGCCAGGGATTCCCTCCAGATGTCTTTCGCGCGGTGTTGATCCTGCAGCGTGTTCACTTCCAGACGTTTGGCACATTCAAGAAGATCGACCCCTGGGACGTCGGCCGGAATCCCTGAGCGGCATTGCGGCCTGGTGAAGGCCGAAAACGAGCCGGGCATCAGCGGGTGTCCGCTATCTTTCCGGCCTGCCGGCCCGATCCGAAGTGCCCTCCCCGGCCGGCGCGTTGCAGTGCAGTACGGCCTGCCATTGACGTGCCCCGTACCGCTGTCTATACCGGTAAAGCCGCATGGCATATCTCAAACAAACAGGAGGAAAAAAATGCACGCGATCAGGCAATGGCTCTTTCTGCTGTTCCTTGCTTCGGTCTTGCTACTCGCCCAGGAGGCGGTCGCGGCCGACAATTTCAACCGGCAGGACGTGACCTTCACCAGCGTGGGTAAGAAGCTGGTCGGCTGGCTGTACGTACCCAAGGGAATGAAACAGGGAGAAAAGCGCGCGACTATCGTGATGGCGCACGGCTGGAGCGCGGTGAAGGAAATGTACCTTGACGACTTTGCCGCCAGGTTTTCCAACGGCGGCTTCGTGGTGCTGGTCTTCGACTACCGCAACTTCGGCGACAGCGAAGGCGAACCGCGCGGGCACATCGATCCGCACATGCAGCACGAGGACTACAGGAACGCGATCACCTGGGCTTCGCTGCAGCCGATGGTGGACGCGAGCCGCATCGGCATCTGGGGCTCGTCTTACAGCGGGGCACACGTGATGCATCTTGCGGCATTCGACCGCCGTGTGAAGTGCGCGGTGGCACAGGTACCGCTGGTCAATGCGACGGATAATTTCCGCCGCCTGGTACGCGCGGACAACTGGGGAGGGCTGCAGGCATGGCTGGCTGCCGACCGGGCGGAGGAATACACCAGCGGCAAGATTAACTACCTGCCGGTGGTCGCCGAACAGGGCAAGCCCTCGGCTCTGCCGACGCAGGACTCATACGACTGGTTCATCAAGGTTGGCCAGACGCGCGCGCCAAAATGGGAGAACCGTCAGACCGTGCGTTCGCTCGAACTTGCGCTGGAATACAACCCGGCGGCCAATATTCACCTTATCTCTCCAACGCCGTTCATGATGATCGTCGCCGAAAACGACGTGCTCACGCCTACCGACCTGGCGATCGAAGCGTTTGGCCGCGCCCGCGAACCCAAGCAACTGGTGATACTCCCGGGCGGCCACTTCGACGCCTATGTGAGCGGCTTCCAGGGCGCCTCGACACCGGCGCTGAACTGGTTCAAGCAGCACCTGATGAAATAATCGCGGCTGGGCAAAACGGCAAACAGGGCGGGCACCGGTCGGTGCTCTCCTTATCTACGCGCGGACTGCAGCCCGGGGCGACGCGATCCCGCTTCAGTTTGCCCCGAGGATCCTGGCCGCTTTCGCGACGTCCCTGGGCTTGACCCAGAACATCGCGCCGTAGCGTCCGGCCCCGGCCGTCACTGCGTCCAGCGCGGTTATGCTGATCTTTGCCGCGGCGAGCTTGCCGATCACCTCGTGTATCGCGCCCAGCCGGTCGTCGCCCTGTAACAGGAACACCGTCTTGCGCGCTGAAAGCTTCCACTTGTTCCTTTTTGCCGCGGCGCGGAAGGCCGTGGTGTCTTCGGGGATGAAGTCTATCTGTGCCTTGCGCCCCGACGGGAATCCGGTGAATGCGAGCAGGTTCACGCCTGCTTCCCTGAGCGCCTTCAGATACGTAGCGCCCGCCCCTGCCTGGTTTGCCACTTCCACGTAGAAATAGTCCACTTTGCGCACCGAGTCTGTCATGGCCTCCTCCTTTTCTGCACGCCTGATTTATCTATAGCACTTGCTGGCGCACACGCAAGTCGGGCTTTCAGTTTTCCGGGTCTGCCGGCGCCGGAAAGCGCCGTCGACCTGGCTTCGGTATCCGTATCTTGCCCCGGTCCACCGGCTGTGGCCAAATCGCGTTTATCCTGCGTGGTCGCGCAGAACCATGCAAATACAAACGAATAACCAGAACACCATGAAGACCCACTGGAGCCAGGGACTGCATCAGTTGTTCAGGCAACAGGGCATTCGCCAGGTGAGTTTCGTGCCGGACGCCGGCCATGCCACGCTGATCGGGCTGTGTGAAGCGGATCGCAAACTGCGCGCGGTGCGGCTCACCACCGAGGAAGAAGGCATCGCGCTCGCGGTCGGCGCGTGGCTCGGCGGCGACAAGAGCGTGCTGCTGATGCAATCGAGCGGTGTGGGCAACTGCATCAACATGGCTTCCCTGCTTTCCGCCTGCCGGGTGCCGCTGGCGATGATCGTGACCATGCGCGGCGACTGGGCGGAGTTCAATCCGTGGCAGGTACCGATGGGGCATGCGGCGAACAACGTGCTCGAGGAGATGGGCGTGCTCGTCACACGGGCCGACCGGGACGAGGACGTCCTGCCCCTGGCCGAGGGTGCGCTGCGAATCGCCTACAACACGCTGCGCCCAGCGGCATTGCTGATCAGCCAGCGTCTGCTCGGCGCCAAAACCTTCGATAACTGAGGACTTGCGAGGACCGGGCATGGCGGCGAAGGCATCGAAGGGCAAATCCAAAGCGCTGGACCGGCGCGACGTGGTCAGGATGCTGCTCGCCAAGCGCGGCGAGTTGCTGGTGATCGCGGGACTGGGCGCGCCGGCGTGGGATGCAACCGACGCCGGCGATCACCCGCTCAACTTCCCGCTCTGGGGCGGAATGGGCGGCGCCGCGGCGATCGGCCTGGGGCTCGCGCTGGCGCAGCCGCAGCGCCGGGTGCTAGTGCTTACCGGCGACGGCGAGCTGCTGATGGGAATGGGCTCGCTCGCCACTATCGGCGCGCAGCGCCCGCGCAATCTTTCGGTGGTGGTCCTGGACAATGAACGCTACGGTGAGACCGGCATGCAGGCCTCGCACACGGCGTTCGGAGTCGATCTCGCCGCCGCGGCAAAGGCCTGCGGTTTTGTCTCGGCGACGATGGTCACCACGATTGAGCAGGTCCGCCGGCTGCGCGCCCAGCTGCGCCGCGCCGATGGTCCGTTGTTCGCGCAGGTCAAGGTCGCACCCGACAAGCTTCCGCTGGTACTACCGCCGCGCGACGGGGCGCATCTCAAGGACCGCTTCCGCGAAGCGTTGCTCGGCAAGGACGCCTACTTCCAGCGTTGAAGGAAACGTGGCGACCGCATCAGGCGATGCGCCTGCGCCCGCCGCAGGATCACATCGCCACCGCCCGGACCTGGGCAAGGTCGGTCCTGCCCTGCAGGGCCTTTTCTATGCCGTCCTGCTTGAGCGTGAGCATGCCTTCTGCCTGTGCAACCTTTTGGATGTCTTCGACCCGCGCGTGGGTCTGAATGAGCGCCTTGATGGCGCGCGAATTCACCAGCAGTTCGTGAATGCCGAGGCGGCCGCGGTAGCCGCGCTTTCCGCATTTGTCGCAGCCCGTGGCAACATACAGCGTCAACTGTCCCTGCTTGTCGCCGTAGCCCGACTCCCAGCGCTTGCGCACTTCGGCCGGCACCAGCGGCGTGCCGTCGCAGTACTCCTTGAGCAACACCCTGACTTCCTCCTCGGAGAGCTTGTGCGGCTTCCTGCAGTCGGGACACAGCGTTCGCGCCAGCCGCTGCGCCAGCACGCCGAGCAGCGCGTCGGCGAAGTTGAACGGGTCCATACCGAGGTCGAGCAGCCGGGTCACCGACTCGGGCGCGCTGTTGGTATGCAGCGTCGAGAACACCAGATGCCCCGTAAGAGAGGCTTCCACGCCGGTTCTCGCCGTCTCGGCATCGCGCATTTCCCCCACCATGATCACGTCGGGATCGAGGCGCAGGAACGAGCGCAGCGCGGCGGCGAAGGTCAGGCCGATCTTCGCGTTCATCTGCACCTGGCGCAATCCCTTCTGCGTGATCTCGATCGGATCTTCCGCAGTCCAGATCTTTTTCCTGCCGTTGTTGATGTGCCCGAGCACCGAATGCAGCGTGGTGGTCTTGCCCGATCCGGTCGGGCCGCAGATGAGCATCAGACCGTAAGGCATGGCGGCGATGCGCTTGATTTCGGCAAGCACCGGTTCGCGCAGGCCCATCTTGTCGAGTGCGATCGGCTTGGCCGCGGCGAGCACCCGCATCACCACGTCCTCCAGGCCGTCGGTCGTAGGCATGATCGCCACGCGCAGTTCCACGTTCGCCGTCCCAAATCGGTTGAAGACGATCTTGCCGTCCTGGGGCTTGCGCCGCTCCGAGATGTCGAGGTTCGACATGATCTTGATGCGCGAGATCATCGCGTTGCGGAAGTGCGCGGGAACGTCGAGGTAGTCCTCGAGTTCGCCGTCTATGCGCAGCTTGACCTTGGTATCCTCTTTGCCCCGATAAGTCTCGATGTGGATGTCGGACGCCTTGCGCTCACTGGCATCCTGGATGATCTGGTTGACGATGCGCACCAGCGCGTTGTCGGATACGCCGACGCCCGGATCGTCATGCTCTGCGGCCTTGGCCGCCGCTGGGGCGGATGCCGCCAGGTCCTTGACGTTGCGCGCCGCTTCGTACTGGCCGTAGTACGTTTTGATGGCGGAGAGGATGTTTTCCTGGTTCGCCATCACCGGGACGACGCGCAGCCGGGTGGAGAAGCGCAACTCCTGCACCGGCACCGGATCGGTGGGGTTCTCCATGGCCACCACGATCTCGTCCTTGGTCCGGAACAGCGGTATGACGCGATGCTTCTCGGCAAGCCGCCGTTCAACCAGCGCCAGCGCACGCTGCTCGATATCGAAGCGCGTCGGATCGACGAACGGAATGCCGAGCTTGCGGACCAGCAGCCGGTTCACGCTGGCGCGGTCGATCACGCCCATCTCGATCAGGATCTCGCCGAGCGGAAGCTTGCGGTCGCGCTGCTGCAGGCTGACCGCCTTGTCGAGTTCCTCCTTGCTGATGACCTCTTCGCGCACCAGGACCTGGCCGAGCTGGCTTTCCGGTAGAGTCTGGTCCCGGTCCTTGAGCACCTGCTCGAGGAACTCGCGGGAGATGATCTGGCTGGCGGTAAGATAATCGCCGATGCGCTGAGTGCGCAGGTGCTGCTGCAGCTGCAGACCCACCTCAACGAAGTCCATCGTATCCTTCCGCTGCTCGGTAAGCATCTCGCCGAGGGACTGGCCGATGGAATAGTCGGCATACGCATGCGTGGGAATGAAGGTGCGCTGGATCTTGCCGTCCTCCACCGTAAGATAAAGATAGAGGCCGGTCATCTCGATCAGAAACCCGCGGGTTTCGCCGGCGAGTTTCTCGCCGTCCTTGAACGAAACTTTCACGATCTGGTTGCCGGTTGGTGGCACGAGGCCGGCGTTCTGCATCTTCTCGAGTTCCCTCGGCAGCAGTTGCACGGGGCGCAGCAACTGCAGCTTCTTGATCCTGGCGAACTGCAGCGTCTCGATCGAAGTCAGTCCGGTGGCCACGAAATCGAGCGTCCCCTGTTCGGGCAGAAAGCGGATGAGCCTGCCCTGCATCTGCCGGCCGTCGTTGCCGACAAGCAAACAGCTGCGGGGAAGTTTCGCGTCCTGGGCGGACGCGTACTGATAATAGGGTGGTGTAGGCCAGACGAAGCTTTGTTCTTCGGGCATGAGTCCTTTCTGTGGCGTAGGCCGGCGCAGGCGGCATTCCCGGAGCCGCTGCTTTGCTTCCATAGGATAGACCAGTTCGGCGGCAGACGGTCAGACGCCCGTGGGCAAGCCAATCCGGGAAGATGGCCAAGTCTATACTTGCGCATACGCCCGATCTTGCGGGACAGGCCATGAAGACAGTCGCACTTTCGTCGGGTGAACGCGTTCCCGCGCTCGGCCAGGGCACCTGGTGCATGGGCGAGAACAGCGCGGCCCGCGCCGAGGAGATCGCCACGCTCAGGCTCGGCCTGGATCTTGGCATCACGCTCATCGATACGGCGGAGATGTACGGCGAAGGCAAGGCCGAGGAACTGATCGGCGAAGCGATCGCCGGCCGCCGGGACGAGGCGTTCCTGGTAAGCAAGACCTATCCGCACAACGCCACGCGAAAAGGCGCGGTGGCGGCGTGCGAGCGCAGCCTCAGGCGGCTACGCACCGACCGCATCGATCTTTATCTGCTGCATTGGCGCGGTAGCGTGCCACTCGCCGAAACCATGGAAGCTTTCATGGCGCTGCAGAAAGACGGCAAGATCCGCCACTACGGCGTGAGCAACCTGGATCTCGACGACATGCAGGAATTGCGGTCCGTGCCCGGCGGCAAGGGTGTGGCGACCGACCAGTTGCTCTACAACCTCGCCCGCCGCGGCATCGAGTGGGATCTGTTGCCGTGGCTGCGCAAGCGGCACATCCCGGTGATGGCGTATTCGCCGATCGAGCGCGCCAGCCTGGCGCGCAACTCGAAACTTGCAGATTTCGCACGACGCCACGGCATGACTCCAGCGCAAGCCGCGCTCGCCTGGCTGCTGGCGAAGGACGACATCATCGCCATTCCCAAGACCGCTCATCGCGAGCGGTTGAAGGAGAATGCCGGCGCGCTCGAACTAACGCTGTCGAGCGAACAGCTGGCCAAACTGGATAATCTCTTTCCACCACCCAAAGGACCGCGCCCGCTCGAAATGCTCTGAGTGATGGTGGTAACTGCCAGGAACGAAAATCAAGGACGACGCGGAAACCGATGCGATCGGGAGTTCCGCTGCCACGCGCAACCCCGATCCACAGTCTCAGGCTGGCTTCGCGAGCGGCAGCTTGCGATGGCGTTTGCCAGTCAGCGCGAAGATGGCATTGGCCACTGCCGGCGCGATCGGCGGCGTGCCGGGCTCACCCACCCCGCCCGGGTTCTCGGCGGATTTCACCAGATGCACTTCGACCACGGGCATCTCGTTCATACGCACCACGGGGTAATCGTTGAAGTTGCTCTGCTCGACCTTGCCGTCCTTCAGCGTGATCTCGCCGTAGAGCGCCGCCGAGAGACCGTAAACCATCGCGCCTTCCATCTGCGCGACGACCTGGTTCGGGTTCACCACGGTGCCGACGTCGGCAGCGATGACGACGCGATGCACGCGCGGCCGATCGTCCTCCAGCGACACCTCGGCGACCTGCGCAACAAAGCTTCCGAAAGACTCGGCGACCGCGATGCCGCGCGCACGCCCCTGCGGCAGCGGCGAGCCCCAGCCTGCCTTGTCAGCGGCCAACTCGAGCACCGCCTTGTGGCGCGGATGTTTTTCCAGCAGCGCGCGCCGGAACTCGAACGGATCCTTGCCGGCGGCATGGGCCATCTCGTCGATGAAGCTCTCGCTGAAGAAGACGTTCTGGGTGCTGCCCACCGAGCGCAGGAACCAGGTACGTACGCCGGGCTGATACTTCACCCAGTCGACCTTCACATTGGCGATCGAATAGGGAATATCCGCCAGCCCCTCGACCGACGTGCCGTCGATGCGGTCCTTGATGATCATGGCCTCGAACCCCGTGCCTTCGGCGAGCGAATCGCACACCGTCGCCGCTTCGAACGACACCGCTTTGCCTTCGGCATCCAGCCCGCCCTTCAACTTCGCGATGGCCATCGGACGATAGTAGTAGGCTTTGGTGTCGTCTTCTCTGGAGTAGACCACTTTCACCGGCGCTTTCGCTGCTTTCGACAAACTCACCGCCTCGACCAGGAAGTCAGGTGCAAAGCGCCGGCCGAAGCCGCCGCCGAGCAGCAAAGTGTGGATCTTCACCTGCTCGGGCTTGCAGCCGGCGATCATCGCCGCAGTCATCTGGTTGGGTCCCTGTGCCTGGCTGCCGACCCACAGCTCCACGCCGTCGGGCTTCACCCATGCGGTGCAGTTCATCGGTTCCATCGGCGCGTGCACCAGGTAGGGTACTTCGTACAGCGCCTCCACCGTCTTCGCTACCGTGGCCGCCGCGACATCGCCTTCCTTGCGTGCCAGGAGCGCACCCTCCCCGGACTCGGCGAACTTCGACATCTGCTCGCGCAGACTTGCGGTCGAAAGCGTCGCGTTCGGGCCGGCGTCCCACTCGATCTCGAGCACATCGCGGCCGAGCTTTGCGGCCCAATAGTCCTGCGCCAGTACGGCAACGCCTTCGGAGGTCGGGCTTGTCACCGGCAGCACCATCTTCACGCCTTTGATCGCTTTCGCCTTGTCGGCATTGAAGCGCACGAGCTTGCCGCCGACCACCGGCGAGCGCGCCACGACCGCGGTGAGCAGGCCGGGGAGCTTGGCGTCCATGCCGAACTTCGCGCTGCCGTTGGTCTTCGCCGGCGTATCGAGGCGCTTGAGCGGCTTGCCGATGATCTTGAAAGCAGCGGGGTCCTTGAGCGGCACCTCCTTCGGCGGCGCGATGCCCGCCGCCTTGGCGGCGAGCTGTCCGTAAGTGGCCCTCTTCCCGCCTGGCCCGATCACTGCGCCATACTCGGTGGAAAGCTTCGCGGGGTCCACCTTCCAGGTCTCCGCCGCAGCCGCGACCAGCATCGCGCGCGCGGTTGCGCCGGCCTGGCGCAGCGGCTGCCACATCGCCCGGATCGAAGTGGATCCGCCGGTGCCCTGCACGCCGAACCAGGGGTGTGCGTACTCCTTTGCCGCCGGTGCCGGTTCGATGCGGATCTTCGACCAGTCCACATCGAGCTCTTCAGCGATCAGCATCGGCAGCCCGGTGTAAACGCCCTGCCCCATCTCTGACTTGTCGACGACGACCGTGACGATGTTATCCGGCGTAATGCGGATCCACTGGTTCGGTGCGAAGGTCTTCCCTTCGGCGGCCAGTGCCTGGGTCGCAGGCAGCGCGCAACCGATCACAAATCCTCCGCCGGCAAGCGCGGAAACCTTGATGAATTCTCTTCGATTCATAGCCATGTGTTCATCTCCTTACACTGAGACGCCGGCGGCCTGTTTGATCGCGGCGCGAATGCGGCCGTAAGTGCCGCAGCGGCAGATGTTGCCGCTCATGGCGGAATCGATGTCCGCATCGCCCGGCTTTGGATTCGATTTCAGCAGCGCGGCCGCGGACATGATCTGCCCGGACTGGCAGTACCCGCACTGCGGAACATCGAGCGCCACCCAGGCGGCCTGGATCTTTCTGCCCGCCGGCGTTCTGCCGATCGCCTCGATGGTCGTGATCTTCTTGCCCACCGCCATCGAGGCCGGCGTCACACAGGATCGGATCGGCTGACCGTCGAGGTGCACCGTACAGGCGCCGCATAGCGCCATGCCGCAACCGAATTTCGTTCCTGTCATATCGAGGTGGTCGCGCAACACCCAGAGCAAGGGGGTGCTTTCATCGACGTCGACCTTTCTCGTCCTGCCGTTTACGTTCAAAGCAAGCATGCGACTTCTCCTTTCGAGGACAAAACTTCGCCTGCACCCGCCGGGGCGGGCATGCGCAACTTTTCTAGCGGGGATGCTTGAACCCGAGCATATAACTTCGAGTCAACTCCAAGTCAAGGCCTTTAGCGCACCCTGGCCGCACCAAGCCTCGAGGTCGCATCGCGGCTGAATGGAGCGCCGTGCGGAATAGGCACCGGTTCCTATCGACAGTCACGATCGAACATAGTTGCAATTACGAACGCCGCCCTCCTTTGGGGCGGCAGGCACCCGAGTAGGGTACCTCGGCGGGGACCGGCGATATTGACGCCCCGGAATGCCTGCACCGCCACCGGACCGGTCTTCGCGCTGCACCGGGATCGACCGATGAGCCATAATAGACCGGCACGGATGCGAGGCGATGCGGCATTTTTTCCGGTGCGCAGCAGCACGTCTACGAACCTGGGAGCAGCAGCCATGAAACGCGGAAGCGGGCTCAACAATTTCGCGGGCGCCGAGGGCGGCACGCCTTCACTATCGCCCAAGATTCGTGATGCGCTCGCCAAGCTCGACGATGCGCTGTTCGCAATCTGGGACCTGGGCGACAACGTGCTGCTGGCATGGACCCACGAGGACGGCGAGCTGCGCTTTCTCGCGGTTCGCCATTACACCATCGCCGAGTCAGTCCACAGCGGCGCGGCGCATCCGAATCAGAAAAAAGATGCCATCGGATTCGTCAACGAGATCCTCGCCGGGTCAAAGCACCTGGCGCCGGACCGGTTCCGGGAAGTGTGCCGCGAGTTCGGCGCGGATCCCCAGACCCTGCGCGTGGATTTCCGGGTCGGCACCGACGTTGACGTCGAGCTGATCAACGAGCTGGTGCGCCGCTACAGCGTCTCGCTAGTGCGCGGCAGGGCGGTAGTGCTGCTGGACGCGGTGGAGTTCTCGCTGCAGCCGCCGCTCGATCAGATGGCGATGCTCAACAGCCTGTCCTTTTCGGTGAACTCGGCGTATCGGCAATTGCTGTCGAAGGAGATCGACGTCAATTTCGCCCGCACCACCACCGGCGACGGATTCTATGTCTGGAATCGGGCGACGAACCCGGGCGCCAACGTCGAACTGTACAAGCTGATGATGCTGATCCTCGCCGACAACGCGGTGGCGCAGCGAAAGGCTCGTAGCGAATGGGTGCCGAAGTTGCGGGCTGCATTTCACGTAGGCGAGCACTACGAATTCCACCAAGTGGAGGGCCTAAACCCGACCACCTTCAGCTACATCGTCGGCCAGGTCACCGTGGACCTGGCGCGCATGATCGAGAAGTCGCTGCCCGGCCAGATCCTGCTGGGCGACTTCGAAGTCAGGGAAGAAATCAGGCCCGGCAGGTTCATTCGCTACGATACGGTGGACTTCGTCGAGAGAACCGCGGCGACCCTCGATCACCTCAACGGGCTCGTCATATCCGGCGGCCGCATCGAGAATATCCGCTGCTACCTCACGGGCCAGAGCCTTGGAAGCGGCCGATACATGGTCAATCGCTATCACATCCGCGACAAGCATGACACCAGCCGGGTCGTTTACAACGCCAAGATCAATATCCATCGGGAAAATACCGAACCTATTTTTCTCGGCATCCAGCGCGACGACCTGTGGGCATTCGCCACCGCCAAGGTGGAGACGTTGAACCGCGATGCGGAGCAGACGGGGTCCTATTTCATCAGGCCCTGAATCGCCGCCAACGATCCAACGAAAACGGGCGCCTATCGGTGCCCGTTTTTTTGCTGCAATGCTGCGAGTACCGGTGGCGGCGTCAGTCGAAACTGAACCCCGGCGTGCGCGTGTAGTGGTGCAAGCCCTCGTCCTGTATGACCAGAGAGCGCATGCGTTTCACGCCGCGGTTGTGGTGCGAGTGCAGCAGCGTGGCCGGCGTGATTTGTGCGGCCCCGGTGGACCAGTTCACGCGCTGCCCGCCGATCATCGAGTAAATGTCCTCGCCCTGGATCGCGAGCGTCACCGCCACGCCGTTGTGCCGGTGTGGGCGCTGATCGGCGCCGGGAGCGAGCGTATTGATCGCCACGTTGATCGAAGGGATGGTCGCGTAGCCCGGCGCCAGCGCGGCGGTCGAGAACATCACCGAATGGCCGGTGGTATTTTCGGTGACCGGGCGCTGCCAGACCGCTTCGAAGCGCCGCTCGATCTCGTGCGCAGGCCAGTGCACCGTATCGACCACCGACTCCTGCGGCGCAGGCGGACGCAACCGCTCGAAGGCCAGCAGCGGCTCATCGGTCGCCACGAACAGCAGGCAGTCGGCACCAGCCGCGCGGTGCGTGGTTTCGCTGCCGCCGGGAAAGCAGAACACATCTCCCGCGCCCCACGCGATCACGTCGGCCGCATTACGGCTCTCGCCGCAGCCCGCCATGACGTAGTAGATCGCGCCGGAGGCCGCAAAGGCTGCGCGCAGATGTTCGCTGGCGCGGATCTTCAGATAACGGCACAAAAGCGTTGGCGAGGTGGCCGGATACGGCGTGCCGAGATTCCCGGCAGCATCCAGCGCAATCGCACCGGTCGGCAATGCCGGATCGAAGGCCCGGTCGCGTTCGGCCAGGAACTGCCGCGCCGGTACCGGCGGATAGCCGAAGGTGAACGGGTTTTCCGAGGTGTGGTAGCGCGCGCGGCTCGCATATTGCGTTTGCGGCTCGGCCCGGGTGCGGACAACTTCCTTGACGGTCATGGCGTCCTCTTTGTGTATTGCTCTCGCCCCATAATATACCGCCTGGAGAGAAGTTCCAAAATCAAAGCACTCACCGCGGAAGACGCAGAGCGGCGCACGGACACGTTACCGACGTAGTCGGCCGTTTGCGGGGCGGCTGTGACACGTTAGCCGTAGGCCCGCTTGCGGGAGCAGCCACATAGCGCCCCGATCCACACCCTGCAACACAGCCTTGTGCGCCCCTACCCGCAAACTGGGCTACGCCTAACGAGTCCGGGGCGCACGCCGAAGCGCCGCCTCCCGTCCCGGATGGCTACGCCAACGCCGTGTCGGCGGCGCCGAGGAAAAACAAAACGAGGAAAAGCAATATTGGAATTAAAAGCGGGGTGATCGATCGTCAACCTCTATCGGCACAATTCAACGTGGGGATCATTCGCCGATGAATGCCTTTAGCTCCAGTGTGTTCTCTCTCTTGCGTTTCCTCCGCGTCCTTTGCGTCCTTCGCGGGGAGAGCTATCAGTTGTTTGCGGGAGCGCGGCCGGGTCCGGGTCCGGCTCCGGCATGACAAACGGATGCCCGGCTTCATAGGCTCGCGCGGCCTGCAGCACCCGCGCATCGGCAAATCTATCTCCCACCAATTGCATCGCCACCGGCAGTCCTTCGCGCGTGAATCCGCACGGCACGGCGGCGGCCGGCTGCTGCGAGAGATTGAAGGGATAGGTGAAGGGAGACCATTCCCACCAGCGGGTCCGCCCGGAGCCAGGTGGCACTTCGTACCCGGCTTCGAAGGCCGCCACCGCAAGCTGCGGCGTAATAAGCAGGTCGTAGTCCTGGTGCAGCATGCACATCCGGCGCCCGAAGGCCTCGCGCGCGCGCTCGAGCCGCCGATATTCGAGCGCGCTCAGGCCAAAACCAGGCTCCGCGAGTTCGAGCAACGGCGGATCGACGAGCGCGCGTTGCGCCGTGGTCATGGGCGCAATCGCCAGCGCCAGCGCGACCGCCCATAACGGCTGCATGATTGCAATCGGGTCTTCGAGTTCGAGATCGAGCTCCTCGACCCGTGCACCGAGCGATTCGAAAACACGTGCACCCTCTTCAACCAGCATGGCAACCTCCGGGTCCACGTGGGCGTAACCCAGAGTGGGGCTGTAGCCGATGCGCAAACCCTTCACCCCCGAATCGAGTTCCTGCCGGTAGTCGATGTTGCGTGCCGGCGCCTGATACCAGTCGCGCGGATCGGGGCGAGCGATCACGGTGAGCATCAGCGCCGCATCGGCCACGTTGCGAGAGATCGGCCCTTGGTGCCAAAGTGTTGCCGCCGGTGAATGCGGATGAACCGGCACGATGCCAAAGGTCGGCTTGAAGCCGAACAGACCGCAAAAACCGGCAGGGATGCGGATCGAACCGCCGCCGTCCGTGCCGATGTGCAGCGAGCCCATGCCGAACGCTGCCGCGACCGCGGCGCCGCCGCTGCTGCCGCCGGGCGTTAGTCGCGTATTCCAGGGATTGACGGTGATGCCGGTCAACGGACTGTCGGTCACGCCCTTCCAGCCGAATTCGGGTGTAGTGGTCTTGCCGAGAAATACCGCGCCCTGCTCCTTCATGCGCGCCACTGGTGGACCGTCTTCCGTCCACGGCTGTTTCGGATCAATGGTGCGCGAACCACGCAGTGTCGGCCAGCCTTCGGTCACGATAAGATCCTTCACTGTAGTCGGAACGCCGTCCACGCTGCCGGCGGGCATGCCGCGCTGCCAGCGCTTTTCGGAAGCCTGCGCGTCTTTGAGTGCGCGAGTCTCATCGACCATTACAAAAGCGTTGTAAAGCGGATTGAGCCGGGCGATGCGATCGAGCGCGGCCCGTGTCGCTTCGACCGGGGAAAGTTTTTTGCTGCGGTAATGCGCCGTCAGTTCGACGGCAGTCAATGAAAGAATGTCGTCGGACATCTCGCGCTCCCACTGCATGCTGAGAAAAAATGTTTATGCGGTTTTTCCGCAGGTCGAAGGTTGAATTGCGGCAGGTTCCTGATCCGCATCGTCAGGGCACACTCTTCAAAGGACATACACCGCAAAGGACGCCAAGGACGCAAAGGAAGATCAAGGGGGAAAAGTTCGAAAGTTAAAATCCCTAATTGGCGAACGATCTACCAAAGTTGAATAGGCGGAAGAGGGTCGCGAACAGTCTCCTCGCTCTTAACCCAAAATTGCCTTTCCTCGTTCTTGTCTTTCCTTCGCGTCCTTGGCGTCCTTGGCGGTGAGTGCTTATTGTGTATTACGCCGCGTCGCAGACGCAGACACAAGGAGCGCCCGGCCCCGCGGCATTTGCCACCGCGAGGCCGGGCCGGCTTTTTTCGGCCGGTTCGCTACGCCTTCTGCTTCATCGCGGCCAGCACTGCCTCGGGCGAGATCGGCATATGCCTTACGCGCGCGCCAACTGCATTGGCGATCGCGTTTGCGACCGCCGGCGCCACGACGGTTGACGCCGGTTCGCCCACGCCGGCCGGATGATGTTTCGACTGAATGATCGTGACATCGATCTCCGGCACCTGCGCCAGGCGTATCGGCTGGTACTCGTGGAAGTTGCTCTGCTCGAAGCTGCCGTTCTTCAGCGTCAGTTTTTCCGACATGATCTGGCTCGCCCCCCAGAGCGCCGAGCCGCGGATCTGTGCCTCGATGTTGCCCGGATTGACGGCGATGCCGGGATCCATGGCGATGGTGATCCTGTTGATGCTGTACCTGCCGGTCGCCGGATCGACGGTCACCTCCGCCACGCCGGCCACCCAGGTCGGGCTCTGACGTTCTTCCGCCGCAGTGACCGCGATGCCCATTCCGGTATTCGGCGGAAGCTTCTTGGTGCCGTAGCCCGACTTGCCGGCTGCAACGCGCAGGCAGTTGGCAAGACGCAGCGCGCCGCCAACCGTGCCCGACTCGTACACCGGCCAGGACCCTTCCTTCGCCCAAGGCAACGAGATCCACAACTGGTCCATGTAGTAGTCGGAGCCGGTGCCGGCCGGATAGCCGCTGTTGGGTATGCCGCGGTTGCCGCCTTTGCCGTTCAACATCGCCAGCCGGAACTCGAGCGGATCGCGCCCCGCCGCACGCGCCACTTCGTCCATGAAGGACTCGACGACGAAGATGTTGTAGGAGTTGGACACCGTGCGCAGCGCGCTGGCCTGGACCGCCCAGGTGGTAGGCTCGTGGTTCCAGGCGCGCACGCGGTGGTTCTTCACGTTGTACCAATGGTCGCTGCCGCCGATTGACCATTGGTCGATGTCCTGCTTCTTGGCATCCCAGGAATCGAGTTGCAGCCAGTCGGTCCCGCCAGCCTTGCCGACGCCAAATCGCGCCCCCATCCAGCCGCAGACGATGTCCTGGTTCATCGCCGTCAGTTCGCCGTTTTTGATGCCGGCCTTGACCTTGTGGTAGGTCGGCGTGCGGGCAAAACTGGTTGCGAAATTGGATTCGCGCGTATGGATGAGCTTGACCGGACGGCCGGTTTCCTTGACGCAGTAAGCTGCCGCCAGGATGTCGTCGTAGTCCTGCTTGCCGCCGAACCCGCCACCCACCAGATACTGGTGCACGAAGACCTTGATGTCCTCTGGCTTCTTTTTCAGCACATTGGAAAGATAGCCGGTCAAGGTCATGCGCGCGAAAGACGTGCTCTGCGTGCCAACATGGACGTGCCATTCGCCGTTGGTCAGCTGCACTGTTGCATTCAACGGTTCCATGGTGGCGTGACAGACCATATCGGTCGTGTATTCCACCTCCAGTACTTTCTCGGCATCACCGAAACCCTTGTCGACATCGCCTTCGAGCACCCAGTTCGCACCTTGCTTCTCGTCCTTCGCAAGTTGCTTGTACTGCTCGAGCATTTCCGCCGAACTCAGGTTCGCGTAAGGGCCCGCGTCCCATTTCACCTTCAGCGCCTTGGCGGCTTTCATTGCGGTCGGAAACTTGTCGGCGACGGCAACCACCCAGCCAGTGCATTTTCCCATCGCATTGTCGATCTTGACCGCCTTGATGAAGCCGGGGATCTTCTTCGCTTCCGAATCGTCGATGCTCAACACTTTCGACGCATAACGGCTGCGCGGCACGACCAGCGCACCGTAAGCCATGTTCGGCAGGAAGACGTCGATGCCGTATTTGGCTTTGCCGTTGGTCTTCGCCGGGATATCGAGCGCAGCAAACGACTTGCCGATAATCTTGTACTGGCTCGGATCTTTCAGCGTGATGCCCTTGAGATCGTCCGGGTAGGCGAACTTTCGATCGATCTTCACCTTCTGCAGGATCTCGCCGTAACCGACCGATCTGCCGGAGGCCTTGTCGACCACGCGTCCTGCTTCCGCATGGCAGTCGGCTAGCTTGGCGTTGAGCACTTTGGCGCCGGCTTCCACCAGCGCGATGCGGCCCGCGGCGCCGGCGCGCGCAATACGATCGAACTCGGTCGTGACGCTGCCGCTGTTGACGGTGTAGGCCAATCCGTAGACGCCGAAATTCTCCACGCTTTCCAGCGGCGCATCCAGGCGCACGTCTTCCCATCTGACTTCCAGTTCTTCGGCAATCACCTGTGCCAGGCCGGTGCCGATGTGCTGGCCCATTTCCGCCTTGACGATGTGCATCGTGGTCTTGCCGTCCGGCGTGATGGTGAACCAGATCGCCGGCGTAAAGGCCGGCGTGGCCATGGCCGCTTCGGCGTTCTTGCCGCCCAGCAGCGCCGGCATGCCAATGCTGAAAAAGCCGCTGCCGGCGATCACTGTCGAGCGGACCAGGAATTCGCGGCGCGTCATTGCCTGCGTTTGGGTCTCAGCCGTGATTGGCTTAACCATGATTGCTGCCCTCCTTCATCAGATCGGCGGCGCGATGTACCGCACCGACGATGCGGGAATACGTAGCGCAGCGGCACAGGTTGCCGTTCATGTGCGACACGATTTCTTCGCTGGTGGGATTGGGATTGACGGCGAGCAGCGCGGCCGCTTGCATGATCTGGCCGGACTGGCAGTAGCCGCATTGGGGAACCTGCGCTTCGATCCAGGCTTTCTGCACCGGGTGTGCATCGGCCGGATCGAGCCCCTCTATGGTGGTGATCACCGCGTTGCTGTCCACGTCGCCGAGCTTGACCATGCATGAGCGCACGGGCTGGCCGTTTATGTGCACGGTACAGGAACCGCAAACCCCGAGACCGCATCCATACTTGGTGCCCGTGAGTCGCAGATCCTCGCGAATGGCCCAGAGAAG
>Ga0137409_10001546_pt1 | contig 24882 bp, 26 predicted proteins | sample CZODoug1_16funga_FD_122059 | JGI IMG/M metagenome (GOLD analysis project Ga0137409, IMG submission 122059) | Vadose zone soil fungal communities from Angelo Coast Range Reserve, California, USA - CZODoug1_16fungal (Hybrid Assembly) | ecosystem: Environmental > Terrestrial > Soil > Vadose zone...
GCGGCACATCAACCAACAGCTCTTTGGCGCGCGAAAAGACAGATGGCATGGGGGCCGCCACAGCCTACAGCTTTTCTATGTCCACGGGAAACCTACTTAACTTAGCCTTCGCACGTGAATTCGGCGGTCGTCACCGCGGGCTCGACCGAGGATGGGTTCGGCAATCTCCGGCACGCGGCGCTGAGCGCCTTCTGGTTCGGTGGCAACTTCATGTGGATACCGCTCACCACAGTGCTGGTCCAGAGCCAGGTCGACCAGGTGGTGCCCAAAGGCTCCCAGAACGGCGCCATCGGCTTCGCCATCGGCATCGGCGGGTTCCTGGCGATGACCGTGCCGCCGCTTGTCGGCGCGTGGTCCGATCGCTTGAACACTCGCTTCGGCCGGCGCCGCCCGATCATGGTTGCCGGCACCCTCCTCACGATTCCCGGGCTCGTCCTGCTGATGACGGCCGGCAACTACCCGCAGATCGTCATCGGTTACGTCATCGTGCAGTTCTTCTTCAATGCCGCGCAGGCCGCATACGCCGGGATCATCCCCGACGTCGTGCCGGCCCAGCAGTTCGGCAAAGCCAGCGGCTTCCTGGCGACGATGACCCAGCTCGGCATCGGTGGTGGCCTGGGCGTCACGTCTTTGCTCGGCTCCAACCGTGCGATCTACCTGGTCTTCATCGGAGCCATAGTGCTCACGCTGCTTCCGACGGTATGGGCCGCCCGAAACGAAGGCCTGGCACCTGTCCCAGCCCACCCGAAGCGCTCCATAAGCGACGCTGTCCGCGAGTTTCTGCGGCCGCTTCACGAAGGCGACTTTGCCTGGGTTGTTTTCACCCGCCTCATGATCTCGAGCGGGATCACGGCCGTCCTGTACAACCTTCACAACTTTTTCCGCGACGTGGTGCTGACACCCGCCACGAGCCCGGACACATTCACCTCGAACTGGCTGCTGGTGGTCGTGCTGACCGCATTGCCCTTCGGATTCTTCGGCGGGCTGCTGTCAGACCGTTTGCACCGGCGCAAAATCTTTGTCTACCTGTCCGGCGGAGCTCAAGCATTCGTCGCCATCGTCTTCATCGCCCTTTACCCGACAGCGATTCCACTGGTGTTTGCGCTGGGCATCGCGTACGGGGTCGGCTACGGGCTCTACTTTGCCGTCGACTGGGCCCTTGCCTGCGACACGCTGCCGGACAAAAGCCAGTCAGCCAAAGACATGGGACTGTTCCACATCGCGCTGACGATGCCCCAGGCGATCATCCCGTTCTTCGGCGGACCTCTCATCGACGCCTTGAACGGCCCGCACGGAAACTCGGGCTACAGGGTGGTGTTCTCGAGCGCGGTGGTCTTTCTGTTTCTAGGCACGGTCCTGGTGAGCCGCATCAAGTCGGTTCGTTGATCGCCGGATCGCGAGCAGGCTCGCGACCCAGACGCAAGTGATGCCGACAACGCCGAACTCCGCCATGGCGCGCAGCACGAGCATGTTCGGGTAGCCCGAGACCAACAGGGTCTGAAACCACTTGTGACCCGGGCCGATGAGGAGCCACCCAGCCGCGACCAGGCCCAGGACGACCCAATCTCGCCGGCGCACCGACCACGCGATCAGGACGAGCATGGGCAGGAGAAGGAGCACCAGGTGGGTGCCCCACGAGTAGCTCGCCACCAGCGGTCCCAGGGCCACCACGGCCGCACCTTCGAGCGCCCGCCCGGGTCGATCGGCTCGAGGCCGCCGCAGCACCCAGAAGGTGACGCCCAGGGCAGCCAGCGCGATCGCCGTGGTGATGACCCGCGCCGCGGGCGGGGTGTCCCTCGCGGCGCCGAGGAACGTGCCCGAGTCGAACAGCCTCGCCACCGTGCCGCCCGGCGAGTGATTCTCGAACAGCCCGGTTCCCGCAGCCAGGACAGGCGCCACCTTGAACAGGTACTCAGGCAGGTACTGGGGGACAGCCAGCAGCCACAGGGCGGAGCCGGCGACCACAGCGCCCACCACCATCCGCCAGCGCCTTCCCCAGACCAGCAGCAGGCCAAGGGGCGCCTGCAGCAGCTTGATCGCCACGGCGCCCCCGAGGGCGACCCCTCCCCACCATCGGTCCCCGGCCACCCACGCCAGCAGCCACACTCCGCTCAAGGCCAGCAGCACGAGGTTCACCTGCCCCTCGTCGAAGTTGCCGGCCACGGGCTCGAACGAGATGGTCACCAGCAGCAGCAGAGCAGCCAGCTGCCAGTCCGTCACCGCGGTGGCCCGGAGAGCCGTCAGCACGAAGACCAGAAGGCTGAGCTGCAGGACGGCGATCACCACGGCCAGCTGAAGGCCCGGGCCGGCGCCGACGAGCGGTTGCAGCATCCAGGCCACCGGCAGTGGTGTGACGTACTGCGCGCCGGCAAGCGGCAGCGGCGTGAACATCTGCGCCTGGGTCGCGCAGCCCTGGATCACGCACAGGTCGTACGGGTCACGCCCGGCGGCGATCCTGGCCGCCGCGGCCATGTAGTTGGAGCTGAAGTCGAGGGGCAGGGCTCCCGTGAGAGCCGGCTGGACCAGGGTGCGCCACAGGTACAGCAACGTGATGGGCACACCTGCAACGACAAGGAGGAGAGACCGAAAGCGGCGATCCTCGAGCGGCGAGCGTCCCGTCACGCCCGGGATTGTCTTAGAAGTGCAAGTCGCTCGGCATTAAACGAGGCGGCGCCTGCAGTGGACACCGCCTCGACCGGTTACCACCGGGTGACACGCGTTTGGTTTCTGCGCCGCTTTACGGCCGTTGCCTACTTGTGGAGGCCAACCTTGCGCGAACTGCGGTGGTCCCGGACTGGCGTCCAACTTGCGACGGAGCGGCGACAAAGTCAAGCGGTTTGGTTTTCGGAGGCGGAGAGTCGTCTACCTCATTTGTATGAGACGGACGTCATTGAAGGCTTTCGTACGGAAAGGCGGCGGCAAAGGGTTCGTACAGGAGGAGCACCTTTTCGATTGGAACCACGTCGCGCATGAAGATCCCGCCCGCCGCGACGCCCGCAAATCCCACGATGCCAAGGCCGTCGTGAGGGGCGGACTGCTCGGCGCTGTCCTGCATCGCCCGGAATGATTGGGTCCGCCCTGACTGGTTGGCGGTGGCGATCACCTCTTTCCACGCTGCGGCGTAGTTCGCCGACGCGTCGAGACCGGCCACGGCGCCGATGACGGCCGTCATCGCTCCGGGCGCAGCCGCCTTGGGTCGCTCGCTCAGAGCCCTGGCGACCGCCGCGACCTCTGCCTCGACGGGACCCGAGAGCGTCGGAAGCAAGCGCAGGAAGGTCGCGATCTGGCGGTCAACCGGAGCCGGCGGCTGATAGCCCGGACCGGGCAAGACGGTAGCGAACGGCCGGTAGACGGATTCGAACTGCGCGGGCTCCATCTGCTCGCGCACGACGATCGCAAGGGCAACGATCTGGGCTGACTCGAGCGCGGCCGCGGACGCGGTCGGGTCAGGCAAGGCCTTGCTGATCGCGAGCTGCGTCTGCGCCACTCTGAAGCCGCTGGTGAAGGCGTTGACCATCGCCTGGTCGGCGCTCGAAAGCAAACCGTCCAGCACCTGCTCGAGAGCTGCGCTCGATGACCGCTGGCGCGACAGGATGCGGGCGGTGGCGATCCACTCCCACTGTCGGGCTTGCAGCACCTTCGCGGCCGCAACGAGAAACTGCCCCGCTTCCGAAGCGCTCAGCGGACTGCGACCTGCTCTGGCAGCAGTCCCTTCGCTCGCAACTTGTCGATCGGGTGATACGCGTCGACGATGCGCATCGTCCCCGATGCGGAGCGCAGCACCATGGATTGCGTGTATGCATAGACGTCCTCGTAGCGGACGCCCTTCAGCAGCTCGCCTGAGGTGATGCCGGTGGCTGCGAAGAAGATGTCGAAGCCGGAGCACAGATCGTCAAGACAGAGCACCTTGTTCGGATCGTGCCCCTCCTTGATGGCGATCTCCTTCTCGCTGTCATCGCGAAAATGAAGCTTGGCCTGCATGTCCCCGCCGATGGTCTTGATCGCGCACGCGGCAAGCACGCCCTCGGTCGCGCCACCGGAACCCATCATGCAGTGGATGCCGAACCTCGTCTCAAGCGCCGCCTCCAGCGCTCCGGCGACGTCGCCGGCGGTGATGAGCTTGATCCGGGCGCCTACGTCTCGAATCTGCGTGATGACGTCCTTGTTGCGATCGCGATCCAGCACCACGACCGTGAGCTCCTGCACCGGGAGTCCCTCAGCCCTGGCGATCCGGTCCAGGTTCCACTCGACTGACATCTCGAGGTCGATCACGCCGCGCGCCTTGCGGCCGACGACCAGCTTGTGCATGTAGTGCACGTGCGTCGTGAACATGGTTCCGCGTTCCGCCAGCGCAACGACCGAGATGGCGCCGGGGAGTCCTGAAGCAGTGAGGCTGGTGCCCTCGATGGGGTCCACCGCGACATCGACCTCGGGCTCGAGTCCGTTCCCGATCTCCTCGCCGAAGTAGAGCATCGGCGCCGCATCTTTCTCGCCTTCGCCGATGACGACAGTGCCCTTCATGTCGACCGATGCGAGCGCGCTGCGGATCGCTTCGACTGCGCGTCGGTCGGCTTCTTCCTTGTCGCCGCGCCCCTGCAGCGGCGCCGCGGCCAGCGCACCGGCCTCGGTCACTCGAAGGAGTTCGAGCGCAAGGTTGCGATTGATCTTGGGCTCTTCGATCATCGGGTTCCCAGCGTATACGAACCCGCTATACGCCCTGCTCAGGTAAGGGCGCGGCGTCGAATCGGCAGCTTGTTCGCCTCGACCCAGAGATCATCCTTGCGCGCGAGCTTGCGGTCGCCATCCCTGCTGACGTAAACGCAGGTGCGTTCCAGCACCGCCGTGATGCGAACCTTCACGCCGTCGAGGGTCGCGTCGAAGGCGTCGACCAGGACCTCGTCCTCGTCGAGCTCTACCTGGCTCAGCGGGCGGAGGCCGCCCGGCCTTGGCCTGGTCGAGAGCTCGAGCGCCGGCCTGGGGATGGTGGGAACGCCGGGCTTGATCGTGAGGCGCGACGAGGCTGAGCTGCCCGACAGGCGAATCGCCGGCCGGGAGGACGGCGCCGGGGTGCTGGGTCGCGATGGAACTGGCCGCTTGGCCTTTGTCCCCTTGGCCGCTGCCCGCTTCGCAGTCGGCCTCTTCGAAGGTCTTCTAGAAGAACTCACCCCAGAACTTCCTGACCCGGCCGACTGGGTTGGGCACGGACCGCAAGGCGACGACCGCCGGCCTTGGCGAAGCATCGACGATGGCCACGTGCTCGGACTCGGGCACGCCTTCGGGATGAACACGGATCACCCCAAGGTGCACGCCGCCTTCAAGCACCACGAGGGCGCCGACTTTGGCATCCCCTTCGAGCCGGCCCGTGCTCATGATCTTCAGCCGGTTCGCCGCGACGACGTTGCCGCGCACGAACCCCGCGATCGTCACCCTGGCGCTGCGGATGTCCGCCTCGACATGAGCGTCGGGACCGATCAGCAGCTCGCCATCGCAGTCGATCTGGCCGCTGAACTTGCCGAGGACCTGGCCGCCATCCTTCACCTGGAGCTTCCCGGTGAGGACGTCGTCCCGCGCGAGGACCGTCGCCTTCGGCTCGAGCCCGAAAGGCTCGGGGCCTCCGTTCGAACTGGAAACACCAACCGTCTCTACAGCTACGGCATCAGTCACGTTGCACCTCCCAGACCCTTGCCCCAGCTACAAGCTGGGTCCACCACCAAGCGCAGCATAGCGGTCAGAGATCGGGATGTGAGGCCAGGAAATCCAGCACCGCCTCGCGAGCAGGGGCGATCTCCCCGTCGATCACGAGCTCCTGAAGCCGCTGCTTGATGCGACCCACGTCCGGCCCTGGTCCGATGCCGAGCACGCGCATCACGTCCTCGCCGGTCACAACTGGGGCGAGGCGGGACGGACGCTCATGGAGCACCGCTTCGATTCGAGCTTGCAGCTCGTCCAGCTTTTCCGGTTCGGGATACGCCGACGCTACGACGTCGGCGCGGGCCAGGGACATCAGGCGCTCGAGCTGATCGCCGGCGTCACGCGCCAGCCTTCGAACGGCACCGTCAGACCATTCAGAGCGGTAGTAGACCGGCCGCAGGTGCAGGCGAACGAGCTGGACGACTGCGTCGACCTCTTTCTGGGAGAAGCGAAGCCGCTCCAGCGCCGATTTCGCCATCGAAGCCCCGACCGTCTCGTGGCCCGTGAAGGCCCCGTCGGGCGTGGCGGTGGATGGCTTTCCAACGTCGTGAAACAGCGCCGCCAGCCGCACGATGAGGTCGGCCGGGACCCGCTCGACAGTGAGGATGGTGTGGCCGTATACGTCGTGGGTGTGGTAACCGGTCTGCGCCACGCCCTTACACGCGGCAACCTCCGGCAGGATGACCTCGAGCAGCCCGCCCGCGTCGAGCAGCTCGATCGCGAGCCGAGGACGCTCCGAGGTGAGCATCCGGCGCAGCTCGTCCGCCGTCCGTTCGACCGAGATGACCGGCGGGGCGAGCCGGCCCTTCATCTGCCGCATGGCAGGCAAGACTTCGGGCGCCAGCTCGAATCCGAGCTCGGAGGCGAATCGGATGGCGCGGAGCATGCGCAGCGGATCGTCGGCAAAGGTGCGTAGAGGGTCGGTCGGAGTGCGCAGGATGCGCGCCTCCAGGTCCTTTCGGCCGCCGAGCGGGTCGTGGATCCTGCCATCGAGGTCCATCAGCAGGGTGTTGACCGTGAAGTCGCGCCGCCGCAGGTCTTCTTCCAGGGTCGCCGGACGCACGTCGGGCTTCCTCGATTCAGGCGCGTACGACTCCGCGCGCGCGGTGACGAACTCGACCAGGTGCCCCCGGAGGGTGACCTGCGCGGTTCCGTAGCGCTCGAATGTGACGGGTGGCTCTGCCTGGGCGAGCTTGGCGAAGCGCTCGGCGAGCTTTAACGCGTCACCGCCCTCCACGACCACGTCAGGATCTGGATGGGGACGGCCGAGCAGCTTGTCGCGGACATAGCCGCCGACGATCCAGGCCCTCACACCGAGGTCGTCCGCGGCCCGCTTCAGCAGCCGAAGAAGATCCTCGTCGGTTATCGGAGGCTCGGCCGGAAAAGTCCTCGACGGATCTTCGGCGCCCATGCGGCCCATCTCCGGGTTCAGCGACTCCGCTGCTCGCTTACGCATTCACGATGCACTCGCTCCGCTGCTCGTCGCTTCACCCGGATCTGGGCCACCTTGATCGCCGAATCTCTCGCCGAGGATTTTCGGCCGAGCCTCACTGGTTGATGCGCGCCCACTCGACGGCTCCAACCTGCCCGGCGCGATCGCCCAGCCGGGCACGCCGCACGCGGGGCCGGCGGGCCGGCTTGATAAATGGGGACGAGTGCAGCGTCTCGACGATCGTGGGCTCGATCAGCGCCCACGACCGCGAAATGCCCCCACCGATGACAAACACCTCGGGGTCGATGATGTTGGTGAGGCTGATCAAAGCCAGGCCCATGAAGCGCGCCGACCGCTCGACGATCATTCGCGCTCGGGGCTCGCCGTTGGCCGCGGCGGCGAACAGCTCGACCGCAGGCCGTCCCGTTTCGCGCTCGAGGCTCGCTCCGCCGATGAACGCCTCCAGGCAGCCTCGCTGGCCGCAGTTGTCGAGCGGGCCGTTCGGGTCGATGATCATATGCCCGATCTCGGACGCGGTCCCGTGAGCACCACGATGCAGCTTGCCGTCGATGATCGTTCCGCCGCCAACCCCTGTCGACCAGGTGATGTACACCATGTTTCGGGTGCCACGGCCGGCGCCACGGACGAATTCGCCGAGTCCTGCCATGTCGGCGTCGTTGGCGAGATGCACTTTGGCGCCGGTGGCTCGGCTGAGCATGGCGGCGAACGGGACGTTGCGCCAGGGAAGATTTGGCGGGTTCACCAGGACCCCGCGCTTGTGGTCGATCGGCCCGGGCGCGGCGAGCGCGATGCTGCGCACCTTTTCACGCCCACGATGGCGATCGATCTCGGCCACCGCCCAGTCGACGAGCGCCTGCGGAGTCGGCAGCAGTGGCGTCTTGGTCTTGACGCTTGCGATCAGGTTTCCATCTGAGCGCGCGAGCGCCACCCGCACCTGGGTCCCGCCGAGGTCGATTCCAGCCAGCATCTGTAACCCGGTCTACGAGGCGAGGAGCTGCTGGCCGCGCAGCGCCGCCAGGATTTCGATCGGTCCGCGCGCGCGGTTGAACGTGTAAAAGTGCAGCCCGGGCACGCGGGCCTCGAGCAGCTCGGCGCACTGGGCGATGCAGTGCTGGACCCCGATGACGCGCACCTCGTCGTCACCGCCGGCAGCATCGATTTTCGCCTGAAGCACATCCGGAACCGTCGCGCCCGACATCGCTGTCATGACCGCGAGCGATCGGCGACTTGGTACGGGCATCAGCCCAGGCACGATCGGAACGGTGATGCCTGCGGCGCGGGCGCGCGCCACCAAATCGAAATAGAAACGGTTGTCGAAAAAGAGCTGAGTGATGAGGAAGTCCGCCCCCGCCTCCACTTTCAGCTTCATGTAACGGAACTCGTGCTCGAGGTCGGGGCTCTCCGGATGCTTTTCCGCGCTGCAGGCAGCACCGATGCCGAAGCGGTAACCGTTGCGTCGAACGAACGCCACGAGGTCGCTGCCATGCGCGAGCTGAGGATCCGCGGGAATGAATGGCCGGCCCGGATCCTGGGTGTCGCCGCGCAGCGCGAGCACGTTGGCAACACCCTCTCGCTCCATCCAGTTGAGGATCTGCCGCGTCCGGTCGGCTGAGTTGGCGCACGTCAGGTGCGCCATCGCTTCGATGTGATAATGCCGCTTGATCCGCGTCACAAGCTCGAGAGTTTTCTCGCCCGTGCGCAGCCGGTAGGTGACCGAAACCCAATCAGGCGCGTGGCCGGCGAGCGCAGCCACCGTCTTTTCCAGGGCGTCGACCTCTCCCTCGTCGCGCGGCGCCATGAACTCAAACGAGACGCTCGGCCGGCTGCGCCCGAGCATTTCCGCGATTCGCATTTGGCCCGAACTCTACCAATCCGCGTCGCACGTAGGCCGGATTTACTCCGGCCGTCCCCCAGCCCCCCAGCGTGTCTCCCTACGTCGCCACAAGAAACTGTTCAGTTAATCCAATCAACGGGAAGGTGAACAGGCACTTTGGCGAAGCCAAACTGCCGATGAGCGGAAACCTTCCAGGTTTCCGCTCATATTTCTAGCGCAAGACCCGAGCGTCTCCAATGCGGCGCGTCACGCGCTCAGCATCCAGGTGTTCGAGGAGCGCCAGCACCGGCCGCCGGCTGGCACCCATGCGGTCGCGCAGCTGCGCGACGGTGATCGAGCCTCCGGTCGAGATGATCTCCCGCACCATCGCGACGGCCGCCTGGTACGAGTCCTTCGTGAAGGCGATGTCGTCGCTGACGCGCACAATCTCGCCCCTTTGGGCCAGCGCGCGCACGACCTCGAGGGTCGCGCCTGTCTGCTGGGTCGCCTCGGCCAACGATGGTGGGGCGAAGGGCTGCCTCCCGAGCAGCTCCAGCAGCGAGGCCGCACTGCCGTCGGTCTCGTGCAGGTCCACCCGGTGGCCAGGGACGGCGACCGCACCACCCCTCTCCTCGACGCGGCCGTCCTGGATGAGGCCGTTGAGAGCCGACGTGAAAGAAGCGGGCGGCACCCCCAAACGGCTGCGCAGCTCTTCGCGCGGCATGCCCGGACGGAGTGGATGCGACGCGTGGAAAGCCTCCACCTCACGCGTCGCCCGATCCGCGATCGCGCGCCAGGCTGCGATGTCGTAGAGCCAATCGCCGATGCGTCTCGCGTGCAGGGCGCCGACATCAGCTCCTGGGGTCATGGTCGCTTTCAACAGCGCATCCACCGTCACTCCGCGCGGGTACTTGCGCAGCTCTTCTTGCAACACGTCCCCCGCGGCGCGCCGCTCGAGGGACTCGCGCGCCACGTCGTCGTGCCGCGAATGCTTGCGCGGGTGGATGTCGACCAGCGTTCCGCCGGCGATCGTCGCCGCGGGACTGGGGACTCGAAGGATGAACCGATCGTGTTCGGCCGCGGCGATCGGCCGGTCGAGGTAAAGCTGCACCCACCCATGTCCTCCGGCCTCGATCTGCTCCGATGTGTCGAGGAGGATCACCCGGCAGGCCACCTCGGCCGTGCCTGTGTGAAGCAGGAGCTCTGCGCCGTGACGAAGGGGCAGCGGTGCGGAGGAAAGCACGCGCACGCTGGCGTCGACCCGACGCGTGGCGGCAAGCGTCTTCGACCGCGCGAGCACGTCGCCACGCTGCAGCTCGTGCTTTTCCGCGCCGGTCAGGTTGGCAGCCACTCGTCCGCCGGGCGACGCAGACTCGACTGTCTGGTTGTGTTGCTGCAGCCCGCGAACTCTGACAGCCCGACCACCCGGAAACACCTCGAGCTCCTCGCCGACGCTCAAGGCGCCATCGACCAGGGTGCCCGTCACCACGGTCCCGAACCCGCTCATCGTGAAGACGCGATCGATCGGAAGCCGCGGACGGCCGAGGTCCGGACGCGGCTCTGCGGCCGCAAGCATCTTGACCAGCTCCGCGAGGAGCTCTGCTTTGCCCTCGCCGGTAACGGCTGAAAACGGGACCACCGTCGAACCCTGGAGCGAGGTGCCGGTGACTGCGTCGACGACCTCGGCCGTGACCAGCGCGAGCCAGTCGGCGTCGACCAGGTCGATCTTGGAGAGCACGATGACGCCGCGGCGGACATCGAGCAGGTCGATGATCTCGAGGTGCTCTCGCGTCTGGGGCATGACGCCCTCGTCGGCCGCGATGACGAGCATCACGGCGTCGAGCCCGTGGGTGCCGGCCAGCATGTTGCGGATGAACCGCGCATGGCCGGGCACGTCCACGATCCCCACCTCTACTCCGCCTGGAAGGCGCAGGTGCGCAAAGCCCAGGTCGATCGTCATCCCTCGCCGCTTCTCCTCGGCCAGGCGGTCCGGATCGATCCCGGTCAGGGTGGTGACCAGTGTGGACTTGCCGTGGTCGATGTGGCCCGCCGTACCGATCACGAAGCTCACCGCGCGACCTTCTTGTAAGCGACCTCCACCGCGTCGATCAGGGTCTCGTCCTCGCCTTTCAACACCGTTCGCGGGTCGAGGCAGCACGCGTCCTTCTCTATGCGGGCGATCACAGGGGGCTCGCCGGCGCGCAGCGCGGCCGCCAGCCGGGAAGCAGGGCCGCGCAGCGCTATGAGCACCGTGGGCAGCGCGTGCCCAGGCAGCGAACCCCCGCCGACCGCGGACCCCCCAGTGATCAGGCTGCTCGCCACCCCACGCTCTTCGAGCTTGACCGACCACATGGCCGCCCGGCGACGCACGTCCTCGACTGAGGCGCGGATCATCCGCTCGACCGGGATCTCGTCAAGCCGTCCGGTCAGGCGCTGACGCAGCGTCGCCTCGAGCGCGGCGAGCGTGAGCTTGTCGATGCGAACTGCCCGTGCAAGGGCGTGACGCGACATCTTCGCCACGGCAGCTGCTCCCGCATCCCCGCGGCCGAGAATGATGCCGGCTTGCGGACCGCCGAACAGCTTGTCGCCCGAGAACGTCACGACATCGGCGTGCTGCAGCGATTCGGCCACGGTCGGCTCTCCGCCGATCGGCTCGGCCGCCCCGCTGCCCAGGTCGTCGATGAGCAGCAGCTCATGGGCATGAGCAACCGCAGCCAGGTCGGCATGCGACGCGGTCTCGGTGAACCCCTCGACCCGAAAGTTCGACGTGTGCACGCGCAGCAGCGCGGCGGTCCGCGAGGTGACGGCCTGCTCGTAGTCCTCCTTTCTGGTCCGGTTGGTGGTGCCGACCTCGACCATCCGCGCGCCCGAAAGGCGCATCACGTCTGGCATGCGAAACGACCCGCCGATCTCCACCTGCTGGCCGCGCGAGACGATGACCTCCTTGCCCTTGGACAGCGCCGTCAGCGCAAGCAGGATCGCGGCTGCGTTGTTGTTGACGACAAACGCGGCCTCGGCTCCGAAAAGCTGCATCAACAGCCCCGACACCAGCGCCGCCCGCTCGCCGCGACGTCCCGTCTCCAGGTCGAGCTCGAGGTTGCTGTAGCCCGCCGCCACGGAAAGGGCATCGATCGCCGCACGAGACAGTGGCGCCCGGCCCAGGTTGGTGTGGAGGATAACCCCGCTGGCGTTGATGACGCGGCGCAGCCGCGGCGCGACCGCCATGCGCAGGCTGGCGCCCACGCGCTCCACCCGCTCCGCGTCGTCCGCAGCCTTGCCCTGTCGTTCGCCCGAGACCTGCACCCGCAGCGCTTCGACCACCCGCTCGTGCCCGAACTCCTTGACGAGCTCTGCGTAGGCGGGCTCGTTCACCAGCCCGCCTATGGCAGGGGGCAGGGACGAAGTCCGATGAAGCCTGGAATCGCGTAACCGCTGCATCCGCCTAATGAGATTAGGCTCGCCGGCAGATAAAACGGGGTCATGACGACCGACAGCAGGTTTGCGCCCTGGAATAGCTGGAACAGGAATATGACCACGATGCAGCCCACCCAGATCTGCTGCCGGCGTGAGTTGACCTGGAAGAAAAAGCGCGGATTCCGGTTGCGAAAGATCGCCTCGATCACCGCCCATCCGTCCAGACCGGGGATCGGCAGCAGCTGGAAGGCGAAGATCGAAAGGTTCAAAAAGACGATGGCGTAAAGGGCCGCGCCCAGGAGGCTCGGAGTGAGTTCGAAAGCCGAACTCAAGCCAGCCGCCGACAGCAGTCGCCAGAAGAAGCCGAGCACGACAGCGACCACCAGGTTTGCGGCCGGGCCGCCGAGCTCGTGGAAGACGCGCTGTCCGGTCGTGCTGATCCGGTTTGGTTGGACCGGTACGCGGCGGCCCCAGCCGACCAGGGCCACGAAGACCGCAATCACGCCGAGGGGGTCGAGAAAGCGCCTCGGGTTGAACGTCAGGTAGCCGAAGTAGCGCACCGATCGGTCGCCCAGGATGTAGGCCGCCACCGCGTGACCGATCTCATGCACCGGGATGGCGATGAGGACGGCGGGCACCAGGAGCAGCGCCGCCAGGAGAAACCCTACGAAGTTGCTCATAGTCCCCGCGAAGTCACGGCGAAGCCTCTGACTTCGTGGCGATCCTCACTCGATGGGGATTTTGCCAGCGCGCTTGGTAGACCGCCGCCGAGCCGGCGCAGTACGCGAGCCCTGACCTGCGGCCCGCGTGCTGCGCGTGCGTCCGCCGGGCGCCGCGGTGACCCGGTGCTCGTAGATGAGCATCAGCGCCGTGATCAGCTCGCGCTGGGCGTTCAACAGGTGCACCTGCGCTCGCGGGGGAACCATGTCCGAAAGGAGATGGCCGATCCTCGACCCTAGCTCGTTGATGAGCTCGATTACGTGCTCCCCGTCGCGGCTCACGTCTTCTTTCCTTGTACCGTCGCTTTCTGCTCGCGACGCGCGAAGCGAACGCGAAGCTCGCCATCGCGGATGGTTGCGCCCTTGGTGTCGCGCTGCGCGAGAACGCGCGGCAGCGAGATCTCCCGGCGGTAGTTGCCCACGGTGACGTACAGCTCGCCGTTGTGCCGGTTGAGGTCGACCGCCGCTCGGTCGGCGAAGGGAACCTTGAGAGTCAGCACGTAATCGGCGCCGTCTTTGTCGATGCGCTGAGGGCTCGACGTCGCGAAATGCTGAGACGGATCCTGATCACCGTATGTCTCGCGCGCCATCCGCAGCAGCATCTTCTCGCCGATCACCTCACGATCAAACAGTGGGACGTTGAAGATCGGGATACCGGTAAAGGATTGCTCGACCTCGACCCGGTAGCGCTCGTGGATCCGCTGCCACTTCTGGAACAGCTCGTCATGCAGCTCGCCGGGCAGGAGCCGGTTCACTATCACTGCATCGGTCACGTAGCCGAACAGGCTGAGATACATATAGGCGCGCTTGGCCTCCTTGACGACCATCTTCTCCAGGTTGAGCACGATGCGGACCGTCGTCATGGAGGAGTCGGTGAGGATCTTGCGCATGCCGCCGAGGTCCAGGAGCAGGTCTTTCAGCGACGCATAGACCTCATCGGATGGAAGTGGGATTCCCATCATCGGTTGGAGCACCGGACGCGCCACACGCATCGCGCGGCGCTCCCACGGATAGATCTTGTCGAGCCACCACTTCGCCGCGTCGGGAAAGGTGAGCAGCTGCAGCGTCTCCCCCGTTGGCGCGCAGTCGACGATCAGCACATCGTGCTCGGCGCGCTGGGCGTAGTGCTTGATCCACATGAGTGAGGCGATCTCGTCCATCCCCGGCGGGTTAGCCACCTCGTCCGCGACGACCTCATCGAGGCCCTGGGTCGCGAACACCTCCACTGCGTATTCGTGCAGCTTCACCCAGTGCCGCTGCATCTCGTGAAGCGATGACACCTCGTGCGCCCACAGGTGGTCGGAGATCGCCGTCAGGTCGGGACCGAGCTCGACGTCGAACGAGTCGCCGAGGGAGTGCGCGGGGTCGGTGCTCATGACGACGGTTCGGTAGCCGGCCTTGGCGCATTGGACCGCGGTGGCGGCGGCGACGGAGGTCTTACCGACGCCGCCCTTGCCCGTGAACAGGATCACCCGCACGCGGTTGAGTGTACGTGTGGGGCGAGTCGCCCCGAAGGTCAGGCCAGTGTCCCCTTGGATTCGGCGATATGGTCCTCGACCAACGACTCCACGTGGCGCAGGACCTGCAGCGTGACCTCGGTGTTCCTCTCGATCGCCTTGAGGATCTCGACATTCTGCTCGTCTGCCTTGTCCGCCTCGTAGGCGGCATGCTCGAGCGTGAGCCGGTCTTTCTGAGCCTGGCGGTTGCCGGCCAGCAGCAGAACAGGCCCGGTGTATGCAGCCTGGACGCTGAAAAGAAGATTCAGGAGGATGAACGGGAAGGGGTCCCACCGGTGGACAAACCCATAGATGTTGAGAACAAGCCAGGCGATGACAGCCCCCGTCTGCACCATGAGAAAAGTCCACGAGCCGATGCCTGAGGCAATTTTGTCGGCGAGCATCTCGCCGAATGTCGCCTCGTCGTGATGCAGGACGTTGACAGGATGCTGGTGCTCGTCAACGCTCAGCTTGCGCCGGGTGAGCTCTTGTTTGAGAGCCGCACGTCCAGAGTCGCTGGTTCTGATTGACATGGCGAATCGAACTCTAGGTTTTTGTCCCCGCCTTCGTCTATTGGTTAAGCGTTATTTGACGATGAGCGGCACCGCGATCGATCCGGCGGCGAGCAGGACGAGCATCGCAAGCCCGACGACGGCCAGGCGCACGAGGTCCTTGGTGAAATAAGGGACCCTGTCGAGCGGGATCGAGGGATCGGCGGACTCGACGATGTAGCGGCCCCCGCGGACCTTGGTGACCTGGTTGCGGGCGCCGAGCGACATCTCCACTGCGCGGACCAGAGCCTGGTCGCCACCGACCCGGGCCTGGGACACGCCGCGGACGGACCCTTGCTGCGCAACCCCGGACGGTGAGGAGCCGACTGGCGTCAGCGGGCCGGCCGGCCGAACCGGCGGCCGAAACTTCCCCTTGCCCTTCTTCTTCCCCTTCCGACTCATCGAAGGGGAAGTCTACGTCCCCTCGAAATTGGGGTGGCAATGCGCCCTCCAGGCTTGGCGCAAGTCGCGACCGAGCGCGCGGAGACGGCGACACAGGCTTCAGTTGCCGAAGGCGCCCCGGCCGTCTAGGCCGCGACGATGATGGAACAGGCAGGCGGAATAGGGGAGCCAGTTCTAGGTCGTGGGGTGCAACTCGGGGTGTGATCCGCCTGCCTGTCGTTGGGCCGTGGGACTCAACCGGCTGAGACGTGGGCTACGACATGTTGTGTCCCGCGTGCAGTTATAACCCCGAATATAGTTGTTGTCAATAGTCTTAACACGAGGATCAGACCTCGGTCGTGAGCTCCGCGTACTCCTCTTCGCTGATGAGGTCCTCGAGCTCTTGCGGGTCCTCCATCCGGATGCGAAGGAGCCACCCGGACGCGTACGGGTCGCTGTTGATCAGGTCAGGGTTATCGATCGCGTCGGCGTTGACCTCGAGCACCTCACCGCTCAAAGGCGCCTCCAGAGGCGAGGAAGCCTCCTCGGACTCCACCTGGCCGATCCGCCGGCCAGCGCGCAGCACATCGCCCAGGTCCGGCAGCTCGAGCTTGGTGATCTCCCCCATCTGGTCCTGGAGGTAGTCGCTGAGGCCGAGCACCGCCTCAGCCCCCTCCGCGCGCACCCAGAAGTGAGCTCCGCTGAACCTCAGTGACATGGTCAGATTTTGAGGCAGTTCCTGGGTCTCTCCGCAAGTCACCAGGCGGCGGTGTCGTTAGATGGAACAATGAAGTACCTGCTGCTCATCATCTTCCTGGCGCTCCTGGTGTTCCTGGGAAACCAGCTGTATCAACAATTCTTCCTCGGCCGGTACTAGAGGCGTACCTCTAGCGGCCGACTCTGAAGAACACAACGTCGCCGTCCTTCACCCTGTACTCGCGTCCCTCGATTCGCAGTTTTCCAGCCGCCCGGAGCGCGTCCATCGAGCCGGCCGCAACCAGCTCATCGACCGACGTCACCTCGGCGCGGATGAAGTGTTTCTCGAAGTCGGTATGGATCTTGCTTGCGGCGATCGGCGCGGGGGCGTCACGCTCACACGGCCACGCGCGCACCTCGGGCTCGCCCGCTGTGAAATACGTGATCAGCCCGCCCGCCTCCCATACAGCGCGGGCGATGCGGCCGAGCCCAGACTCGTCGATGCCATAGCCGGTCCGCATCTCGGCCTGTTCGGCTGTATCTAGCTCGCCGAGCTCCGACTCCAGCCGGGCCGACAGGATGATCACGGGAGCGCCCTCAGCCGCCGCCAGCCTGGCCACCTTGGCGGCTGGATCTCCGCCCCCGGGCAGCAGCTCGTCCGCAGCGTTCGCGACGTAGACCGCCGGTTTGAGCGTCACCGGGAAGATGCCGAGCAGGAGCGTGCGCTGGTCCGGCTCCAGCTGAAGGGTGCGGAGCTGCTGGCCGGCATCGAGGTGGCGCTTGGCCAGCGTCAGGACGTCGTGTTCGGCCTGGGCATCTTTCTTTCCAGCGCGTGCTTCCTTCGCCACCACGTCGAGCCGTTTTTCGACCGAGGCCAGGTCGGCCAGCACCAGGTCCAGCGCAAACTCCTCCAGCTCCCCAGCAGGGTCAGGCTCGGGCCCGAAGCAGCGGGCGACCTTGACCAGGACGTCCGCCTGCCGGGCGAACGCGACGCGCTGAGCGCGGCTTCCGGGGGGTGTGTCCTCGACTCGCACTTGCGCCGCGGTCGTTTTCACGGGCTTGACCGCGTCGGAAAGCCGAGTCAAGCGCTCGTCGGGCACGTCAACCATGCCCACGCCGTCGGCGCCACGACCAGCGGTCAGCGCGTTGAAGAGCGTGGTCTTGCCCGCCCCCGCCGGGCCGACTATCGCGACGTTGACCGGCAACTAAGGTTGTTCCAGCTCGAAAGCTTTGTGCAGGACGCGCACGCCCTTCATCACCTGGGCGCGCTCGACAAGGCACGTGATGCGGATCTCGGACGTGCTGATCATCTCGATGTTGATACCCGCGTCGGCCAACGCTCTGAACATGCGACCCGCGATGCCGGGCATGCCGAGCATGCCCGTGCCGACGATGGAGAGCTTGGCGATTCCACCTGCCGACAGTACGTTCTTCGCACCGATCGATTTGGCCGCCGCCTTGACGATCTTCTCAGCCGCCTTGAGGTCGGTCTCCGCGACCGAGAAGGTGAGGTCAGTGTGGCGCGAACGGCCGATGTTCTGGACGATCACGTCGACGGAAATTCCCGCGGCGCCCAGCGGCTCGAAGATGGCGGCGGCGATGCCCGGCTTGTCAGGCACGCCGACCACTGTGATCTTCGCAACGTTCGACTCCTCCGCGATTCCCCTGACGCGCTGCCTGTCTTCCATCGGTACTTGAGCGACGATCATGGTACCGACGCCATCGTGGAAGCTCGAACGGACGTGAATGGGCACGCCGTAGAGCTCGCCGATCTCAACCGCTCGCGGATGCATCACGCGCGCACCGACGGCAGCGAGCTCGAGCATCTCGCTGTACTCGATGTGGCTGAGCTTGCGCGCGGATTTGACGACTCGCGGATCCGCTGTGAAGATGCCGTCGACGTCGGTGTAGATCTCGCACGATTCGGCCTTCAGCGCTGCGGCCAGCGCCACGGCCGTCGTGTCCGACCCACCGCGGCCCAGCGTGGTGACTTCGAGGTCTTCGGTGACCCCCTGGAAGCCGGCGACCACCACGACCTTGCCCTCGCCCAGCGCTTCGAGGATGCGATCGGGCTTGATGTCGTGGATGCGAGCCTTCGAGTGGTGCGCGCTCGTGCGCACGCCTGCCTGCAGGCCAGACAGCGAAACCGCAGGCACGCCCATGCCCTGCAGGCACATCGCGACCAATGGAGCAGTGATCGTCTCGCCGTTGGCAACCAGCATGTCCAGCTCGCGCGCAGACGGATCTGGGTTGACGCTTTGGGCGAGCGCGATCAGCCGGTCCGTGGTGTTGCCCATCGCGGACACGACCGCGACGACGCTATGCCCTTGCTTCACCGTCGCGGCGATACGGCGGCTGACCCGCCGAATACGGGCGGCGGTCCCCACCGAGGTGCCGCCGTATTTCTGGACGATGATCACAGCGTCCGGAACATGCCCTTGTCAGTGATGCGCGTGACGAGCGCACTCCCATGCCGGGGAAAGGACGACTCCATCGCTTTGGCGATCCTCGCCGCCTGCGACGGCGGACAGAAAGCGAACACGCTCGGGCCTGCACCGCAGATGGCGGCGCCGTAAGCGCCGGTCGCCTCGGCGACACGAATCACCTCTGCAGTCCACGGATAGAGGTGAAGACGATGTGGCTGGTGCAGCCGGTCGCGCAGCGCCTCGCCCAGCAAGAACGGTCGCTTGGACACGATGGCCCGCACCAGGAGCGCGGCATGCGCGGCATTGAACGTAGCGGTTTCGAGCGGCACCGAGTCCGGCAACACCGCGCGCGATTTTTCGGTGGGCAGCGGCTGGTGCGCGACGAACAGCGCCAGTCCCCAGCCGGGGTTCGGAAGCTTCTCGTCGACCAGCTCGGACACGATCCGAATCCCGCCGCCGGCGGATGCGGCCACGTTGTCGACATGCCCCTCGTCTGCGCCGGCGTCGATGACATGGCTTTTCACGTCCCATGGGCTGCTGAGCGCTGAAGCTGCCAACCGGGCCGCGGCACTGCTGCCGAGGCCGACACCGAGGGGGATCTCGCTCCGCACCCGACCTTTCATCTTCAGCCGCGTGAACGGGTTCTCGTGCGCCGCGAGGTAGTCGGCGCCCTCGCCTTCGTAGTCCCACGAGGGCGAGTCGGCTTCGGTCGCCTCGACCTCCAGCCAAAGGTCGATCGCCATCGCCATGCAGTCGAAGCCCGGACCGATGTTGGCGATCGAGGCTGGAACCCGAACCCTCACAGTTTCAAGACCTTAGCGAGTGTGCGCGCATCTCCGTCGAGTTCGATGGGTGGTTCGACGTTCTTAAGCGCCGCGTCGGGGTCTTTCAGGCCGGAGCCGGTCAGGACGACGACCGTGGTCGCGCGTTTGTCGATCTTTCCATCGCGGACCAGCCGGAACAGCAGCGCCAGCGGTGCGGCCGATGCCGGCTCCGCGAACAGGCCCTCGCTGTTGGCCAGGCGGATCTGGGCGCTGAGGATCTCGATGTCCGTCACCGACGCGATCAGTCCGCCGGACTCATCTCGCGCGGTCGTGGCCCCCTCCCACGACGCGGGGTTCCCGATCCGGATTGCCGATGCGACCGTCTTGGGGTCGGCGACCGGGTGACCGTGGACGATTGGAGCGGCGCCTTCGGCCTGCGCGCCCACCATGCGAGGTAGTCGCGTTGAGCGTCCTGCCGCGTGATACTCGCGAAAGCCCTTCCAGTAAGCGGTGATGTTGCCGGCGTTGCCCACGGGCAGGATCAGGTAGTCGGGTGCGTCGCCAAGCGCGTCGACCACCTCGAACGCGGCGGTCTTCTGTCCCTCGATCCGGTGTGGGTTGATCGAGTTCATCAACGCCACAGGGTAGTGGCTGGTCAGGTCGCGAACGGTCTCCAACGCCGAATCGAAATTGCCCTTGAGCGCGACCACCTTCGCCCCATACATGAGCGCTTGCGACAGCTTGTTCAGGGCGATCTCGCCTGAGGGGACGACGACGATCGCGCGGACACCAGTCCGGGCGGCATAGGCCGCCATCGACGCCGAGGTGTTGCCGGTCGACGCGCAAATGAGGACCCGGCTCCCCGCCTCCAACGCCTTCGCCACGGCAACGACCATGCCCCGGTCTTTGAAAGAGCCGGTCGGGTTGAGGCCCTCGTACTTGAAATAGAGGCGTTCGAGCCCCAGCGCGCGGCCGATGTTGCGGCTCTCCACCAGAGGGGTCGAGCCCTCGCTGAGGTCGACCTCGGGGGTGGCCGGACCGACGGGTAGGTGCTCACGGTAGCGAGCGATGACTCCCAAGTGAGCCTTGTCTAGAACACGCGCAGAAAGGACGAGACTGCATGCACCGGCTGGAGCGCCGCCATCCTTACGCGGGCTCGCTGAAGGCTGGCCTCGAGCGAGGGGTGCGTGGTGACGACGAGCTCAACCGTCTGGTCCTGTGACCAAGCGTCCTTTTGAATGAAGCTCGAGATGCTGACGCCCTCTTCAGCGAACACCTGGCCGATCGCCGCCAACACGCCTGCCCGGTCGTCAACCCGAATCCGGTAGTAGGCGCGTGTCACCACCTCACCCATCGGCACGACGCCGATCCTGTCGTCGAAGCTGAACGACGGGCGGCTCTGCACGCCGCGGCGAATCGAGCGGGCGAGGTCGATGAGGTCGCCGACCACCGCCGACGCGGTGGGCCGGCCGCCGGCGCCCTGTCCCACCAGCAGGACCTGCCCGACCAGGTCGCCTTCGACGAAGACCGCGTTCTCGGCGCCTTCCACGCGGGCCAGGGGATGTTCGAGCGGCACCATCGCAGGGTGCACCCGCGCTTCGACCCGACCTGGATGGCGCTGGGTGTGCGCGATGAGCTTGATGGCGTAGCCAAGCTCGCGGGCATAGCGGAAGTCGACGGGCTCAACGCCCTCGATGCCTTCGCGATAGATCTCATCGGGACGCACCTTGATCTCGTAGGCGATCGACGCGAGGATCGCGAGCTTGTACGTCGCGTCGTAGCCGCCGACGTCGTCGGTTGGATCGGCCTCCGCATAACCGGCGGCCTGGGCTTCGGTGACTGCTTCGCTCAACGAGAGGCCGGCTGCCGCCATCCTGCCGAGCACGTAGTTGGTGGTCCCGTTGATCACCGCCGACACCCTTTCGATCCTGTTGGCCTGAAGATCCGTGCGGAACGTGCTGATGAGCGGGATGCCGCCCCCGACCGCGGCCTCGAAATAGAGGTCGACGTTCTTTTCCACAGCCGCGTCCAGAAGCTCTGGGCCGTGCTTTGCCATCACGACCTTGTTGGCCGTGATCACATGCTTGCCGGCGGCGATGGCACGCTCCAGGTAGGTGCGCATCGGCTCGTCGCCCCCGGCGACCTCCACCAAAACGTCGATGGCGGGATCTTCGAGGAGATCGGCCGGGTCGACGGTCAGCAGGTCGGGCGCAATCTCGACGGCGCGGTGCTTCTTCAAGTCCCGGACCAGCACGCGCTTCAGGCACAGCTCGACGCCGGCGCGGCGCGAGAGCTGCGTCTGCGCTGTCAGCAACCGCTCCGCCACCTGCGATCCGACCGTGCCGAGTCCGATGAGCCCCACATTTAGGGGGCGCTGAGCCATGGCTGTGTATTCTCCCTGCCGTGGCCCTGATCCTGCGCGAAGCCGACGTTCAAGAAGTGATCGAGATGGACGACATCATCACCGCGGTCACCGCCGCGATGAAGGAGCTGGGCGAGGGCGTCGCCCAGAACGAGCCGCGCCGGCGCGTATTTGCGCCTGGAGGGCTGCTCAACGTGATGTTCGCCTCTTACCCCGGCGGCCGCTGCACGGGGCTGAAGGCGTACACCGTCGCCGACGGCCATATGCGCATGCTGGTCGTGCTCTTCGGTCTGGACGGTTCGATGGAAGCCCTGATCGAGTCCGACTTCATGGGCGCATATCGAACCGGCGCCGCAACCGCCGTGGCGGTGAAGGCAGTCGCGCCCCCGGGTCCAAAGACGGTTGCCTTGATCGGAGCGGGTTGGCAGGCCGGCACGCAGGCCCTCGCGCTCTCGCGGGTGCTCGAGATCAAGGAGCTCCGCGTCTTCAGCCGCGACGGCGACCGCCGCACCACCTTCGCGCGCGACCAGCAGGACCAGCTAGGAGTCCCCACCGTCGCCGCGGGCAGCGCTGAGCTTGCCGTGCGGGGCGCCGACGTGGTCGTCACGGTGACGACCAGCCCGAACCCGGTGATCGAGGATGCGTGGGTCGAGCCGCATGCCGTGGTCGTCGCCGCCGGCTCGAACTGGCGAAACAAGGCAGAGCTGCCGGCCGAGCTGGTGGCGCGGGCTCAAACGATCGTGGTCGACCAGCTGGCTGCGGCCCAGCTCGAAAGCGGCGACCTGATCGCCGCCCAAGAGGCCGGCAAGTTCGACTGGAGCCGCGCCGTCGAGCTGGGCGCGGTGGTGGCCGGCAAGTGGGAGCGTCCGGCCGGCGCCGGCATCACGCTGTTCGAGTCCCATGGGCTGGCGCTGTGGGACCTGGCGGCCGGTTCGGTGGTCCTGGCGGCCGCACGCGCGCGCGACCTGGGGGAAGAGGTCCGGCTTTTCTAGACCTTAGTGGTGGATGTGGACGTCCACCGGCTGGGGCGCCAGGGCGCCCAGCTGCAGCGCTGAACCGATGATGTACGCCGCGATCAGGATCACGACGAGCGCCGCGCTGGCGGTGGTGTACACGACCCAGGGCGAGGGTCCGGTGCCGGCAAGCCGAATCAAGATGTCGGTCCAGTCAGGACCCCGCCGCGGAGTCCACGTGTCGACTTCCGCCCGGATCATCCGGCTGACGTCAGCTTCAGAGGGCAAACCAAACCCTCCCTGGGTGGTTTTATCTTCCACGTAGGGCACCTTCACTACTCGAACGCCTGGTGTCCAGTTCCTGGTCGCTCCCCATGGTTTTTCGCATGATCGCGACCGCTTTCGCGATCCTCGAGGCGACCGTGCCGGCCGGCACCCCGAGCACCGCCGCGATCTCCTCGCGGGTCAGCCCTTCGTAGTAATGAAGAACGACGGCGGCGCGCAGCTTAGGGCTCAAGACCGCCATCGCCTTGCCGACGACGTCTCGGGCCTCGGCCCGGTCGTAGTCGCGGCGGTCTGGCGCCATGTACAGCCGGGCGGGCAGGAAGCGGGCGAGCTTCTGCCGCCGCAGGTACGAGATGGCGAGGTTGATCCCGATCCGGCGCAGCCAGGCGCCGGGTGGCGCAGTCGGCGTGTAACGGTGCCTGGCCCGGTAGGCCCGCACGAAGGTCTCCTGGGTCAGGTCCTCGGCCGCCGCGGAGTCCATGACCACGGCCCTGATCGAGCGGTAGACCGAGAGGTACTCCTGGTCATAAAGCTGCTTGAACTCGGTGGCGGGGTTGAGCTCCCGGCTGTCGGTCACCCGCTAAGTGTGAGGGCTGCGAATCCCGTTGGCGCTCGATCAGGTCTCATGGCACAGTCGCCGCGATGAGTAGCCGACCCTCGACTGCCAAAGGGGCCCGAATGGCGGCTTCTTGTGCCTGGGATACGACCATTTGTGCCCCGATGGCGGACTCCAGCGGATGCAGGAGGTGGTGGGCGACCGGGACTCGAACCAATATTCGTTACCCCACCAGCTGATGAGATATTGCGCGGCTCACCTGTTCGATTACCGACTCAGGAGCGTGGTAGATGTCGGCCGCGGTGAATCGGAGCAGGCGGATGCCACCATTGAGCAGGCGATTTTGGCGCCGGTTGTCTTCGACGAGACTATCCCTGTGGGTGGCGCCGTCGTACTCCAAACCTAGCTTGTGAGCCGTGTAATAGAGGTCGGGGCGGCCGAGGAAACGACCGACTGTGTCGTGGAGGGAGACCTGAGCCTGCGGGCGGGGTAGTCCCGCCATGACGAGCAGCAGCCGCAACCGCGTTTCCATCGGCGATTGCGTCGCAGGCTCAGCGAGCTCGATCGCGCGGCGCAGGATGGCGACACCTCTGACGCCTCGATTTGCCTCCTGGAAAGAGCGCAGCTTGACGAGCGTGACGATCCGCTTATGGAGGGCCATGTCGAGCGCAACCACTGCCTCGACGAGCGGCCTCCGACTGCCGAGGTCGACGGCCGTGCGCAAGGCTGAGGTAACCGGTAGGCCTCTTAGTCGGACTACGTCTTCCGGCTTGAGGTTCGTCCTATGAAGCCTGAGGCCTGCGCGACTGGAGACCCTGACGTCCTGGACGATGACCTCAACCGGCTCCTCGGGAGGCAGATTGAGACCGTGCAGCCAGCCGGCGGTACGACCGGAGAAAACTACCTCCGGCAGCCGGCGGGTGACGGCCTTCAGCCGAAGCAAGGGGCTGTCCTCCTGCCCCGCCCATATGTACATTCCGCGCTCGACTCTTCGCCAGCTCTGCCCATCGAGCTGGCGCCTGCTCAGGCCCGCGAGCCTGGCCTCGTCGAGAGTGAACAGCCCCGACCTGAGCTCATCTGGGACGACCGGGTGTCGCGCCATGGACCGAAGCGTTGGGCAACCAAGCCCGTACCGCAATCGAGCCCGTTAAGACCGTTGATTCCGCGCGGAAAGCACCGAATTCGGTGCATTGAAAGGTGCGCAACGCGCGGAATCAGACTTCATTGGTGGGCGACCCGGGACTCGAACCCGGATGGGTTACCCCACACGCCCCTCAAACGTGCGCGTCTACCAGTTCCGCCAGCCGCCCGGCTGCAGCCGG